>ERZ1292633.5900-Hain-H41-02um-R1-5900-length-10899-cov-7_pt1 | contig 10899 bp, 8 predicted proteins | sample MGYA00564406_ERZ1292633 | MGnify/ENA primary metagenome ERZ1292633 (study PRJEB36523, sample SAMEA6512639) | groundwater metagenome | collected 2019-01-08 | study: AquaDiva: Metagenomics assemblies of 32 groundwater samples
CCACTAGTGTCAGCACACAGCGACCCACGGCACGCAAGGGCTATACGTATAGTGACTGGTGTCTGGGGGGGTAGATGACGGTTCCGCCGCGGCCAGCTCGAATGGACGCAACGGTTTTTCCCGCGCCGCTCTCGCCCGCCACAACGGGCAGCACTGTTTTCTTCAACTCGCTCAGACAACTGACGATGAATCGAAAGGCAAGGTTGACGTCTTGGTGCCGTCGCTGGAGCATATCGCCAGCTGCCGCCGTGTCGCGGAACGTCATCACCCCGCAAAACTTAAAGCATGGATTGTGTTCGTCGCGCAAGGATCGTCCAAGGGTCGCGAGTGATGCCCACAGGGTCGCCGCCTGCTCGTCTGCGTCCTCGCCGGACATCGCCGCTAGCAGCGCGTGGCCAGCAGGCAACTTCATTTTATTCGTCACGAAATTCTGGACGAAAGCGACAAACGCAGGTTCGCTCTATCACGCAGTTTCCGCATCTCGATGAGCGTGGCCAGTCGACGCAGCGGTTTATCGCCGCACCCAGGGAACGCAGCCCTCAACTTCTCCACCACCGCCTCGACTTTGAGGGCGTCGACAGCGGGGTCCGCGTCCGGCTGCTCGGTTGGGATGTGTGACGATGTGACTGCGCGGGTACGTTTGCCCCCGGATTGTGGCTCCGCACGCCGACGAGCGGCGCGGCTTGGGGCGTCATCTGCGGACATGGGGATCGGGGCTGACAAATCAACTACCAATGGTGTGGGACGAAAAGGGGAGGGGATCGGTTTGCCGACGAAAGTCACCTCGGCTGCCCGATCCAGACACAAGATGGTCACAACGCTTTTCAGACGCGCCGGTGTCTGGGGTTCACCGACGCTTCACCCGTCGCTCGACAGGCCACCACGAGAGTGTGCAGGGCGGGTGAAAGTATCGCGTTGGTCGCCTTTGGAAGATGGGCGGGACCCAGTCCCCAAAAAGCCACGATTCCTCAGCGGCGTACCGGGTACTTGGGGTTTGGTGGCATCTATGAGGATACGTCGTCTGTGCGATGTGGGTTCCCAACACCACGCCCAACCGCCGATAAACCTCGGCGACCCTCCACTCTATGGTGCGCGGCCCGCTCCCCTCTCTGCTGGGGGTTTGCGGCGAATATTCAGACCAGGTTCGCGCGATCGTTTTTGGAGAGACTCTCAAGGAATTTCCAGATGGTGGTGGCAAGAGAGAGAGAGAGTGAGATCGATAGAATGCGATGGACAGACATTCAGGCAGAGAGATGGAACGATAAAGACAGAGATAGCAGGGAGATCACACGAAATGCATGGAACGCACGCTAGACAGAAGAACAGACGGCTGCCGGGTCGCGTCGGGCCCAGGCCGCTACTCCCCCCGTCGCCATCACCGCTTTCAACACGACTTGATCGTCGGCGGTCTCATCGCCGGTTGACCGTAGCCGCCCCTCGGAGGCTCGTTGGAACCGTTGCGCGGGAATCAGCTGATGCGAGAACTCGTGTGCCGATCGGTTCGCCCGGACTTGATCCTCATTCAAGTTAGACAGGTACAACTGATCCAGGCGGCGTACACGACTCATGGCCACGTACACCAGATGGTCACAAGGCCAGCTCCGCGCCATGTCGATGGCAACGGGGCAGTCCAAGGTGATCCCTTGCACCTTGTGGACGGTAAACGCATGCGCCAGGGCGACCGGAAGGGTGCCGACCACGACGTCGAGATAGAACAAGTCCGGCCCTCCCCGGACGACGCGAGGCACATAGGGAATGAGGTAGCACTCCCGCGAGCCGTCAAATCTCACAATGGGCATCTCGATCGCCAAGAGGCCCATGGTTCTAGCCAAACCGCGGACACGCTTTGACTCGCGGGCGCCATCCGAAGTACCGTCATGATCGTCACCAAGAACCGGAGCCGCGGTGTCCACCTCCTCTCCCTCCTCCATGGCAACGCCCGTCGGCACGAGCGCATCCCGCGAGGCGGAGGAGGGGGATAGCGGTGCTACGATGCGCGACGACCGCCTTACTTTCGGGAGCAGCGACGTCAACGTTGGTCTCAGACATTGAATTCGGGTCGTCGTACTTCCCGAAACCAATCACCACGCCCAGGGAGCCATTGACGATGCGAGGGGTGAGGTTGCGCGTGATCATCACACGACTGCCGATTCGCAACGACCTGGGTTCCACCAGCGTGGCGAGGTCATCATCGAGCGAGGAGGAGGCGGCCGCCGCGGCGCCAAAGGGCTTTGCGCCGCTGCGGTCCAGCACCGTCCTTGGCAGCCCGTGGTCAGCAAGGTACGCAGACACGTTGCGTACGAGGGCGTTCGCGGCCGAATGCCCGTGGAAAGGCTCGCATGCGTCCACGAACGGTAACTTTTCGATTTCGTTGCAGAGGCCCACGACGACGGAGGACAGAGCAGGGGGATGGACGCCCGCGCTTTCCGCTCCCTGCGCAGCCGTGGGATGCGATTTGTCCCAACGCAGCCGAAATTCGACGCTGAAGACGGTCGCGCGCTGGCGGATAAGGCCGCCTCCGACGACGATTGGGGCGACCACGATGTCCGAGGCAGCGACGGCCGCGCGGCATCGCCGTTGCAGGTGGTGACGCACGGTCGTGGCCAGCTGTTTCGTGCTGGCGCGCATGTCGAGATGCGGCCGCGTGCTAACCATGACCGGGGGTGACCATTGGGGCCCTCTTGGCACCACGTAATATTTGGGGTCGAACCGTCGAATTTGAGTGTCGCCACTGATTGTAAACGCCGAGGACGACGAGCTGCCACCGTCGTCGTGGGGCGCCGTGAGCCGATTCATGTTGAAAAGGTGCGCGGCCTTGCGGGTGGGGAAGATGTGGACGGCGTCGGGGGGGATGACCAGTGCCGGGCGGATGGGATCTCTTGGTTCCATCGGTCGCGTTTCGTCTAACCCCGTCGGACGGTCGCCGCCGCCGTCGGTCGAAGGAGTGTTCGCGGTCGTGACGGGGATTTGTGACAGGGCTCGCGCGGTGGCATTCGTCTGCGACGTGCAGGCCGCGCTATCAACGGCAGAAGACCCTGAGGTCACTCTTCGCGTCAGGAGCAACGCAGGCAGCGCTCCTCGGCGGAGCACCTCCAGCGCCTCGGCAAACGCCTGGTCGTCGCATTGTCGGACCACTCGAGTCAGTTGCAGGGGCAGCAGCTGCTGGAACGCGGGTGAGTCGAAGAGAAACTGCGTCGTCGGGGCCGCTGTCACGGCGAATGATTCATCCGCCTTCGCTTCGGTCTGAACGATGGGCGCAGACCGTCGCGCCGGGGGCCAAGCGCGACGAAAACCAAGCGACCTGTCGCGCTTCATCTTCGCAGCAGCGTCCATTTCGGAGACCTCGTCCTCGGTGATCCGCAATTGCATGAAGTCGCCCGTGAGGATGACCTGCGCCCCCCCAAACGGCAGCGTCTCGCAGCTAGGCCCGCGACATTTGCGCAGCGCCGCATCGAATCGGGTCAGCATGGCCGCGTCGAACATCGACACTTCGTCGATGATAATCACGTCGAAATAGGCGAGGGCCGCCTTGCTCTGCCACGAGGAGTAATTGCTGACGATCCGATCGGTCCGGAAGACACTGTGAAAGGTATGCCCACCGATATTGGAGGCCGCGACCCCGGTCGACGCCGTCACCGCCACGCGAAGACCGCAGTCGTGATGCAACCGGCGGGCGATTTCTCGCGTCAACACGCTTTTTCCCGTCCCGGCCTTTCCGCCAATGTACATGGAGTAGCCGGCGAGGGCAAGTTGCAACACGATGTGCTGCTCCTCGGAAAGCGTCTCATGGGTGCTCGCCCTTGCAGCAACAATCACAGGGTTGGTGATGTGCTCCCGCGGCGGCGAGGAGGAGGACGGGGGGAGCCGCGGAGCAGCTTCTTCTCCTTGTAGCAGTGGGAACAGCACCTTCGACATGAAACGGTACTGCTCCGCTACGTCGCGCAGGTACGCGATGATGGTCTTCGGATTGAACTCCGGACCAAGATGGCGACGGGCGAGAACCGGGGTGGCTTTGCGGGCAACTGGTGTCACTCGCAGGTTTCGCTTCTCTTCCATGGCGACACGAAGAAACAAGGCACGCAAATGCTCCAGATCGCGGTCGATGGCCGCGTCCATGGCCAGCGGCGTGGTCGGGGTTGATGACGCTTGGCTCACCGCTTCGGATCCCGTTGAAGGTGGTGGGCTGGCCAAGGTCATTCTCAGCTTCGTCCAATCTTGCGCCGTCAAGGGAAGCTTCCGTGGATCGGCCAGATACACCATCGCGGTGGCCATTGCGTCGCGAGTAGTTCCTGAAGGAGGGTTACATTCTCTGCCTTGGCCGCACGCCGAGACGGCAGCGTAACCGCCGTCGGGGACGTCTGACGCCGACTGAAAAATGCTTCCCGCTGCATCCCCTGCCCGGAGCGGTGCGAGAGGTGGGAATATGGAGAGCGGCTGCAAACCGAATCCCATCTTCGCGAGCCGATCGGTGACCGGCGAAGGGAGCGAGACGAGCCGGCGCGTGAAGGGGTTGAAGAACCGTTGAAATGGAACCGAGGGGGATTCCTGTGGGGCGCATGAGGCCAGCGGGGGCGAGGCGATTGATGAAGGGATGATGGAAGGCAGCGGGAGCGATGCCAACGCGAGATGCGCCATTGGAGGGGGGGATACCGACTGCGGCACGACCGGCACCGCCGTTGACGCGTGCCGATGTGGAGTGACGACGACGCGCGCATCCAAAATATGTAACGCGGAATGCTCAAACGCCATGACTCGGCTTGGTTGACGGCCGACCCATCTATGCATTTTTTGATGTTTACGGAGGGTGGACCACACTTTATGCACCTTGACACTCACTAGCCACAGACGCACTCCCAATAAAGGACATAATGACGAGTGACTCCCCTCCACACAGAAAATTTAGATGCACAGTCAACGTCAGAGGATAGGGTGAATGACGAGGAGGTCGCAAAGTCGACACCCGTGTGACCAAGAAGTGTACAAAACAAAAAAATATACCAGAGCGGAGGAAAACCATGGTGGCGTGGCGTCGCATCAAGAGTTCGTCATTTCCATCTCGCGGTAGCATCCGAGGGAGCGGCGACTGGCGGTGAGTGAGCGCGGCGTCCTGGGGTACCTCGCCGCGCCGTCGTTGGCGATGCAGCGCGCCGTTCCGCCGCTCCCCTGGGTGCCTGGCGGAACTGTGACCGCAGCAGCTCCCTCAGCTGGTTGAGTTGCTGCAGCTCTCCAGGTGTGATGGCCATTTGATGCACAGCCTGCTGTGGCAGTAAGTGCTCGCCCGTGACACCTCTGGACGTGATCGTGCCTCGCAGCCGCAAGATGGCGAACACCTCGGCACCGGTCAGTGCGACCGTCTGCGTGCCCGAGCCATCGGGTGACAGGGACAGCTGTCCCAGCGTTTGAGGATACGCGGTGTTGTGTGAACGAGCGGCAGGCTGGGCGGACGCCGACTGTCGTCCCGGTGTGCCACCGCGGGGTTGCTGTGGTGGTGGGGGGCCGTGATCCGCAGTCGGAGGCGACCGTACGCCCCCGTCCTGCCATGAATTCTGCTGCGCGTGGTGGGGATGTCCGAGCGGCTGGTGGGACGAAAAGCCGGCCTTGAGGTGCGACAGCAATGGCTGTGGCTGCGGTGGGGGGCCGGCAGCAGGCTGGTCGGGCATGTCGTGCTGCGGATAGTACGGATCGCCGCGTGTAGACACGGCGTCAATGCGCGCTCGGAGCGTTTTTTGCATTTCCTTCAAGCTCGATGCGGCGTTGGAGTCGGCGGGCAGCCGATGGTCGAACGCGCTGAGCAGGTCCGGCGCGTCACCCGCTCCGCCAGCCGAGGGCGGAGCCGGCACGAACTGTCTCGGTGCCGCGGCAGCAGGGGGATCGCCCGCCGCAAAGGCATGAATTTCCCGATCGAGCGAGGACTGTTGAGTTGCCAAACGCGCACGCAGTCGCTCCTTGAGGGTGTCTACGGATGCCGATGCCGGTCCCGCGGTGGCACTCCCTCCGAACGACGATGACCCCGATGGCGCGGCGCCCACTCCGAAGTGAGCCGGGGTACCGAGCGGTGCATGCGACATGGACGCGGCAGACGGCGGCTGCGGAATGGTGGAGGGGCCAATGCGGCCATCGTTGACGTTGGAATACACGCTCCGGAACGGGATTTGCGTGGCCCCCATCGGAGACGACGGCACGGGCGTGGTCGGAATGCCCGTGGTCGCGGCGACCGCGGTGTTCATGGCGTTCAGGCGACTGCGGACCTCGTTGATCTTCATCTGTATGCCGCTCACCCGGCTGTCCGCCGCACCCCCTCCACCACCTCCGTTACCCGACCGGGTAGCGCCTCCACCAAATTCCATTTTTTAGTTGGCGCCACAAAAATGAAAGGAAAAGTATTGGTCTGTCGAGGGTGTGAGCGGGTGGGGAAGAAAATAGCTCATGACGCGCTGGGGCGTCAACGCGGGGGGCAACTGAACAGAAAACCTGGCTCAAGTTTGATCCAGCCCCGCCTCTGATGCGCGAGTTCGCTGTCGCAGCGTGCGAAGCGTGTAGGCCATCACCACGTTCGGGTCCGCTGCTGTGTCCGACTTTGGCAACGGGTCATGTCGCACGTCGACGACGATGAACGACGACGGCGCGTGGGGGGTGGCACCTCCTCGTTCGGCTCCCGCCGTCGACCCAACGGCGTGGAACCGCTCGTGCACTCCTGTGAGTAGTTGCTTCAACCGCTCCGCGAGCGGACCGTCCGCTGTCCACACCACGAGCGGCCTGGCTTCGGGAAGGCACACCTCCTCCAGCAGCACGGGCGCCAAAGTCAGCAGAATGTCGTCGACGGCCTGGTCATGTCCGCCGCAGGGTGTGGCGCGAAAGGAACCGCTGGCGGCTAACGCTTCCATCCACAACAACGAAGGGGGCGCTGTCGCCCGCGTCGCGGTACGATTACCATTGTTGTTGATCTTGCGCCGCGCCGTGGCGTGGCCGTCCGCCATCAGCTGCTCCGGATCACGCGAGAAGCGCCTGGTGATGCACGATCCGTAGAATCCCCACAAAAATGCAGGAGGAATAGGAGGAATGGACGACGGTGATGGTGACGCGGCCAGTGACGGGCAGTGTTGGTCGTCCGGCCGGTGTGGTGCGGTTAGCGACGCCACGGCGGCATCCACGAATACACCGTGCAGACAGACGGTGGACGGGAACTGCACTGTACCGTAGTTGTCCATGTCGACCAGGATCAACGGAGTTGGGCGGCGGAGTTGCGGCCGACAACGACGCGGCACGCCGTGGCCATCAACATCGGCTGCTTCCAACCGGCGAAACACGGCCATCACGTTCAGAATTTCGCACCGCAAGCATCGGCAACGTCGAGAACCCCACTTGTCGCCACTGCTGAAGCGCTGCGACGACGTCTGTAACGCACCTCCATCGCTACTGGAAGACGACACGCCGCACGGAGTTAAGGGCAGAGCGACGAGCGAGAAGCCGTCGTCGGCTGGTCGGTGGAGGACGGCAACAACCGAGTCCTCCGCGGGCGACCCAACCGCAGCAGCCGATGCGACCGCAGGGGAACGGCGGCGCTTGCCCTGGCCCCGGTGCGGCGAGGGCCGCTTCGGCAGCTTTTCGGCTTCCCAGTTGTCGCTGGCATCAAACATGGCGCGTCGACCACTAAAAAGCGTTCTGTTGATGAGACAACAATGTATGAAAAGCCCTTATCCCCTTCCCCCGAGGTCCCTCACGGCTCTTCACGACCAAATCCACACCTTCAAACGAGGTGCGATGATGGGCATAGGACGCGGTCGGTCGAATGGGAGCAAACAGAAAAGACGGTTATTTCTCCAGCAAATCATCGAATGTTGTGGGTGTGTTCGCAGCGTCCGCCGCGTGCTGGCCGGTGCGGGCAGCATGGCGATCTGGGACGACTCGATCATGGTGTGACGGGGGAGCCGTAGCACGCAGCAGTCGCGCCGGATCCAACGCGCGAGGCGTGACCACCACGTTCGCATCTAAGGCGACCGGTACGCTTATACAACGTGACGCCATGCCCGCTTCCGTTAAGAGAACGATGACGGCGTTGGGCCGCCTGCGCATGGCATGCTCGTTTCGCGTGACATCCATTTCTTGTGCTGCTTCGCTGTCAAGCTGGGACAGAGAAGTGAGTTGCAAGACGTCGTCGCTTGTCGCCTCGCCGCCCGCTGCGTGCATCGGCAGCAGGGTCACGTCCGATACAACGACCGAGCCAGAAAAGTGCCTGTGGAAGGCATCCCGAACCATTCGGTCGAGCGTCGACATGGGATTTTCTTTGAGGTCCAGCCGCGAAAAACCCGCCACGAGCACGCCACGTTTGCACACTTCCGCGAATGTAATCGGGTGCGCAGCTGATGCGCTGCGATCTCGCTTGCTGCCCACAACGTCAGGCGGCAAGTGAGGAAGCGACAGGGGTGGTGGTGGCACTGACAGACTCGTCATCGTGGACGCGGCCATCGTTGTGGCGCATGCCCAAGCAAAAAAACGAAAGCGTGCCACATGAACGTCCGACACAGGTCGACCGAGAAGCGACACCCATGCGAGTGCGGCCGCGAGGGATTGCCCGACCCCGGGCGCTAAGGGCCCCACCTGGCTGGCGACCTGGGCGAATAGGCGAGTGTCATCCTCGTGGCACTGAGGAGGCGGCGTGGCACTGGAAGAGCCGCCCGCCTCGCTTGTCGAATCACTGGGTGCGACGGCAAGGCGTACGCAGGCACACAACATGCCCCAGGGATGAACGGACAAATTGCTCCGCTTCGCGGGCACCCGCTGCCAAAATTTGCGCAATAAATCGGCGGACGATAGTCGGTTTTGCAAATGCAACGGTGAGCTGTGGTGGAAGGAGGAGGCGCGGGCGGCACTGGTGGGTCGAGCAGCAGCAGCGGTCGCGCGTTTCCCCTGCTCCTGGTCGTCGTCGTCATCGTCGTCGACGCGGCGTCGTGCGAGCAAGTCGACATGCGATAGTGCCAACAGGCCGTCCACTGCCAGGGCAACGTCGTCGCTGGCACTGCTCGCGGCGGACCGCGTCGGCAGCAGTGATTGCGTGGCAGAAAGCCACCAAAGCACGTCGTCGATACAGGATGTCGGGTGGGACGTTGTGTGCGTGCGCCGCCGCCGCGTGAACACCAGCGTGGCCATGACCCAACTAGGCCAACCGTCCGCCGCGACTTCGGAAGGCTTGACGCCCTCCGGCAAACCGGCGAACGGCTTGAAACTACTCTGCAACGGCGCTTCGCTGGCCAGCTGGTCTGCAATCTGCACTTCCTCGCAACACTTGGGTTCGCACTGCTGCTGAAACCAGCGGCACGTGGCAACCGAGACGGCCGCGAGCGTTGCGGCTTCCCAGGTCGACAGAGGATAACCAACAACAACATGAAGGCGGTGCGAGGGTATGGTGGTCCTGTCGGACGAAACCGGCGTCGTCGCTTCACGGTGGCTCCACGCCGCTTCGAGAAGCCGCAACGCCAGGATCCTCCGTGCCGAGGCCAACGAATACATCGTCGCCATGGGAAGGCCGGCCTTGGCCGCAGTGGTGATCGTCTGGGTGAGATTGCCCACGGCGCGTAAATACAACGCCGCCTCCATGCTAGGTTTTCCGGCTGGCTCCTCGTCGCAGGTGTGACACGAAGCCACATGCGTTGCCAGGCGTTGCCAGGCAGTGACAATCGCGGAGGCGGACGGAAACGACTCGGGCGACGGTTGCGCCACAGCGGTTTCCAGGTCCATTCGGATGGCGGACAGCGACGCTGCCAGCGTGCGCTGGGCTGTGGTCAAGACCGTAGATGCTGCCTGGGTGATCGTCGCATCATCACACAGCTCACCATCATCCCCAACCACCGCGTCCCGCCATTGCTGGAACGCGGACAATGTTTCATCGATCCGGGCGTGATCAAGCGACAGCTGCGCCGCGTACAGGTCATGGGTCGCGCGGTCCGATGCGGCAAGAAAGTCATCGATTCGCGTTGCGTCCTTAGATGCCCCTGCCCGCGACGCGACGTCTGCAGCGGAGGCCGCCATCGTCGCGAGGTAGTTCCGGTACGCGTCGAAGGTCATCGACGCTTGAAAAAAGTCCCTACCATGCAGCGACAGGGCGCGGTTGAAGGCGGCGATACATGGGTTGCCGGCTTCCGTGAGGCAATCAGACAGACGGTTCGCTTCTGAGGAGGATAGCGTACCCTGTTGCATATCTTCGACGGCGGCCAAGCCCACCAACGCCAGGCTCGCGCGCACGCCTACCGGGGTGTGACTTAGCCACACAGCAAGCCAACGCAACATTTCGCAAAGATTGACAAAGTCACGGTTGCTGTCGGACGCATCGCGTCGGCGAGGATCGCAGAGGTCGAGCTCCTCGTCAAGCCATCGCCCCGCCTCGTCCTCGTCCGGAGCGCCAGCAGTCAGCAAAAAGCTGAGACGTCGACGTAGGCGTAGCGAGGCTTCAGGTGTGGACCCAGTGGAAGCCGCCCCAGAAGGGGTTCTCGAATGACAGGCCTTCAGCTGCGCGCAAATGTCGAACGGCGCAACGCTGACAGCTGCGGCGGCCGTGATGCCCCGGGCTAAGGCCATGATGGAACGCGACGACATAGCCACAACACGTGTTTGTGAGACGGGAAACGCAGGAGGCAAGCATTCGAACCCTTCAGACACGGTTCGATGAAGTGCCGAAGGAATAACATGCAGACTATGGAGCACTTCGTAGTATTTTTTTTGGTTCAACGAAATTGCGTTACGAAGGAAACAGGAGCACTCAAGCCCGCGCACCCACTTAAATTTTCGACGATCGGATGGCGAAGTCTAACATGATCTCCTCCGAGCCCCCACCGATGGCGTTGACCCGAACTTCGCGGTACAGACGTTCCACACGGTTGCCGACCCCTTCGCGAGCGTAGGAAT
>ERZ1292633.5901-Hain-H41-02um-R1-5901-length-10899-cov-5_pt1 | contig 10899 bp, 7 predicted proteins | sample MGYA00564406_ERZ1292633 | MGnify/ENA primary metagenome ERZ1292633 (study PRJEB36523, sample SAMEA6512639) | groundwater metagenome | collected 2019-01-08 | study: AquaDiva: Metagenomics assemblies of 32 groundwater samples
CAGGATGCTCTGCCCAAAATGTAAACAACCGTACGAGCCGGATGAAATGGAATTACTGATGGTCGGACTTAAACCGGAAGACATTAAAGAAAAAACTATTTGTAAACCGGTCGGCTGTAAAGAATGCAATAAGGGATATAAAGGCCGGAAAGGCATTTTTGAACTGATGGAAATGGATTCCACCATCCGGGAATTAACTTTTAATCAATCAGCAACTTTGAAAATAGCCGAACAGGCCAGGATGAACGGAATGGTTACTTTACTGGAAGACGGCGTGCGTAAATTGTTACAGGGGCTGACCAGCATTGAAGAAATTATTGAAATAACCCACCGGCAGGACTTGTCGTATTAACGAGGTGAAAATATGGCTGTTGAAATAAATAAATTATTAGATTTAGTCGTGGGAAAAGAGGCCTCGGATTTGCATTTAACGGTCGGCCTACCGCCGATGCTCCGGCTGCACGGCCGCCTGCGTCCCCTGAACCTGCCTCCTTTACAACCGGAAGAAACCATCGGTTATATGAAAGCGATTACTTCGGAACGGCACCAGCAAGAAATCAAGGAAAAAGGCGGCTGCGATTTCGGGTTTGCCTTTGAAACAAAGGCGCGTTTCCGCGTCAGTATCTATACCCAGAAAGGCAACACCGGCCTGGCGCTGCGTTTAATCCCTTCAAAAATAAAAACACTAGAAGAAGTGGGCCTGCCGCCGAACATCACCACTCTCTTAAACAGACCGCGCGGTTTAATCCTGGTCACCGGGCCGACCGGTTGCGGTAAAACCACCACCCTGGCCGCAATGATTGATTATATTAATAAGGAAATGGATACCCATATCATCACCATTGAAGACCCGATTGAATATTATCACGAACATAAAAAATCTATTATTACCCAGCGGGAAGTGCATGCGGATATCGGTTCTTTTGCGGAGGCGTTAACCAAAGCGTTGCGGATGGACCCGGATGTGGTTCTGGTCGGAGAGATGCGCGACCTGGAAACTATCCAGGCGGCCATTACCGCTGCGGAAACCGGCCACCTGGTTTTCGGCACCTTGCACACTACCGGCGCGGCCCGGACCGTCAACCGCATGATTGACGCCTTCCCCAAAGAACAGCAGGAACAAATCCGCACCCAATTAGCTTCCTCGTTAATTGCGGTCGTTTCCCAGATGCTGCTTCCCAAAGCAGATAATACCGGCGTCGTGGCCGGGTTTGAAATTATGATTGTTACCGCAGCCGTGGCAAACCTGATTAGGGAAAATCAAACCCATAAAATAATTTCCGCCATTCAGACCGGCAAAAAAGAAGGGATGTTCCTCCTGGATGATTTCCTGTTTAACCTTTACCAGAACAAAAAAATTAATTACCAGGATATGCTTGAAGCCGCCCAGAGCCCGGCCGACCTCCAGATGAAAATCCAGGATTATACTAAACAGCAAAGTCCTCTCAAAAAATAGAACTGATAATTTCTGCTTTCGGGCTTTCCGGTCAAATATTTTCTGATTCTAACCGATAAAACATAATATGAAAGACCTGATTAAAAAATTCATGGATTACCTCGCGAGCCGGAACGCCTCGCCGGAGACCATCCGGGCCTATGAAGAGGACCTGACCCAATTGTTTGAATTTCTGAAAAAAGAAGAAATTGTTTCTCCTTCAGCCATCACCACGTTAATCCTGCGCAGTTTCATCGTTTATCTAAAACAGACCCGTCCCGCTTTAGTCGGAAAAAATAATTTGAAAAACTCTTCGCTGGCGCGCAAGATGGCCGCCTGCCGGGCCTTCTTTAAATGGCTGAATAAAATGGAAATTGTATCCGTTAACCCCACCGATGTTTTAAGAACACCGCGCCTGGAAAAAAAACTGCCCGATTTCTTGACCGAAACGGAACTACGGAAATTAATAGCCGCACCGGATATCACTAAATTATCCGGCTGCCGCGACCAGGCCATAATAGAAACTTTATACTCCGGCGGAATCCGAATCAGCGAACTGGTCGGATTAAAAATCAAGGATATCGATTTTAACAACGGCATTATGCAGGTTTACGGCAAAGGCAAGAAAGAGCGGCTGGCGATGCTGGGCCGGCCGGCCCTGGAATCAGTGGAATCATCTTTAAGCAAACGGCGTGAAGCCGGGCAGAAAACCGATGCCAACAGTTATCTCTTTCTTAATCACCGGGGCGGGCATTTGACCGACCGCAGCATCAGGCGATTAATTATTGCCTATGCCCGTGCCGCCGGCTTGCCGGCCCGGAAAATTTCGCCGCATACCTTGCGCCACAGTTTTGCGACGCACCTTCTGGATCACGGGGCTGATTTACGCAGCGTTCAGGAATTACTGGGACATAAAAGTATTTCCACCACGCAGATTTACACGCATGTCACCACCACTAGGTTAAAAGAAGTGTATAACCAATCACATCCCCGGGCCCGCCGGATTAAAGCGGGTTGATACTTTTACTAACCGGTTATCCCGCCGCTGGTGGGACAGGTCAGTCATCGGTCTGCCGGAATAGGTTGGTTAAATTTAGAACGCGATTTTATTCGCACATCTATTTTTAAATTTTCTTTGACAAATCTCTATTCATAACTTATAATTTATAATTATTTTTACCGCGGGGTGGAGCAGCCTGGCAGCTCGCAAGGCTCATAACCTTGAGGTCGTGGGTTCAAATCCCACCCCCGCTATTTCACCTTTTAACCAAATAAACCCCCACCTTTTTTAAACGGAAAACCGTGGGTTCACTCGCCATTGACGGCGAGTGTCCGCTGAAATAGCGGACAAATCCCACCCCCGCTACCATAAAAATAAAGGCGAGAGAGTTAATTCACTCGCCTTTTTTGTTTTCAAAGAATACTTGAAGCATCTTAACAAAACATTTTATCCTGCGCGCCGGACGTGCTCAGGTAATTTTGCAATTTTCGTTTTTTAATTTGCAATTCAAATTAGCAAACGAAGTGAGCCTAACTTGAACTTATCTTTTAAAGACACATAAAGGGATTTAAACACCCGGTAACGTTGATTATATATTTTGACGTTTTCAGGATTTGGTTTAAGGCGACTGGTAATTTTAATGGACTTTCGGCAGGCCTGATAAATATCCTGATAAACGCCGGTCCCGACGCCCGCGAGCAAGGCCACACCATAGGCCGCTCCTTCAGCCGGCTCCACCGTTATAATCTCATAATTAATAACATCAGCCAGAATTTGCAACCAGATTTTTGACCGCGCTCCTCCGCCGGAAACGCGCACCTCATTTATTAAAATACCCATGTCCTTGATAATCTCCAGTGAGTCACGTAATCCGAAACAAACCCCCTCCAGAACGGACCGCGTCAGATGCGCCTTAGTATGTTTTAACGTCAGCCCGAAAAATACTCCCCGGGCATCAGGGTCGGCATGCGGAGTCCGTTCACCACAGAGATACGGTAAAAACACTAAACCTTCAGAACCGGGCGGAATACTTTTGGTATTATTAATTAAAATTTCATAAGGGTCCACCGCTCGTTTTTTTGCCAGAGTTATTTCTTCCTGTCCGAGATTATTCCTGAACCATTGCAACGAGCCGCCGGCCGCTAACATCACCCCCATTACGTGCCATTTCCCTGGAACTGCATGGCAAAAAGTATGTAAACGCCCCCGCGGGTCATATAGAGGTTTATCGCTAAAGGCAAAAACAACACCTGATGTGCCGATGGTAATAGAAATAATACCCATCTTAACGATGCCTGTTCCAACCGCCTGGGCGGCCTGGTCGCCACCGCCCCCAACCACCGGCATTCCGGCTTTTAAACCAGTGAGTTTGGCAACCGCCCCGGTAATTTCCCCGGTGATCTCAGATGATTCCGAACAGGCGGGTAACCATTCTAACGGAATATCCAATTTTTTAAGTAGTTCCTTTGACCAGCCCCGGTTTTTGACATCTAAAAACAACGTCCCTGAAGCATCGGAAACTTCAGTTGCAAAAGTATTGGTCAGCCGAAAACGGATATAATCCTTGGGCAGAAGAATCCGGCGGATTTTTTTATACAGGGCCGGTTCGTTATCCCGGACCCATAAAACCTTTCCGGCGGTAAACCCGGTCAAAGCCGGGTTAGCGACTAATTTGATTAATTTTTTAGCGCCGATTTTGGCCGTAATATCTTCACACTGTTTAGTGGTCCGCTGGTCGCACCATAAAATACAGGGCCGCAGGACCCGGTTATTTTTATCCAGAAAAACCGAGCCGTGCATCTGGCCCGAAAGCCCGATACCGGCAATATCGGCGGGATTAATTTTGGTTAGAATTTCTTTAAGTGATGCAACGGTCGCCTGCCACCAATCTTCCGGGTTCTGTTCAGCCCAACCGGGTTTGGGGGTCTGAAGCGGATATTCTTTGATGGATTTAGCCACCACGGCGCCCTTCTGATTAATCAGGATTGTTTTAACGCCGGTGGTACCAATGTCAATGCCGATAAGATACTTCATGATAAATTTTTTTCAAAATTTTACGTATCATTTTATCATTACTATTGAGTCTGTTGCACAAACCCCTGTTTCAACTGTAGCGTCGACTCGTCCTTTGGCGAGCGCAGTCCCGCCTTAGGCGGACTACGCAAGCCCAGCCGCTACGTCAATTCATTTTGTTAGACGCTCTAAATTCCAACTACTTTTGGGACTTATATTTTTGATAGACCCGGTCAACAAATTTCTTATCCAATCCCAGCGCTTCGTAAACAATTTCATAACAACCGACCGCATCTTTTTTCTGCTGGGCTTGGTTCAAGGCATTCAGATTGATTTTGTCAACTAAACTTCCCATAAATTCCCAGTGCAGGACGCTTCTTTTAACAGCGGCCACCGGGTCTTCGGTATAAGGGAACAAATCAAACCCGACCCGTTCACCGTTTTGGCCGTAATTTGTCCGGCGTAATTCAACACACAAGGCCAGCGTTTCCATAAAATTTAAAGCGCCGACCATATTATCATCATCAAAAAGCCCCCAACCGCTGTTACCGTGATGATGCCCGAGCAGGTTTTCTTTAGCCAGCAAAGCCGCGTATTCGGCCAGATGTTCCCCATTCATAATCAGGTGCTGCCAGTCCATATTGATTTTAAGATTAGCCGTATCCGTACCCATTTCTTTTAGTTTATTGATAACGAAAATCGTCATTCCGATATTACGCATTAAAATCTTCATCGCCGGTTCGCTGTTTTTGTGTTCCAGGAGAACCGTTACTTTTTTAGTATTGGCGTATTCCACGCATTTTTGAATCGCTTCAATAAAATGTTCCCAGACGGTGTGATAAGAAACCTGGAAGGGGTAGTTATAACCTTCACCGCCGGGCCAGATGATCAGTTTTGCCCCGATATCATGACAGAGATCAATGGCTTTTTTAACAAGGTTGACGGATTTTTCGCGTAATTTTTTCTCGGGATTAGTGAACCCGCCTAACGCCAGTTCGGGCATGCAGTGGAGCCCCATTGCGATCGCGTAAAGGTCGTGTTCTTTGCCTAAAATTTTCCGGAGACGCGGCAGGTTATCTTCATTCACCTCGCCGGGATAGTGGAATTCATAACCATCAATTAATGGGCCTAGTCCATCCACGGCTCGTCGGGTTCTGTCTTCCATACTTTCATTAACTGCTTCCGGCTGATACCCGGCCGGCATAAACCTGGTAGCCAGCGGAGCAAAACCCCAAATGCCGACGCTGTTTTTGATTCTTGCCATTTTCTAACCTCCGATTACACAGATTAAATAATACTGATTATACGGATAGAATATCATAACACTAAACAGTTGTAAATTTTTATTAAAATCTTTACCTGCCCCGTTTTTTCTGCTATCCTTTATATAAATTTTATAAAGTAAAATTTATGGACAAGCAAAAATCAGACCGGCTGATTAATTTAGAAGCCATCAAAAAATTAGGGTGGGACCCGTTTGGCCAGCGGTTTGCCTCCGCCCAACCGATAAAATCAGTCCTGACGGCCTACGATCCGGCCCAGGAAGGCAAACCAGCCACGGTGGCCGGCCGGATTATGATCATCCGCCAGCACGGTAAAACCGCTTTCCTGGATATCAAAGATTGGACCGGTAAAGTCCAGGTCTATATCAAAAAAGATAAAATCAGCGAGCCGCTGTTCCAATTATATGAACAACTGGATATGGGCGATATCATCGGCGTTACGGGAGGGGTATTTAAAACCAAAACCGGCGAAATCACCATCTTTGCCGAGCAGATTACCATCCTGAGCAAAGCCCTCCAGCCCTTACCGGAAAAATGGCACGGGTTAAAAGATGTGGAACTGCGCTACCGTAAACGCTATCTTGACCTGCTGACCAATGAACCGGTCATGGATACATTTTTAAAACGGGTGCAAATCATTGGTGGCATCCGGTCTTTTTTAAACAACCGCGGTTTTATTGAAGTGGAAACCCCGATGATGCAGCCGATTCCGGGCGGGGCCACGGCCCGGCCGTTTATCACTCACCATAATGCCCTGGATATGGACCTTTATCTGCGCGTTGCGCCGGAATTGTATCTCAAGCGGCTGCTGGTCGGCGGAATGGAAAAAGTTTATGAAATTAACCGCAACTTCCGCAATGAAGGCATCTCCACACACCACAACCCGGAATTTACGATGTTAGAACTCTATCAGGCCTATGGTGATTATCAGGTAATGATGGATTTAACGGAAGCACTGATTACTACGCTGGTCCCGATGCAATCGGGGTCGGATTTGAAAATTAAATATAATGAGGTTGACTTGAACCTGAATTCTCCCTGGCCCAGAAAAACCTATCAGGAATTATTTCGGCAATATGTCGGGCTAGACTGGTCGGACCAGAACGCCGTTTCGAAAAAAGCGGAATCCCTGCAACTGGACTTCAAGAATAAACCTTACGAAACGTTGGCTAATGACGTCTTTGAAAAATTAGTGGAACCGAATTTAACCGGTCCGATTTTTGTCATTGATTACCCCGCGGCCATCTGTCCGCTGACCAAATCCAAAAAGGATAATCCCGCTGTAGCGGAACGGTTTGAATTATTTATCGCGCAGATGGAAATCGCCAATGCCTTTACCGAATTGAATGACCCGGTTGACCAGCGCCGGCGCCTGGAACAGCAGTTAAAAAACCGGGCTGAGGGCGCGGTCAGTCTGGACGAAGATTTTATTACTGCATTAGAACACGGAATGCCCCCGGCCGGCGGACTGGGTATTGGAATTGACCGCCTGGTAATGATTCTAACCAACAGCGCTTCCATCCGTGATGTAATTCTGTTTCCGACCTTGCGGGAAAAATCCCCCGTTCCGCCAGCCCCTGATGGACATCGGGGTTCGGCGGAAACAAAGGGTGGCTAAGGGGGTTCTCTAATCATCCTTACCAAAGGTGGACTAAACTTGTCTCGCCCAAAGCGGGAGGGGGTTATTAAAATCCTCATCGGCGAATAAATTTTTCGTCCGAAAAATTTATGTATAAACTCTTTCTGGCCTGGCGTTATCTGGTTTCCCGGCGGATAATTTATTTTTCCATTGCCGGCATTGCGGTCGGCGTGATGGTACTGATTGTCGTCACCTCGGTCATGGGCGGGTTTGTCCGGGATGTCCGGGCCCGCATCCGGGGCGCCTCGGCTCATCTGACTATCACCCGCCCGGGCGGTTTTTTTATCACCGATTACGACGAAATTATCCGGCAGGTAGAAAAAACATCGCCTCATATTATCGGCTGTTCACCCCGGCTGGAATGGGGCTCCCTGAACCGGAACATTGACTTCGTTCAACTCATCGGAATTGATTTACCGGCTGAAATTAAAACTACTTCCATCCTTGATAAAAATTATAATTTTGAACCGAAAGAAGACGCCTCGCCCGCCATTATCAGCAGTAAACTTCTTTTATCCGGTTGGCTTGACCAGGATTTTAACCTTTTTTCCTTATCGTTCGGCAGCATTGTTCCGGCCCCGAGCAAGAAAAAATTTTTTGTAGTCGGAACTTTTACTCCCGGTTTACCCGAGTATGACCGGAACATTTATGTTCCGCTTAGAACGGTTCAATTATTGGCCGGGGTCAAGGGAGTAAATAAAATCTGCATTGCCCTGGATAATTACCAATACGCCGACGAAGTAAAAGAAGAAATTAGTCGCGCCTTAAATAACCGCCGGGACCTTTTTATTCATACCTGGGAACAAGAAAAGGCCTCATTTTTAACGGCCGTTAAAGTTGAAAAAAATTTACAGGGCATTATCCTTTTCTTTATTGTCCTGGTCGCCGGTTTTAATATCCTGGCGATGTTAACGATGCGGGTGGTGGAAAAAACCCGGGACATCGGTATTTTAAAAGCCCTAGGGGCGACTAAAGGCGGGATAAAGGTATTATTTTTATATCAGGGACTGATAATTTCAACCCTGGGTGCTTTGCTGGGGTTAGCGGCCGGTATCCTGGTAACTCATAATTTAAATGGGATTAACAATTTATTATACCGGCTGACCGGTAAAGAATTTTTCCCGCGCGATATTTATCTGCTTGATAAAATCCCTTCGGAAATAGACCCGTTAACGGTCGCAATCATTATTGTATCTTCTATTTTTTTGAGTATAATTTTCAGTCTTTATCCGGCCTCAAGGGCTGGTAAATTAGACCCGGTGGAAGCATTGCGTTATGAATAATTCAGAAATGCCTATTATCAGCGTCCGGGGAATCATTAAAAATTTTCCCAGCGGTTCGGCGGTATTACAGGTTTTAAAAAACATCTCGCTGGAAGTCAAAAAAGGCGAAATTCTTTCTATTATCGGACCTTCCGGCGCCGGCAAAAGCACGCTGCTTCATATCCTGGGTTTGCTGGATTATGCCACCGGCGGACAAGTTTTTTTTAAAGAACGTGATATAGAAAAACTTTCCCACCAGGAACAGGCGCAGATCAGAAATACCACCTTCGGTTTTGTCTTCCAATTTTATTATTAAATCCCGGAACTCACCACCCTGGAAAATATAATTCTTCCCTACACGATTACCTATTCTTGGTTGAGGTGGTGGAAACATAAAAATGAAGTCGTGGCCAGAGCGCGGGATCTGGCCACTAAACTCGGTTTAAGCGAACGGCTCCATCATAAACCGGGCCAACTTTCCGGCGGCGAGAAACAGCGGGTCGCCATTGCCCGGGCTTTAATCCATAATCCGGAAATAGTCTTCTGTGACGAACCAACCGGTAACCTGGACAAGGCCGCCAACATGGAAATCCAGGAACTAATCTTAAAACTGAATGCCGAATCCGGCAAAACGTTTATCATCGTTACCCATGACGAAACTATTGCCCAAAAAGCCCACCGGGTAATAAAGTTGTTGGACGGACAGATAATATAGAAAATGAACCACTATTGTAAATCACCTCGCTATTTAATTTCTTTTAACAGTAAAAAACTCGGTGTCTTTAAAACGCCGGTGCTGATAATTGGCAGCGGGATTGCCGGCTTGCGGGCAGCCCTGGAAGCCGCCCGGTCCGGTCCGGTCATCCTTATTACCAAAAGTAATATCAACGAAAGTAATACTTTTTATGCCCAGGGAGGCATCGCCGGCCATATCAATAACCCGGCGCTCGTCAACTCCCATATTAAAGATACCATCCAGGCCGGACAAGGTTTGAGCAACCCGGCGACAGTTAAATTTTTGATTCCAAAAAGTATCCCGCTGATCAAAGAACTCATCAGGTGGGGACTTCATTTTGACGGAAAGGGAAATCATCCGGGTAGGCTAAGGCTTGACCTGGCCCACGAAGGCGGGCATAGTCATCCCCGGATTCTTCACGCCGGCGGCGATAATACCGGCTTAAACATTGTCAATACGCTGGTGGCGAAAGTTCGGAATACCCCGCAGATAAAAATAATGGAGTATCAAATCGCCCTTGACCTGTTAACGATAAAAATTTCCGGTTCGCACGAAACATTTTGTGTCGGCGCTTTAGTCTATGATAACACTTCCGGTGAAATTAAAGTTCTTCAATCAAAAAAAACGATCTTGGCCACCGGCGGGCTCGGGCAGATTTACCGCGAAACTACCAACCCGGAACTCGCTACCGGCGATGGGATTGCTCTGGCCTACCGGGCGGGTGCGGTCCTGCAGGATTTAGAGTTCATCCAGTTTCATCCCACGGCTTTTTATGTCGCCGGAGCCAGCCGGACTTTAATTTCGGAAACGGTCCGCGGGGCCGGCGGTCTCCTGCGCGATAAAAACGGCTACCGTTTTATGCCTGATTATCATCCCCGGGCCGAACTGGCCCCGCGCGATGTCGTCGCCCGCAGTATTATTAACCAAATGAAATTAACTAACGACACCAGTATTTATCTTGATTTAACCCATCTTGATACCGTTTATATCCGTAAACGTTTTCCCGGACTGGACCGGTTATGTAAAAATTTTGATATTGATATTACCAAAGATTTCATCCCGGTTCGTCCCAGCGCCCATTACCTGATTGGCGGTATTAAAATAAACCGCCGGTGTGAAACCAACCTTAAAAATCTTTATGCAGCCGGCGAGGTCGCCGCTTCGGGTTTCCACGGAGCCAACCGGTTGGGCAGTAATTCCCTTCTGGAAGGGTTGGTGCTCGGACAGCTGGCCGGTGCTTCGGCCGGGAAAATCATTTCTAAAAAAGGATTCCCTGAATTAAACATACACTCCTCCTTTAAATCAGACCAATCTCTGTCCCGGCTGGGAATAACCGGTCCGATCCGTCAAATAGATATTATTGACGTCAAAAACTCATTACGAAGTTTAATGTGGCGCGAAGTCGGGTTAAACCGCACCGCGGCGGGGTTGCAAGAAGCGCTGAAAAAAATAAATTTCTGGTGCGGTTATATTATGGATAAAAAATTTACCGAACCGTCCGGCTGGGAACTTCAGAATATGTTAACCGTCG
>ERZ1292633.2647-Hain-H41-02um-R1-2647-length-18089-cov-6_pt2 | contig 10898 bp, 7 predicted proteins | sample MGYA00564406_ERZ1292633 | MGnify/ENA primary metagenome ERZ1292633 (study PRJEB36523, sample SAMEA6512639) | groundwater metagenome | collected 2019-01-08 | study: AquaDiva: Metagenomics assemblies of 32 groundwater samples
GATGCCGCTGGTCTTCTCGTCCATCGCCCTCGGCGTGGCCGGCCTCGGCGACCTGCGAAAGGTCGGGCGGGTGGGCAGCAAGGCGATTGGCTATTTTCTCGCGACGACCTTCCTTGCCGCGACGTTTGGCCTGATTCTCGTCACGGTAGTCAAGCCGGGCGCGGGGATCCCGGAGGGCGTGAAGACCCAATTGATGGCGACGTACGCCCAGGATGCGTCGGCCAAGATCACGGCGCAGCAAACGGGCGGTTTCGGCATCGAAACCTTCGTGAACATCGTCACCCGAAACCCGGTGAAGTCCGCCGCCGACGGCGACATGCTGGGGATGATCTTCTTCGGCTTGATGTTCGGCGCCGCGCTGACGATGCTGAAGCCCGAACGCGCCAAGCCGATGATGGACGTGCTGGAGGCCCTGAATGATGTCGTGATTGCGATCGTCGGAATGGCGATGAAGCTCGCGCCGTACGGCGTGACCGGGCTGATCTTCGGCGTGACGTCCCGCTTCGGCTTTGCGTTACTGCAGCCGCTGGCGGGGTACGTCCTGGTGGTGCTGGGCGCGCTGATCCTGCACGTGGCGGTGAACCTCTCGCTCATCCTGCGCTTCGTCATCGGCATCAGCCCGCTGGTGTACTTCTCGCGGGTCCGGTCGGCGCTCATCACCGCCTTCTCCACCAGCTCGAGCAACGCGACGCTGCCGGCGGCACTCAAGGCGTCGGAGTTCGGGCTCGGCGTGCCGGCGAACATCGCCGGCTTCGTGCTGCCGCTTGGCTCGACGATGTGCATGAATGGCACGTCGATTTTCGAGGGAATCACGGTCATCTTCCTTTGCCAGGTGTTCGGCATCGACCTGTCGATCGGCGGGATGATCATCGTCATCGTGATGTCGGTGATCACGGCGGTGGGGGCGGCCGGCGTGCCCGGGGGCTCCATTCCGCTGCTGGTCGGCATCCTCGCGATGATGGGCGTGCCGGGCGAGGGCATCGCGATCGTGCTCGGCGTGGACCGCATCCTCGACATGACGCGAACCGCCGTCAACGTCGCCGGCGACATCTCGGCCACGGCGTTTGTCGCGAAGTCGGAGGGGCTGTGGGACGCGAGCATGGTGCCGGAGACGTCGCAAGCCGAATAGGCGACCGGGCAGGGGCACGCGATCGGCTATCGTCGGTGATCGCCGGCGGGTAGTTTCCGCGCGTGCCTCTCGCTCCTGCCTCCGAAGCCCCGCACGCTGACCGGCTGCTGGTGGTCATCGGCGCCGTCAGCGGCTCGACCATCGCGTTGTCGCGCCTGGCGTCGTCCACCGATACGGCTGGCGTGTCATGGCTGATGGTGCTCATCCAGGCCACCGTGGCGGCGCAGGGCGGTGCCGCGCTGCTCTGGGTGCTGCGCGCCTTCCTGCGCTGGCTCGTGGGCCGGCTGTCGCGGTCGCACGCCGTGCGCGAGGCCTATGCGAACGCCGACACACCCACCTACGCCGTCTTCCTGATGACGCTGGCGACCGCCCTCGGGGTTCAGCTCGTGGCGCCGGTGGTCTGGGCGCTGATCGTTGCGTTCGCAGCGACTCAGGCCGTGGTCATGCGTCGGGCGCTTCCGCGGCGCGCGAGGACCTCCGCCGACGGGCAGGTCGCGGCGCTCTCGGCGCTCTTCTTCGCCTCCGGCGTCGCCGCGCTCGTCTACCAGGTGGCTTGGCAGCGCACGCTGTTCCGTTACTTCGGCGTCAACATGGAGGCGGTGACGATCATCGTCTCCGTCTTCATGCTGGGCCTCGGGCTGGGGGCGCTCGCCGGCGGACGGTTGTCGCGTGCCGCGCCCGAGCGGCTGCCCGCCATCTTCGTGGCCATCGAACTGGGCATCGGCCTCTTCGGCGCCGTCAGCCTGCCGCTCATCTACCGCGTGGGTGAGGCGGCGCGTGAATCGTCGCTTCTCCTCGTGACGGTGGCCGTGTATGCGCTGCTCGCCGTACCGACGTTCCTGATGGGAGCCACGCTGCCGGTGCTCGTGGCTTGGTTGCACCACGCGTACCATGACGTCGGCCGCTCCGTGGCCCGGCTCTACTTCGTGAACACGCTGGGAAGTGCGGTGGCCTGCTTTCTCACCGTCGACGTGATCTTCGCGTTCACGGGACTGCGCGGGGCGACCTGGGTGGCGGCCACCGCCAATCTGGCGGTGGCCGTGCTCGCCTTCGTCATCTTCATGCGCCGGTCGCGGCGCACGAACGAGGTGGCACGTGCCTGAACAGAGCGCGCCGTCACGCCGAGCGCTGTACCTGCTGGCCAGCGCCACGGGCTTCCTGTCGCTCAGCCAGGAGACGCTTTGGATCAAGGTGATCGGGAGCGCCAACGACAACCGCCCCGAGACCTTTGCGCACGCGCTCGGGTTCTTCCTGCTCGGCCTGTCGTTCGGCGCCATCGGCGGGCGCGCGCTGCAGGGGCGGCTGGGGCTCGGCAACCTGCGATACGTCGCGGTCCTCGTGGCGATGTCGGGATTCATCTTCTACTGGGCGATGCCGGTGGGCGCGGCGGTGCTGACCATCGATGCCGCCCTCGGTCGCTACGTGCTGTTCACGGCGACCACCCTCACCGCAGCGGCCATGGGAGGCATCCTGCCGCTGCTCTGCGAAGCCGCAGCGGCGAGCGGCCTGTCGGCAGGCGCCGCCACCGCGCGCGTGTTGCTGGCCAACGTGCTGGGCGCGGCGGCGGCTCCGCTGGTCACCGGCTACGTCATGCTCGAGGTCGAGACGCTCGAGCACAACATCCTCTTCGTGGCACTGGCGGCGGCGGGATTGGCACAGGCTCTCTGGCTCACCGCTCCCGAGCGCCGCCGCCGCGCCGGCGTCACGGTATTTGCGCTCGGCGCGCTGCTGGTCCTGGCGGCGCACCAGCCGCTCTTCGAGCTGTTCCTGCCGAAGATCCACTTTGGCACTGACGGATACCGGCCGGGATACCAGTACCTTGCGCAGGGACGCGCCGGGATCGTCGGCGTCTGGCCGACGGGGCGCGAGTACGGCGACGGGTTGTACGACGGCGCGTTCAACCTCGATCCCGAGACGAACACCAACCTGATCAACCGGGCCTTCTTCGTGCCGGCGCTGCACCGCGCGCCGCGTCGGGTGCTCGAGATCGGGCTGGGCACCGGGTCGTGGGCGCGCATCATCGCCGACGTGCGGGACGTCGATTCGCTGACCATCGTGGAACTCGATCCGGCGTACGTCGACGTCATGTGGCACTTCCCCGACATCGCCAGCGTGCTCGACGATCCGCGGGTACGCCTGCATTTCGACGACGGACGCCGCTGGCTGGCACGGCATCCCGGCCGTCGCTTCGACATGATCGTGATCAACGGCACGTGGCACTGGCGATCCGGGGCGACGCACATCCTGTCGGCCGAGTTCCTGCGTGAACTCAAGGCGCACCTCTCCCCCGGGGGCGTGGCCTACTTCAACACCACCGGGTCGCTGGATGTGCCGTACACCGCGGCGGGTGTCTGGCGCCACGTCATCCGCGTCTCGAATTTCGTGGCGGCCAGCGATGCGCCGTTCGACCAGACGTCCGATGAACGGCGTGCGGCCATGCTCCGGATTGCCGGACCGGACGGCGAACCGCGCATTCGCGGTGAGCACGCCGAACGGACGCTCGAGGCCTTCCTCGAGGAGGCCAGCGGCGAGACGGCGCCCGAACTGCGGCGGGCCAACGACCTCTGGAACATCACCGACGACAACATGGCCACCGAGTTCAAGTCGAACGGGGCCGGTCGGTGGTGGCGCGCGCTTCCCGCGCGTGTCTGGCGCCCCGATCGCGCGTGGCCGACGATCCTGTTCTGATGCCGGCCGAGCGACCGTTGCCGAGCGAGCACCGCAATCGCGACACGCGGGCCCACCTCGCCGTGCAGGTGGCCCTCGTGGTCTTTGCGTTCACCACCATGGTGCAGGCGCAACTGTTCCTGCGGTACGTCGCACCAATCAGGGCAAGCGGCAAGCCGACCGGCACGTTCCTGCTGGCGCTGCCGTTCCTGCAGTGGCAGTCCCTCGTCGCCGCGCTGCTCGTGGGGGCGGCCGTCTTCTGGGGGACGCGCCGGCGTTCGTGGTCGTGGGGCGCCTGGTTCCTGGCGACGGCCGTGCTCGTGCTCGTCGTCTCCGACCAGCTGGTGTTCAAGCGGTTTCACGATCACATGACGCTGTCGCAGACCGACGGAGGAGTGCTCGAACTCGGCGTGGCGATACCGCGCCTGCTTGGTTCCGCGGGCAGCGACGCCGACTGGATGACGTACCTCAACATCGGGTTCCTCGCCCTGCTGGTGTCGGCGCTCTTCCGGGCGCTGGTGGCGCGCGAGCACGCACCGGCCCGGGCGCCCCGGGTGGCGTCGGTGCTCTTCACTGTCGGCGCGTATGCTGCGCTGGCCGTGCCGGTGGTGCGCAACGTCCGCGACCGTTATGAACTCGATCGATTCCCGCTGCTCGGGCTCGTCTGGCCGGAGCCCGATGCGGTGGCGGTGCCGCGCGGCACGACGCCGGCCGGCGCCGACCTGTTCCACCTGCGCGATCCTGAGTGGCGCGCCGACACGGCGGACGACGCCGCGATGTTCGCGCGCGCGGCGGCGCTGCGCGGGGCACGCCGGCGCAACGTGGTCTTCTTCGTGCTCGAATCGGTCGGCGCTCGCCAGCTGCTTCCCGGTGGGCGCCCCGATCCGGCAGTGACGCCCAACCTGGCCCGGCTGGCCGAGGACGCGCTGATCTTCCCGGAGATCTACGGCGTCTACCCGGCGACCACCCGCGCGCATGTGCCCATCATGACCGGCGGGCGCGCCATCACGTGGGGAAGCGTCGGCGACGAGTTGACGCTGCCGCTGCGCGCGTCCACGATGGTGAGCGCCTTCCGTGAGGCCGGATATCGCACCGGACTGTTCGCCGCTCCCGACCTGCGGTTCGGCTACCTGGCCGAGTACTACCGCACGATGCCGTGGGACACCGTGGTGCACTATCAGGATGGTACGCCGGCGCTCGACGAGAGCCAGGAGATCAGCTCGTGGGGAGCCAACGAAGACGCCATGCGTCCCCTGGTCACGCAGTGGATCGAACGGGCAGGGCGCGGCGACCAGCCGTTCTTCGTGGAATTCCAGACCATTGCGTCGCACCACCCGTACGGAACGTGGGGAAACGACCGGGGACCTTCACGGGGCGAGGACGATGCTTCGCGCTACGCGAACTCCCTGCACTACGTCGATGCCGTCATCGGGCGGTTGATTGATGACCTGCAAACGCGTGACCTGCTGGACGAGACGCTCATCGTCGTAACGGGCGATCACGGCGAGGCGTTCGCCGACCTGCACACCGACAACTGGGTGCATCGCAATCGGCTCTACGAAGAGAACATCCGTAACTTCATGATGGTCGCCGCGCCGGGACTTGGCGGCGGAGGCGTGGTGTCGCGCCGATTGGGTCAGCACGGCGACGTGATGCCGACCATGCTGTCCCTGCTCGGGGTCGCGAGCCCCACCGTGCCCGGTCAGGACCTGACGGCGTCCACCTACAGCCCGCGGATCGCGTACTTCCACAAGGACTCGCGTCCGGCGCAGTTCGGCCTTCGCGACGGCCGCTGGAAGTACATCGCGCACCTCGACGGGCGACAGCCCGAGTTGTACGACCTCACCACGGACGCTACCGAGCAGAAGAACGTGGCGCCGCGCCATCTCGAGCGGGTGCGCACCTATCGTGACCTCGCGGCCGACTGGTACGTGTGGTCCAACTATGACTACGCACGCCGGCTGGTCGGGTACGACACGACGAAGCGGCGGGTGGTGACGCGTGCCAACTATGCGCGCGTCGAGCCACCGCAGCTGAGGGTCGGACACTTTTCTCGCGGAGAGGGCGAGGGCTTCGTCGAGACGCCCATCATGGCACCCAACGACCCCGTGTTCATCTGGAACCGGTGGAGCTTCCTCCCCGACGACATCACCGTGCGCATCCGCCTGGTGTCGCCCCGGCGCGCCGTGTACGAGTACGACTTCCATATCTCGGCGGAGTGGGAGGTCAGCTGGTACCATCCGGGGATTGACCTCGCCAAGGAGGAGGGCATCTGGCAGGTCAGCGTCTGGTCGAGGGGAGATCGCCTGGCCACCGAGCGGTTCGAGGTACGCCGGGGCCTCGTGCCGGCCCTTCGTTACGCGCGCTAGGGCAGCTCCGTCACTATCATTGACGTAACGGGACGGGTACTTCATGTTACCCGACTGTTGCTTCGAACCGCGAGGCCAGTGTTGATTTTGCCGAACGTGCGTGCCAACCGGGTCGCAGTCACCGCAATTGTCCTCTGCGGTGCCTGGGTGGCGGCGTGTTCGCCGGAGCGCATCCCCGGCTCGACCGTCGAGCAAGGGGATGTCGGAATCTCGTTCGTGAGCCGCAAGGCCGCTGCGGCCAGCGGTGCCGGCACGTCGAGCGTGAGTTCGAACTCCGGATCATCGTACGGCAGCGGATCCTCGGGTTCGAGCAGGAACTCCTCGTCCTCATCTTCTTCCGGCAGCGGCGCGGGCTCGGGCAGGGGTTGCAGGGATTCGTCGAGTTCGATGCGGACGTCGTGTGCTTCCTCGTCGAAGTAGCGGCGAGCTGACCTGACCTTCGTCCTCCGCACTCGGGGCGCCCCATGCGGAGCGCCCCGTTGTCATATTGCCTCTGCCGTCAGGCGTTCCACAGCGAGAGTTGCACCCGCAACAATCCGTCGATGCCCGGCGCCCCGGGGGCGGAGAAGGGAACCTCCACGAGCGGATCGCCCAAGGCCGGGTCGAAGGACCGCGCGAACGTCGGCCCAGCCCCCTGCTGACTCTCCCAGGTGCCCGTCACGTTCCAGGGTGCGCCCGGCGCCTGTGGCGGGATGACCTCGAGCACCAGCGCGTCCCGAAACAGGTAGCCGCCCTCGTAGTGCCTGTCGGGCCAGAAGCGTCGGTCCACTTCGTAGTCGGGAGTGCGCACGCCGAGTTCGCACACGAAAGCCAGTGATGGGCGCGTCGGATCCACGCGCGCCGCGCGTGCCAGGAATACCGATGACAGGTACACTTCGCGCCGGGACGCGTCGACGCCGCGCAGGTCATCGAGCGTGCGGCAGGCCACCGAGTCCTCCTCGGCCGTGCGACGTGTGAGGTACCATCTCTTGCCGCGCGGCGAAGCCTTGGCCTCGAACTGGTACAGCGCGCGCACGTCCTTGCCCTCCAGCGCGCCTGGGAGCCTTACGGCCGAGATGGCCACCGACAGGTCGGCCCGCACGTCGCCGAAGAGAAAACGCGTGAGGTTCTGGTAGCCTTCTTCGCTGTTGACGACGCCGAACGGTCCCGAATGCGCCCGGAAGACGTACGCGGTGGCGCAGGGCTGGCTCACGTTGCCGGCATCGTCCAGCCCCCACACCGACGCGTTTGCCACGCGCACCAGCCCGTCACTGCCGTGACCGGCGAAGGCGCGCGACAGGCCGGCCGCCACTTCATAGTCGCCGCGGTTGGTCCCCACCAGGCAGAAGATGCGCCGGCTCGGGAAACGTGACTCGGGCATCCAGTCGACGCGTCGGCGGTGGGCGTAGGTGCTCTTCATCTCGAGGTAGTCGGCCATGCGCGGCTGGCTGAAGTTGTCCAGGTCGGCGGTGCCGAGCCACGGCGGCACCTTGATGCCGGCCATCTCGATGCCGTTGTGCGGTGTGGCGAAGGTGAAGAGCTTGTCGACGCAGGCGCGTGCCTCATCGGTACCGAGCACCGAGTTCTGCAGGAACGCGCGGCAGATGAGCCCACCCATCGAGTGAGCCACCAGGTGGCACCGGAACTCCGACGGCGTCACGGCATTCTCGGGGCGGGCGCACACGAGGTCGCGTATCCGCAACACCAGCGAGGACAGGTCCTTGGCGTAGCGCTCCATCGACGACGTGATGCCGTCGCCCAGCAGGCTCGATGCGTCGTCGTAATAGCGAAAGACCACGATGGACCGGTAGGGAAGCGTGCTCGCCCAGTCGGGGTCGAGTATGTCGAGTCCCTGTTCGTACACGTCGGAGTAGCCGTGGTCCGACATCAGCCGCACCACAGGTGACTCGAAAATGAACTTGCGTGCCGGCTTGCTGCGGTCGCTGGTGGCTCGGTGCAACGTGGAGCCGAAGTTGAAGCCGCAGAACGGATCGGCGGCTGCGTCGTCGCGATCCGCGACCGACATCGCGTAGCCGCGCACGTAGATGATGGGATGGAACGGGGCGTGGGTCATCGGCGGGAGGAAGTGGGGACCCCCAACGTGCATCGCCGGGACGCGCGGCGCCACGCGAGCCCGTGGCTGAGTGCTACGGCTCCTGGCGCAGCAGCCCCGAGAGCCCGTGCATCACGGGCAAAAGGAACCGGGCATTCGGCGCCGACGGGTCGTTCATCCCCGTGAGAATCCAACAGCCCTGCCGCGAGGAGCGGCAGGGCTGTTGGTCCCACGGCGCTGCGAAATCCCGTCATGGCGTCATGACGGGCGGCTTCTCCTTGTTCCAGACGAAGCGCTTGAGGAAGATGTCCGTGCGTTCCCACGTGTCGACCCAGTTCTTGTGCAACATCGACTCGTGCGTGTCGTCGGGCACGACGGTCAACTCGTGGTAGATGCCGCGCGCGCGCAGCAGCTGCACCAGGCCGACCGTCTGCGCGAAGTCCACGTTGCGGTCGTCGTCGCCGTGCACGAGCAGTACCGGCGACTTCCACTTGTCGATGGAGCCGACGGCCGACGACTTGAACGAGAGCGCTGCGGTGTCGAGCGAAGTGCCGTAGAGGTGCACGCCGGCGTAATCGACGCCGGCCACGAAGAGGTCGCTGTTGCGGGCGAGCGCCTGCGCGGTGAGCAGGCCGCCGTACGAGAGCCCCCAGATGCCAAGGCGCGAGGCGTCGACGTCGTCGCGGCTGCGCAGGTACATCGCGCCGGCCACGACGTCCTGGTACTCGCTGTTGCCGAGCGCCTGCGCGTTCGGCGCGGTCTGGAAGGACCGGCCGTAGCCGATGCCCCTCCGGTAGTTGATCGACATGACGATGTAGCCCTGCGCGGCCAGCCACTGGTTGTACGCGTATGACCAGTGGTAGAACTCCATGTAGTGGTAGGCCGGGAGCATTTGTCGCATGGGGCCGCCGTGCACGAAGACCATCGTCGGGCGCTTCTCACCCGGCTTGAGGTCCTTGGGCAGGAAGAGCTGGTTGCTGACGGACACGCCGTCCGCGGCCTTGGTCCAGACGATTTGCGGCTTGACGTGCGCGTCGCGCGGAAACTGCTTGCCGAGCACCGGGAAGATGGTCTTCGCCTTGTCGGCGCCCTTGGCCACGATGCCCACGGACGCGGGCGTGTTCCAGTCGAAGTACAGCACGGCGAGCGCCTTGCCCGATGCGAGGTGCACCGGCGACGTCTCGACGCCCTCCCCCGTGGTCAGCTGCTGCGGCGTGCCGCCGGTCACCGGCACCGACCAGATGTGACGGCGCTCGATGTCCTGGGCGTTGGTGGCGTAATAGAGCGTCTTGCCGTCGCCCGACAACTCGGCCGAGCCTGCGCCTTCGATGAGGCCGTCGGTGCTGGTCAGGAGCAGCGGCGCCTTGGCCGGGTTCGTCAGGTTGATCGAGAACCAGCGGTCCCACTCGTCGTTCGGCACCGTGGCCGGGAAGACCACGTGGCCGGCCGCATAGCGCATGCCGTTGAGCGTGGTGAAGGTCCGTTCACCGGGCTCGTTGTGCCACACTTCACTGGCGATGCGCGTCGAGACGTCAGCCACCATCAGCGACAGCGTGTGGCCACCCGGGAAGCGCGCCTGGAAGAACCCGGGGCGCTGCGCAGCCAGGGCGGCGCGCGCCTGGGCTTGGGCTGCGGCCGCCGCCGCGCCACCGCCACCACCACCGCCGAATCCGCCGCCGCACGGCGGGCCGAAGCCGCCGTTGCGCAGCCGCTGCAGCGCCTGCGTGATGCCGGCGGGAGAACCTGCCGACTGACCGACACCGGATCCGTCCTGGTTCTGCGCGCCGAATGGCGTGCCCGGACGCCGTGTGAACACGATCCGCCTGGAGTCGTCGGTCCAGACGGGATTGCCGTCGCAGTCCACGCTGGGATCGACGTACGCCAGCGTGCGGGACTTCACGTCATACACCGCGATGAACGCGTGATTCTCGCGGTCGCTCACGAACGCGACCTTTCTGCCATCGGGTGACCAGCGCGGATTGCTCTGCCGTCCCCAGGCCGTGATGAATGGCTTTTCACCTTTGTTCATCGCGGTGGCCGCGGTGCCGGGCAGCACACGCGCGCGGTAGATCTGAGCGTCCTTCACGAAGAGGACGGACTTCCCGTCCGGCGACAGCGATGGCCCGGCCCCCACGGCGACCTTCCACGCCGGGCCGCCGCTGGTCTTCACCGCCCAGATGGCGCGTTCCGGACCGTCGGGATCGTGCGACGGATTGGCAACCCAGTCGCGCGAGTTCGGCGCCGAGCCGCGGACGAACACCGCCACCGATCCGTCGTCGGACAGTGTGATGGCCGAAATGTCGAGGCCGTCGTCCTCGCGGAAGTTCGTGAGGTTCACCGGTTTCCACAGCGGTGCGGCGGCGGTGTAGACATTGCGCATCCCCTTCTCGTACGTCTTCCACGCCACGCGGTCCGCCTTGACGGCGGAGGTGAGCGAGAGCGGGGAGGCGACGTTGAAGTACGACTCGAACCTGGTGCCGGTTTTCAGGTCGGTGCGCTGCGCGGCGAGCGGCGCGGTTATCAGCACGGCGGCGGCAGCGAGCAGGGAATATCTGAAGCGTGACATACGGCCTCGACGGTCAAAAAGACGGTAGACAGTAAGCGGTAGACGGTGGAGCACCAACAGAATGTACGAAACCGTGGGCGGGGGCGTTGGGGCTTGCTCCTGTCTGGCGATGTCTCTCACGAAGACCGGAGGGAG
>ERZ1292633.5904-Hain-H41-02um-R1-5904-length-10898-cov-6_pt1 | contig 10898 bp, 2 predicted proteins | sample MGYA00564406_ERZ1292633 | MGnify/ENA primary metagenome ERZ1292633 (study PRJEB36523, sample SAMEA6512639) | groundwater metagenome | collected 2019-01-08 | study: AquaDiva: Metagenomics assemblies of 32 groundwater samples
CTCCACGTCAGACTGGGCCGCCGCCGCCGCCGCGCCGCCCCCCGAGCGACTTCCGCTTTTCCGAGATGGGGGTGGCGCATCGCTCCCCCCTGCGGCATGTTCGTCCTCATCGTCGATGTCGTCCATATCATCGTCGTCCACGTCGCTGTCCCCTTGGCCCAGGCCGTCCGTGCCGCTGGCGCCGCCGCTACTATCCCGCACGACGAGCGTATCGGTGTCCATGACCTTCGGGGCGTCCAAGTCCTTCAGTGCGCACCGGCTTAAGCCGATGATCTCCGGGCTGGGGTAGACGGCTGCTTTCCCCGCGACGTTGACCGTTGCGTGGCCGTCTTTGGTGAACACGTGGATGTCCAAGTCACCGCTGTTGGTTGCGTCGGCTGGCAGCACCCCGTTCGGCGCGTGCACGCCAGGCGGCGCCTTCACAATTCCCTCGATCGTCAAGAAAAGCGACACGGCGGCGGCGTCTGACGCCGACGGCAGCAAGACGCCACCCGAACTCCCAGCCACCCCCTCAATAAATGCCTCGCCATGCCAGAAGTTGTCTAGACCGGCAACCTTGGTTCCATCTGGGCCGACGGCGGTGATGCGCAGAAACGTGTTGCTCTGTGTGAGGGACGCCGCCCCGGCGCCCCCTCCTCCCATGGCTCGCTTCGGCGCGCTGGCGGCGGCGACGACGCAAAACGGCCCCCGCGCCTTCACCGTTCCATGAATATGACCGTTGTCACCGAGGGACCACGACGTCGCCGAGACCGTGTGCACATGCCACTCGCTCTCCATCGTGTCCAACGGCTGCGCGTCAAACTCGTCGGTGTCGCAAAAAACGCTCAGGCGCCAGCTATCTTCGGTTGGCGTCTCCGTGAACGGGACGAAGGCATACGTGCCAGGCTGCAGCGTCGCCGTCGTGGTCACGTAACTGTTGGAGGAAAAGCTGTTGCTGGCGACGAAAGGGCTCGACGCGGCGGCCGGTCCACTAAGCGGAATAATCGACTTGATGTACCTCATGGGCATGGGAAGGGACGACAGGGCGGAAGATGTGGATGACGTGGGCCCTCCACCTCCTCCTGTTGGCATGGCGGCCGGGAGGAGCAACGGCGAGGCCACCTGCGGCGGCGTGCTGCCACTGTTCGGCGGTGCCCCTGCCGACATCAGGAACAGCCGTCCGTTCAGCCGCGGCCGAGGATTGACCTTTTCCTCATCGGCCGAGTCGTCACGCTTTCCGGTCGCTGAGCGCATGACGTCGAGCGATAAGTACGACAGCACGAGCACCACGTTGCACGCCTCTTTCACGACCAAACGAACTTGCGGATTGTTTCTCCAATCCGGGTGGTCGCCACCCCGGCCGGTGAGTTTGTTCCATGCTCCGTGGACAATCTTTTGCGACCACCCCGAGGTGTCGGGTATCTTCAGGAGGTCGACAGGCTTATCGGCGAAGGCACTGAGCGCGAAGGTCGTGTACCGGCCACGCTGGCTCGTAAACGGCACGACGATGTACGGCGCATCGCACTTCGGCAGCGTGCAGTGCAGCGTGTTCTCGCAATTGGAGGTGAACTTGGCGATGTCCATGATCTTTCCGTGAAAGTCGAGCTGCTTGAGCCCCGCTTTTGCCAGTTCGGGGTCGGCCTGAAAGATCGCCAGCCCCATGTAGACGGTCAGGTTGCGCTGCTTCTTTTGCAGCCGCTGCTCGTAGAGGGTGTCCTGAATCATGAGTGTCACCTTGGCATCGCCGTGGGTCACGTACAAGTAGAACTGCGGATTCTCCATGAAGGTAGAGAAGATCGGGCGACCGCCGCAGGTTCGAGCGGTCCAGTCATCGCAAACGGTCACGCCGTAATACGGGAAGGGCGAGGTCGTCTCCTGCGCCGTGGCGCGGCCAAACCCTTCGCGGACGGTGTTGTTCCCAAAGGCGCGCGCTAAACCCTCCATGAGCTTGAACCGGATCTCCTCGAACCTAGGGTGGCGACGGACGACGGCCATGTTGGCCGCGTTGGAGCAGCACAGGTTGACCAGGGCGTAGGATGCTAAGATGGGCACTTGGTGGTCACGATCGCCGATAGACGAAAAGAGAACGTCGTCCACAAGCAGCTCGACACCCCCTTGACGCTGGATGTCATTCTGCATGTTGACGTCCCCGTGCGCCAGCTTGCCGAGGCACGTGGTCGCCGCCTTGGTGACGTGGGCGACCTCGTCTGGCGCATCACGGATGGTCCCTAACAGCCTCCTCACAGCGTCCAGCGGCGCGAGCGCGGCCTTCGCCGGCGGAAAGGTGTCGACGATGCTCGCGAGAGCGGTACAGGCCGCCTCCTGCACCTGCTGGTTGGCATAGCCGAAAATCAAGTCGACGAGGCTATCGTAGCACTTGACGCGGGCCTTGTTGCTCGGGCAGGTGCGGCAAACGGCTTCGAGTGCCACGCACGCGGCTTCCTTGCACCGCTCTTCGCGGACGGTGAGCAGTCTCTCGAGCGCCTCGACGCCCCCTTTGCTGCCGAAGATGTCGCGCCCCTCGTCGTCGATCACGTGCGCCACGGTGTGGGCCGCATGGGCCCGGTAAAAGGTGCTGGCGCTTTTGTCGATGAATCCGACGAGCTTTTCCAACCCTCCCATTTCCCGGAAGGCGGCGCGGGATGAGGGAAATAGCACACAGTGCGACGTCAAGTCCTCGAGCGTCTCGGGCAAATTGGCGACGATGCGGGCCAACTCGGTGCGCATCTTGAGGCTCTTCCGCCGCGACTGCGTCGTCCTCCGCCGGGCTCGCTTGTCTTTTTCATCCCCTTCCTGTGCGAGCTGCTTGATGGCTAAAAAGGCCGCCGCGCCGCTTCCCGCGCCCCCTTGCTGCTTGCTGTTTGTGCGGAGCTCCTCCTCTAGATTGCGAATGTGGTTGCGCATCTTTTCGATCATCGCCTCCATCTCCTCCAGACGCTTGTAGTCGATTGGGTTGCGCACAGGCCGAATGACCAACTGCAAGGCACGCTTGCCGAACTCAATCGTCGACGCGGATTCGGATCGCCAGAGGCTACTGCTGCTCAGCGCGAGAACGAAGTGCACGAGATTGCTGCCTCCCAGCGAGGATTGCAGCAAGTACGTCAACTTGCTGTCCTTATAGGGGACGTGCACGTGCTTGTCTTTGCTCTTAGCCGCGTCGACCAGTTTGCTGACCACGTTTCCGAGCGCGGAGAGGCTCTTGTTGATGCTGATCGCTTCCTTCATCACTTCTCCCGTGGCGCCGCTTTGATACAACTTCTCCGACCCTGCCAAGTCGACCAAATTCAACTGCGCGCGGCAGCCAGGCATCGACGGCTCGTCCCACTTCAACTGCAGCGTGAGAATGGTGTGACTGCGCGAGGAGACGAGGTTCATTTCGGTCGCGTTCGTCGCTCGCTGCTTCACCGCCTCTAGGTAGAGCAGCAACGCGTCGTCGAGCTTCCTCACTTCGCGACAGGTTTGTCCGACCGCGACGTACTGTCCCGTGCGGTCCAAATGGATGTCGAGCTGCTTCCTCGCGTTGAACAAATCCTGAATCTTTTCTTGATAAATTTGGCACATGGAAAGATGCACGGTCCAATCGGACACATCCGAGTTCGTGATCATGCGGTTCAGAATGGCCTCGATCAGCCTAGGAATCACGCCGCGCATGGCGGCGACCGTGTGGCTCCCCTCCATCGTGTGCGTCTTGCCACTGCCCGTCTGGCCGTAGGCAAAAATGGTCGCGTTGTACCCCGACCAAAGCGTCGTGAGCACTTCGGTGCCCACGTGATCGAATACGTCTTGCTGGGACGCGTCCGCGTCGAAGACGTAGTCGAAACGCGTTCGCGTCTGCTGGTCGCCGCTACCGCTGGCGTTGCCCCCTTGCTGCAACAAGACGTCATGGTGACCCCGCTCGGCGGTGTAGCAAGCGTCACCGCCTTGGCGAACCTCGTTGTCGTTCTGAGGCCTCAGTCGGGCGTAGACGCGGGGACGGCTGGTCATGAAACAAAAGGTGAAACACTAAAAAAGGTGTGGGGTGGGGGGCTCCTCTTGCAAAAAAAAGGTGTTCTATTGACTGTCTCTACTCCAAAAGAACTCAAAACGTTGTTTTTCGAAAGGGCTCCTTCCGTCCGTCGGTATCGGGGAGGACAACGCCGGGTCGTACTGTGATCGCCCCGGTATCAAGGGGATGGGGCGTCTCCCACGTGGGAAGAAGGGAGAGGGAGGGAGACGAGGGAAAGGTGTAAACAGGAGGGTGCAAATGCCCTTTTCCAAATTGATTGCTCCCGGAGGGAGCGAAGCGAGGGCCTCATGGTAGGCAAGGGCGCTGTTTTTCAGTGTCATTGTCGGTCCCCTCTCGCTCTGACGTTTACTCGCGGGTCGCTCTCAAGTTTAAATGTCTTCTTCCAGTAAGTCGGCGATGCGGACTTTCCGCCGACCAGGGCTACGTTCATCCACCGTCGACGTGGCGGGTGGTGCCGACCCACCAGCAGCAGACGTGCCGGCACCGCTAACCGGCCGAGGCAAGCTAATCGAGGAGGCCCCCAACACAAACATCGCCGAGGGCGACGCATTGGACGACAGCAACGGCGCCCCGAGTGCATCGTCAAGCGATGCACTCGTCGTGCCGCTGACCGACCTCACTAAGCCCGAAGAAAATCGCTGATTTCCGAGGCCATCGTGCAAGGACGGCTTGAACGCCTTGACCTCGTGCTTGGGGAACAGCCAAGGCGCGGCGCGGCGCACGTCGTTGCGGTTAAAGTCGCGTCCAAAGACCTCGAAAATCTGAACGCAGTCCGACAACGTCGGCCGATAATTGCGCCGCCAGTACTGCACCGCGAAGTCCCGCAAGACCGTCACCGTGGTGACGACAATGATGGTGAACCAAAACTCGGCCGTCGATAGGGCCCTCGTGTCGGCCCCATGCCACCGCGCAAAGTCAGGATAGGAGAACCATTCGTAAATGGAGGCGTAGAAGAGTAACCACACGAACCAAAACACGATGCTCGCCAACATCAACGCGATGTTGATGATCGTCCACGTGTGCGTTTCGAGGGCGCACTTGATGGTCACCACGAGCAGGACGCACGTATAGGCGGTGATGCCATGGCACGCGATCCCTAAATCCCAACCAAAGGTGGGATCCACCATGTTCGCGAGGCACAGCAAGGGTAAGTAAAAAAGCAATAGCGAGTGCGCCACGGCGTTGACGGTGTAGGTCCAGAATTCGTACGTGTTGAAAAAGCGGTTCTCGATGCCGTCCTTGTAGAGCTCGGGGAACTGGCTCACGTGGGTCAGCCGTTGGCTCTCGACATCTCGGTCGAAGACAGCGAGCGCCATCACCGGGAAGGCGGTGAAGGCCAAGTTGTAGAATGCTAAGGCCCAGGAGTCGTAGAGAGACTGTCCCGTGAACATGTTATGTATGCAGAACCAAAATTGGGTCAAATACAGCGACATGTTTTTGTAGAAACTGAACACCACCAGTTTCGCGATACGGCGGTAGCTCCATCGGCCGTGGACGAGTAAGAGTCGAACGAGGTACCGGAACTGCGCAATGCTGTAATCGCTGGCGCGGGCGGCTTGGAGGCCCTCGAGGCCGCTGATGCCGACGCCGACCGCGGCGGTCTGAATCATACTGACATCGTTCGCGCCGTCGCCAATGGCCAACGTGATCGCCCCCCCGACGCGGTCCTTCACCGCCTGCACGATTTGTGCCTTCTGCAAAGGGCTCACGCGGCAGCAAATCACCGCCTTGCAGCGCGTCGCGAGGGACACAAACAAATCGCACTCATACTCATTCGCGTGCGGGTCGTCCTTCACGGGTAGGATGTGCTCGAGCATGGTGCCCTGGATGACGAGGCCAATGTCCTGCCCGCTCTCGATCGCGGCCGCCTCGACGTCGGTCAGATACTTCTCCAACGCATGGCGCAACGACCGACGGTTGCAGTTTTCAAACGTGAAGAGACCCATCTCGGGCCGCAGGAGCTGGCAGGAGTAGCCAATGTTGATGGCCGTTTCTTGCTTATCCCCGGTGAGCACCCAGAGCTTGATGCCGGCTTTGCTAAGCAACTCGATACTCTCCGGCACGCAGTCTTGCAACCGGTCCTCGATGGCCGTCGTCCCGATGAGGTCTAAATCACGTTCAATCTCCTCGGCGACTGCCTCCACCTTTTCAGTGCGCTCGTGAATGCTCGTGTTGGCCGCGTCGTACCGCCTGCGCCACCGCTTGTACATCTCGTTCGCTAAATCTAACTTGGCGAAAACGAGGGTGCGGAGCCCATCGGCGGCGAATTGGCCAAGGAGCTCCTGAGTTTGATGCAGCAGCGCCGACTGCCCGCCGCTGCCCGCATCGCCCGCGGTGGTTCGCTTGAGCCGCTCTAAGACCACACTGTCCGCGCCTTTGGTGAGCAGCAACAAGCGACCAATGGGGTCGCGCACGATCACCGACATGCGCTTCCGAGTCGAAGTGAACTCGATCACGCTGAGCACTTCCCAATTGTAGTCGGTGCCAAACTCGCGCACGCGCATGTTGGTCTCGGTGCGCTCGATGAGCTCCATGCCTTGTCGGCGCGCGGCGCGCACGAGGCACACCTCGTCCGGGGAGCTTGCCTGATAGTTGATGCGGCCGGTGGCGTCGTCGCGCTCGGGGATCACCGTGTGGCAGACGGCCATGGCCTGCAACAGGAACCGAATGTCTTCGCGATTCGGCTGAGACCGCCACGCTCCTTTCGTGATGCGCGGGTCCAAAAACTCGATGGGACCCGCGCCCGCGCGTGGGCTGTGCGGCACGACGTGTGGGTCGGCGGCGCTCATCAGAGGCGATGCCATGCTATCGTTGGACACGCTACTATTTGGTTCGTTCGTGCCGTAGGCAGTCATCATGGGAATCCCGGCGTCATCGAGGCGGGGGGTGCTAAAGCGCTTGAACTCCATTTGGTTGCATGTGAGCGTGCCCGTCTTGTCGCTAAAAATGTAGCTCACCTGACCCAGTTCCTCGTTCAGGCGAGAGCTTCGCGCCTGCGCTGGGGTGTCGCGGCTCGTGCTGTACATACCAAGGTCGTTGTTGATGAGCGTGGCCTGGAAGAGCTTGACCACCTCGAGCGTCAAGTAGAGCGAAATGGGAATCAACGAGTTGAGCAAAATCATAAACGTCAAGAAGGCGGTCGCCGCTTCCGCGTCGATGTTTTGGGACTCCTTGCCCAGATAGTATTCCCCTGACAGGCCGCCGGCCACGCGATACCCAATGGAGCAAACAATCGACAAAAAGATCTGAAAGATGAACACCAAGAAGATCTGTCGGTTCGTCACGCGGTCGACGTTGCTCCGCTTGTGCACTTTCCCCGTCGCGTTGCGCATGAGCTTCGTGTCATCCCCGGTGAAGACGGCCGCTCCCAGCACGAATCCAGTGTTCCGCAGCTCGGCGCCGCGGAGCAATAAATTCTCAGCGGACAAGGGTACGCGCGGTTGCAGCTTGCCCCCTTCGAGACGCTCGACGTATCCATCGAAATGGTAGAGGGAGTTGTTGGGCATTTCGCAGACGATTTTACCGCTGAAGCTCGCCGGGTTGGGTGTCTTATGAGGCCCGTCCACGGGCTGTCGCTTGAAGTGAGCATAAATGGGCATGGGCGCCTTGCGCATCTTCAAATTGGTCTCACCATCGAGCGAGGCGGTTTCAATGAAGCTCAAGCCGTCTGGGTTACTCGTCCACAGTGCCACCAAGTCGCAAGGAAACGGCTCTCCTTTCGCGACGCAGACGATGTCGCCCACGACCACGTCGCGCCACGCCACTTGCAGCCACTCCCCGCCCCGAAAGACATACGTCCGTCGGTTGTTCGTCGTGCGGTCGGCCACGCGGCGCTTCCAATCTTCCCAGCTGTCTTTAATCAACGAGATGAAGAGCACCATCACCAAGGGTATCAACGTCGTCCAGCGGCCCGTCGGGGATAACCCTGGGATCACTTGTAGAATGGCGATGAATAGGAAGTAGACGTTCGCCGCGCGATGAAACTGTTCAAACAGATTCTTCCAGAGGACAAAGTGCAAACTGAACGGCACCAGAGAGTATTTGCTAGTCGTCACGCCGTTGCCTGCAAATCGAAAGATGCGGTTGGCAAGGGGGTCGAGCACGGCGACCTCCCGGCGGTCCTGCCGGTTGTCCTCTCCAGCGGCTCCCGCGGTCGCCCCTTTCAGCGCGAAGGCCACGGTGGTGGTCTGCCCTGGGGCACTGTTCGTGGAAGGGGTTCCTGCGGTGGTCGCGACCGTCGCTGACGTCAATGTCGTGGCGGACGGGCTGGCGGCCGATCCATTCGCGTGGGACGCGGAGGAGGCGCCGCCGGTGGGCCGGTACGCCGCGGACGCGTTGGGGGCCACACTTGCCTCCATTTCAAAGTCCGCGCGACTCGTCGACACCCCTCGAAGAACACGGCTTCGCATCTATAGTTTGGTGTTGTTGCGTTGGTGATGCTTTGGTTTCGATGACTGGGACAGCGAGGGTGGGAGTCTCGGAGAGCACAACGAGACATATGTGGGTGACGGCACATTCCCCCCGGATTGGGCTAGTTGTCCCTGACCAAGTGGTGGTTAAATGCCTCTGGTGGGTTCTAGACTGATGGGGTGTGCGAACAAGAAGAGGGAGGGGTCGCGGGAAAAGGGAAAATGAGGGAGGGACGGGGGACCATACAGTAAGGAACGCAGGGGGAGGGGGTGAACACATCTCGGCACCGACCTGGGATGGGGGGCACGCGGGCGGTGTGTGTGACTACGACTACGAAAATAACGTCGCTGGCGGAAAAAAACAATCCCCTGTTTACTCCGCTATCCGATGGTGTCCTTCGGAGGAGGAGGAGGGGGGATGACGACGACGTTTTCATCTCTCTTTGGCCGTGTCACTATCATGGTAGGATAGGATCGTTTCACCGACGCCACTGGTAGTTGCCCCCACCCCCTTCAAGGGCACCTATCCTCACTTTGGCTTCTTGCAACTCTTTCTTTACCTGTCGGTACTCAACCTCGAGCGCGCGATACGCCGCTTCGGCGTCGGCGTGATGCTGCGAGAGCGTGATGTTCCGCTGGCTGAGGGAACGCAGCGCGGCTCGGACTTCTTGATGGTCCTGCTGCTCGTTTTCACACGCGGCCGCTCGCGTTTGCAAGGCATCTTTTAGCTGTATCGCTGCACGGAGCGCCTCCTGTGTGCGTCGAAGTTCGATTTCCCGTCCATCGACGTGCATCGCTTCTCGGACAGCCCAATCTTGGACCTGCTTCCGCGTGGCATGCAGCTCCTGGTCCACTTGCTGCAAGGCCGATGCCACTTCGATGCGCAATTCTTGAACCGCGGGTCGCATGCTGCGAATCGCGCGAAGTGACTTCAGCAGCAGCGGTTCGGACGCGTCGCGGAACCGGTTGAGCCGGCTGGCGGCGACACGCGTAAGATCAGCGAGAGACGAGGCGGTGAGGTTGCGGGGCACCGCATACGACGGCGGACGACCAGACGGCGTCGCCATGGAGGTGGAGGTGGACAGCAATGGGGCCGCACCCCCACCACCGCTACCAGTGAACAACGCGGCGACGCCGGATCCCGCTGTGGCAGACATCGCGCAGATGACGACGTCTTGGCACGCAGCGGAGAGCACCAGTGCGTCCGCGTGCGCGTGGCGGTACTGGGTCTCGGCTTGCTCGAGGGACATCGATAGCTCCGCCACGCGGGAGCGGCAGTCGCCCAGTGCAGGTTCGTAGGATTGTCGCAGCGCCAGCACTCGGCGTTGCCACGCTCCAAAATATCGCCGGAAAACCTTCTCGCGCGACATGTGCGCCTGGGCGGCCACTCCCTCGACACGCGTGTGCCAGAGCACTCCTTCACACCGACGGAAACTTCGCACGAATCGACGGCGAGCGGCGGCGGACGACCACTGCCAAAATAGCCGATGCAGCCGATCCTTCACGGTGCGGCTCGCAAGGGAGAGAGAGAGCTTCGAATTACGGCGCGCTTTGCTCCTTTGCTCTACCAACCAACCCCATCGCTGATACGCGATGCGTCGAGCCCCGGACGCGGTCATCGATCCGAGCGACAACGCGACGCGCCTCTTTTGTGCCGACTTGCGGCGTCGGTCGACTAGCGCAAGCCAGCGCCGAAAGCAAAGGAGCGCGCTGCCGCGCGCGGAAGATCGCAGCATCCCGGTCATGGCCTGCTGCAGTGTCCGCTGAGTTCGCTGCTTGCGCAGAAGGGCGAGCCACGTTTGGAAGTAGAACCGTTGGGCGCCTCGGGCGGACGTACGCAACACGAGGGTCAGCGCAAAATTGCGCGACGCGGCCTGTTTCCTTTTCCGCTCGACGTTCTCGGCGGCGAAGAGTCGGAAGCGGCGGTAGCAAATGGCGCGCAGCCCCGCGGAGGACTGGCCGAACATCGCCTCGAGCGCCTGGCGCCGGCGAACCCCGTCTCGGCGATGCGCGACGAGGCGCAGAAATCGGGTATACGCCATCCGCAAAGTGCCGAGTCGCGTCCCGGACAAAACCGCCTCGGCCGTATGCCGGTTGCGACGTATGAGCCGCACGCGTCGGCACCATTGCAGCCATCGCTGAAACACGTGCCGACGTAAGCCAACGGCGGTCGTCCGGCCCAGCACGTTGAAAGCAGAATTGTTTCGCAACCGACGCACGGCGGCCGCGCGGGCAAACGTGCGCCAACGGCTGTAACAGACCCCCGAATAGCCCCGCTGCGTTTGCATCAGGAAGATGGCCATGGCCTGACGGCGCGATCGAACGGTCTTCGCCTGATGCAGATAACGTTGCCATGCCAAAAAGCAAATGCGCTGCCGAGCCGTGCCCGACGTGCGCGACAGCAACGTGAAGGCGAGTGCGTTGGAGGCTTCGTGCCGCTTGCGCTCTCCGATGCGCCCCGCCGCGAACAACCGCAACCGCCGAAACATGATGTGTCGTAGCCC
>ERZ1292633.5906-Hain-H41-02um-R1-5906-length-10896-cov-6_pt1 | contig 10896 bp, 6 predicted proteins | sample MGYA00564406_ERZ1292633 | MGnify/ENA primary metagenome ERZ1292633 (study PRJEB36523, sample SAMEA6512639) | groundwater metagenome | collected 2019-01-08 | study: AquaDiva: Metagenomics assemblies of 32 groundwater samples
CCGCGGAAAAGAAGTCCGCCGCACCCCTTACGCCTGAACCGTGCTCGTCCACCGTCAAGTTGCAGGAGGCGCGAAAAATCGCCGCGTTCATCTCGCAGAGCGGTGACCATCGACTTTACTTTCTGCTAGCGCTGCCCCTCGACGTCAGGATGCGTTCCATTGTGTCCGCGGGATCGATGGAATGGTACGGGCGGCCACCACAACCACCAAGGGCAGCGGGAACAGCTCCTCCTTCTTCCCGGACAGCAGCAGCAACCCCTCGGTCTGACGGTCGCGAGTTGGAACGGATATCCAGACTGCGGAGCGAAAACGGCGCGGCGGCGGGTTCCACGAACGTGGCAAACCCGAGTCCATCATCGGGCGGCGGTTGCTGTCCGTTGAGCGGCGCGCCTTTGCCTGAAGACTCCCCACACTACACGAACTTCGCGGCCTCCACCACCGCCATCGATAACGCTATGTTGGACCGGCAACTCCGAGACGCGGATGCCGATAAAGACGATGTCATCGGGAAGGAAGATTTCTTGAAATGGGTGCGGCGTGCGGCGGAGTCCCGGAGAGAGGTATCATGGTTTGACTTGTGGCGCATTTTCATATTTGCCGGCGTGCCATTCACCGCTTTTGGTTTCTTGGACAATTCTCTGATGCTTCTCGCGGGCGATCGCGTGGATGCCACCATTGGCGCCGCGTACGGCCTCAGCGTCATGGGCGCCGCGGCGTGTGGCGCCGTCTTTTCGGGAGCGATCGGCATGCAGTTTCACGGCATCACGGAACGCTTCGTCGTCACGCGGTTAGGTTTGACCCCTCCCGCCTTAACGCCGGCACAGATGAAGCACCCTAGTTTGTACTGGGCGAGTCATTTCGGCGGCACCATTGGTCTCGCAGTGGGCTTGCTTCTCGGCATGTTTCCACTTTTGTTTCTTGACACGGGATCCACGACGCACCGAGCACAGGACCAAGCCATCAAGCATTGGGAGGAGGACGTCGCCGCTACCGACCCCCTGCGCCCCATTCCACCCACGTCCAGCACCATGAGACAAGTCAAGGAGAGCCATTCGGAGCGTTAGGCGGGACCGTTGAAGGGCAACTGGGTCAAACTACTTCCGGTATCGCACCGCCGGGCACAGCACACCGGAAAAAATAGAAATGGACTATTCGTCCCGTCGGACGTCGTCGTCGCACGGGCACAGAGATGCAGTGGTTGGGAGCGGGGGGAGGGGGCCGTCCTCATCCTCACACGGCCGCAAGGAGCAGACAGTTCCGAAAAAAATAGACTTTTAGTTTTGGCGGTTGCTCCGACCATTTTCCTTCTGTTTTTTTCACGAATAAACACCAAACAATCGTTCCTTGTTAATCCTGTGACGAGTCTACAAATTTATTGACCGATGGTTAGTAAATAGTTTTACTTTTTGAAAATGGTTGCCTCTGAACGAAAGGATTCTCTTTTTTCGCACGCTATAAGTTTCGAAGGATCACCCAATGAACAAATATGACTGGTTGCGCCGCGTGTCCTACTCTGGCCGACCCAGTTGTCAGTGGTGGTGCATTTCCGTGGCACAGCACTCAAGCAATTGGTCGTAGTTTCTGGGAGTTTGCCGCCCAGCTCGTCGATGGTGTCACATTCGTGGGTGGTCTCGCGGCGCTGGCCGCTGGTGATTGCTTTTCAACAGTGTCGTCGGCGGCAGAGATCGGGGACGACAAAAAAATGGGTCGAACCTTTGAACAACGATTCGGTAGGAGTCTGCGCGACCTGGAGAAGGCGCACGGCGTGGTGATCAGGCCCGTCGTGGTGGTGAGGACCGCCGACAAGGCAGCGGTGGGTTCCTTCTTGCCGACGACCCATTCAAACGACGGCGATGACAGCGTGGGGCGACAGTGTGGTAACCGTGACGACGACGATGCTCGTGGCGAAAAGCCGCTCGTAGACGGGCCGCCCAGATTGTTCGTGGTGATGTCACGACGTCGAGGTCGTGACGGCAGCGAGAACGGGTGCGAAGAGATCTCCCGAGTGTATGAGTTTACATCTCACGGACCGCTAGCAGCCCGCAGTGGTTTTTTCCCCGTACACGAGCCGCGGTATGTGAACAACATCGTCCGTGCGGCCGAGGGTAGCGCGGCGATCGCTGTCGACCCGGTAGCCTTGCCAAAGGCGCTGGGGGCAAAGACGGAGATGAAAAGCGATGATGCCTTCCCGGACCACCACGTCGTGCGACACAACCTACTGACCCTTGCGGACGGCGTTGGTAGACAAGATGACGACGATAACCAGCATTATCCCAAAGAGAGTGGCGAACCGTCCACTTCGCCCTCGTCCAGTCACTCCAGTAGAGGAGAAGACAGTCCCGCATCGGATCCGCTTTTGGACAAGGCGAGGCTTGCGGCAGCGTTGATCGTGATGGACGACTTTGCGAGCAAGCGGAACAGCCAGCGGCAGCCACCATCGCCGTCCGTGGAGGTGCCACGACGGCGCAGCTCGCCCACGCAGCTTGGCGACGTCGTCCATCAGACGGGCCAACACTTCCCGCCTGGTCGGATGTCGGTGGCGAAGCGTCTTTTCGCTCCCTCCGCCCGTAGCGTTGGTCACGCGGACGTCGTGTTGGCATCGGACATCGTGTTGGCAACATCATTCGTTCCCGTCGTGCTGCCCGCCTTTGAATTCGCCACGGCTCTGCGTCGAAATGATCAACGAAAGCAGAAGCAGCGACAACAAGATCCCGCTCACCTTCTTGCGGATGCTGGCGGTTGGTGGCGCGACAACGATGACGACCACAGTCAAATCCACGACGCCGAGGCTCCTTCGCCCTTTTTGTTGTCGTCAACGCCTCCTCCTCTTCCTCCTCCCACGAGCGACAGCCACGCGGCAGCGGCATCTGATGAGGACGAGGCCCACCTCCGCGATGAGGGGGTTGGTTTCGAGTCGTTCATTGCGGTGCTGTCTGCGGAGCTCAATCCCAGCGACGGGTGCTCCTCTTGACTCTCCACGACGGTGAATTGAAGGCTTTCGACCGTGTCACGTGTGATTCAATTTGTTTCCCCGTTTTCTGGGCTCTCCCCCTCACCTCAACCAAGATCGGCATGGTACTTTACAAAAATGAACAGCAGGGCGCCTCGCAAGGCCGTCGGCACTACGACGTGAGCCCGATGATCACGTACTTAAAGTACCACGTCTTCAAGCTCGTCTCCTTCGAGGGCTTGGCGCCGCACGCGGTGCTCCTTACCCTCTTGGTCACGAGTCTCTTTCTGTCGCCCCCTTTTGACAATCCTAGTCGCCGGAGGGAGCAAGTCATGGACTCCTACAACCGCGACGCGTTCCTTCGTGTCACGAGCCCCGTGGAGTGGTACGCGTGGATGCACTCAGTGCTCAATGCGACACACGGACTGCGTCGGCATCATGCCGCCATCAGTGGGGTCGATGCACCCAGCGGTAACGCCGCATCATCCTCATCATCATTCTCGTCCTCGTCGTCGGACGTGTTCCCGACCTATGGATTACTGCTCACCCAGTTCGCCACGCTGCCGACGGCGGAGCAGTGCGGACCTTGGAGCAAGCTGCTCCGGCGGTATGTGGCGGCTCCAGATCCAGGAGCGCCGGGAATCACTCCAGGCGTGACGGGACCAATCACGCTTCCGGCAGCACTCGCCGCCGATCGGGCCGCCGCCCAAAGTGGCGTTCCCGGACTCAAATGTAGCCGTCCCTACGATTCGTCATCCGCCCATCGCGGCCCTATGAAGCCTCGAGATGGGCCCCCCGGCGGTGGGCCAACGTATCGCACGTGGGCCGCGTGGCAAGTTCCAAAGAGCCCCAATTACACCGATTTCTTCGTCACAACGTCGGCCCCCCAGTCTGCGGCCGCCACGACTGGCCGCAACGTCTACTCAGGCAGCGCGGTTAGCTTACCATTCGCGAACCCGACATTGTACGACTTCCGCGCGGACGCCGCCCCTCTGCCGCCACGCTTCTATGGTCGCAACGCATGGTACTACCCTGAGGACGCGGCGAGCGCGTTTTTTGTTCCCTTTTACGCTCCCGGGTCGGCCGCGGCGGCCACAGTCAATGCCACAGGAGTCTCCTTGTCGATCGCAGACGCGGCCCTAGTCGAAGCGAAGGCCGCGGCGGAATGGTTGACGGAAGCGCACGCCGTCATCGATGAGCTCCGACAGTTGGACTGGCTACGTCCCGGAACGACGAAGCTCGTCTCGGTGCGTGGTGTATCCGAAATTCTCTCCGCGGATCGGTCCGTTGATGTCAGTTTTCACCTAGAACTCTCAGGGACGCTCATGTATCGTCCCACCTCACAGAGCATTGTCTTTTCGGTGCCCGTGATTTCGGTCGGGCCGCAGGTGCGACACCTCACGCGCTTCATCATCGACGTGCTGCTGTTTCTCGCCGTCATCGCCAACGTCCTTTCGATGTTGTTTCGCATCGGTTTGCTCATCGAGATCAACTCCGCCATCATTAATGCCGTCAACTTGAATGAGATTTTTGCCCTTTTGACGGTTCTCGGCGTGGCGGCGGTCATCGCCGTGCGCATGTTTTTGTTCGGCCTCGCGGAAATTTTCGTTTCGTCGTGGAAGCAAGACGAAGGCGCGGCCTCGGCGGCGCTGCAACTTCGACTATTGACCAGTCTCAGATCCAATTCAAACAACAGTAATGCTACTACCGCCGTGGCGAGCAGCAGCAGCAACGTGAGTGCGGAGGTCGCCACCCAACTCGCCGTCCGCGACTATTCTGCTGTCCAAGCCAATGGCATGTTCCTGTCCCAACTCACGCAAATCGCATATCAAGACGATAATTTGCACTTCGTCACGGCGTGGGTGTTGTTGATTGTCATGTGTCGCACGGGGCTGATCCTCCGCCACTCGCATCGCTTCTCGCTCGTGTTTGAGACCATCTCGGCGTGCGCGTCGCAGTTTGTCGCGATGGCGATGGTCATCATTTTGACGCTCATCGGGTTCAGCGTGGCCGGTGCTATGCTGTGGGGATCGACGGACACCGACTATCAGTCGCTCGACCGCACGTTGATGCATTTGTTTGCGGTGATGCTCAGTATCGATGTCAATGGCGACCAGTATGCGGTGCTGTCGTCGCGATACCCCATGGCCACGCCGATCTTTTACATGGCTCTGTTCGTGGTGGGGTGGTGTGTGTTACTCAACGTGCTGGTTGGCATCCTTGCTACTGGCTTCAACGCGGCCTTAATGACCCAGATGTTGAAGCGGCCATCGTGGGAATTGTCGGCCATATGGACCGACCTGAATACGTTTTGGGCCAGGATCGATCGCGACGACGACCCCAGCCGCCCTGCCTTGTGCACGTCGGTTCGCACCCCGTTGCTCCGATGCTTTAGCCATTGGTTAAAACCGGAAGCGCTGCGCAGTATCATCTTCATTAACACCCTCCGTGCCGTGAAGAAGCAGTTTGGACCCGACGCCGCCTTGCAGCAATCGGATTTGCTGGCCATTACCCCCTTCACGGAAGCGGAAACCATGCGGATCGCGAGCAAAGGCGAGCGTCACGTGGGCATTAGCGACGCGAAAAAGCGGCGTTGGCTGATGATCCAGCACATGATCCGGCGCGACAAGGATGTCACCGCGCAACTTAGCATTCAGCAGCGGCAGCTGCAGGAGCTTGTGGCGCTGATGAACTCCGCAACCACGGCGTCCTCCACGGCAGTGGCGGCGACGCCGGCGGCCACAACGGTGCCGCCTAGTGACGACGTGACGACACCGTCCTTGGCCCGGGCAACGTCCATATCCTTGTCGTCCAACGACACGGCGGTTGTTCTCGGCGCCTGCTCGAGGCCGGATGTGGGCCTGGAGAATTTCATCGACGTTCGTGATGCGCGCGCTGCCGAAGATGGCGCCCATCCTGGCACATCTGACGGCAGCGCCGCCGCGGCCCCCCCTTTGACCCCAAGGTCAGCCAGCAACCGCCGCGCCGCTCAGTTGTCGGACGATCAGCAGCATCGTCGGGAGCTCAACCACCGGCAGCAGCAGACGAAGGCCATTCAGCTGTTTCGATCCGTCGAATCGTTATCGAGCGTTGATCGTCACGTTGATGTGGTCGACGTGGCGGACGCCATCAGCAATGCACTCGGAGAGTTTGAGTCACTTGCTTTGGACCTAGGCATCTTAGTGTGATGCGACCGAGGAGTGCGCGCGAAGAATTGCGATTCGAAATCCGACCGCTGTCGTCGCCAAATGGTGTTCCCTTGTTCGCACGCTTTCGTTGTGTGTTGCTCGCCGTTTTATTGAGCCGTTTTCTTGTTTTTTCTGAGAATCTCCCATTCTGTGTGTTCATCCGTCAGCCCAACCTCTCCATCGCAAACACCGCTCTTTCCCTTCGCGAAAAGGATGGCGTCCGCAACAGAAAGCGCGTTTCTCAAGGATGAGCTTGGCGCCATTCTGGCCAAAGGCCTCGCCGCCACCGCCGTCGCTCGCCCTCAGGACCCCATCGAGTACCTCGCCCTCTGGATGCTGCACTATCAGCAGCAACGGCAGCTGAAGGCGGCCGAAGTGGAGGAGAGCCGTCGCTTGGAAGCCGAGCGGGAATTGTGGATGAAGTCGCGCGTGCTGCGGGAACGCTCCGCGGCGGCCGTCATTCAGCGTGAGTGGAAGAGTCATACGAAGGCTTCCGCCGAGACGCAACGAAAGGACGGTGATTTGAAGCAAAAGTTTGCGCTCATCGAGGAGACGCAGGAAGAGAAGGTGCCTGAGGAGCAACCCCCGACGGATGCCGGGGAGCAAAGCGACAAGGAGAAGCAGGCCCTCGGGGACCGCCTCGCGGCACAGACGTCATTCGGCAGATCGCGCCTTTATGTCGCCGCGCTCGACAAGTCGCATCTCGCCGACATCAAGGCGGTCGTGCATGCAAGCCCAGCGATGGAAATCACATTGCGGTGCTGCCTCTATTTGTTTGGCAGCCGACCGAGGCAGGTTGACTCCTGGAGCAAGATTCAAGCAACCATTAAGCCGCATCCGTTTTGCGTGACCATGCAAAACTTCCAGCCGTGTGGCACCCCGCTAGAAAAGAAGCGAAAGCTGGTCCGCGTGCGGCGGATCATGTCGACCGTCGACGAGGGACAAGCCCGCGACTCCGGCTCCGCGCTTTTCGCCATTTTCAACTGGCTCAACGCGACCATCAACTTCCGCGAGGCTCGTGATGAGTACGTCAAGCTCCGTCGGGCGGCCGGGAAAGATGCCGAGGAAGAATTGGACGAAGAGGAAGAAGGCGATGACGCGGAGGAGAAGGACCCCATCGAGGAGGCCGTTAAGGCGGTGGAGTTAGAAGCGAAGCGGGTGGCGGAGGCCGAGGCAGCCGCGGAGGCGGAAGCCGCGGCCGCCGAGGGTGGCGGCGCGCCAGCCGAAGAAGCGTAATTGCGCTGTAGAAGGGTTACAAAGGCGGAGAGCGCCGTGCTTGGTCCGCCCCCGCCCCCGCCGCTGGGGGCATGCGCGCTTCGCTGGAAAGGGGACGACCTTGATCCCCCTTTGTCTTTGAGCCCCTCTCCGACATTTATGTGAATAGGTGTAGGTCCCTCCCTCCCGACCTTCCCCCCCTTCCTTCCCCCCTCCGAATTCGACGGGTCCCTTCCCATTCCCATTGATTCCAGCGAGAGAAGGATGTGTCTTTCCCGCCGTCCGTGAGTGGAGCGCTCCGCTACTCGCCCTCGCAACAACAGAACCTTTCGTGTTTCGATTGCTTCATTTGTGTTGGTTGGCCCTCTCTTTCTTTGTTTCCCATGGTTTCCAGAAGAAGGCACCGCTTCGTATTGGAGGGTGAAGAGGAAACCAGCACGGGTGCGTCGACGCCCCGCTCAAATGACGGTGACGCGCTTCGGTGCTGGTCGCTGCGGCGATTCTCAGACCACCGCGACGACGCAGCGGGTCTCCAAACGTGTGGCCGGGTTGTGGTGCTGCTTGGCCGCGGTGTATGTCCTTGGCGCATTGTCCGATCCGCCCGACAATCATGTCGACCCTGCCTCTCCTGGTGTTTTTTTCGTTTCCACCAGCCGACGAGGCCATGTCGCCCGACCCGACTGGTTGCAACCTGATGCTCGTGCATACGGAACAAGTCAGCAGCCGAATGGCATCCGGTTGTTTCAAGTTTTGTTGTTCGCGACCGCTCAGTCGCTCCCAACGACAGGAGGGGGTGGAGGCAACAACAACATCAGCAGCGCGTCGAACGACGAGGATTTCGTTGAGATGAATTCCACGACCTTCACCCAATCGTTTTCCTTGTCCGATACGACGTACGTCACACCGAAGTACTTCGCGCTGAGCAACTTTTACCACTGGCAATCGGCGGGCATTGTGTTTGGCACCTCGCTGTTAACTGCGATGTTTACGATGCCACGGACGATTTCGGTCGTGTCGCCAGGTTCGGTACCCGGTGTCTTTCAGCTGCCGTCTGACGGCGACGACGACCGCCGCCGTGTCCATCGCTGGCAACATGGATCGTTCCTGTCACCGGCATTCCATCCTTCCGTGGCGAGCGCCGGGGCCACTGCCGTTGGTGTCTTGCTCGCCAAAGCGGATCGTATCCATGCCGCCGCCGCATTGCCCGAAATTGTGCTGCCCAAGACGACGCGGCCGACGCAAATCGCCGAAGGGAGCTTAGTATCGCCCCTCGCGCCGCTACTCGCCAGTCGCGGCGTCGAGCAGATGCGACTCCATCTACTATGCCAGTATCAATTAGTGAATTACGCCGCAACGCGGGAGCTGGTGACCATCGCTTGGTTCGTGCGACCGGTGCCGTGGGATTTGTTCGGTTTCCACCCGAAGCGCGCGGAGTTCACCGGCGACACGGAAGAAAGGCAGTACTACGAGGAGAACGACCCAGCCAGTCCATTTCGATCCGCTGCGGTGATCAACGTTGGCCTCTTCGTGGCCTCATTGATGGCATCGCTGATCGTGCTCACAGTTGGCTACCTTGCGGGTGGCAGCGGGGAACTCCACCCGCCTCCACGTGTCTCCGAAGCCGGCATTGACGACCTGTCTGACGCGGAGCAAGGTCACGAAGAACCCGTTCTACGCGTTCCCGGCTACCCATCAGCAAACGTGGCGCGCGATGTTTTGCATCCCGCCGACGCGACTTACTTTGGTGTATCCCAGAAGTCGTCAGCAGCGGAGGGGCGGTCGGCTTCTGGGCACCTGTCTTCCCAATCCGTGGGCGGCAATGCAGTCGTGATCAATCTAAACGAACCCGTTCCTTCGAAGGCGCAACGTGCCGACGAATTTCGCCCGCACCATCGCTTTCGAACGTATCTAAGCAGCAAAGGGTTTCCTGCCAACGCGTTTCTTACTGTCGTCCCTGTCACCGTGCTGCCGGCTATTGGCAACGCGGCAGCTATTTTTTCAATTGCTCAAACGAATCCCGACGCGCGCTTATCCCACAAAGCTGCGGATGCGCTGGCCATCCTGTTCGTCTTCACCGCCGTGTTGGTGGTTTTTGGCTATAGCTGGTACAGTTCGTCGCCGACGCAGTTCAAGAAAGGCCGCTTGGAACCAGAAGGAACGAAGCAGCCAAGGCTGGTCATTCGAAAACACCTCACGACGTTGCGTCCGCCATCGCAATCAGTGATCGCGGCTCCCATTCGCCACGACAGGAAACGTCCGTTGTTTCATTCCACCGAGGAGCCCTGGTTGGGAGGTGGCCGTCGACTTCGATACGGAATGGTGGCCCCCTTGGAAGCAGGAACGGAAGGAGGCGGCGACGACGGTTCTGCAGCTGCTCCGTCGAGTCGTCCCTCTTCGCGCAGCACCACCGAGTGGCGCCGCTTGGACTTTGTGCCGATGTCCGTAAGATTGCTGGGCCACGTGCGATGGACGCCCATCGGACGGCGCAGTCGCACCGTGTTTGGTCACTTTGCCGCGATGATATCTGGCCTCAAAGGGGAAGCCACGTCAGAGGTCCGCCACGACGGCCGCCGCGACCACGAGGATCACGATGATGCCCATAATGATGGTGATGAAGATGATGCGGAACAAGAGCTCTCGCACCTGCCAGCCGCGGCGAGGCAGGACGACTTAGGGGCCCTTTCCAGTCGCACCCTCGCTTCGGCCGTGAACCGCGTTTCACAGCGCTACTATCTTTTAGAGTTTGCCTTCGCAGGCGTCACCGCCGCCGCGTCTGGCGTTGCCCAATCCACACCCATGCGGCGCTGTGGCTTAGCGCTCGCCACAGCCGCCGTCGTAAGCTGGTCCGCCCTGCTTCTCTCCGTGATCGTCCGTCCCCACCTAAGTCCTTTGCTCAACGCGCTGGCAGGGATGGTTCAATTGTCACTCGCGGTCGCCGCGACGGCCGCACTGCATCCGAAAGTCAGCGTCGATGGCCGGATGTGGGTGGCATCGTGGCTCGATTTGGTCGGCGGCGGCTATGCGAGCTGCGGGTTCATGGTCCTCGTGATTCAGTGGCTGCAGGCGTTGTCGTGAGAGGCGGAGAACCTCTCTCGTCACGTACGACTGTAGTGCGGATCTACACACAGCACATGATATCACACGTGGAAAAAAAAGATGTTGGGGGGCGCGCTGCATCGTCACGTACGCTCACTGTTCACATGTATGGCTGAGCGAGAGCGTGGTCACTGGTGGGATTCACTGTTGCTGCCGTCAATGGCGAGAGAACCGACGATTCGCCCGCTCCCCGTTTTGCTCGCAACTCATTTTTTTGGAGCAGTCGTCGTCCATTGTATGATAGCAGTCGGTGAACAGCGCCCCAGCGCATGGCGAGTCAGCGTGACCATCGCCCGCGACTCAAAACGCTGCTTAAGACATGACGACATGATTCGTTGTTTTATTTGTTAGAGTTGTTCGTTACCGTTCGCGCACCATCTTTTTTTTCGACCCGGCCCCCCAAGTCAACAACACCCCACACCCCCGACAATGCAAATGGAACGAAAT
>ERZ1292633.5907-Hain-H41-02um-R1-5907-length-10895-cov-9_pt1 | contig 10895 bp, 9 predicted proteins | sample MGYA00564406_ERZ1292633 | MGnify/ENA primary metagenome ERZ1292633 (study PRJEB36523, sample SAMEA6512639) | groundwater metagenome | collected 2019-01-08 | study: AquaDiva: Metagenomics assemblies of 32 groundwater samples
ATAAATATACGGAATGGGAGAAAAATTATACACAGGCGAGGACCGAGGATGTTTATGGCGGAAAACCCCCCCAGGAGACTTTGGATATGTTTATTGATGCTTTGAAGAAGGAGGATGTTGATTTGGCAAGTAAATATTTTATGTTAAATACGGTTGGACAAGTTGATCAAAAATGGGTGGATGGGTTAAGGAAGAGTAAGGATGATGGGAAATTGCAGGAAATCGCAAGGTTGGCGGCGCAAGCGAAACAAACATTTAAAGACGATGATGGTGCAGTTTTTAAGCTTTATGACTCGATTGGTGAAATTATTGTAATGATAGAAATAAAGCTAAATGAATTTTCTAAAATATGGAAAATAGAAAGTTTGTAAAATTCATAATACCATTTTTTATATTAGGATTTTTTACGTTTAATATAAATCCTGTTTTTGCTTACTGGATTGACACACACGCCCTTCTTACTAAGGACGCAGTTGAATTTTATTCGGAAAAGGTTGCAACTAGTTCAGTAAATAACTTTATTGATTATTTGATAGATGGAGCAAGAAAAGAAGATGATGTTCCTCGCTGGATGAATCATTTTTATGATCCTGTTTATGATCGCGGATTGACTATGGATTCCAAAATTGATCCGTTTTACGTTTTAGGCAATTGGAATAAATCTAAAGACTGGGTAGTTGGTTCTGATCTGCAGAATGAAATGAAATATAAGGTTCCGACAACCGTTGCTTCTATTTTGACAGCTATTCAACAAGGGAAAATAAGCAGTTTAACAACAGAAACAGATTTTACCTGGAATGAGGCTTTATATTTTTGGATAAATGGAGAAAAAGAAAAATCAATGTTTGCGCTTGGACACATATTGCATTTGATCCAAGATGTTTCTGTGCCGGATCATACAAGGAATGATCCTCATCCGGAGGGAAGTATCTATGAAAAATGGACTAGTCAGTTTTCATTAAATAATCCGGATAATAAATTATTGCCAAAATTAACGAATAAAAATTTAATTAATTTTGATAATTTAGGGTTTTATTTTGATGAATTAGCTAAATATTCAAATAATAATTTTTACAGTAAAGATACGATTGGAATTCAAAGTGGGTATGATTTACCAGAAATGGAGGGCGTAGAAAAAAATGGGGATTATTACTATGGTTATAAGAGAGACAATTTTGGGAATATTTATTACATCTCTGTATATAGGAATTATCGTGGCAGTTTAGTTATTGGAACAACAAATAATATAGGTTTAAAAATTGAAGATGAAGACAAAGTTGTTTCCGATTACTGGTCCCTTCTTTCTCCAAAAGCCGTCCAATACAGCGCAAGCGTAATAGATTTATTCTTTAAAGAAGCCGAAAGATTAAAAGACGATCCGCAATTTGCCAAGAGAGAATCATTTTTTGCTCAGGTTATAGATGCCGCAAAAGGCATCGTTTCAGCAATTACGGATACGGTTAAAGATATAGTAAGCACAGTCAAAGACAACGCCCAAATTCCGGACCAAAATTTATTAACCAGTGTTTCTTTGGATGAAAATAATAATACGGTCCAGCCAAGCGAACAAAGAGTTATTGGTCCGAGCATTGCTGTTCCATTGGCTCAAAATGAGCTTGTTCCGAACTTGCCGAAGGATATAGCTTCTGCTCAAGAGCAAAATCTTAGTAAAAAGATTGAAAAGAAAGTTTTAACAGAAAAACCAAAGGTAGAAAAAATAGCGGAGGAGACGAAAATAAGTATAAAAAAAGACAGCGAGCAAAAAATAGATAAAAAAACTTCCAGCTCCACTCAAGATCAATTACTAAATACGCCCGCCCAATCAGATAATTTTCAAAAACAAAATACTCAATCTTTATCGACGGTGGCGCAAATTTGCTCTTTTCAAACATCAAAAATGCCAACTTACCAAAAATTATTAATTAATGAATTGGCATGGATGGGAAGCGTAAAAAGTTCCAGCGATGAATGGATTGAGGTAAAAAATATTTCCGGTTCAGAATTGGATATTTCTAATTGGCAGGTTTTAGATAAGGAAGAACAGATTAAAATTACTTTTCCGGAAAATACAAAAATTTCAGCCGAAGGATTTTTATTGTTGGAAAGGACCGATGATAATTCCGCGCCGAACGTGAAGGCGGATATTATTTATACCGGAGCGATTTCTAATTCTAATGAAGCATTAAGATTGTTTGATGATAAATGCGGTTTGATTGACGAAGTTTTTGCCAATAGCGAATGGCCGGCCGGAGAAATAGGGACAAAAAGAACTATGGAGCGTCAAGCTGATCTAGGTTGGTGGACTTATAATGGCGCAGGAGAAGGAAGCGGGGACGCGTTGATTTTAGGAACTCCGAAAAAAGAAAATATGGTAAAAGTTGTTTATTATGGCGGAGGCGGCGGAGGGGGCGGCGCCGTAACATCGGCAGTAGTTGAAACGAATAATAATTCTAATGCCCAGCCGTTAAAAATTTTGATTTCGGAAATTCAAATCACCGGTGGAACAGGCAAAACCGATAATGATTTTATAGAACTTTATAATCCTAACGACAGCAGGGTTAATTTAAAGGGTTATCGTTTGGTAAAAAGAACTAAAACTGGAACAACGGATACGAGCATAAAATCTTGGACAGATGACGTCTACATTGAATCTAAAGGTTATTATTTATGGGCTAATAGTGATTATAAAGATATTTCTATCTTGCCTAATGCAACGACTTCCGCGAGTCTAGCAAATGATAATGGGGCGGCTTTGCGTTTTGGGGTTGAAGATACAGGAACTATTATTGATAGTATGGCTTGGGGAGCGGCTGAAAACGTTTTTATTGGAGCTGGTGTTTTTTTGCAAAATCCGGGAGCTAGCCAAAGTATTCAAAGAAAATTTCAAGACAATACATTTATTGATACTGAAAATAATGCCACAGATTTTGAAATTCAAACTTGCCCGAGTCCGAAAGCGCAATCAAGGTTTTGCGCCGTGAGCGAGACAAATAAATCAAATCAAGCGCCTAGCGCTTTTTTTGACATTTCTACAACAACACCTAAAACAGGCGAGGAAATAATTTTTAATGCCGCTTCCTCAACTGATTCGGATGGAATTATCGCCTTATATGATTGGAATTACGGCAATGGAGTTTTGGCTACCAGTACGCAAGCCACTACCACCCATAGTTATTTATTAGCGGGAAATTATAGTGTTTCTTTGACAGTTTTTGATAATTTAAATGCCACCTCAACTTATAATTTGCCGCTCTCGGTCGCTTCCAGCTCTATTCAAGAAAATGATTTAAGCCAACAAGCCAGTTCAACCGGTCATATTTTGATAAGCGAAATTATGCCGGGCATGGGAACCGGAAATTCCGACGCGGAATTTATTGAGCTATACAATCCAGCCGATAATTTTATTGATTTAACCAATTACGAATTAAGAAGAAAAAGTTCTGTAGGCGCCACTTCAACTCAAATTTTGATCAAAAAAGAAAATTTTGCCGGAAAAATTATCGCGGCCAAAGGATTTTTGTTAATTGCGAGTCCGGAACACCCGGCTTCAACCACGGCTGATATAATTTATTCTCAATATTCCAGTCCGCGCCGTCTGGCTTACGATGATGATGTGGTGGTTTTGTACAATGCTAGCAGTACTATCATTGACGAAGTTGATTATGAAAGTATTGATGAAGGAAAGAGTTTGGAAAGAATGGCATTATCTGGCGGCGGTTGCGTTTCGGCGCAGGACGAAGGCGAATTTTTAGGCAACGGTTGTGATAGCGAGGGCTGGGAAATTCGCGATATTCCTAATCCGCAAAACAGCCAGAATTTTATTGAACCGAGAAGCGCGCCAACTGCGCCTCAAAACTTTTCCGCTCAATACGATAAACCCAATAAAAAAATTAATTTGAATTGGAACGAAAGCCGGGATTATTCCGGGGCCACGTCTACTCTAAGCTATTTAATTTCTGATATTAGCGCTAATCCTGTTTTAAGCAGTATTACAACTTCATCAACTACGGTAGAATTTAATATCAGTGAAATAGGCCGTGATTATGCTTTTGAAATTAAAGCTATTGATAAGGAGGGATTGGCTTCTGATTCTAGGACGGTTTCCATCAATGCCGCTAAAACTTCTGTGGCAGACATCAATTTTTTACTAATAAATCAGCAAAATTATGATGGAGGAAATTCTGTAAATGTTGGTCAGGTTTTTAAACCCTTGGCTGATGGAATTTTAGAGTCGCTGAATATGGGTTTGAATACTAATGGGGGTGGCTGGGCGGAAATGCGCGCTGCCATTTATGAATGGAATGGCAACGCATCTTCCTCTATTTCTGCTAGCCGGGGCGCTCGTTTAGCGATTAGCGGAATTAAAAAAATTTGGGGCAGTACTGCCTATCCGAACTGGTCTGATTATCTTTGGATATTTGGCGGAGATGTATTATTGGAGGCTGGAAAGTATTATTATCTTACAGTTGAAACAGAGTCAACGAGTAATAGCGGTCCGCCCTATATTTATTGGAAATATTCTAATGGAGATTATATTGATGGCGATGCATGGGGAGACTATGGAAAAGTTAATGATTTTTATTTAGTGATTAACGCCGTGAAAGATGGCATAATTTCTTTACAGGAGCCGATAAATAGCAATATTTATTATGATCAAAATATTAATTATAAGATTAAATATCTGGAGCCTGTAGATAAAAAATATAGTTCCATAACGATTAGAACCAGTGATTTTTATACCGAGGAACTAGTGGATAGTCGGACAATAGATTTAAATGATAGCGAACAAACTATTGGTTGGCACGAAATTAGCGGAAGTTTAGGCATAAATCGTGTTAGTTATTTTAAGACAGAAGCAGATTTATCTGATTCAATAAAGTCAGAAATTAACTTTTCTGTTTTCGGCGCTGTTCCGGCGGAAGGGAAATTATTAAATCAAACAGCATTTACAAATAACATTTCTGTTAATAGCGTGGCCCAAACTTTTAGGCCAATGATTAGCGGACAACTTGATTCGATTACTCTAAAATTGTCGACAAGCGAAAGTGGCTGGAATTATATCTCGCTTAAAATCTATGAATGGATTGGCGGCAAGCGTAATTCTTTGGATGGAAGCAGGGGTCAATTATTGGCGACATCGGAAAGCAAGATGTTTTGGCACGGCACCTCTTACCAAAACTTTAATGATTTTGTTTGGCAATTTAACGATGGAAATGAAATTAATTTAGATGTTAATAGTTATTATTATCTGGAAAGCGTAATTGATAGCCAGAGCAATGGCGGCGCGCCAACGTTGTATTTTGCGGGTTCAAATAATGGCTCATTGATTGATGGAAAACTTTATAGCGGTAATATTGGCGGGGATTTGTATCTTATCCTTAATAAAAAAGCAGAAAATCCGGCTTTATAATGCTATTTGACAAATAGTTATAAATATGGCATCCTAAACAAATGAAAGTGTAGTTCTTTAATTTTTCGGAATCTCAAGGAGGATTATATGCCTAAAGAATGGGTTTACACGCACATGGAGGACGACAGAATTCACGGAACCTCCAGGCATCCGGTTACGCGCTTGGAAGCGCAATGCATGGACGATGCGGTAAGAGAGGGCGCGAAATTATGGGAGGAAAGACTGAAAAACTGCGAAGATGACGAGGGTGCAAAAAGGATCGGGGACAGGCTTTTCTGGCCCAGTAAACCCAAGGTAAGGCTGGAAATTCCTATTCCTACGCATTCCTACTAATCGTGCTTTAAACGATTAATGCCCCGCATTTCTATTTCTGCGGGGCATTTTATTTTTAATAACACGCAGATAGTTTATAATAATAAGAACCTATATGATAATTGTTTTAGATAACATCCGCAGTCTTTTTAATGTCGGTTCAATTTTCAGGACAGCCGATGCCGTGGGCGCGGAAAAAATATATCTTTGTGGAATTACTCCAGAGCCAGTGGATCGATTTGGAAGAATTAGACCACAATTGGCTAAAGTTTCTTTAGGCGCGGAAAAAACAGTTGCTTGGGAATATAATAAAAGTACGGCTAATGTTTTGTGTGATCTTAGGAAAGAAAAATATAAAATATTCGCGGTTGAGCAGGATGAGAAAGCGATTCCTTACTATAAGTTAAAAGTTTCAGGTTCAAAGTTAAAAAAAATTACATTAGTTTTTGGAAATGAAGTGGATGGGATTTCAAAAAATGTTTTGAAAAAAGTGGATAAGATTTTGGAGATACCGATGGCGGGCAAAAAAGAATCTTTGAATGTTTCGGTGTCGGCAGGAATCGTAATGTTTGGAATTAAATATAATTAAGAAAAATGAAACGCATCAAAAAGATATTTTTGGGAGCCGTAGTTTTTTTGATCGTGGTCGTTTTGGGCTTAGCCTACGCTTTTATCGGCAATAAAAATAAAATAATTAGCGTGAAAATAGGCGAGAATGTTTTTAAGGCGGAAGTGGCGGAAACGATGGCTCAAAAAGCCAAGGGGCTGTCTTATAGGGATAGTTTAGATAAAGATAGCGCGATGTATTTTGATTTCGGCAAAGAGAGTGACCAGGTCTTTTGGATGATGGGTATGAGGTTTCCGATTGATATTATTTGGATAAAAAATAATATGGTTGTGGGCATAGAAAAAAATGCGCAGGCGCCGATGGCCGGAACTCCGGAAAATGCTTTGAAACTATATTATCCGCCGGAAGCAGTTGACCCCGTTAGAAGCCGCTCTGCCGAAGGCAGTGCTACGGCCACCTCGGGGCGACCTGCTTCTAACGGGGTTGATAAAGTATTGGAAATAAATGCCGGCTTAAGCGATGAATTAGGCATAAAAGTCGGTGATTATTTTGGTATCATTAACTAATGGAAACAGAGGATAAAGACAAAAAAATATTGGGTTTAAGGAGAAATGTTTTTTGGCTGGGCATTGTAAGTTTATTCAATGACTTTTCCGGTGAAATGGTGTATTCGGTAATGCCGGGATTTTTAAGCGCGGTTTTTGGCGCTCCGCCGATTTTGATCGGATTTTTGGAAGGGTTTGCCGATGCCCTGGCCAGTTTTCTTAAAATATATTTCGGCTGGTTTTCGGACAAAATTAAAAAAAGGAAATTTTTGTCGGTTATCGGTTATTCGCTTTCAACGGCTACCCGATGGTTTTTGTCTTTGACCGGAAATTTTTGGCAGGTATTTTTATTAAGAGCTATTGATAGGGGCGGAAAGGGACTTAGGGATCCGCCGCGCGACGCGTTGATCTCTGAATCAGTTGAATCAAGCGAATTAGGCAAATCTTTTGGCTATCACAGGGCTATGGATACTACCGGAAAAGTATTGGGCCCTTTGGCCGCCATAATTATTTTGCCATTGGTATTGGGCGACTATAGACTGCTTTTTAAAATTGCGTTTGTTTTTGGTATTTTGGCTGTAGTTGCTTTCTTTTTTGTGAAAGAAATTCATCCACAGGTTGGCGGAGAAAAATTTAATAGTTTAAAACTTAAAGATGACGGCGTAAAAGCCAGTGATATCAAAAAAATATTTTCTCTTAGCGAATATACAAGAGAATTTAAATTATTCATTCTTTCCATTTTTATTTTTGGCTTGGGAGAGATGCCTATCGCGCTTACTTTATTGAAGTCCAAAGAAATAGGTTTGGATGGATTTTCTATTCCTTTAATGTACCTTATTTCCAACCTTGCTTTTGTTTTATTTGCTATTCCGGCCGGTCGCATATCTGACAAGATCGGTGAAAGAAAAATATTAATTCTGGGTTTCTTGGCGGCTATAATCGCCTATGTGAATTTAGCGGTTTTTAGTAATCTTTATTTTGTAATTTTAGGATTTATTTTTATTGGGCTTTATTCGGCTATGACAGATGGAGTGGAAAGAGCTTTGGCCAGCAAATTAGTAGTCCATGAAAAGCTGGCGGCCGGGCAGGGATTTTTGAATGCCGCTGTCGGCATCTCTTCATTGCTTTCCAGTTTGATTGGCGGTGGGATTTGGACTATTTTTGGATCGGGACCGGCTTTTGTCTATGGTATTTTTATGATGGTTGTTGGTTTATTTTTCTTTGTTGTTTTAAATAAGAGCAGAAAAGAAGTATAAAAACCGCTCAGCATATTTTATTTTCTACCGACATCGGAGTCCGCTTGCTCCAGTGGCAAGCGTCTCCTGCGCCTCGCCGCAACGGCAGAACCAAGCCCGTTGCGGCTCCGGAGCTGTCGCACGAAAACAAAAATATGCTTCACTAAAATAAAAAGAATAAAAATTATCCCGCTTTTATTGGCAAAAGATAAAAAGTCTTAATTTTGCTATAATAAAGCAAGAATATAAAATTAAAATTAGATATATAGTATGAAAAAAACAAAAATTGCAATAAATGGTTTTGGACGCATTGGACGATTATTATTCAGGGAAATGTGGAAAAATAAAGATTTTGAGATTGTTGCCATAAATGATCTGGGCGATATTGAAAATCTGGCTTATTTATTAAAATATGACACGGTTTACGGGCGATTTGATGAAGAAGTGGTGGCTGAGAATGGAGGTTTAGTTATTGGTGGTAAAAAGATAAAAGTTTTGCAGGAAAAAGATCCGGTTTTGTTGCCTTGGAAAAAAATGGATATAGATGTAGCCATTGAATCTACCGGAGCTTTTGAATCTTTTGAAAAAGCGGAAGCGCATTTGAAAGCCGGCGCTAAGAGGGTGGTAATTACCGCTCCGGCAAAAGACAGGGAAAGAGCCGATGCTAAAACTGTTTTAATGGGCGTGAATGAAAAAGAATTTAAAGTCTGCAAGATTACTTCCAATGGTTCCTGCACGACCAACGCGGTTTCGCCGGTGGCGGCAATTATGGCTGAAACCGTCGGCATTAAAAAAGCGGTATTAAGCACGAACCATGCCTATACAGCCACTCAAAGCGTGGTAGATAGCCCAACAAAAGGAAAAGATTTCAGACGAGGCAGGGCGGCTGGCCAAAATCTTATTCCTTCTTCTACTGGTGCTGCTATTTCAGTGGTCAGAGCCTTTCCGGAACTTCAAGGAAAATTTGACGGCGTGGCAATTCGCGTGCCGGTTGTTTCCGGATCACTTGCCGATTTTACTTTTATATCAAATAAAAAGACTTCAGTTGAAGAAATAAATAATATATTTAGAAAAGCCGCCAAAGAAAAACGCTGGCAGGGAATAATGAAAGTGTCGGAAGATCAGATTGTTTCTTCCGATGTGATAAGCGAGCCGTATGGCGCGATCATTGATCTGAAATTTACGCAGGTTGTTGACGGAGATTTGGTTAAAGTTTTTTCTTGGTACGACAATGAGGCCGGTTATGTAGCTGTTTTGATAAAGCATATTCAAAAGGCCACCGAGAGTTTATGAGGAATTATTTGGTTTTAACCGGATTTTTAATAGGGCTTATGGTGAGTGTTATTTTGGTTGGACAGCAAATGGTTGCGGCTTATGAAAATTCTATCAATCTTGAATTGGAAGCAAAATTATTAGAGTTCAAAGCTTCTGAAGCTGAAATTTTGAAAAAAGCCGCGTTGCCGATTTCAGGAGAGCAATAACTGAATTATTGGGCTATAATATTATAAAGGTGTTTTAGAAATTAGAAATTAGAAATTTCCTTACCATGGTTATTTATATCGGCGCGGATCATAGGGGGTTTAATCACAAAGAAGCTATAAAAAAATATTTAGCAGGTTTGGGCTATACGGTTTCCGATCTGGGTAATGAAAAATACGATGAGCTTGACGATTATCCCGATTTTGCGGAGAAAGTGGCGGAAAAAGTGTCGGTAGAGAGGGGCGTGGGTATTTTGATTTGCGGATCTGGGGTGGGCATGGATGTTGTGGCAAATAAATTTTCAGGCGTTCGTTCGGCTCTAGTTTCAAATTCGGAACAGGCTATGGATGCTAAAACTGATGACGACGCTAATGTTTTAAGTTTGGCAGCTGATTATACTTCCGTAGAAGATAGCAAGAAAATAATTTCTCTTTGGATCGGAGCTAAATTTTCCGGAGAAGAAAGATTTAAAAGAAGGATTAAAAAGATCACCGAGATCGAAGAAAGATTATCCGCCAGAGGCGGATCCGCCTTCGGCGGAAAAAATATCTAAATTGTATCATTCTGTCATTGCGAGGCAGCCGAAGCAATCTATTTGTTTTGAGATTGCCGCGTCGCAGACTCCTCGCAATGACAATCTGGGTTTTAAAAAAAAGTTTAAAATAATTTCATGAAAGTAATTCCGGCCATCAATGAACCGACTTTTGAAAAAGTAAAAGAAAAGATCTTTGCCACTCGCGACGTACTTGAGGCTTTGAGAGTACATATAGATATTTCTGATAGTAAATTCACTCCTCACCAAACATGGAATAATGTTAAAGACATTATTAATTTAAGATTTATTACTAATAATTTTAATTTTAATTTGGGCGTTCATCTGATGGTTAATAATCCAGACGAGATCATTGATAGCTGGTTACGATCCGGAATGCACGCCATCGTAGCTCATTTTGAAACTATCAAAAATATGGATCTGATGATAAAAAAATGTGAGAGGGCGGGCTCCGATTTTATTTTGGCTATTAATCCATCTACTTCAATTGATAGCGTCGGGGATATCAAAAAATATAAAAATATTTTGCTTTTGGCCGTTGAGCCGGGTTCAGCCGGGCAAGCATTCGAGGAAATTACTATTGATAAAATAAAACAACTGCGAGAAAGAGGATTTGGTGGTAAAATTATTATTGACGGCGGAATAAATCTGGAAACTGCCAAAAAAGTTAAGGAAGCCGGGGCTGATGTGGTAGTTTCAGCGTCTTATATTTGGAATAATATTAGTCCTAAAAAGGGATTTGAAGAATTAAAAAATATTTAATATAAGTAAGAATTAAATAATATAATCCAAA
>ERZ1292633.5908-Hain-H41-02um-R1-5908-length-10894-cov-11_pt1 | contig 10894 bp, 2 predicted proteins | sample MGYA00564406_ERZ1292633 | MGnify/ENA primary metagenome ERZ1292633 (study PRJEB36523, sample SAMEA6512639) | groundwater metagenome | collected 2019-01-08 | study: AquaDiva: Metagenomics assemblies of 32 groundwater samples
GCATTAGTTGCCCTAATGTGGACATGAATCCGCAAGGCGCAGCGAGTAGGGAAGCCGTGACCCCTTGCGACCCGCGCGCGTACCATGCTTGGGTCGCCGGCATCGAGGCCGGAAGCGACGCCGACGCCAGGAACAGCGCCGTGCGCATCGTCAGTGTCGGCGGAATGGGCCTCACCTGCAACAATTCATTGAGCACGTGGATTTTTTCGGCCAAGTGGAACAAGGGCGTGACGATGGTGACACCTCCGCCGAGTGTGGTGGCGGCATTACTGAAGGCGGATGACGATGGCGACACCGCCGCCGCCGTTGCCGGCTTCACCATGGTGATCATGCACCACGTGACGCAAGCAGCCGCTTGCCGCAACGAAACGGGCTGCGGCGCCTCCAAGATGACCTTTGTCGCGGCCAGAGACGGTACGACGGTGTGGTTGTTGGTCGTGTGGCCCGCGGCTCCACCCTTCCGGGCAGCCGTCCCTGACAGCGATGTCGTGATCATTCTGCTCGCAAAGTGAGGGAGGCGATGAAGCGCGACAATAAGTTCCACAGGGGACAAGCCACGCTGCGCCACCTGCGTGGACGACGGCAATTCGCTGGTTGCCACGTGATGAGTTTCCGCCGCCGTGTGATGATCCGCGGAGAATTGAAATGGATGGCTACGTACCATGCAGCGAAGGAGCAACCCGGCCCGAAGACACTGTGCATCCGCGGCTCGCGCGATGACACGGAGCAGGAGTTCGTCAACCAAGCTGGGACCGGCGGCGGCGGCATGTGGTCCGTTAGAATGATTAGAGCAGTCGTTGTGAACTTTCGAAAAGCGATCGAATCGCTGCACCACCGTGTCGAAAACGCCTAACCGGGACAGAGCCGTGTCAGCCTCACCCGATCCATGTCTAAGGGCGCTCGGCATGCCCATCCGCTGATGCTGTTCGCCGTCACGGTCCCTCTTCCTGTCGTTGCCGGCACTTGTCGTCGCCGTGCTGCTAGGATGGCCCCACGCGCGACGCTGACTTGAGAGCGCGGCCGCCAAGAACTGATGGACGGAGCGGTCGAAATAAGGCAGCAGCCGTGCCAAATGGACATCCATGAGCTGCTCGCGGCGTAGGAGATGGACGGCGCTCGACATCGTCGAGGGCTGTCCGACACTGAACGGTGTGATGACGACCCCAGTGGCGGACGAAGGCGGCGATGGGGGCATCGATGACGGCTGCTTTCCTGGGTGACTCATGGAGTCAATTGATTGATTCGACGGAATGGCTCCCCGCCACGCCTCCAGCATGGGCTTCAGCTTGCTGAATAGCCAGGAAGAGTCAGCGGACGATGCCGCCGCGTTGGGGACGACTTCTCTGGCCGCCGCATTTGTTCGCCCTCCTCTGTTCGTCGCTCCCTTAGGCACAGAGGTAGGAGCACCCCTTTCGACGTCAACAGACCCCGTGGTCGCCTTCTGAATGGCGTCCAGCGCCGCCGCCATCGCGGATTGGACGGATAGTCGCACCGCATCATACGTCGTCTCCGCTTGGCCGGCGATGAGTTCCGCGCAGCTGGAGAGCAAGCGGTGCTCGGCGGACGATGATCCCCCTTGTCGCTGCAGCGCCGTGGCGTTCGCCTGTAGTTGGGTCAAAATGGCTTCGAATGCCGCGGTCACCAGCGGTTCGCTGTCATCCGGCGCGGTTCGGAAAAGACGAAGGGCGTCGAGCAGCAGCGACGAGAAGGAGGAGGACGTCGCGGTGCTCGTCGCGGTGGAGGTGGAGGCAAACGCTTGACGGAAGAACAGAGAAACCTCAGGACAGCGAATGAGCGCCTGCTGTGCCAAGGATGGCTGACGGAACACGCGCTGCAGCAAGAGCCGCGCGACGGTGCAGGCCACACCTGTGGACATCGATGCGCTCGTTGATCGACGACGACCGCCTACGGCTTGCCATGTGGCCGTGGTGGGAGGCGTTTTGCGAGGAGACACAGGGAGGGCCGAAGCGGCAACTTCAGCGATGCTCGATCCTGGAGCCTCCTCCGCCGTGGCGGCGTCGGTGCCACACACCGCGATGAGGTCGCAGATCAGCGCGATCGCGCTCTCAAAAGCGTGAATACGCACTCCGGCCGGCGTGGTCGCGGCGGATAGCACCGTGTTAACGTCCAACCCTTCGTTCAAAGCGTTCCCCTCAGTTGAAGCAGCAGTAAGAGGGAACGGAGACGACTTGGCCACTTCAGCTAAAAATGCCGTCACCTTCTCCCAAGCCGCGCCGAGCGCGAGGGACGCATTTGACGCAGTGCTCTTGGCAATCAGAACGGTCGCCGCATTCGTGTTCACCGCCTTGTCCGCCGCGGCCTGCGTGGCCGCTCGATGGGCAGTGAGGCACGCATGGGCGGCGGCCGCGACGTCAACGGGGATGGCGCGGGAGAGTACACTTCCGCCCAAGCACGCCTGCTGGATGACGCTGCGTTTCAAGCGACGGGCGGCAACGATCTGCTCCTCGTCAACAGCCTCGGCAACGAGACTTTTGTTGCTTCCTCGCTCGCCATTTGAATCATGAGCTGCATAGTCATCCGAAGCGGCGTGGCAAAGATCGAGAAGTTCACGAACACGAACGAGCAACAGAGCCGACGATGCGGCGGCGGCGGCGCCAGAGGGATCCTCGTCTTGGCCAGCCCCTAGTTCTTCTCCTTCGTTGCCACGTAATGTCTCGGCCTCCTGGAGGCTGGATACCACGAAGAGGGACAATCGGCGCGCCACGAGTCGGTCCAACCGTGCCAAGAGGCCAGAGAGCAGTCCATGGCGACCGTGAAGTCGCTGACAAAGGTGATCCATCGCGGCGACACTTCGAATCAAATGTAATTGTTGTGCCTCGGAAATGTCGGAGGATGCGCCAAGGGCGTTTTCGCCTTCTCCTTCCTTCTCCTGCGCCAAAGCATCACGCTGTTGCTGCTCGACTAACGTTGCCATTGTGGACAGACCGGCACCGAGCAGTTTAGGAAGTTTCGAGTTGGCCACGTCGTCCACCGCGTCGTTTGCGTCTCGACGGTACGCGGCGGCCGCGTCCGCGGCGTATTGGTCGACGAAAGCAAGGGTCGCGTCTCGCAGCGCTGATGAAGCCAACCACGGTCTCTCCTCCTCTCCGATATCTCCTGTGTGTTGCCGTAGTCGAACAGAATCGTTGCGACCGACCGACGAGATGATGCGGCGGACTTCACTCACGGCAAAGGCCCGCGCGGGGGACTTTTCCGCGCACGTGGCCACATCGACAAGCAAACTGAGGCAAGTGAACCACGGTCGAAGCGACGCCCGCGGCATGAAACGTCGGAACACGGACATCACGCTGCGGCTCACCATCAGCGAAATGGCAAGGCGCTGCACGTCGTCCGCGGCAGCGACATCCGCAGCCACCTTTCCGGATGCTGCAGCATTCGCGCCACCCCCCTCACGGCGCGGCGGTGGCATCAGAGGGCACCCCGTAACCTGAGCGAATAATTCAGGCAGCGACACGGTCATGGTGGCGGCCTGATAGAGCACCGCCCAGGCGCGCCGGGACACGGAACCCGTGGGCATCATGCCATGTAACGTGCTCAGTAGCAGGTCCTCGGCCGCGGTCACCATGGCAGTCATCCCGGCTTGCACAATATCTGCTTGCGACGATGAGGCAGAAGAACCAGCGGCTGCCGTCGAGCTTGCTTGCTGCTGCTGACGAACGGCAGTGGGCACGTCCCAGCCGTCGAGCACGACGGAGCGGCGACCTGCGGAGCGGCTCTCGCGGCCGTGTCTTCCACCGAGCACAGCCGTGGCCGCGTTGGCGGCGCGCATCATGGTGGCAATGAGGCTGGCACATGCGCGTTGCGCGCTGGTCGCCATCGTCGGAGGCGAGGAGAGTCCAGAGGGCGTCGTCTGTTGCATCGCCGATCCGCCCGCCGCGTTCTCGAACTGCACGAGGGCCGATTGGTGAAAGCGTTGAACCGCATCGCTAACCACTCCATGTGCGGCCACGCACAGCCGAGCCAACCCCGATTGCACAAGGCGTGTGGCGAGGTCCTCGTAGGCTTGAAACTGCAACACCGGGACGGTAAGGGACGCTGCTTGCAGCAGCGTAGCGGAACGATGAGTCGTCGTCGTTGGTGATAGTGCCAGAGCGGTTTCCATCGCCTCATGCAGGGCGGACGCCTGACGAGCGCAGATGTCGCGGGCGTCGCGGATGGCGCTCGTGCATTTCAAAGCGACCCGCGACATGTCGCCCTCGAACTCGACGTCGCCAGCCAAGTGGGGCGCCTCCATTTGCGTCGCCTTGGCGTCTGCTGGCGCCGGGTTCGGCTCAGCGGCTGCGACGGCGGCGCGGTCTCGCTTTCGAGTTGTGGCAGCGGACTCCTTTTTGCCCTTCGCGGCCGCGGGCGTAGATGCAGCCGCGACAGTAGTCGCGCCGGCGGTAGAACTTACAATCGGTGCCGCAACGACACCGAAACGTGCCATGCGCGCTTGCGCTTTGTCCGCAGCTGCAGCAACGACCACTGTGGCGGCCACGTCGACGCTTGCTGTGCTGACTTCTTCCTTGCCAAAAGTCGGCCGCTGTGTTATTTCGCCGCTCTGCGTCAGTCTCCGGGTGATCGCCGAGGCCAAATCGGTGATCGCCGTCGACAAGGCGGATCGCAGCTGCATCTGCAGCGCCGTAACCTGTTGTTCAAAGGCCGACACAGCCGCGATATCCGACGCACCACGCGAGATATGCTGGACGAGCCGAGGTCGTTCGGTTAACGTACGCTTCGCACGGTCTCCGCTGCCATGCGTGACAACGGTGGTGCCACGGCGTTTCGAGGCGGTCGATCGACGCTGCGGCACAGAGACATCGTCATCGCTGGCTATGGTCGCGATGAGCGCCGCCGCGGGGTCCTCGTCGTCGTCGTCGTCGCCACTGGCCTCGGCTTCTTCGCTCTCCTCCGAAGATGACTCTCCGCCGTCTGTTTCAGGCAATCTGGACCACAAGGATGTGAGCCAACTGGCGGCACGCGGCGTCGTGCCCGGATGGCTGCCGCGACCGTCAACGGAACCGGCGCTGCGGCGAGCGAACCAAGCCGGCACACCGAGGGTAGCGGCCATCGTGTCTTCCGCGCCATCGCTGTTCAATTCCGCCGATGATGCTCCTTCTCCTCCTCGGATGCGATACCCAAGCCGGTCGGTCGCGGCCACCTCCCGGACGATGTCCATCAAGCAAATCGCGACCGCTCGCCGCCGAGCCATGTACACCGCCGGAGGGAGCGGTGGCGGTACCGCTGCCGTCGTTGCGATGCCAAGGAACAGAAGCAGGGCGTGTACGTGATGATGCGAGGAGGCGACCTTGTCCTCGGTCAACGAAGAAGGGGACGATGCCCAGCGCGAAGCGGTGGTGACGATGAGACTCCGTAGCAAAGTCAACTGACTCGTCTTTCGCGGCCTTTCTGTCTTGCCGTCGATCTTGCTTTCGAGCCACGCGGCTACGATGGCATCGGCAATTTGGTGCGCGACACCCGAGTCGTGGGAATGTTGAATAGGGCGACGGTTCGCGGTCATCGCACCGCACCACGTTGACGCCCCCGTGCAACGCATGACCACGTCGGCGAGCCCATCCAAAGGCGAGAACACCAATTTGGAGACGATCCCGTGAGGCGAAGCGGACAATAGCATTTGACCGACGCACCGCGTGGCCACGGCGTTTTCCATGCCGACGACGATGCGCGAACCAACATGCGGCGACGTTGGCAGTCGTCGCGCAGAACGCGGCGATAATGGCACCTGCCGTGGTGCCATCCCGGCCACCGCCGCGGTCGGCCTCGCCTGCTCCGAAGAGCTTCCGCCTGCCCAGATCGCACTGACTACGTCAAACGCGAAGGAGGCGATCGTCGCCTTGGTGTTCAACGTGCGATGCTGTCCCACCCCTGCCACTGGGGAAGCGATCAACGCCGTGGCATCGTCGGAGACTCCGGCGTCCAGCACGTTGCTTCCTTCCATTTGCATGGGGTCGCTATCGCGGAAAAGGTCGCCGTCACTTCCGTCGGCAGTGTGACTCTCCGATTTCGACCGCCGCGCCATCCAGTGCGAAAACTCATTGGCGAGGAGCTGATTGGCAAGCTCCAAGAACAAACCGCCTCCTTCGCCGCCCGTGCCACCAAGCGGCAAAAGCATCGCGGATCCTCCTCCTCCACCATTCGCGGCGCGGCTCCATCGTTCCAAGCTGCGTAACAACGTGTCGCCTATGGTGGTCGCGGCGGCCGAGGAGGAGAGGTGATCCCCGCGGTCGTCGCGTCGTCGTGCCGCGCAGGTCATGATCGCCGCGGCATGTGACACCAATGCCACCACACCATCACGCATCGCGGCGAGGAATACGAGATCGAGACACGCGTCGCGCGCGTCCACGGAAAGATCGCGCAGCGCTCTCGCCAGTGCACCTTGGACGCGACGAAGCGTCGAAATGGAAATCAACGCGCTCACGGGGGGCGGGGCCAACAAAGGCAATTGGCCGCTGCCGACGCCACTACCTCGTGAGAGCAACGCCGCCGCCGCGTGCCACAGCTGAGTACGGCCACCGGACATGGCGTCCGGATTGAGGCCATTCTCACTGCGTCCGCATCGGAACAAGAGCTGAACGAAGTAGGCCGACCAACTACCGCTGATCATCGCGTCTTGCTGCAGAGCAACCGTCGACAGAGTGGGGGTGTGACCGGAGACGGTGGGGTCCTCGTCCTTGTCCTCCGCGGTGAGGGCGGGATCGCCGTTGTCGGAGGCATCTTGCTGCCGGGTGGCAGCGGCGACGAGCGACGTAGATTGAGTGGCAGTCCGGGCAAGAAGGGTGGTGTCGCCGCTCAGGGCCTGGCCGAATACGTCCGCGATCGCACCTTGAAGCAAAAGCACGGCATCCACGGCGGCCGCCGAGTTGTTGGCCATCATGTTCGAGACCATGGCGCCGCTGGCCGAATCCATCGCACGGCCACCACCCCCTGCCCCGGTTGCTGTTGATGCTGGGGAGTCACCTACGACCGCCACGCGGCCGCCGGTCATCGCCGCCACGGTTTGCAGCGTTCCCCGCAGGGCACCTCGCTGCGCCGCCGAAATGACCCCGGGTGCGGCAGTGGTCGTTTTCATCGCCAATTCGTAGTACCCTCGAAAAGCGGAGTAAAAAGTAGCCTGCAGAAAGCTATTGCGGAGGGAACGCCGTTCGATGCATGCGGCGCCGCGTTCCATGATGTCCACGTGAGCGTTGAGGTGCGCGACGAGTTGACCAGGGGCGAGATCGTCCACGCCTCGGGCTTCCTTGGCCTTGAGAAGCTCCAGTTCCTGCTTCTGGCAGCGTTTCGCGGCTCGATATTGCATGTGCTGCAACCCGTCGAGATGCAATTGCTCGAGCGCGTTGGGAATCACGATCTGCGAGATGTCGAGGTCGCGAATGGAAGCCATGAGCATGTCCAGCATCGTCGGTTGGAAGGACACCGGTCCCAAGTCACTGCCCGCGTAATAGTAGAGACGGTTCGTGCCCCCACTGTCCACTGTTGCTGTCGCGACTCTTGAGGAGTTGTCTGCTGCGTCCACGTGTTCGTCCGTTGCTGCTCGAGACTGACGAAGCGTCATCCAGTCTGTCGGCCGACGGTTAGAGCGGTTGAATTCGTTCGACTGCGCGTCGTGACCGTCGGGTCCTGGTGGTTGCTGCTGCTGTTCCAACATGTCGATCCAGTGAATCGCCTCAGCGTGGCCGCCGCGTGTTAAATACGTCGGGAGGTGCTGGCGTTTGTGCGCCGGCGCAGTTGCGTCGTTTGGCAACGTGCCGGCCATGAAATGGTCCTCTTCATCATCATCATCATCGCGGTGACCACCACCACGACGGCGGCGGCGACTTCCATCGGCCAACCCCTCCCGGACACCATCACGGTCATCATGCTCGAACAAACGGTCATCCGTTGCGAAGGGGGTGGTCACGGTGAACGAGTAGGAGAACGCCGATGTCGTGCGCGCAACAAGCACATCCTCCCCGGGACAATTCGTTGTGTCCAGAGACGGCATGGTGGCGAAGTCATCGTCGTCGCCACCACCGCTTTGTGGCTGCTGTTGAGGGTGGTGGTGGTAGTCCAACCGCGGCGCGGCGGGGTCGCCGCCACATGCGACAATGGCCGCGTTCAGTTGCGCGATGGCATGCTCAGTCGTGGGCCCCGTGATAGTAGTGCGATCATTTGCCGTTTCCACGTCGGTGCGACAACGTAGTAAGGCGCGCTGCAATGCGCGACGCATGGTCGGTGCCGTGAACAATAGGCGGCTGCGGGGAATCGAAGGGCCTCCCGACGCGGCCGACACGGCGTTAAGGAGGGCCAGCTGCTGGGCGGACGTCGACAACAACGCCGTAAAATACTGCCGAATCACGCCGGGAATTGTCGTCGGTGTGGTGGTCTGAAGTATCGCTCCAGAGGTGCCACTCATTGCCCTACGCGCTTCGATACACACAGAGGCCGCGATTTGCGCGGCCGACGCGAAGGAGGTCGTGCTGCCAGCCGCATGCATCGCCGAGAAGAGCACCGCGTGCGACGTGACGGAGATCAAGTAAGGCACGAACTGATCCGACGTCGTGTAGGCCGCCGATGATCGCGAGTAGGAACCCTCTTCGGAGCGTTTTCCCGACACGATGCCCCCTTCGCTACCAGCGACTGACGAATGGGAGTCGAGGCGCGGAGCAACGGGGACGCCAAAGAAACATCGCGCCTCGCTGCGGCGGTCGCCGTCGTCCCGAAGAGCGCCGTCAGTCGACTCCGCGGCAATGGCCGCCGCGACTTGCCACTGCGAAGACAGCCATTCCGTAACACCAGCGCCGCCACGCAACGCTAAAGCTTGCGTCGTCGTCGTCGTCAATCGCAACGCACACACCAGATCGGCGAGGGTGGTTTCTATGAGGCCCAATGCGGTTTCGAGCATCGTGCCCGCAGTGGCCGACGCGAGTTGCCCGTCCCGGCCGTTAGAAGGATTGTTAGTGTTGTTACTGCTGCGTGGTTGCTGCTGCTGCTGGCGTTGCTCCTCGGCGTCCACCAGCGAGGTCGCACTGCTGATGACCACGCGTACCAGCGTGCACGTCTCCGCCAGAAGTGATGAGGCTAGATCAGAATCCTCATCCCGCCCGCCATTCGCGTCCGCGTTAGAGTGTCGCGCCGCAGCGCCGAACAGGAAGCGAAGTGCGCCGCTGGCGACGGCCGCGGCAACGCGATGCGACTGCACATTTAGCCGCGTCGTGGCCTTCACGCGATCTGCTAGTGCGGCCCGCAACAAGAGAAGGTCGCCTCCACCACCACTTCCCCGCTCCTCCTTGCCGTAGTCGTCGCCCAAGGCGCCACTGGCGCCCAGGCCACGCTGCGCGATGCTCGAGACAAACAGAACCGCACAGTTCCACTCGTCGGCCTGCAGCGACCATGCCGTCGCAACACTCTGATGACGGCACTCCGGAGACCACGACTCAACGACCGTTTCAACACGGCCAAAGAAATCGCACATCACCTGCAACATATCGGCCTGGGCTTGCATCTTCGCGCAGTGCTCGGCAACGCAAGTAGCCACGTGGGAGGCGGCGGCACCGGCAGCAGCGGCGCGGCTTTCACAATCGGCTAGCTGTTGTTCAGTTTCGGCGTAGTGCTCCAACAACGCGGACATGATGGCACCGCCGTCGGTAGGTGTCGCTACAAGCCGACGAAGGATGCTTGCCGCGATATGGTATTGGGTGGACGAAAGGGCGGCCAGGAAGGCATCCGGCGTCGGCACGTCCGACATTGGATGGGGTGGAGGTGATAGAAAAAAACCCGAAGGGGAGGCACAGATAGAGATAGAGAGTGCGAGGGTGAGGAAAAAAAAAGTTCGACTTTGGGTCAGCAGATGATTAAGCAAAGGTATGCCATCCGAATTGGACCAATTGGCATCATTTCGCTTTATTTCGGCAAAGAGGACCGCATGACCTAAGTCCCCCGAGAAAAATTGCGAACAGGATCGTCGAAGCGTTAATGCAGCCACCTGAAAAATGACAATGATAATCTTTGACGTTAGGGGGACTAAGGGTTACACCGGAAAAACAAGACGATGTACAGGAGCACTTTCGGACCTTACGACGGATCATGCTCGTCGACGCAGTCCTGGTCCAACCAGCAAACGACGACTTCGTCGCCGAGCATGATCCGTCGTAAGGTCCGAAAGTGTTTGTGTACGTTGTCTTGTTTTTTCCTTTGGTCCTAGTTCTACACTGTATGAGACCGCGGAATGCCATCGAACCACGAGAGTCCCAGGGCCGTATTGAGGCACCTCTGCGTCCCGGCACGGCGGCCCCGGGACGCAACGCGTTGTATTTCCACGTCCCTGTGCCTCGACTCCCCCGCCTGTAGTACCGTAATCAATCCTCCGCCATGGCATGATCGATAAGATCGGATAAGAGCGGAGAGCCGAAGATATGGTTGGAGGCCCGTGACATTTTTGAAACGTCACGGCGGCGGATGCGAAGCGGCCCTCTGCCGCCTCGTCACTGTCAGCGACCTGTCCGGCGATATTGGGGTGGTGTTGAGCGTCGTTCCCTGCTTGCCTGAGTAATAGCCAGCGATAGGGAGAGAGTCTAGCGAGGGAGAAGGAAAATCCCTCATGTCAGCACAATTTCGTGAAATAGGATCCCTCATTCTTAGCGAACATGTCAGGACAGGGCAGATGAATTCGGCTCACGATGTGTGGGACAGAGGCGGCGACGTTGCAGTAGCGTTGCGCGTTGTCGTACAACTCAAACATTGGCACCGCGGCGGAAGTCGTCCGGTACCCGAAACACGGCCTCCCTCTCCAACTGCATGACGAAGAGCGAGCGGTGCTCCTTGACGTCCGATGCCGTCGGATGAGGAAGGAAGGAAGGAAGGAAGTTGTGGTTCTGGCCCAGGTGGGCATAACCGG
>ERZ1292633.5910-Hain-H41-02um-R1-5910-length-10891-cov-23_pt1 | contig 10891 bp, 11 predicted proteins | sample MGYA00564406_ERZ1292633 | MGnify/ENA primary metagenome ERZ1292633 (study PRJEB36523, sample SAMEA6512639) | groundwater metagenome | collected 2019-01-08 | study: AquaDiva: Metagenomics assemblies of 32 groundwater samples
ATCGACAAGCCGACTTGATGGGCGGCGTAGGTCACCGTGCCGTACATGAGAATTATCTTGGTGTAGAGAATAATCCCTGTCTGCTGAAATATTCGTTCACCGGAAACCGATGCTCCAATTTTCCAAGTGGAACGCAAAAGATCACGTCGTACGTGGAGTGATTTTTTAAAAAGCTTTCGGCAGGTCCAGAGGAGATAGGTCACGCCCGTTCCTTCTGCGATACCCGCAGCAACGGCTGCTCCGGTAATACCCAAGGCAGGGAATCCCCAGAGTCCGTAGACCAGTGGATAGGCGATCGTCAGATACAGGAGATTCACTGCGATCAAGGCGTACATGGGAGTTTTGGTGTCTCCGGTGCCTTGTATAATCGAAGAGAGGACCTGCAAGAAGATTGTGCAGGGAATGACCAGGAAGATGAAGTTCGAGTAGGGAAGGGCCAGTGTGATGACATCGTGTTCTGCGCCCAACAGCTCCATGATGATACGATTCATGGACAATCCGAGCAGCACGAGTGAGCCGGACACGATAGCGGCCAATCCGAGGAGATGGGTGGCCGCTTCTCCGACGTCTTTGGTGCGGCGAGCGCCCCACAGTTGGGCGATGAGGACGTTGGCTCCTACCGATAGTCCGGAGACGAGCGTCGTGGCCATGAAGGCCAGCAACTGGCCAAGTCCGACAGCTGCGATGGATGTGGCGCCAAGACCCCCGACCAGGAAGACAGCGGCGATGCCTTCGGTGCGTTGAAGCAGTGTGCTGACCGTGACCGGTAAGGCCAGGGTCAGGACGGATTTTCTGATTTGTGAAACGCCGGATGTCATGGCGGGCATCCTAACAGGATGAAGGAGATGGTTAGTTAGTTTATTTGGTTTGTTTCGTTTGTTTGGTTTTTTTGGCTGAGTGAAACTAACCAGATAAACCAAATCAACCAAATAAACAAAACAAACCAGATCAACCAGTCTCGCGTGTCTCGCACGATTATTCTGCGGGCTGGACAAACGTGTGTCTGGCCGATTAGTGTCGTCTCACCATGACTGAACTCGGCGATCTCTCATCCGTTCCGTTTCCGAAGGCTCCGCGCCTGTCAAAGTCAAAATTCCTGTCCGGCTTGCAATGCCATAAACGTCTGTATCTTGAAGTCCATCAACCCTCTCTCGCGACCAAGCCGGATGCGGCGACTCAGGCGATTTTCGATATGGGAACGGAAGTCGGGGAGTTGGCCAGGAGTCGCTTCTCAGGCGGGGTATTGGTGGCAGCGGGGTATCGCCAGACAGAAGCCGCTCTTGCGCAGACGGCTGAACTGGTCCAGGACCTCATGGTGCCGGCCATTTTCGAAGCGGCATTTTTATACGGTGGGGTGCTGATTCGCGCGGATGTGTTGGAGCGTGTCCTGACCGCGGAGGGTCAGCCCTGTGGCTGGCGCCTGATCGAGGTCAAGTCTTCAACAAAGGTCAAAGACGTGCATCTCGAAGATCTCGCCGTGCAAAGCGAAGTGATATTAGGCGCAGGCCTGACGCTTGTCTCCGTCGGTCTCATGCATATCAATACCGGATATCTGTATCGAGAGGGAGCGATCGATCTGACAGAGTTATTTGCGATCCAGGATCTGTCCGAAGTTGTAGCTCAACGACGGGCTGCAGTGCCCGAGAGGTTGGCCATAATGAGCCGCATGTTGCTTCAGCCCCAAGCCCCTGACATTGAGCCGGATCGGCATTGTCATACACCCTACGATTGTCCCTTCTGGGAACATTGCACCAAAGACAAACCAGCGCGGTGGATTCATTACTTGCCGGGATCGAAGCAGGTGGTCACTCAGTTGGCTCAACAGGGGGTGACGACGATCGATGAGATTCCTGATGGTACGAAGCTGTCGTCGGTGCAGCGCCATGTGAAGGAGAATGTTGAGTGGGTGTCAGCGAAGCTCGGTTCTGTGTTGAAGGCCGTGCAGCATCCGGTGCATCACCTCGATTTCGAAACGGTCATGCTAGCGGTGCCTCGGTTCTCTGAGACGCGTCCTTATCAAGCGCTACCGGTGCAATGGTCGAACCACATCGAACAGCCAAATGGCGAGCTGCGCCACGAGGAATTTTTGCACAAGGATGTGAGCGATCCCCGGAAGGTTCTTGCCGAAGCCTTGCTGGAATCTCTGGGGGATAAGGGGAGTATCTGCGTCTATTCGCCGTACGAACGGTCTATTTTGGAGCAGCTGGCGGTTGCAGTTCCGTCACTGAGGCAAGCGCTGTTGCGCATTGTTGGCCGGCTCTGGGATCTCTTCCCGATCGTGCGAGACCATTACTATCATCCGGCTTTTGGCGGATCCTATTCGATCAAGTCTGTGCTACCTGCCATGGTCCCCTCACTGGCCTATGATGATTTGGCGATCAAAGAGGGAGGGCATGCGGCCAGTCAGTATTACCGGATGGTTTTTGTCGAAACGGATTGGGTCGAACGGGCGAATATCCAGGAAGCATTGCTAGCCTACTGTAAGCGCGACACGCTTGCGATGGTTGAGCTCAGGCGAGCGTTGAAGGAAAAAGCGAAGATGAAAGGCGAGACTGGTTGATCTGGTTCATCTGGTTTGTTTTGTTCATTTGGTGAGAATGGTGTCTTCTATTCGTTGAACCGAACAACCAAATAAACAAAACAAACCAAACGAACCAAACAACAGCGAGCTTGGTTTGGCGGAGAGGGTGGGGATCGAACCCACGGTCCCGTTGCCAGGACAGCAGTTTTCGAGACTGCCCGATTCGGCCACTCTCGCACCTCTCCGCGTGGTAGAGCGCGTGAGCTTACCCTGGGGACGGTGATTTTTCAATCGGTTTTCTTTCCGTAACCAGATGAACCAAATCAACCAGACAAACCAAATAAACAAAATTCAGCATCTTGCTATCGGGGGCTATCGATGAATCCTGGTGCCGGTGTGCCGGTCATGGTTTTTCCATCCGTTGAGGTGGTCGCAACGGCTGGCTGGTCGGCGCCGATCGCGATGGAGGATCGGGCCATTCATGTCTGGGGCTTCTCGCTCGATGAGAGCCGTTCGTTTGTGCAGCACTGCCGTTCCTGGTTGAGCGAAGATGAACGTGGGAGGGCGGGCCGATTTATCAGCCAACAGGATCAACTCCGATTTGTACTGGCGCATGGAGGGCTCAGGGCGGTACTCGCCCGATATCTTGGGCTAGGCCCCGATGCGGTAGAGCTGGATCGCAGTGAAGCAGGCAAGCCCTTTGTGCGGAAGGAGCGACGAGGTCAATCTGCGATCACGTTCAATATGTCCCATGCGCATGGCCGTGCGCTCATAGCGGTTTCAATGGGGCGAGAGGTTGGAGTTGATCTCGAACGAATTCGTTCGGATATAAAGGTTGCGAAACTATCCGAGCGGTATTTTGCTCCCTCAGAACAGGCCACAATCATGCAGTTGGCTCAGGAGCAGCGTGCAGCCAGATTTTTCCGTTACTGGGTTGCGAAAGAGGCGGTACTCAAGGCGCAAGGTATCGGACTTCGAGCCTTAAGTCAGTGCGAGATTATCATGGGGGTAGACGGAGTCGGAGCAGAGGTTCTGGTTCCGGCAGGTTCTCCGCTCCAAAACAATTGGAGGGTTCGTCTCCTCTCTTGTGACGAGGGATGGGAAGCAGCGGTTGCTGCTCAAGGGGGAGACTGGGTCGTGCAGGGTGGCCCAGCAGGAAGCTGAAAAGTGGTCTGTCTGGTCTATTCGGTCTGTCTCGTGTATTTGGTTGAACCAGACAAACCAGATAGACAAGACCAACCAGAGAGACCAGACAGACCAGACAGACCGGGCTAGTGCGGTGATGCCTCTCGGAGATCCTTGAAGAATTTCTGAAGGAGAGCCTGACTTTCCTGCTCGAGGACTCCGCCGGTTACCAGGACTCGGTGGTTCAACTTTGGTTCTGACGGCAAGTTGAACAGCGACCCGCAGGCCCCGCCTTTCGGGTCCCATGCCCCAAAGACGACTCGCGACACCCTTGCTAAGATAATGGCTCCGATACACATCGAGCAGGGCTCCACGGTCACGTAGAGGGTTGTGCCGGTCAATCGCCAAGTCCCCAATGCGGTTGCCGCGGCACGGATGGCAATGACCTCCGCGTGAGCCGTGGGGTCCTGCCAGGATTCACGATAGTTGTGTGACTGTGCCAGAACTCGGCTGCCTTGAACGATCAAGGCAGCGATCGGCACTTCGCCGACAGCCGGCGCCCTGGCCGCTTCCTCCAGTGCCATCCGCATAAACGTGTCGTCCTCTGCGTGCTCGTCTCCTGGCACTGTTCCCTCCTCAACTCAAGAGATGAAATCCTAGCATGGAAGTTTGGCGAGAAAGAAGTGGCGCAATAGATGCGGAAAGTGGAGAGGGATTTACCGGCCGTACTCGCGCACGTAATCCATTCGAATTCGTACCGCTTTGAGATTCAATGTGATTATCTAAAAACATCGAATAACAGGCGTATGCCTGCTTGAATCGTATAGTTCCAGCCAGGAGAAAATTCCGCACCAGTCGGAGCTTGTGTTTCCAGCGAACCGTTTCGTATACCCCGAAAGACCAGGTCCATCTGGACCGTAGGACTCTTGTACCAGCGAAAGCCGGTTTGATAAGCGGGAAACGTTTGTTCATAAGAAAACGGATCGCCGCTGAAAATTTCTCCCAAGAAGCGAACCTCGCGTGCAACAGGTGTGATCACCTCAAAACCCGCAGCCCAATAAAGTTTACTCCGGTAAGTCGCCGGGCCTGCGTCATACCGTGATTTCGTGCCGAGATTGAGATGAATGGCCAAGTTATTGTCATAGGGATCAGCGTCGGCATTCGGTGTAAACAGAAACCAGCTGACATGAGCCATAGCGTAACCATCCCAATGCTGGCGATTGCCGCTGAGGGGAAACAAAGAGGCCGCCGCAACGGAGACGGAGGGAATCACGCCGAGGGAACGATACAGGACATACTTCGGCTGAATTAGCATGTCGAGCGGACGCGCTTGATTATCCTGATAGGTGAAACCGAATCCTCCAGCAATCAACTCGAAGCGGTCGGTGAAGGCATAGCCTTGCAATGAACGCGCCTCTATAGCCGGCTTGTCTCCCTTCACCATCGTCGTGCCGGCGTACGTTTCAGACTCAAGTTGTCCCTTATAGACAATCCGGGCATCATCCGTGACGAAAGGGCGAACAGCGAGCGCGTCTTCTGGAGAGAGGTAGACAGTGAAGGAGGCGAGAACGATCAGCGCGCAGTATATTTGAATAGTCCTATTGGGGCGCACCTGCATCACGGGTCTCTCGATCCTTCTCGCTCTGCCGGGAGGCCGCTATGACGCTCCTGCCGCGCAACGAAGAAACTTCACTGCTTTTTGGTGCGTTTTGTTTAGTTGGTTTATCTGGTTAGTTTCGTTCAACCAAACAAACCAAATCAACCAAACGAACCAAATAGACTAGGTTAGGATCGGCTCAAGAGGTACATCGGTTCGGTTGGTTGTGAGCGGCCACCTGATGGCTCGAGGCTGACGCCGAATGTTTTTGCAAGCGTGAAGTTTAATACCTTTTTGACTAGGAGGTGCGCGGTTTCTCCCGTCTCTACGCGGAAGGTTCCGATACTGACGGGTTTGTCCTGAATGGCCCAGAGCTGATAGGTCGTGCCAGGGGGGCATTCCGGTAGATTCACGGAGTAGAACCAGACTTTTGGGGTTCGAGAATCGTACAGCAGGAATCCCGTGGCCTGTTTTGCTATGTCCGATCCGGTGAGGGAGATCGCCTTGACGTTGGGAATTCGAAGGAGTGTGGCGAATTCGTCTTGCGGAGTCTCGACGGTGCGCGCATTCCCTCGCTGGCTTAATTGTTCACGCGTGACTTCCAATTCTATCTGCTGCTGGGCCAGCTGTTCTTTCGCTTCCGCAGCGTCGTTCGTTCGTTGCTGCAGTTCTTTACGTAGCTCGGCAAGGGCTGTGGTTTGGTCGCCGATCTCACGGTCTACACCGGCAAGTTTCGTCGACTTTTCCTGGACTGCTGCTTCGAGCTGCTGAATCTTCTCTGTGTCGCTGGAACGTTGTGTCCAGATGTCCCACACGAAATATCCGCCGACCGCCACGACCAGGAACAGTCCTATACCAAGGGCCCAGGGTAGTGCTGGCGATTGGACAGGAGCCTCAGGAGGAAAGAGGTGGTCCATCCAATCACCCGGATCCAGGCTTGACCGGGCTGGATCGTTGGGTACCGATTGAGCCGGAATCGGCTCGGGGCTTCGTTCGGCCATGATCTTGGCTTTGAGGGAGCGTGGGGGCTTGCTCGGACTCAGAGCGAGCGGGAGGAGCGCGGCGATCGCCTGATAATCCTTCAGTGTGCTGTGACAGGAAGCACAACCGGAGAGCAAGTGGGCCTCCAACGCCTGTCGCTCGACCCGGTCCAGTGCACCGGCCGCATACAAGGGAACCGACTCTTCGAGTTCTTCATGCTTCATTGGGGCGAACTCTCGTTCTGCCACTGTTGGAGCGCAGTGTGGAGTTTAGACATTCCAAGCTTGATCCTGGTCTTGACGGTCCAGAGCGGCTGGTTCAGTCGCGCGGCGATCTCGCCGTAAGAGAGGCCTCCGTAATAGGCGAGTTCAATCGCTTGCTGCTGGGCCTGGGGTAGTCCGGCCAGAGCTACTCCGACCGCACTGCGCAGGTCTTGATCGGCCTGCGTTCCAAGTGGGATCGGATCCGGGTCTGTTACCTGCACAGCAGTTGTAGTTTCCGGCGGGTTTATGGCGCGAGAGCCTTGCGTACCTTTGGCTCGTAGCCGGTCGATGGCTCGACTCTTCGTGAGGGTGACCAACCATGCGTCCGGGGTTCCACGTCCAACATCATAGCGGGAGACTTTCCGCCAGATTTCCAAATAGACATCCTGCAAGAGATCCGCCGCTTCCTCGTGGTTCCCCAAGATCCTGACTGCCAAGGTAAACAAAAGCACACTTGAATGGTCATAGAGCTGGCTGAAGGCCTGCTGATCACCTTTGACTACGCGTGCCAGCAAGGCTGCATCGATTGTCGAGGCGGCATGTTGTAAGGCTTTGTCCATATCGCGAGCGAGTTGTGACGGAAAGCTGGAATCACCTCATATTCGCCACGACTATAGCATCCTACGGATAGAACGGGCAAAAAGATGTGTATTTTAGGTTTGGAGTTGTTGAAACTCCGAGGTCCAGCCTGAAACGTGGAACCTGAAACTAGAAACTCCACTTTCGAACGATCGCTTCGGCCGCCTCCGTTGCCCCGGTTGAAGGCGGCGGCGGCAAAGGTGCCGATGCGGTTAAGGCTTGCCGTAAGGCCGGTTCCCAATGGCCTTGCGTGAAATCGTCGATCGACAATTCGACGCTGCGTCCGTGGCGATGCAGATAGTCGACCAGCGGCGGTTCATCGGCAAAATTAAATCGGCGGACGTACACGATCGGCTGTTGAAGCGCGACCGCTTCAACGATGGTGCCGTATCCAGGCTTGGTCATGATGACATCGACAGAGGCAAACAGGGTTTTAAAGGAGAATGGGAGTGCCTTCGTGGAATGAATCCGGGAATACCCCGATGGGGCTGGGCCATCGATGATGAAGCGATAAGGGCGCAACTGTTCCATTTGCTTCAGTGGAAGTGAGGTGAGAGGAATACCGCCGAATCCCACCAAGACGAGCCGTTCGCCGGATGTCAGGTCGAGGGCTGAGGCAAGCCGGTTTCGTTCAGGAGGGGCGGGATCGGCTATCGGGCCAATATCGATCATGCTGGAGAAAGCATCGATGCTGGGCGCAGGGGTAATGCGAAGGGCCATGTCTACTTTCGCATAGCAGTCGCGGATGCACTCAATCAACTTCCGGCGTGAAGGGCTTGACGCATGACAGTACTCTTTGAGTACGAGATCCCAAGTAAAGTTTGCCAAGGCAACGGTCGGTATCTGTGCGCGAGAACCGGCCTCAATGGCGAGGTAGGGCGTGTCGGCGATGACCAACGAGGGCGATGCTGCCTGCATGGCGGCGACTTCGTTGGACAGGCGTGCCTCCCAGGTTTCGTGGAAATGCTGGTGCGCCGCCCAGGTTGCGTCGATATCGATCTTGAGGGGTCCGTCTTGGATACAGCCGACGTCTTGTTGTTCGGGACTATGCTTCCACTGGATCGTCAGGCGGTCGCGGAAAAACGAGGCTGGGACCGTAGTTCGGAGTACGACAGTCAGCCCTGGTACGAGGGCACCCAAAGCGTTGAGTACCGGCACCACTTGCGCCGCGTGACCGTAGCCATGTCCGGAGATGGCACACCAAATTAGCGGCATCTTGATGAGAAGGTAAAAGTTAAAAGGTAACCACTCAGGTAAATAGGCTGAATGCCTTAGGAGCTAAAGGGGCAACGGGGTAGAGGGGTAAGAAGCTACCCCGACTATCCCTGTATCCCGCTACCCCCGCTGTACTCGGATTAGCTGCTGGAGAACCCCGGTTCTATCGGGGCGATGTTGTATTGCAGTTCGAGGTCGAACTCATCGATTAACTCATTAGCGGTGGAAATGCCGAGATCGGACTTCACCTCGCTGATCACAAGATCGATCGCTGCTCCGGCATGAACCCCGTATTGCGTCATCGCCGATTCGATTCGCTGCCTGGCTTCTTCAGTCTTCATGGGGTACTCCTCGCTCCATCACAGTCCGATTCGTTATCCCAACGTCTCTAGTATTGCTTGCATCTCAGGGACAAGGTCTCCCCCTCCGTTCGATCGTCCGGAGCGGGCAGCGTCAATGCCGGCTTGCAAGATGGGCTTGGCTTCGTTTTTTCGCCCTAAAGAGACTAAGGCGCGTCCGAGGTGGAGATGCGATGCCACGTGGGTCGGATCAAGCTGTGTGGCGACGGTCAGGTGCTCGACCGCTTCATCAAGGTTGCCACCTTCTTGGATGAGTTTATTTCCGAGCCCGTAACGGCCGAGAAAGCCCTTTGGGTTTTTGGTGACCATCTGCCTGAACGCATCAAGATCCACATCGTCCTCCTCGTGGTAACAGGATGCATGATACCACTGGGAAGAAGGAGAGAGCCAGGGCTATGAAGACTGAGGAAGAATTTTGTATAGGGCTATCGAGGAGAGGCGCCTGCGATAGGTTGAGAAATGGGGATTGCATGGGGAGTCGAATGGCGGATTCCGACTGAGACGGTGCGAATCGGGTGATCCTGGGATTGCGCATGGCTGGCAAGATAAAAGGCTGAGTCCTGAATGACCTGATTGAGCAGGGACGACAGGCAAGCTTCCGTGACCTGTCCTTTCAACTGTTCGATGATTTCCGGATTCGCGCCGAACAGGTTGTAGTGGGCCGATCCATTTGATGTGGCGGTGTATTGCTTGGTCTGCCCATCCCATCGTTCCATCTCAAGCGACATCTGGGCGCCGAAGTCGTAATTGAGGGAGATGAACGGCGCCAGCGTAAACATGGAGGCGCTGACGAGGAAGCCTCGCCAGGCAGCTTGGCCGGCATGGGGCTCGACAAGATTGTCGATCGACAAACGCACAGTGACACGAGCCTGGTTCGCCTCCGGTTGTTGGTATCCTGATTGATAATGTTGAGAGAACAGGCGTGTGGCTTCAATGGCGCCGAGTATCTGCCGTTCGAGGATTGCGGGCGGAGGGACCGACGAGCCGTTGTGGGTTACCCGTATCGTCTCAAGCAGGAGAGGCACTCGTGCATCCGTGGCGACTATGGTGTTGGTAGACGGTATTGTGTCTGTGGGGGCAGCCAGTTCGATTGAATGGGAGCAGGCGGTTCCCAGGCCGAGTGTCATGGCAAGGACGCTGCCGATCAATGGTCGTGAAAAGATCTGGCTCATGATCTCGCCGCCTCCTGATTTAGAAAAAGAATGAGAAACCGCCAAAAGGCAAACTGGCATTGAGTCCGATGTTCGGGTAGCTCGTGCCGGCATTGGATATATGATGAAAGCGATAGCCGACGTTGAGTGCAGCTCGGTCGGTCAGAAAATAGGAGACCCCGAAACCGGCCGTCAAGACGAAGTTGAACCGGCTGGACTCTTCCGGAATCTTCCCTGCGAGATCAGTCCAAAAGGGGCCTCCGGCAAATTCAGCATAGGGCCGGATTCGATCCAGTGCGGTGAAGCTGTATTTGATTTTCGGGGTGAAGCCGAGGCCATGCGTGAGAAACGGCTCCTGGAACTGGATGTAGACCATCTCCGCGCCGACCGAAACCTGCCCGCGATACCAACTGTCGCCCATCGGGTCAGTGATGGTGATCATCCAGGAGGGCATGAAGGCCGGGCCTTCTTGCTTGGTTGTGTGGTCCTGTGTAAGACGATGGGGGAGCATATAGCCGGCGCTGAGTCCGACTTCTTGCGTACCGACTGTGATCGTGGGTCTGACATCTGCGGCATGCACGCCGGTCGTCGTCATGAGAAACCCAAGAACGAATGCTGTGATGATTCGAAGAAAAAATGGCATGTAACATCCACGTCAATATCCTGTCGGCCAGGTTTTCGTAAAACTTGAAGTAACAGGGTGACTTCCCAAAGGTAGCAGAGGATTAGATTCTGTCCAGAAATACACAGGGTTCGGCTTGGCGGAAAGTAAGAGAATGCTGGACAGTGGGTAGAGGTTGTTCGGAAGGCAGGGGGGCACGAGAGGCTAACTGGATTATTTCAGCTTCGCAAGACAGGCCGAGTCAGTTTGAAGTTCGGGCAGTTGGTATCGCTGGTCGAGAGCAACCACTCGTTCAAGGCATCGCCGCGCTGAAACAAGGTCGTGACGGGTGTCATAGATTGTGGCAAGGAGTCGGAGCACTGCGGCTTCGGCAGGCTCATTGCCGAGCTTGATGTAATGCTCCGAAGCATTGTTCAGACAGCGTTCGGCTCTGGTCAGATCGCCTTGGTCGAGAAAGCACTTGCCGAGCTGGCTATAG
>ERZ1292633.5913-Hain-H41-02um-R1-5913-length-10888-cov-9_pt1 | contig 10888 bp, 10 predicted proteins | sample MGYA00564406_ERZ1292633 | MGnify/ENA primary metagenome ERZ1292633 (study PRJEB36523, sample SAMEA6512639) | groundwater metagenome | collected 2019-01-08 | study: AquaDiva: Metagenomics assemblies of 32 groundwater samples
TGCAAGAGCGTGGCCTTCACCTACAACGATCCGGTGATTTTCGCCGAGTACGCCATGGACGTGGCCGACGCCTGCCACGCCGTCGGCGTGCAGACGGTGGCGGTAACCGCGGGCTATATGCACGATGCGCCGCGGCGCGAGTTCTACGCCAAGATGGATGCAGCCAACGTCGATCTCAAAGCCTTCACCGACGAGTTCTATGTCAAGCTGACCGGCGCCCACCTCGCGCCGGTGCTGGACACGCTGAAATACCTGAAGCACGAGACCGGGGTGTGGTTCGAGATCACCACGCTGCTGATTCCGGGCAAGAACGACAGCGATGCCGAACTCGAGGCCATGTGCACCTGGATCGCGCAGGAGCTCGGGCCGGATGTGCCGCTGCATTTCTCCGCCTTCCATCCGGACTGGAAAATGACCGATGTAGAGGCGACGCCTGCGGCCACGCTGACGCGGGCACGCGCGATTGCGCTCGGGCACGGACTGCATTATGTCTACACCGGCAATGTGCGCGACACGGAAGGCGGCACCACCTTCTGCCCGCGCTGCGCCAACGCCCTGATCGTGCGCGACGGGTACAACATTCTCAATTACCGCGTCGGCGATGATGGCCGCTGCCTGGAGTGCGGCGGCGCCATCGCCGGCCGCTACCAGCACTTCGACCAGGCTTTCGGCTCGCGCCGCATACCGGTGCGGCTGGCAGCTCCTGCTTCCTGATACAGTGACGACTTCCGGAGGAGGTGTCCATGACAGGATCTGTACGCAGAGTTCCCGAGTACTGCTACCAGTGCGTGGCGGGTCCCGACCTGCTGACGGTCAAGGTCGAGGACGGCGTCGCGACCGAGGTTGAGCCGAATTTTCGCGCCGCGGAAGTGCATCCGGGCGGCGGCAAGTGCTGTGTCAAGGCCTATGGCCTGGTGCAAAAAACCTACAACCCGAACCGGGTGCTGCAGCCGATGAAGCGCACCAATCCCAAGAAGGGGCGCGACCACGATCCGAAGTTCGTGCCGATCAGCTGGGACGAGGCGCTGGACATGGTCGGTTCCAAACTGAACGAGGCCCGGGCCAAAGGGCTGCTGGACGAGGAGGGCTACCCGCGCCTTGCGGCGAGCTTCGGCGGCGGCGGCATTCCGACCTATTACATGGGTACCTTCCCTGCGTTCCTTGCCGCCTGGGGTCCGGTGGACTTCTCCTTCGGCAGCGGCCAGGGCGTCAATTGCACCCATTCCGAGCATTTGTACGGGGAACTGTGGCACCGCGCGTTCACCGTTTGTCCGGACACGCCGAGCACGCGTTACGTGCTTTCCTTCGGCGCCAATACCGAGGCTTCGGGCGGCGTGATCGGCGCCTGGCGCCACGCCGATGCGCGCGTGAGCGGCATGAAGCGGGTGCAGGTGGAGCCGCATATCTCGGTGACTGGCGCCTGCTCGGCGGAGTGGATTCCGATCAAGCCCAAGACCGATGCGGCTTTCCTGTTTGCGATGATCCACCTGATGCTGCACGAGCATCCGCGCGAGCGTCTGGATCTGCCCTTCATCAAGGCGCATACTGGTTCGCCCTATCTGGTCGGGCCCAAGGGCTATTTCCTGCGCGACCCGCAGACGCGCAAGGCTCTCATGTGGAATCTGAAGACCCAAAGCGCGGTGCCGTTCGACCATCCGGACGCCGATCCGGCGCTGGAAGGAACGTTCAAGCTCGATGCGCTGGAAGTCGGAGCGGACGAACAGGAATGGATGCACCAGGGCATCGAGGCGCAGACCGGCTTCGGCAAGCTGGTGCAGCACATGCTGCCGTACACCCCCGAGTGGGCGGAGAAGGTGTGCGACATTGCGACGGGAACCATTCGGCGCATCACCACAGAGTATCTTGATCACGCCTGCGTCGGCGAGACGATCGAGATCGACGGCGAAGTGCTGCCGTTCCGGCCGGTGTCGATCTCGCTCGGCAGGACGGTCAACAATGGCTGGGGCGGCTACGAATGCGTCTGGGCGCGCACCCTCATCCCGTGCCTGCTCGGGGCGCTCGAGGTGCCGGGTGGCACGCTCGGCACCACGGTGCGCCTGAACCGTCCGGCGACCTCGCGCCAGGCGAGCGTCAGGATGGGTCCGGACGGATTCATGGATTACCCGATGAATCCAACCGATCTCGAGCACTGGCAATCCAGCGCGAAGGTGCGAAACGCTCACGCCACGCTGGTGCCGCTTTCGGCGAACTCGCCCTGGAGCCAGGCGCTGGGGCCGACGCATTTCGCCTGGATGTTTCGCAAGCAGGCGCCCGACCACTGGAAGCCGGTTACCGTGCCATCCGTATGGTTCGTCTACCGCACCAACCCGTCCATCTCGTTCTGGGACACGGCCGAGGTGGTCAATCGAATCGCGGAGTTCCCCTTCGTGGTCGGGTTCGCCTACACCCCGGACGAAACCAACTGGATGGCCGACATCCTGCTGCCCGAGTGCACGGATCTGGAAAGCACGCAGCTTATTCGCATCGGCGGCACCAAGTTCATCGAGTCGTTCTGGGACCACGAGGGTTTCGCGCTGCGCCAGCCGGCGGTCAAGCCGCTCGGCGACACACGCGACTTCACCGATATTGCGACCGAACTGGCGGCGAGAACGGGACTGCTGGAGAAGTACAACAATGCGATCAACCGCGGCTCCGCCTGCACGGCGCTCAAGGGCAAGGATTTTGATTTCGGGCTCGATCCGGCGGTGAAGCACTCCTCGGAGGAAATCTGGGACCGGATGTGCCGCGCGGCGAGCGCCGAGCTCACCCACGGCGAATCAAGCGAAGGGCTGGCTTGGTACCGCGAACATGGTTACCGCACCCGGCCGATATCGCGTCTGACCTGGTACCTGTTTCCCGAGCTGCGCAAGCAAGGTATCCGCTTCGAGATGCCGTATCAGGAAAGACTGCTGCGGGTGGGGGCGCAGCTGGGGAACCGCCTGCACGAGCAGGGCATCACCTGGTGGAACACGCAGCTCACGGAATATCAGGCGCTGCCCCCGTACAAGGATTTCCCCGGCATCTGGGAAAAGGAAACGCTGGCGCAGGGCTGCAAGCTCGAGGACTACCCGTTCTGGCTGATCACCGCGCGCAGCATGCAGTACGCCTGGGGCTCCAACGCCGGCATCCCGCTGATGGACGAGGTGGCCGGAAACCTGAAGGGGCACCGCGGCGTGGTCATTAATGCCGGACGGGCGCAGGAGTTCGGCATCGAAGACGGCGACACGATCGAAGTGCACTCCTATGTGGGCAAGACGCGCGGTCCGGCGGTGCTACGCCAGGGCATACGCCCCGACACGCTGCTCATGATCGGGCAGTTCAGCCACTGGGCGACGCCTTATGCGAAGGACATGAAAGCCCCGAGCATGAATCCCTTGCTGGCGATGTCGATGGCGCTCACCGATGCGACCGGCTCTTCCGCCGACCTGGTGCGCGTAGGTATTCGACGGGTCGGCTGATTGCGGACCTGGCTCCCCCAACACCTTTGCTCAAGTTCAAGCCTGTTCGGGCGGATGATCGCCCCGCCTTCGACTCGCCATGATCAGTCGTGTATACTTGCTGTATCTACATTCACCGGGGGAATGCCATGAGAACCGCATCAGTGTTCAAGTCGGGCAATTCGCAGGCGGTACGATTGCCTAAGGATTTCCAGTTTGATGTGCGCGAGGTGGAGATTTTTCGGCGCGGCGACGAGGTGGTCTTGCGGCGCGTGCCGAAGAATCTTTCGGCGGCCTTCGATATTCTTGCATCGCTGCCGGAGGATTTTATGGCCGAGGGGCGCAACGACACCCCGCCGCAGTCGCGCGACGGGCTGTGATGGCTCTGCGCTATCTGCTCGACACCAACATCTGCATTTACATCGCCAAGCAGCGCCCGCCCGCTGTCGCCAAGCGCTTCGCGCGCCTGGCTGCGGGCACGGTGGGGATGTCGCTTATCACCTTCGGTGAATTGCGCCACGGCGCGGAAAAGAGCGCCCGGCGCAAGGAGACATTGGCCGCATTGGAGCGACTGGTCGAGGTGATCCCGGTCATCGAACCCGATGCGGCGGTTGGCGCGGCCTACGGCGCCCTGCGCGCGCAGCTCGAACGAACCGGAACGCCGATCGGCAACAACGATCTGTGGATCGCGGCTCATGCACTCTGTCTGGGCGTGACACTGGTGAGCAACAACACGCGCGAGTTCGAGCGTGTGCCCAAGCTCAAGTTGGAGAATTGGGCAGAAGTAAAGGCCTTGGAGTAAACCTCAATTTCGTGTATGTACTCGCGGCGGGCAGGCGCTAGAAAACGAGCATGCCTCACTTCGCGATTCGCCGCGCCTCAGCGAAGACCTCTTCGGCGGGGTGGGTCCGTAATTCTCCCTTTTCGAAGGCGGCAACTCGCTCTTGGATTTCGACGGCCCAGGCCGCTTCAATCTCAGCGATAGGACCTTCGTGCAGTGACTCCAGAAGCAGCTCGGCCAGTTGGGCTCTCTCCTCGGCCGACAGCTGACGCGCCTGCCGTTCGAGTTCTTTCACCGATTCAGTCATCCGCGCCTCCGACGGTTAGGGTTTTCAATTCTACCCCTCTACAACTCTGCATTTCTTTGTTCGCTAACGTCGCCGTTCAACGGCGCGCCGCCCTTTGGCGCGTCCGTTGCGACGGCTTGTTATACCCCATGTTGGCCATGCGCTACTTGCCGGCTACTGCCAGCAATGCCTTTGGATTGGCATGTGCAATTGTCAGCAGAGTACGTGCGGCACCGCTGGGCTGCTTGCGGCCTTGTTCCCAGCCCTGAAGCGTGCGCACGGACACGCCAAGCAGCGTGGCAAACTGCGATTGCGACAAACCCGTGCGTTCGCGCGCTTCGATTGCGGGTGAAAGAACAACCTTAGTCTTTCCAGCTTTCATTTGCCGCACGGACTCAAGCAATTCGGCTGCAAGGTCACGCTTGGCCTCATAGGCCCGGAGCTTTGCATTGGTGAGCGGTTTAGTTTTCAAGGACACGGCGAATCTCCTTTAGCTTAGGGCCGGTGATGTTGTCTGTCTTGGCCTTCGCATACATAATCAGAAGCACGACTTCTTCCTCGGCTGTACGCGTGAAGTAGATGACGCGAACACCCCCGGATTTGCCAGTACCAGCCCGCCGCCAGCGGACCTTTCGAATACCGCCGGAATGGGGTACCACGTCTCCGGCATTGGGAAACTCGGCGATGTATGCCGCGAACTCGCCTCGCTCGTCCTCACTCCAGTAAAGCGGCCATTGCTTCTGGAACAGGGGAGTCTCGACAACTGTGAACATGAACGCACTATACGCCTCGGGCGTACAATTGTCCAGTAGGCAGATTCATAGGCAGATTCATGGGGCATAGCGTTCAAATTGAGGGGCGCGCCGCTTTTGGCGCGTCCCTCTCGAATGCAGAGTTAGGCTGGATGCTTGATTGCAAGACCTGAGCCCGTGATTCTCCCTATTGGCACTCAAGCTTCTTGATACCTCTACAGCGTGCGGTGCATGAACATGGTCACCTGCGGTTTCGGAGAACGCTTTCCACGATTGGTCGGCATGGGTCTATCTCACTCGGCTGGAGAATGGGCTATTGCAACCGCATCCCGTTGGTTCCCTGCAGGTGGGGACGGCGCGCCGCATTGCGAATTCGGCGTCTTCCATCACAAGGCCCCTCCGTCGCGACGACAAGAGACGAGGCCGTCCCACGCCGCCATGGCGCAGTCAGCAACAGCGAGGAGGCCTTTGCGCGAAGCGCCATCGCGTGCCTGGATCGACATACCCTGCTGAACCGTAATGTAGAAAGTGGCGATTGCTCGCCAGTCCGGACCGTTCGGTAACTCGCCCTCGGCGACGCCGCGCTTGAGGCGCAAGAGGAGCATTTTTATGTTCTCCGCACGATGCTCTTGCAACTCTCGGCGCACGGCTTCATTCCCGTCGTCGGCATGGAGCGCTCCGAGCACGATGAGGCAGCCGCGTGGCTTGCCGGGCCGGGTAAATTCTTCGGCGCTTACGCGCAGCATGGTTTCGATCGCCGCGCGCGCGGACGGCGCAGTCGTCATGGCGCCCCAGATTCGCCCGCCTTCGGTTGCACGATAGAGCGCCACCGCTTCGCGGAATAGCTCCTCCTTGCAGCCGAAGGCAGCGTAGATGCTAGGCGAATTGACGTCCATTGCGGCTATCAGATCCGACATGGACGTGCCGTCATACCCCTGCGCCCAGAACACCTCCATCGCCCGCCGCAGGGCAGCTGCGCGGTCGAAGCTGCGCGGTCGGCCTCGCTCTGTCATGAATAAACTCCTTTTCTGTGTCGATCGACAAATAAATATCTTGATTGAAGTTCGGATGTAGATTATATTCTGTATCGATCAACACATAAAGGAGAATTAACATGACTGGATTGAGAGACAAGGTGGCGCTGGTGACCGGCGGAAGCCGGGGCATGGGCGCCGCGATCGCCGGGCGTCTTGCGCGCGAGGGTGCGGACGTCGCACTGACCTACATCAGTGCGGGCGACAAGGGCCGCACTGTCATAGCCGAGATCGAGCGAGCTGGTCGGCGGGGCCTGGCGATCGCCGCGGACAACGCCGACCCTGCCGCCGTCCGGGCGGCTGTGGAGCGGACCGTCGCCGAGTTGGGCCGGCTCGATATCCTCGTTAACAACGCCGGCATTTTCGTCGTCAAGCCACTCGATGCCCTGACGCTCGACGACTTCGAACGGACGGTCGCCATCAACGTGCGGGCTGTGTTCGTCGCCTCCCAGGCCGCCGCCGCCCACATGGGCGAGGGCGGACGAATCATCACGATCGGCAGCAACCTGGCCGAGCGCGTGCCAATGCCGGGATTAAGCCTCTACAGTCTCAGCAAGGCGGCACTCATCGGGCTCACCAAGGGCATGGCGCGCGACCTCGGACCACGCGGCATCACCGTCAACGTCGTGCATCCCGGTTCGACCGACACGGACATGAATCCCGCCAAAGGTGAGCACGCAAATGCGCAGCGCAACCTGATGGCCATTCCCCGCTTCGCCGAGCCGCGCGACATCGCCGGCCTCGTCGCCTGGCTCGCGAGCGAGGAAAGCCGCTTCATGACCGGTGCCGGTCTCACCATCGACGGCGGCACCAACGCATGACCGTCGATTGGACGGAACGCGGATGCGGGCTGTAGAGTCCGCGTCCTTCTTCACCCTCGCCGTTGGCTTGCTCGCCTTCACGATTTTCGTGATTGTCACGACGGAGTTTGTCGTCGTGGGCCTGCTACCGGCGATGGCGAAGGATCTCAACCTGTCGCTCGCCGAAGCCGGCTGGTTCGTCACGTGGTTCGCGCTTGCTGCAGCCCTGCTCGGCCCGCCGCTGACGATGCTGGCTGGCCGGTGCGATCCGCGCCATGTCCTTATCACGGCGGCGATCGTTTTCGCCGCCGGCAATCTCGCGATCGCGTTGGCGCCACACTATTCCATCGTCATTGCCATCCGCCTGTTGCAGGGTTGCACCTTGCCCGCCGTTGCCAGCGTCGCCGTCGTAGCGGCCGCCCGCTTGGCAGGTGCCGAGCGTGAGGGCTGGGCAGTCTCGTGCGTCAATATCGGCGTGGTCGCCGCTACGGTGCTGGGCGTTCCTGCCGGTGCGATGGCCGCAGACAAGGCAGGTTGGCCTGCGAGCTTTGCTGGCCTTGCGCTGCTCGGCCTCATCTCGGCAGGTCTCGTCGCCGTCTGGTTTCCACGCATGGAAATTGCGAAGCAGCCATCGATGCTGACTGAGGCCTCACTACTGTGGCGGCCGGATTTCCTGATGCATCTTTTGCTGTCATGCATCCTGTTCGCAGGGATGTTTGCCGGATATACCTATATTGCCGCCTTGCTCGGCGCCGTAGCCAATCTCGATGGAGCGACAATCGGCTGGGCGCTGATGGGATTTGGCCTTGCCGGCGCGTTCGGGAATTGGATTGCCGGGCGTGTGGTCGACCGTGATCCACTCGCGGCGACGGCGTGGGTCGCGTTCGCTCTAGCGTTTGCCATGGCGGTAGTCGCACCCGCAGGAGAGAGCCTGTCGAGTTTACTCGGCCTCGTTGTCGGGTTATGGGGCGCTGCGCACATGGCAGCATTCGTCATCAGTCAAGTCCGCGTCATGAGGGCTGGACGTGAGGCGGCAGCCTTCGCCATATCGTTGAATATCTCAGTCTGCAATCTCGGCATCGGCCTTGGCGCGACTCTCGGTGGCCGAATTGTGGACCACTACGGCGTCGGGGCTGTTGGCTACGTGGGCGCAGCCGCCGCAGCGGCCGCTCTCCTCATCGCCATCGCGATGACAGCGGCCCGATCCCGCGCTCCGGCTACGACGTGAGCGAGAGGTTCGCTCATGGTGCCTGCAACCTAAGCCGGACAAGCCGGAAGCAAACAAAGTGTCTCCGGCAGGGGTAAAGCCCTTATCCCACGAACAAGGGGGGGCGCGCCCCCCCTTGTAAATCCCCCCGCGGATGCGCTCGTGCCATTTATCGAAATCTTCGCCATTTCTGTCAACTCCTGACTGCTTAGAGACTAACAAGAAGTCGCCTGCCCAAAGGGGGCAGTATAAGACCCCAAATGCGGGGTCTAGCACGGTCAGGTTACGCTCAAGCCATTGTTTCCTCAACCAGGGTGAACGGGATAGGCACCCGCACACTCACGCGATATAGGCGCCACTGGGGTATGTCATGCCGTCACCGCGCATTGCTCAGCGCTGCGCCAAGTTCCATCGTGCCCCTGTAACATGGGAAAGAGCGTTCTTCCTGACCCGCTTCGCCGCCGGCGGCGTGGTGACTGAGTGTTCGCAGATGGCCGGCTGGCGCCTGTCAGTTGTGGTGCCTGCTCACGACACATCGACGATCTTGAGTCCAGCCTTTCGTGCTGCCGAAAGTTGCCTATGGTCGGCCGCAACGAAGATATCCGGCTCGACGGCGAGCGCACATGCCACATGAAGAGCATCCATTGCCCGAAGTGGATGCGACTCCAGCAGCGAAATAACTGAGACCATAATGCCCGATGTGATCTGGCAGATGTCGACATCTGCCAGATCCGACATCGCGTCACGCTTCAGCTTTCGGTAACCCGCTTTAGCGAGTTTCTTTTCCCGTACGAGGCGGGATAGCGTGGAGATCAGTTCCGGGAGGCAAATGACACTAACGACGAGGCTATCTGCCTGTTGGCACAACGCCATAACCTTGTCGGATCCCGGCTCGGCAACATAACGCTTCGCAAAAGCCGAGGTATCCAGAAATACCTTCACGCCGACTTATCCCGATCGCTCAGTATCTCTCGGCTCAACGACAAGCCTTTAACGGCCAAGTGACAGCGTTCGTTGAACACCCCGAAACCCGCTTTTCCTTTATAGGCGGGGTTCTTCAGGTTGTCACCTGTTCAACGAACGCTGTCACCTGCCCCTTTAACCGTCAGTGGTGTGGCTTGTCTTTTCCACGATGCAACCCCGGAACGGATAGGCACAATTTCGGCAATGGGCTTGCCGTTGCGGAAGATGCGAACCGTATCTCCACCTTCGACGGCATCAAAATAGTCCTTGGCGTGATTGCGCAACTCGGTAAACGTAGCTTCCCGCATAGAGCCTCCTGTACATATATGTTCATTATGATGTACATTATTTGAGCGCATGTCAATGGGCACGCTGCTGGGCGCGCGGCTGGTCAAGACAAAGACTTCCAAGGTAGCCGTATCAGGACTTACACGCATGGAGGTCGACTACGGTCAGCGGACTGCAACTCGAGGATTGGCGATGAATTCAGTGTGTTTGAAAGTTGAATATCGGCTGGCTTTTTATCCGCTGACGGCTTTCGAGTACCCCCCAGGCATGAGTGACCACAAAGGCACCGCCTCGACGCCATCGGCGAGACTGAAACGGTGCGCGCCGGGATACATGACGTACAGTGCGTCGAGTTTCAGGTCGTGCATGGCAATGCGCATGGATGGGGTGACTTTGGGCGCGTCGGCGCGCTTGAATTCCACGCCTACGCGCTGCCGGCCCTTGAGCATCAGCAAGTCCAGTTCGGCGCCCTGATGCGTGGCCCAGAAGCAGGCCTCGTCCGGCTTGGCCAGCCGCAGCACTTGCTCCAGCGCAAAACCTTCCCAACTGGCGCCGCAGCGCGGATGCGCGAGCAATTCAGGCAGCGTACTCACGCCCATCAGTGCGTGCAGCAGCCCGGTGTCGCGAAAGTATATTTTTGGGGACTTCACTTGTCGCTTGCCCAGGTTTTCATGCCAGGGTTGGAGCTGGCGAACCATGAGTGTGTGCGTCAATGTGTCCAGATAACGCCGCACGGTGGGCTCGGACACGCCCAGCGACCGGGCCGGGTGCGATGCCGTCCATATCTGCCCGTGATAGTGCGCCAGCATGCGCCAGAACCGCAGCATGGCGGGGGGCGCGACATTGACGCCGAACTGCGGCAAGTCCACCTCGATATGGCTGGCAATGGCGTTGCCCCGCCACGCCATGCTGTCTTCATCAGAGTCGGCCAGATACGCGCGTGGAAAGCCGCCACGCAACCATAGGCGCGTTGCCGCGTCGTTGCTGTATTGTCCGGCTGCCCAGCAAACTTCCTGCAGGTTGAAGCCACTGACTTCCAGCGTTTCCACCCGACCCAGCAAAGACTCCCCCGCCTGGCGCAACAGCGCCGGCGAGGCGCTGCCCAGTAGCAGGTACTGCCCCGGATCGTCGGAGCGGTCAATCAGCACCCGCAACAACGGGAACAGGCCCGGCCTGCGCTGCACTTCGTCGATGACTACCAGACCCTTCAGTTGCGACAGGGTGTCCTGCGGCTCGGCCAGCCGCTGCTCGTGCAGCGGGTTCTCAAGATCAAAATAGTTGGGCGAGTTCCGGCTCAGAAAGGTTTGGGCGATCGTGCTCTTGCCCGACTGGCGTGGCCC
>ERZ1292633.5914-Hain-H41-02um-R1-5914-length-10888-cov-6_pt1 | contig 10888 bp, 7 predicted proteins | sample MGYA00564406_ERZ1292633 | MGnify/ENA primary metagenome ERZ1292633 (study PRJEB36523, sample SAMEA6512639) | groundwater metagenome | collected 2019-01-08 | study: AquaDiva: Metagenomics assemblies of 32 groundwater samples
CTCCGGAAGATCGCCGCGCTCGACCGCGGCTCCTACGACGACGACGAGCGCGCCGCCGAGACGAACCGCGCGCGGCGACGCCGGGCTCGCACGCGGGAGAAGGGGCCGCGCCTGGTTCGGGACCTCCCCGACCTGGCCGCAAGCGTCGATCCGCCCGAGCGCGGGCTCTTCCGTCGCTTCGGGCACCGCCGGCTGCTCTATCTCGACATCGAGACGTGCGGACTCTCGGGCGCCCCGGTCTTCCTGGTGGGGCTCGGCTTCATCGTCGAGCGGAACATCGTCTTCCGCCAGCTCTTCGCGCGCAACTACGCCGAGGAGAAAGCGCTCCTGGCAGAAGTGGCCCGCGTGGCGCGGGAGTTCGACGCGCTCGTCACGTTCAATGGCAAGACGTTCGACGCGCCGTTCCTCCACGACCGCGCGATCCATCACCGCGTGCCGTTCGCGCTCCCACCCGCCCACCTCGATCTTCTCTGGATGGCGCGGCGCCGCTGGCGCGGACACCTCCCGAACTGCAAACTCCAGACTCTGGAATGGCGCATCCTCCGGAGGCGCCGCGGCGGCGATGTGGAAGGTTCAGAGATTCCCGGCCTCTACCACGACTACGTGAAGCGTGGCGAGCCGCACCGGCTGGTTTCTGTCTTCCACCACAACCTCCTCGATGTCGTGGCGATGGTGGAACTGACGCCGCCGATCTTCGATCCGGACGTGGGGGTATACTGAGCGGAGCCGGCTCCGGTGGGGGAGGAGTCTCGATGTCCCGATTCTCGTCACGCTCGATTTCCAACGTTCGGTTCAGGTGGCGCGCCCGGTTCGCGCTCGCGGCGCTCGCCACGGTTACCCTTGGCGCGGCGATTCTCCCGCACGCCGCCGCCGCGACCGCGGCCGCTCCATCACCCCCTCGCGCCCGCCCCTCGCTCGACGCCCAGATCGACGCGCGCCTTCGCGCCAACCGGGACGCCTTGATCCAGGTCCGGCGCGACATCCACCGGCACCCCGATGTCTCCGGCCAGGAAGCACGAACCGCGGCCCTCGTCGCGAAGCATCTCCGCCGGCTGGGGCTTCAGGTTCGAACCGGCGTCGGGGGGCATGGCGTCGTTGCCATCCTGCGAGGCGGGAGGCCCGGCCCCGTCGTCGGCTATCGTGCCGACATGGACGCGGTCCCCTCGCGCGACCCCGATCCGGTCGACTTCCGCTCCATCGTCCCCGGCGTGCGCCACATCTGCGGGCATGACGTTCACACCACCGTAGGCCTCGGAGTGGCGGAAGCGCTCGCCGGAGTGAAGCGTGATCTCCCGGGTACCGCCGTCTTCTATTTCCAACCGGCCGAGGAGACTACCGAGGGCGCACGCGCCATGATTGAGGCTCGTGCTCTCGACTCCTCCACGCCGAGCGCCATCTTCGCGCTTCACTGCGCGCCGTTCGAGGTGGGAACGATCGCCGCCATCGAGGGGCTGGTGCTGCCCGGTCTCGACGCAGCGACAATCCGTCTCTCCGGCGCGGGCGACCTGGGCGCCGCCGCCAAGGCATGCGTCGGACTCCTCCGTGGCATGGAGACTCAGCGGCAGGGCGCCGATACCGATTCGTTCGTCGGCGTCGAGATCTGGGATCAGGGGCTCCCGGATGGAGCGCGCGCCGTTGCCGTCTCTGCCGGCATTCATGCAGCCAGCGAGACGATCTTCTCGCGCGTGGAGCGCGACATCCGCGCGAAGGTGGCGGCCCTCTCTCTATCCGGCGTAAAAGCCGAGGTCGCCTACCAGCACTCCGTAGTGCCGGCCACGATGAACGATCTCCCGACCGTTCGCGCCACCTATCCCGCCCTTCGCCGAGCGATCGGGGCGGACAATCTCGCCATCCTCCCGCGCGGCTCCCGCTTCTTCAGCGAGGACTTCTCTTACTTCCTGAAACGCGTCCCCGGGGCGATGTACTTCCTGGGTGTGTCGAACGAGCAGAAGGGGATCGCCGGAATGCCGCACTCGCCGGGCTTCGCCGTAGACGAGACGGCCATCGAGGTCGGAGCGCGCGCGATGGCGCGCGTGATGGCCGACTTCCTAACGAGAGGCGCGGCGGCACGGCGTGCCTCCGCGGGCAGCGTGAAAGCGCGCTAGGGGAGCCGCTCGAAGCGAATCACGCCCTCTTCCGATCCAGGGCCGACCCGCCGGAAGCCGGTCTTCTTGAGCACGCCGATCGACCCGATCAGGACGGGGTACGTCTCGGCGATGACGCGGCGCACGCCACGCTGCAAGAAGGCCCACGCCACCATCGCCTCCACCGCTTCGCTGGCATAACCGCGGCGCTGATACTCCTCCAGCACCGAGTAGCCGATCTCCACGGTTCCCGTGGCATCGGGACTCCCCTTGAAGCCGCCGTTGCCGATGGCGAGCCGCGCTACACCCTCGCTCGCGGCGGGGATCGTGAGGTACCAATACCCCCAGCCCGCCACGCCTTGCTCCTCCCGCAGCACGCTGATCGACCAGGCCAGGGACGCCTCGTCGTTGAGCGGCGGCGGCCAGGGGAGTGCAAGGCGGATTCCGTGGTCGCGCTCCAGTCGCGAGGGGTCGTCGCGCTCGGCGAGGGCCATCTCGAGCGTGGCGGCCACCAGTTCCAGGCGCGTCGTGCGGAGTCGGGGACTCTCGAAGGTCATAGGGGGGAGCGTGGGCGGAACGGCCTAGACGCGTCAAGGTGCGCTTCGACGGCGTCGGAGTTCCGTCGCACTCCGAGGCCGGCGAGGCGCGCCCGAAGCTTCCCCCCGGGAGCGCCGGTAAGGTGTTAGCTCCCGTCACCCCAAGACTTCACCCGGCACGCCCCTTGCCCTTCACCTGACCGCGCCGAATCGGCCCCGCTCCCGCTTGCGGGGTGCGAACGGCGCAACCCACGGGCCGCGGGAGCGCGGAATCCGGGTGTGATGGGGGGAACGATCCCGCGGCGGCCAGTAATTGATGGCCGCGACAAAGCGATCGGCGTGGTCGCGTGGGAAGTTCCCGGGACGCCGCGGAGGGACGGGCGTCTTGGCCGGGTGGCGCGGATCTCGCGTGACCGTGGCTCCCGTGGGCGTGACGTGCGGCGGGGTGTTCCGGTTCCCACCTCTACCACGAACCGGCCGGACCCCCGCCGAGCTTCCTGTCCCGAGCGCTGCCGCCCGGTCGCGCCGCGTCAGTAGACGCGGACGGGGAGAATCACCATCGGGAGGCCGTGGAACGCGAGGCGGCGCTGCAAGGCGGCGCACGTCTGGTTGTGGAGCCACCGATTCACGGCCGCCTCCTTCTGGAAGACCAACTGGCCGCCGAACGCCACCGAGCGCGGATACGATTCGTTGACCTCCAGGCAGAGCTGCTCCAGCTCGTCCACGATGTCGGTGCCCAGCACGTAGCGGTACTCCGCCGGCACGCCGATTCGCCGCGCGAACTCCACGTACTTCCGCAACTCCTGCTCCGTACTGGATCGAAGGTGGTCGAGCTCGTCCTTCCCCTTGAACCGCCCCGAATCGATCATCCCCACCGAGATGAAGACGACCTGCTTGAATTGGTTCGGGAAGACGCGGAAGAGATTGAGGAGCGTGTGAATGCCGAGGCCGCCGAACGACGTCACGGTCAGTACGGCCGTCTGCGCCGTCCGCTTCAGCGGCTGCATGTTCGGCTCGTGGCTGGGGAGCGGCACCGTCGTCAGACTCTCGTCGAGACGGCGAAGGCTCACGGTGGTCCGGTTGTAGTGCTGCCGGATCATGATGCCGACGCCGCAGAGAAGCCCCGTCGTCAGGAGCGTGGCCCAGCCGCCTTCCATGAACTTGAACGCGACCGTGCCGACCAGGAGCGATCCGGTCACCACGAAGCCGAGGCCGCTGATCAGGATGGGCCGAATCCACGGCTGCCCCTCTTTCCGGAGGATCAGCGCGTCGCGGCACATGGCCAGCTGGGCCAGCGCGAACGTGAGGAAGACGTTGATCGAATAGAGGACGACCAGGATCTGGACCTTCCCCTGCGTGAGCAGGAGCGTCACGGCCGCGGAGAGCGCAATGAAGAGCACACCGTTCGACGTCACCAGCCGCTCCGAAAGATTCCCGAAGCGCGACGGCGCCCAGCGGTCGAACGCCATGTAGACCAGGACGCGCGGCCCGCCCAGGAAGCCCGTTTGCGCGGCGACGAAGAGAAGCGCTCCCTCGGAGACCAGGATGATCCCGGTCAGGATGTCGGGAAGGTTGCTTCCGGTCGTGAAGATATTCCCCAGAACCGCGCGCCAGAGGACCGCGTTCAGCGTCTTCCCGGGGACGTGGCTTACCTGGTAGAGGAGATAGTTGATCAGGATCCCCGACGCGATGAGCGCGAGCGAGATGGCCATGTAGCGCATCGTCACCTTCGCCGTCTCGGTCTTCGGCTCGCGGAGCATCGGCACGCCGTTCGAGACGGCCTCGATCCCCGTGAACGTGCCGCCTCCCAGCGTGAAGGCGCGGAAGAGGATCATGAGGAGACCCACCCACCCGATCTGCTCCACGGAATGGGCCGACTGCTCGCGCAGGTGGTGCATCTCGATCGGAACCTGATTCCAGGCGAAGGCGATCCCGGCGACGAGCCCGATGACGTGGCTCACGACGAAAAGGAGGAAGATCGGCGAGACGATCGCCACCGACTCCCGGACGCCGCGCAGATTCAGCACCGTGAGCGCGCCGAGGAGGAGGAAGGTGACCGGCAGGTAGGCGAAATGAGTCGAGGCCGGCATGAGGCTGAAGAGCGATTCGCTGCAAGCCGCCAGCGAGATGGCGACGGTGAGGACGTAGTCCACGAGGAGCGCCGCGCCGGAGACGAGCCCCGCTCCGGGCCCCAGAAGCTTCGTGGCGACCACATATCCGCCGCCGCCCGCGGGGAAACGCTCGATGATGCGAATGTATGAAGCCGCGATCACCATGACCGTGAGCGCAACCATGACGGCGAGCGGGATCGCCAGGAAGGTGTGCTCGCCGAGCGCCAGGAACGCCGCTTCCGGGCCGTAGGCCGAGGAGGAGAGCCCGTCGGCGCCGAGGCCGACCCACGCCAGGAACGCGGCGAGGGAAATCTTGTGGAAGAGCGCCGGATCGGTGATCCGCCGCGCCGGACCGATAATGGCGGCCCAAGCCCGCTTCAAGAATCGAACCGCCGGCGGCTCCTCGAACGGAGGAAGCGGCGCGCCAGGCGGCGGCCCCGGCAAGGGAGCCGGCGAAGGTTCGTCCGGGGTATCTGGTAGGTCAGCCATAACGAGCGTGGGAGTATAGAGGAAACCAGGGAGGAACTCCAAGGCGCCCGGGAGGGAGAGATATCCCCCCGCAGGCGCCTGGTAGTCGTAGTTGGCGCCAGCGGGGGGATATCTCTCCCTCCCGGGCCGAGTGCAGCTACACCCGGCTACGTCGCTATACTGCCATTACGTTCGAGGCCTGCTTACCTTTGGGGCCCTCGGTGATCTCGAATTCGACCGCCTGGCCCTCCGCCAGGGTCTTGAATCCCTCGATCTGGATCGCCGAGTAGTGGACGAACACGTCCTCGCCGCCCTCCTGGGAGATGAAGCCAAAGCCCTTTGTCTCGTTGAACCACTTCACGGTGCCGCGCTTTCGCATGGTGCGAATCACCCCCTTCGGTCGCAGGAAGATAAATCTAAGGAGCCTCCCGAGAGTGTCAACGGAATGTTTGACCCAGAAATGCCGCGCGCGTACCGTACGGCCACCGATGAAATCCCGGATCGACATCTTCCGCTTCCTGGCGGCCCTGGCGTTTCTGACGGCGCTCACGCCGGAAGCCTCGCGCGCCACCCCGCTCCGGCCGGCGGGGCCCCCCGACGTCGTGATCTACGACGACAACGTTGCTTACGTCCGCGACCCTCGCCGGGTTTCCCTGGCGGCTGGGGAGAATGCGATCGAGCTGGAGGGCGTGCCCCAGCGGCTCGACTCCACCTCAGTGCGGCTGGAGGGCGCCGGCATCGACGTGCGCGAACAGTCGTTCCGATACGACCTCTGGAACGCCGACAAGGTCTTCCGGAGTTTCCTGGGTGACTCCATCTTCTTCCGCTGGCAGAACCGCCCCGCGCGCGGCGTCCTCGAGGGGATCGACGGAGACGATCTCTTCATCCGCCGGCGCGACTCGACCGACGTGCTGCTCATGATCAAGCGCGCGCAGATTCAGGAGGTCGAGTTCCCGGCGCGCCGCGGTCCCGCCGGCCTCTCCACGCGTCCCTCGCTTCGGTGGCGCGTCCGGAGCGAGCAGGCCGGAGAACGGGCACTCCTGCTCTCGTACCTGACGAATGCGCTCGGTTGGACCACGGAATACACGGCGACGTTGGAACGGGGCGAAGGCGCCCTGGCACTCTCGGGATGGGCGACCATCACCAATCGTTCGGGAGCGCCCTATCGCGGCGCCCGCGTCTCGCTGGTGTCGGGGGAGCTGCATCGCGCCGGCGGCACGACCGCGGCGGCGCTCTCCGAGTTCGGAGAGAGCGCCCCAGCCGCGACGCCGCGCCCGAACGGACTCTTCGCCTACCACCTCTACCGCGTCGAAGAGGCGCTCGACCTTCCGGCATGGGAGTCGATCCAAGTTCCCCTGGTCCGGGCGGCCAAGATCACCGCCGCGCGCGCCTATCGCTATGACGGCGCGAAGGACGGCGGAAAGGTGCGAGCCGAAGTGGTCTTCACGAACGACAAGAAGAGCGGGCTAGGCGCGCCGCTTCCCGCGGGCCGCGTGCGCGTATTCGGGATCGACCCCACGGGCGGCGGAGATGGCGCCATGGCCTGGATCGGGGAGGACACCATCGACCACACGCCCACGGGTGATCGGGTAAGGCTCTTCTGTGGCATTGCCTTCGACGTCACGGGCGAGCGAACCCGCATGACGCACACGCGGGTGGCGCGGAACATCACCGACGATCAATTCTCGATCCGGCTTCGTAACGCGGGCCTGTCCGACGCGGTCGTCACCGTGGCGGAGACGCTCTACGGTACGTGGGAGATCACGCAGAAGTCGGGTGAGTTCCGGAAGAAATCGGCGGAGTCGATCGAGTTCGACATGAAGGTCCCCGCGCGCGGCGAGAGCACGCTCACCTACACGGTCCGCCACTCGTACTAGGTGGCGGTGGCGATCCGGGCCCTCTCCTCGGTACTCCTTGCCGCCGCAACTCTGGCGGGTGCGATCGCCGCCCCATCCACCTGGGCCCTGCCCGCGACGCCATCGACGGGCGGCTCGCCCACGTGGATCTTTTTCCGCGATCGCGGCTCCGATCGTTCGACCGCTTGGAGCACGTACCCCGACTCCATACTCGCCCCCACACCTCGCGCCGTCGCGCGGCGGGAGAAGGCGCGCCGCGAGCGCGAGGCGCTCGGACGGAGCGCGACACCCCTCGATCCCGCCGCGGACCAGTAACTCGCGCCGCACTACCTCGAGGCGCTCCTCGCGACGGGCGCCCGCCTTCGCGCCACGTCCCGGTGGTTGAATGCCGCTAGCGTCGAGGCCGACGCCGAAGCGCTCCGGACGATTCGCGCGTTCCCGTTCGTCGCGGACATGGAGCCGGTCGCGTCGTTCTCGACTGATTCCGCGGCGGCGAAGGGTTCGGCGCCCCACGACGCCTTGCTTCCCGAGGCGGGAGACGTGGAGGAAGCTGGTCCCTCCTACGCCCAACTCGCGCCAATTGGAATTCTCGAGGCGCACGCGCTCGGGTATCAGGGTGACGGTGTGCTGATCGGCGTTCTCGACAGCGGCTTCACGCTCGGCCACGAGGTCTTTCGCGAACTCGACGTTTGGGGATCGCGCGACTTCGTACAGGGAGACGACAACCCGGCCGATGAACGCTCGCGCGTGCCGCGCGACCCACCCGGGGCGCACAATCACGGCACGCAGGTCCTGAGCCTCATAGCCGCCTATCGGCCCGGACGGATGATCGGCGCCGCGCCGCGAGCCGCGTTCCTGCTCGCGAAAACAGAGCGGAGCGATTCGGAGACGAAAATCGAGGAGGACTACTGGTGCGCGGGGGTCGAATGGGCGGAGGCGATGGGCGCCGACATCATCACGGCCTCACTTTCGTACAACAACTGGTATCGCGCGACCGATCTGGACGGGCGAAGCGCGGTCACGACCCGGATGGCGAACCTCGCCTGGGAACGCGGCGTCGTGCTCCTCAATTCCGCGGGAAACTACGGGCCGAAGCCGCAAAGCCTCGGCGCCCCCGCCGACGCGCCCGGCACACTGACCGTCGGCGCCACGTCACTGGCGGGACGCGTTGTCCCCTTCTCCTCACGCGGCCCAACGGGAGACGGGCGAATCAAGCCCGACGTGGTGGCCCCCGGCTCGGGAGTTCTGATCGCGAGCGCGGGAACCCTCGATCGCTACCACCGGGGGAGCGGAACCTCCTACTCCACACCGCTCGTGGCGGGGCTGGCCGCGCTCGTTGTGGAGGCGCATCCCGATTGGGGACCCGCGGCGGTGCGGGAGGCGATCGTGATGAGTGCCAATCGCGCCGATGAGCCGGACAACACGCAGGGATGGGGAATTCCAAACGCGCGCGACGCGATCCACTACCCCTTTTTGGAAGGGCGGGTCACCGGCCGAGCGTCCCATTCACCGATCGCCCGCGCTGCCGTCTCCTGGGTGAGAGTGTCGGAGCCGCGGGGGGAGTGGGACGCGCCTGGAGATTCGCCTCCGGCGGGCGAGACGCGAACCGATACGGGAGGGGAGTACACGATTCCAAACCTGCCGCCCGGCGCCTACACCATCACGATCCAGGCCGAGGGCTTCACGACGGAGACGCTGGGCCCATTCGAGGTGCCGCCGAATCTCGGTGGCGTCGATGCCGTCCTGGATCCGGTCCCCTCCTCACGCTAGGGTTAGCGCTAACGCAGGCGCAGGTCGCGGAGCGCCTCGCTGGAGCCTCGCCACTGAACGCGGTTGTCATTCCGGAAGGAATAGTCCGGGTGGGCGCGGAGGTAAGCGATGGCGGCGTCGGAGAGGAGAGTCGCAGTTCTCTCCTGGACGCCCGCAGCCCGGACTTCGTCGAAGGCATCGCCACCGTCCGCCAGGAAGTCGATCGTGGCGACACGGTAGACGCGATTCGCGTCGATCGCGTCCCCGTCGCGGAGTCGGCTCGCGTCGCGTGCACGGGTCACCGCGGCCCGCGCTCCGTCACGCTTCCAGACCCGGACCTCCACGGCCCGCTCACGCCGGATCACGTAGGAAACACCCGAGACGTGCGCGAATCCTCTCTTGCCGAGCCGGCGGGCGATGCGATCGAGGAGGCGCTGGACCTGCGCGCCGGTCATCGACAAGACGACCAGCCGATTGTCGAACGGGAGCATCGTGATCAGGTCGCGTTCGCGCACGTCTCCGGCCGGGAGCGGCGCGCGGATCCCGCCCGAGTTCATGACGGCGATGTCGGCGCGGGCACGATCGCGGATCACGTCGGCCACGAAATTGCCCAGCGGCGAGTCGCCCTCGCGTAGAGAACTCGCCTCCACGCGCTTCGGGGAGCGGAAGACGATCCGGTCGAGGTCGGCGCCGAGCCGCGAGCGATACGACGCGACCACCGCCTCGACGGACGCGTCCTCGCCCTCCTCGGGTCGAACCGGGATGAGCCGTCCAAACGTGGCTGTCGCCGCGCGATCGCCACTCCAGCGGAGCGTCGTCCGCCCCAGGTAGCGCCCCCACGAGCCGGCCTGCGCGATCGGCGTTGTCCGCCCACCCTCGGCATTCTCGAGCGTCGGCCGGAAGAGCGGTGTGTGGCTGTGTCCGCCGATCACGAGGTCGATTCCGGGAACGTGATCCACGAGCCGGCGATCCTCGTCCACGCCCAGGTGCGTGAGCGCGATCACCAGGTCGGCCTGATGGCGGAGTCGCGGCACCAGTTCCCGCGCGGCCGCGACGGCGCTCCCGACGGCGACGCCCTGATTCGGCCGGGCGGAGACGATCCGATCGAGCGACGGCGTGGTGAGTCCGAAGAGCGCGATGCGGAGGCCGCCCCGCTCCACGATCGTGTAGGGAGTTGCAAGGTATCGGAGTGTCACGCCGGGCGGAACCTTGCCGCCGCCGATCCACCTCGCCCCGCGCCGTGCCGCGCTGGCGATCGGGGGATCGGAGCCGCCGGCCCAGCCGCTTTCGGCGGCCGCGAAGACGTTCGCGCTCAGGATAGGTGTGCGCGTGGCGCTGGCTCGTCTCCGCCACGCGGCCGCGCCGTCGTCGAGGTCGTGGTTCCCGAGTGCGATGGCGTCGTAGCCAAGGAGATCGAGGAGGCGATGGTCCGGCTCCCCGCGAAAGCGGTTGTAGTAGGGAGTTCCCTGAACCAGATCGCCCGCGTCGAGCAGGAGCAGCCGTCCCCCGAGGGCGCGCTGCCGTCCAACGAGCGCCGCGCGGGCCGCCACGCCGCCCACGCGCGCTCCGCCGCTTACCTCGAAGGGGTCGAGATGGGAGTGGACGTCGTTGGTGTGGAGAACGACCAGGGAGTCGATTCCGGTCGGCGCCGATTGCCTGCCCGCCGCGCACCCCGCGGAGGGCCCCGGGAGGAGCAGAAGGAGCCCGATCGCAGTGGCGAAAAGGCGCGTCCTCATGCCACAATCATTACGAAATCGCTTGACACAAGTCATCTTCATCGCTATAGTTACCGTTTGCTTAGGGTGCCTTCGTATCCCGTGCCCAGGAGTCCCGGCAGCAACGAGCGGAATGCAGTGATCCATCGCCCCGGCTCATCTCATCTCCGAACGCTCCCCCACTTCCCTCGATTGCTTCCCCATCGAGTCCCCGTCGATTCTTGCCCGTCGGGGGCCGTGTCTTTTTTCGTGGCGAGAGCGTCCCGGAGGCTCCATGTCTGATGTCGACAAGGTAATCAAATGCCGTGATTGCGGCGAGGAATTCGTGTTCACGGCGGGAGAGCAGGCGTTCTACCGCGAACGTGGATT
>ERZ1292633.5915-Hain-H41-02um-R1-5915-length-10888-cov-5_pt1 | contig 10888 bp, 9 predicted proteins | sample MGYA00564406_ERZ1292633 | MGnify/ENA primary metagenome ERZ1292633 (study PRJEB36523, sample SAMEA6512639) | groundwater metagenome | collected 2019-01-08 | study: AquaDiva: Metagenomics assemblies of 32 groundwater samples
TTTTTCTTCTTCAATAAAAGAGGCATTAAGTGTTCCACCGCTCTCTATTATAGAACTAGTGAATCCCTTTTTTCCTAAATAGGCTAAAACTTTTTTTATATCAACTTTTGAGTACTTTTCATCATCATATTTTTCGTCAGAGCAAACAATAACTTCAGCACCAGCAGAGGTAAGAGCTTTTATTCTTTCATCTGTCGCATGGGCAGAAACTGCAATTATTACATTTGGTTTTAGATCATCTCTTTTACTTTTTATAAAAACTTTTGAATTTAGCGGTGTTTTAGCATAAGTATCAATTATTACTTTTACTGGAGCTCTTCCACCTATAGCTTTTGAACTTAATTGAGGATCATCTCTAATAATAGTATTTACGCCTGATATAATAGTATCATAAGACGATCTTAGTTCATGTAAAAAATTTCTACTTTCATCTCCAATTATCCAATCTCTATCACCAATTACAGTTGAAATTTTACCATCTAATGTCATGCAACTAACCATATTAACAAAAGGTGTTTTTGATGAATAATATTTTATAAAATGCTCATTTAATTTTTGAGATAATTTAGCTTCTAAACCAAAATGAACTTCTATTTTATTATCAAAGATCTCTTTTATTCCTTTGCCTTTTATAGATACATTTGGATCTTCCATAGAAACAAAAACTTTTTTTATCCCAGCTTTTTTTATTTCATCAGCACAAGAATTATTTTTCCCTTTCAAAAAACAAGGTTCTATAACAACATATAAAATTGCTCCCTCTGTGTTTCCTTTTCCTGCTTTAATAGCATTATATTCTGCATGTCCTGATGAACCTTGAGAAAAAAAGCCTTCACCTATTATTTCATTATCTTTAACAAGAACAGCACCAGATAAAGGGAAAAGACCTGTTCTTCCTTTACCTTGTTTAGCAAGCTCTATTGCCTTTTTCATAAAAAAACTATCTTGTGCAGAAATCATTAAGAACCTCAATATAATATTTTTAATTTAAAAAAACTAATATAAATTATAGCAACTCAATAATAATAGATACTCTCTTTGTGATATTATTTATAAATAAAATATTTTTTGGTAATTAATTATGTTAAAAAAAAAATTACTCTTTGGACTATTCATTTCTCAATTAATAAATTTACCTGTTTTATCTGAAACAAATCAAGAAATATCAATCTTTAAAAATAATATCTCTTTTGTAAAAAAAGAAATTTATAATAATACTAAAGAAAGTAAAGAAATAATAATAAAAGATATTCCAGATGCACTTTTTGGAACTATAAGTTTTTTGTACGATAATGGTAAAATAGATTCTATAACTAGTGAAAACTTTAATGTTTCTGAACAAACTGATGTTAAAAACCTTACAGAGTTAATAGAAGCTAATATAAATAAAAATATAAAACTAACTTTAATTTCGGGTGAAGTATTTGAGGTTAAAATTCATAAAATACAAGGTGAGCTAATTTTTTGTAATCATTTAAATAAATCACAGGATTTAGTTCTAAACATCAATTCTGTCAAATTTGTGGCTTTTGAAAATAATTCATATTCATCAAAAATAAATAAAGAAAATAAAAAACGAGTTATAAAAATAAATTCTAATGATAAACCTAAAAAAATAGATATGATTTATATGCAAAAAGGTTTGGGGTGGATTCCATCATATAGACTAATTTTGGAAGATAAAGAAAAAGCCAAACTTACTCTTGAAGCAACTTTAATAAATGATATGGAAAATATAGAAAATGCAAATGTATCTTTAGTTATTGGATATCCTAATTTTATTTATTCTAAATATAAATCACCATTTACTTCTTATGATGACTTATCTTGGATTTTTAATGATGGTTCAAATTATTCTTACAAAAAAAATTATTCTTATAATATGCAGAATATAGCTTATCAATCTATCTCTAATAATGATGAAAGTGATTCTGATAATTCAATTTCAACTCAAAATGAAGATTTATATTTCTATAAATTACCTAAAAAATTAAGTATTAAAAAATCTGATCGTGCCATTTTTGAACTTTTTTCTAGTCAAATTGAATATCAAGATATATATGAAGGAGAATTAGAAAATAATTTAAATAAATATAATTACTATGATAAACAATCTGTTAAAAATAAAAATGAACCAATAAAAGTTTGGCATTCAATAAGAATAAAAAATTCTGCAAAAACTCCTTTTACAACAGCACCTGTTATGGTTTTTAAAAATGATAATAATAAACTTAATCCTATAAGCCAAGATATTATAAATTATACTTCAGTTGGTAATAAAACAAAGGTAAAATTAACCTTATCTCCTGATATTTTGATAAAAGAAACTGATAAAGAGATATCTAGAAGAGAAAATATAAAATTAGCTGATGGCAATTTTTATAAATTAGTAACAATTGAATCAAAAATAAATATAAAAAACTCTTTAAATAAAGAAATTAAGCTAAATTTATCTAAAATAATAGAAGGTGATTTATTAGAAAGCAATAAAAAAACTAATTCTTCAGTTTTAAATATGTATAATAATTATTTTTCTTACAATAAAATTAATAAAACGGAATGGGAAATACCTCTAAAGCAAGATCAATCAGAAGAAATAGTTTTTAAATATTCAATTTATATTAGATAACTATAATAATTATTCATCTTCTTTTAAATGTTCAGAAAAAGCATATTTTATCATATCGAAACTAAAACCACGGCTAAGTAAAAATCGAGTTAAACTTTCTTTTTCTTTTCTATCTTTAACAGGTTCTCTAGCTTTTTTATTCAAGCATTTAAGAGCTAATTCAAAATAATCAAACTCAGATTCTTCCATTACAAGTTTAATAATATCATTTTCAGCTCCTTTAAGCTTTAATTCTTGCTTAATACGAGTTGGACCATATTGTTTATATTCATTACAATATTCTAAAAAATTTTCTACAAATTTTCTATCATTTAAATAACCTGCTGTTTTCATTTGTTCTATAGATTCTTCAATCCAATCAGGATTATCTGTTTTTCTGCCTAATTTTACTTTTAATTCATGAATAGAATGGTCTCTTCTTCCTAAATGCCATAAACCATAATTCATTACATCTTCTATTTTTTCAGCAGGTTTTAATTCTTTTTGCCCTTTAAACTGTGTCATTTTTTTATTACTCAAAAATATTTATAGTTTTAATTATATCAATATATATCAAAAATTTTATAAAATTAATTAAATAGCCTTACTTTAATCAGGTTATAATATTTAGATTGTAAGTAATTTAGTTAATCAACTTATGATGAATATTTATAAAAAAAATAAAATGGAATTAAAAAACTTAGATTTAGAAAAACAATCAAAAATAGTTCATAAAATATTGAAAAAAAATAAAGTTCTATGGGATTTTTTAGAATTACTTGAAAAAAATATAACTTTTGAATATTACATTGGTGCTGGGGTAATAAACCAAACTATTTGGAATTATTTATCTAACTTTGAATTAAATTATGGAATAAAAGATTTAGATTTTGTTTATTTTGATAAAAATATAACAGAAGAAGAAGAAAAAATTTTAAATGAAAAAATTAATACATTAGGAAAAGATTTAAATTTAGAAATAGATATAAAAAATCAAGCTAAAGTACATTTTTGGTATAAAAATAAATTTGGTTTTGAAATAGAAGCTTATGAATCTTTAGAATCTGCCATAAATACTTGGCCTACAACAGCAACAGCAATAGGAGTAAGAAAAGAAAAAAATAAACTTAAAATCTATGCTCCCTATGGGCTAAATGATATTTTTTCAAAAACAGTTAGACCAAATAAAATATTAATTACAGAAAATATTTATGAAAAAAAATATCAAAGATGGTTAGAAAAATGGGAAGATTTAAAAATAATTGATTGGAGTACAGGTAAAGAACTTATTTTTATTAAAAATACTAATATTAAGCAAGAAAAAGAAAAATTAGATTTAATTATAAAAGATTATGATAAAAAATACTTTGAAGATTGTGTTTGCCTTTTTCATGAAGTATATTCAGAAACATATTCTGAATTTGAAAATAGATACTTAGAAAAGCAAAGATTTGCTGATATTTTATCAATTTATACTATACCAAATAGTAAAATATATCTAGCTTTTTTTGAACATAAATTAGTTGGTTTTGTTACTATTGATGGTGATTTAATCGAAAATATTTATATAAAAAAAGAATTTCAAAATAAAGGAATAGGAAGTATTTTTATTGATAAATTAAAAAAAGAAAGAAAAATGTTAACTACTTATGTTTTTATGTGTAATAAAAAAGCTTTAGAATTTTTTAGCAAAAAAGGTTTTAGAATACTTACAGATGGTTTTTCTAATGATGAAAATCAACCTGATTTTTTTCTATCTTTTGAAAAAAAGAACTCATTTTTAGATATATAATATTAAATTGTGTTCAGAATTAAATAATGTTAGAAAAATAACTTATTTTTTCTATAATTTATAAGATAAATTTGGAGATATGTAATGAAAGAAAACAAAAAAGATATAACTACTGATAATTCAGGTATTGATGCTTTATATCAAAGCATTAAAAATGTTATTGAAAAAGCTAGAGTAAAAGTTTTTAAAACTATTAACTTTGAAACTGTAAAAGGTTATTGGGAAATAGGAAAATATATTGTAGAAGATGAGCAAAATGGAAAACAAAGAGCTACTAAAGGCGACGCACTTATAAAGAAATTATCAGAAAAACTTACTAGTGAATATGGATCAGGCTTTGACTACAGCAATGTTAAGCATATGAAAAAATTTTATTTAATCTTTCCAAAAGGCGACGCACTGAGTGATAAAATATCATGGACTCATTACAGAACCCTTTTAAAAGTTGATAATGAAAAAGCTAGAGGTTTTTACATTAATGAAAGCATAAAAGCTAATTGGGGAACAAGAACATTAGAAAGAGCTATTCTTTCTAAACTTTATGAAAGAACTTTAATATCAAAAAAGGATTCTGAAACTACAGCTTCTTTGGTTTCTGAGGTAAAAGATAATGAAAATGAAGAAGAATATACTCCATATCATTTTATAAAAGACCCTTATAATTTAAGTTTTACGGGAATAAAGCCTAATTCAAAATTCTATGAAAAAGATTTAGAACAGGCTCTTATGGATAAATTACAAGATTTTATTTTAGAACTTGGTAGAGGCTTTGCTTTTGTTGGCAGGCAATATAGAGTTAGTGTAGATGAAGATAATTACTATGTGGATCTCGTTTTTTATAACTATATTCTAAAATGTTTTTTGCTAATTGATTTAAAAACAACTAAATTAAATCATCAAGATATAGGTCAAATGGATTTTTATGTTAGATATTTTGAAAAAGAAATTAGACAAAGCAATGACAATCCAACTATTGGCTTAATTCTTTGTGCTGACAAAAACAATAAAATGGTAAAATATACTTTATTGGAGGAATCTAAAAACATTTTTGCATCAAAATATCAACTTTATTTACCATCAGAAGAACAATTTGAAAAAGAGATTATGGAAGAAAAAGAAAGGATTGAACAAGAACAGAGATTAAATGATTTTATTTAGTTAAATTTAGTATAATAAAAAAAGAATTACAAGTAATTATTCAATGTGTTTGTTCAGGAACGTTTTTAAAACGTTCCTGACTTACCACTTATTATAAGTTCTAAGATTTTACTTTAACTTGTTAAGAACTTCTAACATTTCATTATTAGAATCGAATTTATAAAATTCTAGGTTTCTTTTTTCAGCTTCTTGTTTTTCTACAGCTTCTAATTTTTCTATATCATTCTTATTGATAAAATTAACATTTTTATCTGCAATTAATTTACTAAAATCAGATAAAACATTCTCATTAGCAACATTTTTACCCTCAAGATATTTTAAAACATATTTTACACAAGTCTCTCCATCTTTTTTAGCAATACCAACAAGACCATCACTAGCTTTTCTTGACCAACCAGCAACAAAGACACCTTCAGTAACTTTATTAGATTCTGGAGCAACTAATTCATAAAGATTAGCTGTCGGATCTTCTTCATAAACAGTTTCATTTTTTATAAACTCACCCCATTTATTTACTGGTAAACCAAAAGAAGAATCAACTGTATCTCCTATTGCAAAAATAACTGCATCTAAATCAATTACGCTAGTTTTTCCTAAAGATTTAGCTGCAATTTTACCATCTTTACTAACTAATTCATTATCATCAACTTCTAATCCAATTACTTCATTTTTTTCATTTGTTATTAATGCTTTTGGAGCAGATAAAAATTTGAAAGAAAATTTTGTAGGACTTTTTTCTTCATAATATGGTTTAGCACAATCTTTTGTAAGTGCTTGAAAGGTTGCATCTGCGTCTTGATCAACTTTTTCAAGAAAAGGTTTAATTCTATCTAATTCTGTTTTTATGCTTTCTACATCTGCATTATATGCAATAGCTTGAAATTCTTTATCTGTATAAGCTCTTTCATTAGGTCCTCTTCTTGCTATAGCAATAGCTTGTTCTACTTTTTTTGTATGAACTAACCAATGAGCAATATCAACCATTACATTTCCAACACCAATAACAGCAACTCTTTTACCTATTTCAACTTCTTTTTCACTAAAAGGAGGTAAATGATTATAGTGGTAAACTAAATCTTTAGCATGAAAAACACCTTTTGCATCTTCACCTGTTATACCAACTTTTTTTGTTCCTTGAGCTCCAACAGTAACCATTATTGCATCAAAGCCTAATCCTTTTATATCTTCAAGGGAAACACTAGATTTTTTTCCTACAGTTACATTTCCAAAATATTCAATTGAAGGATTAGCAAGAATTTTTCTAAATTGTTTTCTGATTCCTTCTTTCATTTTATGTTTTGAAACATAAATACCATATTCAGCCAATCCACCGTATTTTATGTCTCTATTTAGAAGAACAACATTTTTACCTGATTCTGCTAATTTACCTGCTGAATATAAACCAGCTGGACCAGCACCAATCACAAGTACTGTTTGTTTTTTTTCTTCTGTCATAAAATAAATCTCCAAAAAAATATTCTAAAATTATATGAGTTAACGGAATAGGTAATTTTATCACATATTTTTTAAATTTGTGTAGTACTTTTTATGATTAATTATTACAAATTTATCACTATTAACTCATTATAAAGATCCACCATCAGGCCAATTTTTCCAATGGGTATTAGGTTTTTCTGAAGTATTATAAAAACTTTTATCACCTGTTGCAATAACTTCTGCTAATTGATTAAATGTTTCTGTTTCACTTGGTTTTTCACCAATAACAAGATTTGGATGATGCCATTCATCAATTGTCATAAAAATAGGTAAATCAATTGGAATTTTTTTTGATATTTCTTCTCTTGTTACCCAAAATAAATGAGATTTTTCTGGAATTAATCCACGCATAAAAGCCCAAGGACTAATTTTATCGTTTTCTTCTAAAGAAATACCTTTTGATTTATAAAAATCAATATCAAATGTTATTGGTGTTTCTATTCCTTTTACTTTTATACTTTTAGCAATAGGGTTTAAATAAGAAATATAAGTTTTTTCATCATATAAAATAGTCTCAGTCTCTACTACAGAATCAGTTGCAAAATTAAAAAAGTTATCATTATCATATAATTTTTCAGTTAATATACAATTTCCAAATGTTGCAGCTATTATTGTTATACCATCAAGCCCATAAGAACGGTTAGAATAAGATAGAACTTCTAAAAGAATTGCCCATCTTTTTTCATCTCTAAAAATAGTAAGTTTTTGGTCTCCATGAAAATAATATCCATTATCCAACATTGGAAACGAATAACTTTGAGCTTCTTTATCTAACTGTTCAAGTATTTCTTTTTTATCAAATACCATAATTTAACCTAAAAAAAATCAGATTCATAAACTTCATTTAATGAAGGCACAATACAATTCCAACCATAAGTTTCAGAGATCTTTAATCTTAGTTTATCTGAAGAATTTGGTTCACCGTGTACAATAAACACTTTTTCAGGCTTATTGTTTATATCTCCTAACCAATTTAATAGTTCTTTTTGATCTGCATGAGCAGATAAACCTTGTAAATTTTCTATTTTTGCTTTAACAGGATAATATTTACCATGGACTTTAATTTCATGAATACCTTCCATAAGTTGTCTTCCTCTTGTTCCTTCAGCTTGATACCCGACAAGAAGTATAGTTGCAGATTTATTACTTAAATAAGATTCAAAATAATTAAGAACTCTTCCACCAGAACCCATTCCACTACCAGCAATAATAATTTTACTACTTTTATCTGCACATAATTTAAAAGTTTGTTTTAGAGAAGTAATATATTTAATATTATTAGACATTTCATTTGAATCGCTAAAGCTTAATTTATGCCAATAAGGGTTTTTATTAAAAACATCTAAAACATTATTTCCCATTGGGCTATCTAAATATAAAGGTGTATCAGGGATTATATTATCTTTTTGTAATTTCCATAAAAGATACATTATAGATTGAGTTCTTTCAACAGCAAAAGATGGAATGATTAGAGTTCCATTTTTATCATGATTTTTTTTAACTATTTTTATTAATTCTTTTTCAGAATTTATTGGATGAAATCTATCACCGTAAGTAGATTCAATAAAAATAATGTCAGCATTTTTAGGTTTTTTAGGAGAATTAAGTAAAATATCATTTTCTCTTCCAATATCTCCAGAAAAAATAAGCTTTTTTGTTTTTAATTTTGGATTAGTTGGCGATTCTAAATCTAATTCAATAAAACAAGCTCCTAAAATATGACCAACATAATTAAAACGAGCTTTTATACCATCAAATAATTGAATCCATTGACCTTCATGTTGAGGATTAAAAAGTTTAAGTGTATTCTCAACATCATCTGAATCATATAAAGGAACAGCCGGTTTATGCTTTGAATACCCACCATCATTAGCTCTTTCTGCATCTTCTTCTTGAATTTTTGCACTATCTTTTAAAATAATTTGAGCAATTTGAAGTGTAGGTGAGGTTCCCATTATCTTGCCTTTAAAACCATCTTTTACAATTCTTGGTAAATATCCTGTATGATCAAGATGTCCATGTGTTAAAAGAATAAGATCAATTTTACTTACATCAAAAGGTAATTCTTCCCAATTAAGTAACCGCAATTTTTTTAGACCTTGAAACATTCCACAATCTATTAAAATATTTTTTCCAAAAACTGAAATTAGATGTTTTGAGCCTGTAACACTTCCAGCCCCACCTAAAAACTTAATTGATATTTTTTCACTCATTATTTTATTATTCCTGACATAATTTATTACATTCGTCTAATATATTTTTAAATTTACTAGCGTCGATTCCTGAATCTCTTAAAAAATTAGGATTTTGAATTAAATCTTGGCAAAGAACAACTTTCATTTCTAATAATATTTGTTTTTCATTTTTAGTCAAAGAACTTAAAACGGTTAAAGGATATAATCCTGAGTCATCAACAAGTTGTCTAAGACTGTATGATTTTGGATAATCCCAACCCAAAAGATGAAGCCCTACACAATTCCCATATTGAATCGCATCAGTAGTAAATTTTGTATTTGTTACTAACCATCCCTCAAAACTCTTTTTTTCATTTTCAGGTTTTTTGCGTGATTCTTTCTCAATATCCATAAATCTAGAGTTAATATAAAGTGGTATTTTTACATTGCAAGTATATCCAGAATCTTTATGATATTTACATTCTATAAATAATAATTTTTCATTATTTTCTGCTACTACATCAACTTCATGTTTTACGCAGTTACCTTGCATCATTTGACCAATTTTTACATTGTATCCTTTATATTTGAAAATTTCAGCTATATATCTTTCAAAAGGAAATCCAGACGGGCCTAATTCCATAATTGCTTGTTTTAATTTATATCTTGCTGCAATAGGATTATGTTTACTTCGTTTTAATAAAGAATAGGCTTTTTTATAAATTTTTTTTGTAGTAATTCCATCATAAAGAGCTTTTTTTATTTCTTCAAGAACATAATCAATTGTTTCTATGTTAGAACCAGATTTTTCTAATGAATTTTTTAGTTTGGAGTACGAAAAAGGAACCTTCTCTCCAGAAGCTTTTGTTATAAATAAATTTTCTATTTTCACTTTTTACACACTTTTCTTTACAAATTATGTTTCTATTTTTGAAAAATATTTAGTTAATTAAATGATATTATTACATACGAAGTATAATCTACTAATAATGTTTTTTCAAGATTTTTATTATTAATAAAAGAAAAACTTAGTTTTAGAGTATTCTTTCTTTAACTTTTCTAAAAAATTAAAAGCTTCTAAAATAAGTTATATAAAAATCAAATAAAAAAATACACCTAATGAAAAATAAAAAGTAAAAGTAAAGAGATAATAATGTTGTGAACAAAACGTTGTTTTTTATTGTTTTTCTCAACAAATTTTCTTTAAATATACATAATCTAAAAAATTAATAATTGATTACTTTTTTTAAACTTGTTAATTTTTTTTTTATTTATACTTAAATTTAAGTTTAATAAAATATAATTTAATATAAAATATTTGATTATAATCAATAAACTTAGGTTATGTTTTTTAAAAGACAAAAAATATTGTTTTAAAATTTACTTAAAACCCAGTCTTTTGCCAAAGAATAACCTATAATATTTGAGATATGATTATAATTAATTAGTAAAAATATATTATAATATTATCTCTGAGTTTATTCTCAGTTTGTTAGTATTAAATTTTTGAAATGAAAGGTAAAAATGAAAGAACTTCTCTCAAGCCTTATAAGTAAAGCCAATGTAGATTATGTTGATATAAGAATAGAAAAAACAGAAGGTAATAAAAATTAGTATAAATAATGAGATTAGCTTATAATATTATAACTAAAACTAATT
>ERZ1292633.5916-Hain-H41-02um-R1-5916-length-10888-cov-4_pt1 | contig 10888 bp, 7 predicted proteins | sample MGYA00564406_ERZ1292633 | MGnify/ENA primary metagenome ERZ1292633 (study PRJEB36523, sample SAMEA6512639) | groundwater metagenome | collected 2019-01-08 | study: AquaDiva: Metagenomics assemblies of 32 groundwater samples
AGCCAAAGCGCGAGTAGATTTTCATGATGTGCCAAAGTATCGGGCTATGGCCGACTCGGACAAGAGGCTTTGGCATGAATTCGGTTTGCTCCCGAAGCCTGGTGCCCGCCCCTCCGCAAAGAATTACAACTTTAGTATTATTTGCCATAAAATCCCCACTCTCCCAAAATTAAGCATATCCCGCTAAGCTTTAGAAATATTCTCTTGAATTGCCTTATTAAGCATTAGCGTTTTGCCAACAATTTAGGCTTTCCTTCGCTTTTCCTGAATTCCCCGAACATACTTGACTACGGTTTTCCTTGGCATGATTACAGCCAATTTGGCAAGAATGGCGGATCTTGAATCGACAAAAACAACCGGCTCTTTTGCAATTAGCCCATCAAACCCTCTTTGGGCAACAATTTCGGGGGAGGAAAGAAGCCCGGAAAATACCTTGGCATGGCTAGCTCCGGCCCGTTTTTGGAAATTTGTTTTGGTGGGGCCAGGGCAAAGAGCGGTAACACTAACCCCGCTTCCTTCCAGTTCATTGGCAATTGCCTGCGAAAAAGAAAGAACGTAGGCTTTGGATGCGTAGTAAACTGCCATTAAGGGCCCTGGCTGAAACGAAGCGGTTGAAGCAAGGTTTAGGATTTTGCCATCTTTTTTTCGAATCATTTCCGGAAGGAATAGGTAGGTTAGGGAAGTTAGGCTTGCGATATTCACTTGAACCATTTCAAGCTGATCCTTCAAAGGCAATTCATGGAATTTGCCAAGAAGGCCGTAGCCGGCATCGTTTACAAGAACATCAACATGAATTTTTCTTTTCCTGCATTCAAAAAACAGTTCTTTTGGGGAATTTGGCTTTGAGAGATCTTTTGGAATGGCAATGATTGGCGTTGATTTGAATTCGGATTTCAATTTTTTTGCAGCGTTTTGCAATCTATCCTTGTTTTTTGAAACCAAAATTAGCCTAAAACCGTTTTTTGCAAAAACCCTTGCAAGTTCAAAGCCAATTCCACTGCTAGCGCCAGTTATTAGAACGGTCTTTTGATAAGCCATTTGGTCTACTCGACCCTCGCATAAAGCGGGATTGCCTTATCTCCGCAGGCGCTTGTTGCAACCAATTGGCCGGTGTAGGTGCCAATGGCAGTGCCTGCCGGAACGGAAATAGAAATTGGGAACAAAACTTCGGTTCCCGGAGCAATTCCGCCTTTTTGATTTGCATTTGCGATATTTGAGATATCCATTTCAGCCCAAGTTTTGATATCCCCATTTATGATTACATCCAAATCCATCAAATTTGGGCCGCCAACGCTTCCGGTATTTTTCAATCTAAGCTGGGTTTTTTTAGTGATTGGCAAATCCGCATCCTTTACGCGAAAATCCTTGACTTCGGATTTGTCAAAAACCAAATCCAATTTTGGCTTCTTGTCGGATTTTTTGATTTTTACGGAAATTTCCTTTGAGGTGTATTTAAGCCTTGCAGTTCCTGAAATTTCAGAAGGGTCATCCCCCTTAAGGGTGGTTTTTGCAACCAAGACTTCCTCCCCTTTGTTTGATGGGATTTCAATTTCCCCTTCAGAAACGAAATATTTTTTGAGTGTGTCATCAAAAATCAGATTTGTTGAAAAGCCTGAAAGCGCAAGGTTGGTAACGGTTACTTCAAGCCTTGATTCGCAGCTGGAAGCTGCTAGTAGCTCAATGCTCTCTTTTTCCAAAATCAAATTGCTCTTTTTTTCAATGAAAAATTGCATTGAGCTTGCCTCGTTGTTTTCCAATTTGATGGTTTTTCTAATTGAGATCAGATCATCAGCTGCAGGGATAATTTTCAAAGTCAGCTCTTCCCCTGCGGGGATGCCAAGAAGCTGCGCATTTCCAAGTTCGTCGGTTATGACATCTGCGATGGCCGCTTTTTCATTTTTATAAAGGAGTGAAACCGTTGCCAGAACAATTGGGGAGCCGGGGCTATCCAGAAGATTTACTTCAAGTGAAAGTGACGCCCTTTTAGGCATTAGGGCAAGGTATGCAACGATTCCAAGAATTAGCAGGAAAAAAATCACAAAAGGAGCGGGATTTGAAACGATTGCATTTTTCAAAAATGATAGGGCGGATTTGAATTTTTCAATCGGGGATTCTTCCGAAATATTTCCATTAATTTCCTTGTAGCGCTCGCTTCCTTCATTTAGCGAAAATTTTGAGCCATCGGAGTTGGAATCGACCATGATGAACCTACTCGGAAGTGATTTATAAAAGGTTGGCTTAATGGTTTTGTTAAATTTGGCTATATTTTCAGGGAAATCTGGTTCGCCATACAAATAATGATTTTGATGATCTAGGTATTTTTATATAATCTATTGAGGTAAAAGTTGCATGACGGGGGAATTTGTGGTAAAATCCGAAGGCGGAAAAAAACAGCTTGTAATCAATTACAAGGGAGCGCCATATGGGGCGGATATTGCCCTATACGGCCCTTGCATGAAGGATGTGATTGAAAAACTTAGGGAAGTTGATGCCGATGAGGTTGTGCTTTCGGAGTATTATGAACGCATCTACAATGAAGAGCAAACACGGATGCTAAAAGGCATTGGGGATGTGATCACAAAATTAGAATCCGCAACGGTTTGGAGCCCAAATAACCTTGGGAACACGCAGGATTCGAAGGGATTATCGCCAAGGCATGATGCAATAATGCAGTTCATGGATTTGCTTCCAAGCGATCCATTTCGCGCGTATTTGTATCTGGTGTCCGAAATCAAAACGCAGTTGACAAAGATTTCCAGCATTCCCGAAGCTGCGCAGGAGGATTTGAAAATATATGTCAAAACGCTTGCGTACATAAGATCGGAACTTGAAAAAACCGACATGATTTTGGCTATGAAGAAGTATTTGGAAAAGCTCTCGGCACTGCCGGCGGATAGGAATATTTACCACACCTTATTTGAAGCCGCAATAAAGCCATCATTCATCGGTTCGAGAATTTTCTTTTCGGGAGTTGAGAATCTTCAGCTGATTGACCAGTATGAAGTGCTTGGGTCGACCGTGCATATTTACAAGCATCCGGAAAAAGTGGAATTGCTATACTATGTGAATCCGCCGGAATACACGCTTGCGCCTGAAAAATATTTCCTATTGGAAAAAACAAAGGAAGTTGTTTCTTCGCATCGCCCGCCATCGGTTTCGTTTTTGGATATGCAGCAGGCGCGCAAGTATTTTCGAAAAATCTACATGGCAACGATAAATGATCTTGCGCAAAATAACGGGATTAAAATTTCAGTCGAGGAAAAAGAGGAGCTTGCAACTATTGTTTCAAGGTACACAATTGGCTATGGAATTTTGGAAATCATACTTTCGGATAGGCAAATAACCGATGTTTACATCGATTCCCCGCTTGGGGAAAAACCGATTTATCTTGTGCACAGCAAATACGGGCAGTGCCAGACAAATATCATTTATTCGGATGAGGAATCCAAGGGGCTGGTGTCCAGATTTAGGGCGCTTTCGGGGCGGCCATTTGATGAGGCGCATCCGATTTTGGATTTTGATATGCAGGATTTGCAAACAAGAGTTGCGGCAATTGGGCGGCCACTTGCAGTTGATGGGAATGCGTTTGCGCTTAGGCTTCATAAGGAAACTCCCTGGACACTTGCGCAGTTTTTGGATTTTAAGATGTTCAACCCGTTTGCAGCCGGGCTACTTTCGTTTTTGGTTGATGCGCAGGCAAGCACTTTGATTGTTGGTTCAAGGGGAGCTGGAAAATGCCTGGATGGAAAATCCCAAATTCAGCTGCATGATGGTAAATTAGTGCCAATAGGAAAATTTGTAGAAGGATTGCTCTCAAAAAGCTCGAAATTAATCGAACTGGAAGATGGGATTTGCGCGGATCTTTCGCAAAATGGAATTGAGGCAAAAGTTTCAACAATGGATGAAAATTTGCAAATGAAAAACCTTCCAATAGAAAAAATCTGGAGAAGGGATGCCCCAAAAAGCATGCATAAAATTCGCTTTGCCTCCGGGAAGGAAATTTTGGTTACAGCCGAGCACCCCTTCTTCACTATCAATTCGGGAAAACTTTCATGGAAGCGGGCCGATGAATTTTCAATAGGAGAGTACGCTGCAACCCCAAGATCGCTTGAATTGCACGGAAAAACCCAAAATTTATCCATGCTGCATCCAAAACTCAAATACTCGGGGGTGGAAGAAAAAGTTGCGGATGCGCTAAAAAAAATCCGCTGGGAGCGGCCCCTTAGCCATTTTGGAAGCGGAGCTGGAATTGGCTATGGAACGATCCGGAATTTAGGGGCTAACACTAGAAAAGGGATTTACTTATCAGAACTTGAGGCGATTTGCCAATTTTCCGATGAATCGCAATTGCAATATATAAAGAATTTTGAGTATGCATACGCAAAAACCTCTTCCGTGCCATTAAAATTCCAAGGAAATTTTGAAATCGGGGAGGACTTTGGCAGGTTTATTGGGCTTTTAATAGGAGATGGGCACCTCGACGAGCATAAGATAGAATTGACCAACACGAATAGGGAAATGCGCGCGGAATTCGCACGGCTCGTGAAAACGCTTTTTGGCTTGGAGGCAAACGCCATATTCCCATCTAATAGATCGCCAAGCGTAATTGTCCAATGCAAGCCCCTTTATTACATTTTAAGGGACAACTTGGGTTTTGCATCGGGGGATAAAGCTTCGATTGTTGAAATTCCCGAAAAAATTCTAGCATCCTCTGACCGCGTTTTGGCTTCGTTCATTGCGGGGTATTTTGATTGTGATTCTAGCATTGGAAAGGGGAAGAACGAAATTGAATTTTCAACGGCATCAAAGGCAATGGTTAGGCAGATGCAAATGGCCCTCCAAAGGTTTGGAATCGTATCATTTGTAAAGCCAAAAATCGTTAGAGGCAAGGAATATTACAGGCTATTTATCCGGGGAGAAAATGCCCAAAGATTCGCAAAAATCATTCCGATGCGCCACCCGGAAAAATTGCCAAGGCTTTTGAGAATTGCCAAATTTGAAAAATTCAATGCCAACATGGATGTGATCCCCAATTCTTGGGAACTGCTTTGGGAAGTCAATAGGGAATTCGGATTAGGCAAACTTTCATTGGATCAAAAAAATATAACCCCGAAGGTACTTCAAAAAATTTACTACAAATTGGTTTCAAGGAATTTGCATTCAACGGAAGTTGGTGAAAAGGTTAGGAAAATTGCATTCAATGACATTTACTGGGATGAAGTCAAATCAATTGAAATTGCACCCTACGCTGAAAAATACGTATATGATTTGACGGTTGGAGGGACGCATAGCTTTGTTTCAGAAGGGATAATTGTGCACAATACATCGCTCATCCAGGCCATGATGCAGGAAATCCCGCAGAATCTAAGAATCATAGTTCAGGAAGATACGCTTGAATTGCCGATTCATTCGCTTAAGCGCCTTGGTTTTTCGATTCAGAGATTAAAAACACGCGCGCCGCTTGGACAGCAAAGCGAATCGGATGTTTCTGCTGAAGATGCGCTTAGGACTGCACTCCGGCTTGGAGATTCGGTTTTGATTGTTGGAGAAGTTAGGTCAGGAGAAGCAAAAGCGCTATTTGAAGCTATGAGAGTTGGAGCGGTTGGAAACGTGGTTATGGGAACAATCCACGGAGAGAGCGCTTATTCTATTTGGGATCGAATTGTAAACGATTTGGGGGTTCCAACAACCTCATTTAAGGCTACGGATTTTGCGGTTGTTGCAACGCAAATCAGGTTCAAGGGATCGCTCAAAAGAGCCAGAAGATTGATTGAAGTAACCGAAGTCAAAAAGCACTGGACAAAGGATCCTGATGCAGAGAATGGATTTTTGCATTGGCTGCAATACGATGCGGGAAAGGATGATTTGGAATTCTTCGAGGAAGGAATGAAGGATTCGGAGTGGCTTCCAAAGCTCCAAAAAGTCCGGGGGCTTAAAATCGAGCAGATTTGGAATGAAATCAATGCGCGGGCTGAATCCAAGCAGTATTTGGTTGATTTGAAAAGAAAATACGCAATTCCAAAACTTCTTGAAGCTGAAAATTCCATTCTTGCGCACAGCTATTACATGCTTCTTGGGGAAAAGCAAAGGGAGGAGTTTGGCAGCGTCGATCATAGGGAACTTATCAAGAGCTGGAAGAGCTGGATTGATGATAATTTGGCAAAGCCCCTGCTTAAGAAGGGCATTTGAAAAAGAACTGCAATTGGAAACTGAAATTGCCGGAATGGAAAATAAAGGAATCGTAAATTCGAATAATCAGGACAATTAACATAACCAACATTCAATTTCCAACAATTCCAATTTTATCCAAAAACTTCTGATATTAAATTTATCCCATCAATAAGGAATGCGCTGTTTTTATGATCACAAAACTCCACTTAAAGCGATGGAAATCCCATGAAGATACCGTGATGAATTTTGGGAAGGGCACTAATTTGTTCATTGGGAAAATGGGATCCGGGAAAAGCTCTGCAATCGATGGTATCAGCTTTGCTCTTTTTGGAACGTTTCCGGCGCTTAAAGCTCGGAAAACCAAACTGGAAGAGCTGGTAATGCAAAGGCCAAAAAAGCATTTGACAGCTGAAATTGAATTGGAATTTGTTATCAATAATAAACCATATAAAATTGTGAGACAATTAAGCGGGTCTAAATCAACTTCCGCCCAGCTTTTTGAAGAAGGAAAATTAATTGAAGCGCAAACTTCTAGGGTTTCTGAAATTGTTGAGAATTTGCTCAAAATTGATTATGATTTGTTCTCGCGCATCATTTACGCGGAGCAAAATAGAATAGATTACCTCTTGATGCTGCCGAAGGGCGATAGGAAAAAGCAGGTGGATGAATTATTGGGGATTTCGAGATTTGAAGAGGTAAGAGCTGGCGCAAATTCGGCAATCAACAAGATTTCGCAGGAGAAGGGGGAAATTGAGGCATATTTGCTTGGATCGGGCGGATTAGAAATTAAAATTGAGAGGGAAAAAAAGCAGGAGGAAAAGGAGCATACGCAAAAGGAAGTTGGGAAAAAGCAAACTGCATCATCTGAAATAAAGGAGAAAATCCATGCGCAAAGGAAGAAGGTTTTGGAGCTTTCGCAGTTGGAAGCAAAAATCGTAAATCTGCAAAGGGAAATTGCCGCAAACCAATCGGTTTTGAAAAGCAAGGAAGAAGAGTTATTGGAGCTTGGGGAAATGGCTGGAAAAGACATTGGAAAAATGGAAAAGGAACATAAGGAATTGCAAAACCATCTGAAAGGCAAGGAAATTGAATTTGATTTGGAAAAAGGCAAGAAAGCAAAACTGTATGCGCAATTGGAAACGCTTGAAAAAGGAATTGTAAAATTGCAAAAGGCATCGGAAGAGCAAAAAACCCTGGAGGAGCGCAAAACCAAAGCCGCAGGCCTTGAAGATTCGAAAAAACACCTGAAAAAGATTGAAGAGGAAGGGAGGCTATTGCAGATGAGAATTGGGGGGCTGATTGCACAATCAAAAGAGCTTGAGCTATCAACAAAAAACTTGCATTTGGCGGATGGGAAATGCCCGGTTTGCGAAATTGTTTTGGAGCCGGAGAAAAAACTGACACTGCAAAGGCAAAAGGAATTGCACTTGAAGACAAATGCAATCGATACTGAAAAATGCGAGCACCAAATCAAGGAAAATAGGCACGAAATTGAAATAGCAAAAAGGCAGGTTTTGGAAACCGAGGAAATTTCGCTGAGATTGGATGCGTTTGGAAATGCATCGGAAGAATTGGAAAAATCCCTTGAAGAATCCATCAAAATCAGGAATGAGCAAACAGCCATTGCGCCAATTATTGCAAAATTGGAATCGGAGTTGCACGGGCAGCGCAAGGAATTAACAGCACTTGAAAAAGAGCTTTTGAAATTACAAAAAGCGCCAAAATTAACTCGTGAAATTGAAGAATTGAAAAAAACCCATGGAAAATTGGAGCATGAAATATTGGGAATCAAATTTTCACCAAAGGAAAAGGAGGAGGCTGGCGATCATCTTTTGCAGTTTGAAAAGCAATCATCCGTAATTGGGAGTGAAATCAATGCGCTGGAGTTTCAATTAGTGGAAAAGGGAAAAGCCATTGCTGAACTTGACACCAAGCTTTTGGAGATTGGGAAAAGGGAGAAAAGAATTGAATTATTGAAAGGTAAAATCACCAAATTGAATGATTTCCAAGAAGCAGTTGTTGAAACCCAAACCGCAATGCGGGAGCAATTGATTGATGCGATGAACTATGCCATGAATTCGCTTTGGAAAACCATTTACCCATATGGCGATTTTCAGGAAATCAAACTTATGCCGCTTGTTGATGATTATGCATTCATGCTTTCAACTTCGCAAAACGAATGGGTTGGAATAGAAAACTGCTCCGGCGGAGAAAAGAGTTGCGCGGCACTTACACTTAGAGTTGCTTTTGCAATGGTATTAACTCCATCTCTTTCATGGCTGATTTTGGATGAACCTACGCACAATCTTGATTCGCAGGCAGTTGCGATGCTAAACCGGGCGCTTCACGATGAGATCCCAAAAATTGTCGGGCAGACATTCATTATTACGCATGATGAGGCCCTTAAGGAGGGAGCTTCCTCAAAAATATTCTATTTTGAGCGCGATAAGGACAATAATGAGAGAACGGTTGTTGAGGAGCTTTCGGAAAATTGAAATTGCCACTAGGAGTTTGAAATTTGGCCAAACAAATCAGGCTACTTCTTTCATTTGGTCAAGCACAATACTAATAAGCAGCCATTGAGTTACTTTTTTGATAAAAATGGCTGCATTCACGGTTTGGCTTGAAATTGTCCGCGTGCTTCTTGGAACATTGCTATTGCTTGCAATTTCAACGCTTTACAAATCATTCAAGGATACGAAAATCGTAAAGGAGCTAAACATCATCATGCTGGGGTTTGGGCTATATACATTGCAGGCAATTTTAAGCGCTTACCGCGCATTTACCGGCGCAACGCTTCCGATAATTTGGAAACTTCAGCTCGATGATTTCTTTGAAGCTTGCATGTATGTTGTTTTTGCCCTTGCAATTGTTCGGTTCAATGAAATATTCAGCAAGAGCGATTTTCAAAACAAGGTTGTCAAGGCGATGCGCGAAGTATTTGGTTGATTGGAAATATTTGGTTTGGGTGAGATGAATATGGTACTTTTGAATGTTGCCAGTTTGGTTGCAAGCACGCTTTTGTTTTATTACACCTACAGATTTTACGTTTTGATGAGCGATACGAAATTGCAAGATGCCCTAAAACTTTTGTTGAACGGCTTCCTGCTATTAGTTCTCAAATCGGTTGTTGCGATTTTGGAGGATTATGGTTACATAGACGTCATGCTTACAAAAGGCGATTTGGAAGGGCTGATTGCGCTAATCGCATACATCGTCATAATCTTTTCCATGATCAAGTTCCGCCGGCTGTTCATTGAATTCGAAGTCCAGAAGAAGGCGATTTCGATGATGAGGAATGTTTTTGAGGGAAGAAGTGAAGCGGCGGTGGCGGTTGTTAAGAAGGGAAGGAGAAAGGGAAAGTAACTAATTTAGCAAATCTTCGAATAAAGCAGCGGCAGCAAAATAGTCGCATCCCCATACACAACAGCCGTTTTGCCTTTTTCCTTGATTTTGCCCCAGCTTTTGGCTTCAGTTGGGTGGGCGCCGGATAGGGAGCCATCGTATGCGCTGGCGGTTGTCAGGTAAACAGAATAGTCCAGTCCTCCTCTTAGGAGGTTGCTTGCAATCGTGTAGTGCTTTGAAATGCCTCCCCCTAAAATGAGGGCTCCGGTTCTTTTTGAAGTCAGGATTAAGTTTGCAAGCTGCAACATGTCGCCGGTTTCATCCAGAATGAATTCCTTATGATCTTGCTTGAAGAAGAATAGCTGCAAGCCAATTGCGGAATCAATCAAGCCCGGTGAAAAAACAGGAATGTTGTTTTTTTGGCATTGGTGGAGGAAGGAGTTTTCATCCTTTATGGTTGAGGAGATTTCCTTAATTAGTTCTGAACCTGAAACAACGTGCTTTTTCTTGTTGATTTTGGAAAAGAGTGGTTGAAGCCGTTTTTCAAGGGCAATATAGTTTTTGTTGTCAACTAAAATGTTTCCTAATCGATTGATTCCTTTTTTATGGAGCGAAACATCATCCATTTGGAATGAGCCTAAATCATAGTGCGAAAAGGACTTGATCAGGTCATGGTCAATTGAGCCGCCGGTTGTTATCACAGCATCAAACATCTTTTTTTTAAGCATATCTGTGAAAATACCGCGTAAGCCAGAAGCTGCCATGTTGGCTGTGAAGGTTAGAAAACGCGTGCAATCCTTGTCTCCAAGCATTTCCTTCATAATTGATGAGGCATTATGTAGCTGGGAGGCTTGGAAGCCCGCGGTTTCAAATTGGGTAAGAAGATCAGTTGCCTTCATCCCCGGCTTGATTTTATAATCTGAAATGTGCATGTAAAATCACTTAAACAAATTTAATTGCCATTGCCTAAAAGCTTAGTATTTTCTTCTTAATAATTAGCGGGGGTAAATCTAAAAACTCAATTTCAATTGGGGCGGGAGCCCATTTGCCTAATCAGATTACAATCCCGGTTTTCAGGGCTTCGTTTGCAATTGAGACGGATTTGCTCCTCTTTTCGAATTCTTCAGGAGTGTAGCAAAGTATATCAACCGAGTAATCAAACTTCCAAAGCAGCCTTACCGGCAAGTACCGTTGCCTCCGGGGAATTTTTAAGAAATCCGGCGAAACGACGATGAAATCAAAATCGCTATCTGCGGCAAAAACGCCCTTTGCACGGCTGCCAAACATCAAGAGCTTGCTCAGGTTGATTTTTTTCGCAAGGTCTCCCTTGAATTTCATTGCCATCCTAAAATTCAGATTTTCTTTTTCGACC
>ERZ1292633.5917-Hain-H41-02um-R1-5917-length-10887-cov-6_pt1 | contig 10887 bp, 10 predicted proteins | sample MGYA00564406_ERZ1292633 | MGnify/ENA primary metagenome ERZ1292633 (study PRJEB36523, sample SAMEA6512639) | groundwater metagenome | collected 2019-01-08 | study: AquaDiva: Metagenomics assemblies of 32 groundwater samples
GAACGAATAAGTCTATTTACCTATCATCTATATACGATCGTATATAGATGATAGGTAAAATAATGACTCGACTATTGAAGGATTGCAGAAATTCGTTTAAAATTCTCTCTAGTACCGTATCCGTGCCTAGGTAGCTCAGCGGTAGAGCGCAGCCCTGAAGAGGCTGGCGTCGGGGGTTCAACTCCCTCCCTAGGCACCAAAAGTAAACACCCAAAAAAAGGTGTTTACTTTTGGTAAGAGATGAGTCGAACGGAAAGAGGTCTAATGTTTGAGATAGCGCTGAATGGAGAGGAGGCTGGCGAATACCGCTAGGCCGCAGCCCAGGATTAAGACAATGCCGATCATAATCGGTAATTGGTTTTTGAATAGTTCGAGCAGATCGACATTAATTTCGCCAAGATAGGGCTTTAAGAGGCCGCCGAAATTCTTGATAATCAGCCAGACCGCCCCCAGCGAAAGAGCGGCGGCGACCACGCCATAGAGGATCGCTTCAATAATAAAAGGGATACGGATAAAAATATTGTTAGCCCCCACCAGACGCATGATCTCGATTTCCTCCCGACGAGCAAAAATTGCCAGGCGAATCGTATTCATCACGACAATCATGGAGATGGTAATAAAAATAATCGAGAGAATAATGCCGGCTGTGGTCACGCCGCGCTCGAAACGGGAAAGTTTTTGAATGGTCGATTTATTAACAGCATAGGAGTTGGAGTAGACGATCTCGCTCCAAGGGGCAGTGTGCAAGAGTTGGTCGATTTTTTCTAAATCGGTTGGCGAGCCAGCCTTCACCTCCAGACTGCGACGGAGCGGATTGCTTTCGGGAGTGATCAACTGTTTGGTGCGGTCTGACACGCCAGGGATGTTTTGAAAGCGCTCTCGGGCTTCATCTTTACCCACATAGTGAACTTCGCGCGTCTCGGGCCTCGTGGCAAGAAGTTTTTGCAGTTCTAGAATTTGCTCTTCGGCAACCTGATCTTCAAAACGGATATTCATATCAAACTTATCGCGAATTTTGGCCGAGGTCGCGCCGAGAATAGTATTCACAATAAAGAAAAAGAGAACAATCACGAGGGTGAGCATGAGAATCAGACTGGCGGAGATGGAGAGGCCGCGATTGCGCCAGTAGTTGGCCCAGCCCAGTTTGGTCACCCGCAGAAGGGTAACTGGTCGCATTAATCCCCCTTTTCTTTCGGTTTGATTTCGGTGTAGCCGGCGGTTTTTTGATCAGATACCAGCTTGCCATTTTGGAGAGCCACGACGCGCCGTTGCAGTCGGTCAACGACGGCCTGGTTGTGGGTGGCCAGTAAAACGATCGTGCCGGTTTGATTAATTTTTAAAAGCAGTTCAATAATTTCCCAGGTATTAGACGGGTCGAGATTACCGGTTGGTTCGTCGGCGATTAAGAGTTTTGGAGTATGGATTAAGGCCCGGGCAATCGCCACCCGTTGCATCTCGCCACCCGACAGCTCGCTAGGTTCGTTAGCGGCGCGATTGGTGAGACCAACCAATTCAAGAATTTTAGGCACTTTATCCCGCACTTCGGCGGGTGTCGCATCACAGACCTCCAGGGCAAAGGCGATGTTTTCGGTAACAGTTTTGTTGGGTAGAAGTTTGAAATCTTGAAAAACCACCCCCACTTTGCGGCGGTAAAAAGGGATATCGCGTGATCGCAGAGTTCGCAAATCGCGGCCGGCAATAATAATCCGTCCTTTGGTCGGCCGCTCCTCAACAATTAAGAGGCGCATGAGCGTTGATTTGCCGGCGCCGGAGGGGCCGACGAGGGAAACAAACTCACCCTTGTCGATACGGAGCGAAAGATTATCGATGGCCATAATCTTGGCCCCACCCTTACCCCGATACTCTTTTGAAACGTTCTCAATTACAATAAGTGGCGTCGCTTGTGACACGTCAGAACTCCTTTTGTTTTAGTTTACCTTCTTTGCTCAATTCGAACAAAGAATTTTGGCGAGCTAGCTAGTTTGCCCGTCGTCAGTTTGGCCCCGTGAAAATTTTTCGAGAACTTTAGCCAACCAGTATTTGCGGGGACGGCGACTACTACTTTCGTGCTTTTCGCGATAACGTTTTAGATAGCGCTCAAAACGCGCCCGGGCGGTAGAGATGGCTTTCCGAAATTTAAGATCAGTTTCCTCAAGATGAAAGGGTTCAGGCGCGTGCGGCATTTCAGCCAAGACGTGAACGCGTTTATCGCGCCCGCCTTTGGGCCCGTAAAGATCTTCGAGTGTCACCTCGACAACTGTTTCGGCGGGACAGAGTTTAGCTAATTTGGCAAATTTAGCTTCGGCCCACTTTTTGTCGCGATCACCGATTGGTTGATTACCGCGGGTTTTAATAATGAGATTCATGTAACCTCCTGTTATAAAATCCGAAATTAAGAATATCAAAATTCGAAACAAATCCAAATATCAAAATTCGAAACGACCAGAAAAATCTTATATTTTAAAGTTGAGGATTTAAATCTTTGTCTTGGATTTGGTGCTTCGGATTTCGGATTTCCTGAAAGCCCGTATATTTCACTAACACTTCCGGAATCTTGATACTGCCATCTGCTTGCTGATTGTTCTCCATAATCGCTATTAATGGCCGCTGTGAGACAACCGTTCCGTTCAAGGCATGGACAAAACGATTGGTACCGTCGTCGGCTTTATAACGGATATTGAGCCGGCGCGTTTGGAAATCGGTGGTGTTCGAGCAGGAATGCGTCTCGCGGTAGGTATTTTGGGCCGGCAACCAAGCCTCGATGTCAAACTTCTTGGCCGCTTGCATACCCAGATCGCCCGTGCCCATTTGCACAACTTGGTAAGGCAGTCCCAGACCCTGCATCACCTCTTCTTCAATCATTAAGATTTTAGCCAACTCCGCCTCCGATTCTTCCGGTTCGACCAGACTGACCATTTCAACTTTCATAAACTGATGCTGGCGCAGAATTCCACGCATATCTTTGCCATACGTCCCAGCTTCGCGGCGGTAGCAGGAAGAAAAGGCCACGTAACGCTTCGGCAACTCTTTCGCCTCAAGGAGCTCATCGGCATGATAGGCAACAGCTGCCAGTTCGCTCGTGCCAATCAGATATAAATCATCTTGCGTTTTATAGACTTCTTCTTCGCCATAAGGCAGATAACCCGTCCCCAGGACCGTTGCCCGATTAACGAGCTCTGGCGTGAGGAGAGGGGTATAACCATATTTGATAGCCACGGCAAAGGCATAGTTGATCATGGCTAACTCAAGTAACACGAGTTCATTTTTCAAAAAGTTAAACCGGCCGCCCGAGACCTTGGCCGCCCGTTCCATATCAATCAGGTCCAGCGCCAAACCCAGGTCGAGATGGTCTTTGGGATTAGTCAAATTTGGTTTATCACCAACTGTTTTAATGACCGTATTCGCCGACTCCCCGGCCCCAACCGGTACATCACTGATGGGGAGGTTAGGAATGCGGAGCAATTCGCCTTCGAGCGTCGCACTCACTTCTTTGACCTTTTCTTCAAGGCTGGCTAATTCCTGCTTAATCGCTCCGCCTTGAGCTTTGGCCTCTTCGACAGATAGCGCATTTCGCTTGGCACGCAGGCCATCGATTTGCACTTGAAGATGACGGCGATTTTCGTCGAACTCGCGAATTTTTTCAAGATCAATGTCAAAACCCTTAGCCTTCACGCCAGCTTCGACTCGATCAGGCTGATTACGAATTAGATCAATATCAATCATTTTTTAGCTTCCTTAGCTTTTAGCTTCGTTAGTTTATTAGGGGAACGGGGCTTCATAAAGGGAAAATACATGGTTTGGCGCAAAGTTTCTTGACCAGCCACCAGGGCGATAAACCGTTCGAGGCCCATGCCGTAGCCGGCGGCCGGCGGCATACCGTATTCAAGCGCTTCAAGAAACTCTTCGTCGAGCGGCTGGGCCTCTTCATCACCTTCGGCTCGGCCTTCCGCCTGCAGCTCAAACTGGTGTCGTTGATCGAGCGGATCGTTACATTCAGCAAAGGCTTTGGCGAGTTCCAGACCGGCCATCACAAATTGAAAACTCCGGGCGACTTGCTCATTCAACCCCTTGGCCAGCGGCACGAGATACCGCGGTGTTTGCAGAACAAAAGTGGGTTTTCGCAGTTTCTTCGCCGCCACTTTAAACGTTTCATCGGCCATTGTCCCACCCGTGAGCTCGGCAAAAGTGATACGGTCGAATGGTCGGGTAACCGGAATGACCTCGCCATTTATTTCGATTTCGGCTTTGCCGCGCACCATCTCCAACGTTTCGATAATCAGATCTTCGGTGAACTTCATCAAAGCTTCGTCATCCCAATAGGCGGCGTAGAATTCAAGTTCCATAAATTCAGGATTGTGCGTCGGGTCCGCACTTTCATTACGAAAATTGCGACTCATTTCGTAGACTTTTTCATAGCCGCCGACGAGCAATCGTTTGAGATAGAGTTCGGGGGCAATTTTCAAAAAGACGTCCGTGTCGTAAGCGTTATAGTGGGTGGTAAATGGCCGGGCCGAGGCACCACCATAGATCGGTTGGAGGGTTGGCGTTTCCACCTCGATAAAACCGTGACTATCCATCACGTTGCGGAGAGCTTTCATCACCCGCACACGCAGGTCAAACAGCTGGCGAACTTCGGGGTTTAATAAGAGATCGAGGTAACGTTTGCGAAAGCGTTCCTCAACGTCTTTAAGGCCATGCCAGCGTGAAGGCAGCGGCCGAAGAGTTTTGACTAATATCTGAAAACTACGCGTATGGACAGTGGTCTCGCCGAGTTTCGTGGTAAAGACATCACCCTGGACGGCGACAAAATCACCCTCGTCCAGGAGCTCTAATTCACTAAAGCGGCTGCCGAGTTCATCAGCCCGCGCGTAAATTTGGATTTTGCCGGACTCATCGCGAATATCAAAAAATATGGTTTTACCATGCGAACGAATTGCCAAAACTCGCCCGACCACGGCCGCCGGTTGCCCAAGCCTTCCCAGAGCATCAATAATCGTCTGTTCACGCTGCACCTGGGCAGGATACGGATCAACACCCATCTTTTTGAGCTGGCGCAGATGTTTTAACCGTTCTTCTTTCAGAATTTCACCACGTTGCATTGAGATCTCCTTGCTCTGTTTCGAGCCTAACAGAAGCAAAAAGCGGCCGCAAGCCGCTTTTTGCTTTACCTAAATGTGACAGCTGCGTAGTTATTTCACATCAATAATCTTGGCCGATAATTTGCCGGCCGGGACGGCGATATCAACCGTCTCACCCTTTTTATGACCGACGAGGCTCTTACCGATGGGCGAATCAATCGAAATCTTACCGGTGGCAGGGTCGCTTTCATTGGCGCCAACTAAAATATAGTGCTCACTGTCACCATCTATTGTGACGATAACATCTGAACCGATGCCAACAATCGCGTCGCCGGCGTGATGCACGACCACTTTAGCGCGGCGAATCATATCTTCGAGCTCTTGAATGCGGCCTTCGGTAAAGGCTTGATCATTCTTAGCACCCTCATATTCGGCATTTTCCGAAAGATCACCAAACTCTTTGGCGGTGCGAATCCGCGCCACAATTTCGGCCCGATCAACTTTAATCAATTTTTCGAGCTCTTGTTTTAATTTTTCGAGCCCCTCGGGGGTTAAAATAACTTCTTTAGTCACAGGAAACTCCTATCTTGACATTTTGAGTAATCATGAAAACCTATCACCATCACCTCCACACTAGATATAAAGCCTGGAGATGGTGACGATAGGTTATCCTTCACACTGATACTATCAGGAAACAGTATAGTTTTTCTCGGGCTGGGTTGTCAAGGAGGTGGCACCCGTCGAACGGACCGTGTGTTCGTGAATACTGGCCAGCGCCACAGCCACGGTTCGTCGAAGATGATCGATTTCGGCCGCAAAATCCGTCACAGTTTGTTTACTAGGGCTACTTTTATACCACGAAGGCGCCACCGCTAGTCGACCGCCAAAACGTTTGGCCCAAGGTTCGAGAAGGTCAAACGCGAGGGCATAGCTTAGGTAGGTAAAAAATTGGCTGCCGGGTATGGCGGCGTCTAGTGGGCTGGTCTCACCAAGATAAGCCCGAAAGCCCGCCCAACGCGCCCATTCGGCCTGACCGGTGACGGTCAGAAGTGGCAGGTAGGGTACCATTTTAGTCACGATTCTACCAGATAGCATTACGAGGACTAAAGTTAACTCCAAAAATAGTTTATCACCGGGTAAAAAGAAACTACCGATAAAACCGGTCAGGCCCAGAAAAAAAACACCGATGCCCAGACCCCGATAGTGAAGGTGGACCGTATGGGGATTGCGGATAAAATAGCCTTCTTTGGTGACTTGATCATAAAATTCGGCGTAGAGTTTGCCAATTTTAAACGAGGAAAGGTGCCGGCCAACTCGTTTGGCAATATCTTCTTCAGTCACTGATCGCTTCATTTGCGTAAAGAGCTTGGCGAGTAAGTATTTTTCAGCGATGGTCACGCCCTCTTTAGCGGCTTTTGCTCGTTCGCCCGCTGGAATTTGATCGGTAGGAAACGAACCCAGAGCGAAACCCGGCCCTGTTAAATCCACCGGCTGGGCTTCAGTAAAGACCAAATGTTCCCCGGCCTGGGTAAGCGTTACAAAACCGCGCTCGGCCAAAGAGATGAGCATCGCCGCCAGGGTGTGATTGGTAATTTTGCCGGATGGGATGAGACTTATTATGGCCGGGGCAAGATCGTTGGGCGGACGGTCGAGAGGTGTTGGCTTGATTTTAAACTTACGTATTTCGTAAAGTTCCCACATTAAATGGATTAAAAAACCGAGGGTGGCTAAGAGAACAAGCAGAGCAAAGACCAAAAACCACGTTCCGGCGGCTTCGGTACTACGGATCGCCCGGGCGCTTAAGGGTAGCTGCAAAATACCAGGGGCAAACTCGGCCTCAAAACTTAACGAGGCGCCGACGTTTACACCTTCAGCTACCATGCGAAAAGTCCGATCGCCTTCTCGCGAATCGATCACACGGCAACTACACCGATTTGGCCGAAGGCGAGGTTGCCATTCAGCAGCCATAGTCACCGGTAGCGTGGCAATCACTTCAATTCGGGGGCGCAGTCCAGTCACATCTTTTAAGATAGGGATCGTGAGGGTATCGAGACGGGCGTCTGACTTTAAAATATTGGTGGCAGGCTGACCATTGACGGTGGCTGTGCCATCGAGATTGATAGTTACGTTAAATTGATCGGTCGCCGCTTGAGCCACCGCCCCAATCAGTAAAAAAAATACTGTAATTGATACGAGTCCGATTCTAGTCCACCCGAGCACAACCCTCCTATAGATCGCACATTCCAAAATTGGACTAACCGCCGCTTAAAATCGTGCCTTGCTTGTCCTTCGGCTTAAAAAACTTTCATCGTACCTACAGGTACGCCTCAAGTTTTTTAATCCTCCAGGACTGCGCAATCCATCGATTTTAATCAACGTTTATATTCCAATTTAGGAATGTGCGATCTATATCTCCTCTTTTAGGATCACGAATTAGAGGTCAAAAATCAACCCCCCAACATCTCTATTCCAGACCTAGTCATACAGACCAGGTCTGTATTAGTCCTCTGGATGCGTGATCTGCCACCAGTCGGTGAGAAAGCGGTTGGCGACCGGCACGGCGGCCTCGGTTGATTCTCCTCCGCCCTCAACTAAAACCGCAATCACGATTTGCGGATCGTCGGCGGGGGCAAAACCCGTAAACCAAGAGTGAGTTTGTTTATCGTCACCAAATTGAGCGGTGCCGGTTTTACCGGCGACTGGTGTTGGCACACTCTGGAGAGATCGGGCCGTGCCCTCGGTCACCGTTTGTCGCAAACCGTCGCGAACGATGGCGAGCAGATCGGCATCGGCGACGTGATCCAGTTTAACTGTTTTGCTGTGGATCTCGGTTTGATGCCCAGCTGCACTTTGTCGAGCCGCCACCAGATAGGGTGTCAAGAGTTCACCGCCATTGGCGATAGCCGCAGTCGCCATCACCAGCTGAAGGGGTGTTGTCAAAAAATACCCTTGGCCGATCGCTAAATGATACGAATCGCCAATATACCAACCCTCGCCAGTTCGATTGCGTTTCCAGGTGTCATCGGGGACTAAACCAACACCCTCGCTCGGTAAATCGATGCCGGTTTTTTGACCAAAACCAAACTTGGTAAGCCACATTTTGAGACGATTGACGCCTAACCCTTCAATTTGGCCATAGCCACCGCCCAGCGCGTAGAAGAAGATATCATTACTTTCCGCCAGCGCCCGTTTAACATCGGTCACGCCATGCACCTTCCAGTCCGGAAAGCGCCACCGGCCAACTTCAATCACGCCGGCCGAGGTGTCAAGACGCGTCGCCGTCGAGATTGTCCCTTCGGCCAGAGCGGCTGACGCGATGATTGGTTTCAAGGTCGAGCCAGACGGATACGTGCCACTAATAACCCGATTGATTAAAGGTCGGTCGGGACTGGCTAATAAGGCCAGCCGCTCACCACTGCGATCGGCCCGTAAAAAAACGGTGGGGTCAAAACTTGGTAAGCTCGCCATCGCCAAAACAGCGCCCGTCTTAGGATCAATCGCCACGGCCGCCGCCTGGGTCGACTGCTGCTCCCCTGCCACCTCTTGGAGATGGGTTACCAAACTCCGCTGTAAATCAGCATCAAGGGTTAAAACGAGACTGTCGCCGGGAATTGCCAATTCGGCCGCCAAAATTCGCTCAACTCTCCCTTTAGCATCCACCTCAATATGCTCTTTGCCGGGTATACCTTGAAGCATATCCTCATAGACTACTTCGAGGCCGGCTTTACCAACGAAACTCGCCAGCGAGTGGTCGGGCCAGCGCGATTTGTCTTCCTCCGACATACGACCGACATAACCCAAAATCTGCCCCAGACCCGGCAGATCAACATAGGTGCGGGCGGGAATCTTTTGGACCGACACCCCGGCTAAATCAGCCACCCGCATCTCCCAAATAAGAGCCGTGTCGCGCTCAATTTGACTGGCGAGAGTAACTGGGTAGAGGCTGGTGAGACCCTCTGACTCAAGCTCCGTCCGAGCCACCGTCACATCAAGACCCGTGAGATTGGTAATCGCCGCGAAAACCGCCTCGCGGTCGGCTCGATTACGAGGCAGTTCGGCCGGATATATTTCGAGAGAATACGTTGCCGTGTTACTGGCGAGGAGGCGTTTTTGGCGATCTAAAATTTCACCACGCGGGGGCGGGATTTCTCGATTGCGAACCCGATTATCTTCGGCCAGGAGCCGATTTTTTGTCCCCTCCACAATCTGGAGGTCAATAAGACGTAAGCCAAGCAAGCCGGCGATAATTACCGTTAGTAAAACGAGCGGCGTTAGTGGCCGAGTGGTTTCAGTTGGCTCGTCTGACTCGTACTCACCATCAACAGAAGTGTTGGGGTCGTAATCGTCGAGTGAGGTGTGAATCGGGCCTAGAGAGGGATAGTGGTCAAATGGATTAGTATGTTTTGTAAGCTTCATGAAAGTACCACCTACCGTTGGCCGAATTCTAAAATTCGACCCGACCGGCGCGCCGAGAAGACGTTACCGAGACGATAGATGAAGAACATGCCACCGACGCCCAAAATTTGGCTAGCCACCGCGGTCAGCCAGGCCAGTGACCACGGCCCGCCGCTGACTAACCATTCGAGACTCGTCAAAAAACTGACACTGATGACGACCAGAATAAGCGCCGTCAAAGCCTGCCGGCGCATATTCCACCGCTCCAAGAGATATGAGAGACCAACAACTAAAAATATAAAGACAAGCGTGTAGAAGCCGCGGTTTGGCAGATTTAAATCAAGGAGGATTCCCCCCATCCCAGCCCACCACAGACTTTCGCCATAATTTCCTAACATGAGAGTTACCAGGAGAGCGGCAAAGACCAAATTAGGCACCGGCCAGTGGCCAAATAAGGTTGGCAAGAGGCTTACTTGGAGGATAACAACGCCAATAATAATGATAAAACGTCTTAACCTTAGCATAGGCTAAATCTTAATGAAAAAATTGATTAAGGAGATCTATTTCGGCAGGATCTCGACTTTCGTCATCACATCGCCCACGGCGATTTTAGCAACGACATCCATGCCGGCGATCGTTTGGCCGAAGACCGTATAATTGCCGTTGAGAAATTCTTGCGGGGCAAGCGTAATGTAGAACTGGCTGCCGGCACTATCGGGATCAGCCGCCCGGGCCATCGCCAAGGTGCCAGTTTCGTGTTTGCGGCTGTTAAACTCGGCTTTAATCGTATAACCCGGGCCGCCCGAACCATCGCCGTTAGGGTCGCCGCCCTGGATAACAAAATCAGCCACCACCCGATGGAAGGTTAAATTATTATAAAAACCGGCGTCGATTAATTTCATAAAATTAGCCACATGAATAGGCGCCTCGTCTGGGTAGAGTTCCAAATCAATCGTGCCCTTTGCCGTCGTAAGGCGAACGAAGCTGGTCTTAGCTCGTTCCTTATAGCTCGTAATTTCTTGTTCGGTTGGGGGCGTGTACGTCATATTTTTAGAACTACTGGTGGCTAGAGAGGTTGAAATAGCCGCAGGGGTTATCGCGGTGGTACTTTTTGGACGATAACTCGCGCAACCGACTAATAACAAGGGGAGTACTACAAGAGTAGCCAGACGACGAGCATTCATATCTCCTCCGATCTTGACAGGACTTACGCAAATTGGGAACACTCCAGGAGTGGCGATCCTGAGCCGTGCGAAGGACACTCCTGGAGTGAAGGAAAATTTGCGTAAGTCCTGTTGATTTAGTCTAGCAGTAGAGAAACACATGGTCAATCCGCGAGGAACCAGTCCTAGCTATTCGAATAGACCTCTTTCAAAACCCTCTTTCGTAGCGAAACACTTTCTCTCGAGTAGAG
>ERZ1292633.4008-Hain-H41-02um-R1-4008-length-13909-cov-5_pt2 | contig 10879 bp, 3 predicted proteins | sample MGYA00564406_ERZ1292633 | MGnify/ENA primary metagenome ERZ1292633 (study PRJEB36523, sample SAMEA6512639) | groundwater metagenome | collected 2019-01-08 | study: AquaDiva: Metagenomics assemblies of 32 groundwater samples
CCATCAACCGCCTGCTGGAAGCGACGTCCACAACGACGTCGTCCACGTCCAACGGCAGCGGTAACACCGCTGGCACGACAGCTACCGGCAACGGCAGCGAGCGCTTACCAGCAACCCCGGTTGCGCCTACGCTGGAGGACCTGCGCAAACGCCTCGTCTACCTGTACAGCACAACACAGAAATTAGACGCGGAAGCCGCTAGTGCCACCGCCTCGACCCGCACGAAGGGCGCCATGGACGAGATCCGCGCTGACTTCGTGGCGAAGAAGGCAACTGTGCCCAGTGATGCCGACCTCGAGCGCCTCGCCATCAACCGCCTGCTGGAAGCGACGTCCACAACGACGTCGTCCACGTCCAACGGCAGCGGTAACACTGCGGGCACGACATCTACCGGCAACACCAGTGAGCGGGTACCCGCAACCCCTGTGCTCGCGCCTACGCTGGAGGACCTGCGTAAACGCCTCGCCTACCTGTACGGCACCACACAAAAGCTAGACGAAGCTACCGCTTCTGCCACCGCGGCAAGCCGCACAAAAGACGCCATGGCCGCGATCCGCGCTGAGTACGCCGCGAAACAAACCGCTGTTCCAGGAGACGGCGACCTCGAACGTTTGGCGATCAACAGGCTCCTCTCGGCAGCGACCACGACGGCGGTTGACGTACAAAACGGAAGTAATCGTCAGCCCGTCGGCCCTTCCCCGCAAGCCGCTCTCGATGAACTCCGCGCTCGTCTCGTGGCCGCTCTTCAAGCCACCGAACGGCTCGACACAGCGGCGGCAAAGGTGGCTGCGGCGTCCCGGGTGCAGCAGATGGTCGCGACCGTCAAGTCGGAGCCTAACGCGCCCACTGACAACGTCGCCATTGAGTCCGTCGCGATCGCGCGTCTGTTGAGCAAAGCCGCGGAAACAAAGGTCGCACCACCGGCCGTTGTCATCCCGCCGGAACTCGCCAAGCTTGCGGATCAAGTCCGTGCCGCAGCAGTGACGGCTGGCGCCAAGCCCACGGACGCAGAGGTGCTGGCGCGCGCGAAAGCCATGGCCGAAGTGGCCAAACAAGCGACTGTCACCGCCCCTGACGCGGCCTCTGTCGAGAAGCTTGCGGCCGCCGCTCGCCAGGCTGCAGTTCCCGAGAACGCAGTCACATGCCCCACTGACCAGGTGCCGTGCGCCACCACTGGTAAATGCTTCTTGCCGGCGAACGCCGCGAAGGATTGCCCTTGCCAAGACGGTACTCAAGCTTGCGGTCTCAAGTGCGTGCCGGCCCGCTACAATTGCAACATGACGCTGAAGACCCCAGTCGCGTCGGACGTCAAAGCCAGTGACGCCGCTGGGACGACATCAACCGCTGCGACGGCCCGCACGTGTTCGGGTGACAAGAAGTTTGTTTGCCCGTCCACTGTCGACTCTGCGACGCCTGTTTGCGTGGCGCAGCTGGGTGACTGCGGCTGCCCGGGAAAGGACAAGCTCGCGGCTAAACTTCAATTGTCGCTTCCTGCGGCTGCCCGCATGGAGACGGGTCGTCCCTTTTCGGTGACGGCTTATGGCCTTTGGAACCCTTGCAACGCCGACGCGTCTAACCAGCTGAAATACGGCATCACGGTGAAGGCTGCTCAGGGCACCACCGCCACTCCGCCGACACCTGTGGTCAAAGGCAAGACGTTCGTCTTCGAGCAAACGGCGGCCGGCGTTTATGAAATCGAGGTCAACGTTTCCACCCCAGACAATGTGCAAACAAGCGCCAAGAGCGTTGTGACGGTGGTCGCACCGAAACCGCTGTTGCAAATCATTGGCGCGGATTCCGTGAAAGTATCGACGGCTACGAAGGAATTGAAGTTCCGTATGCAGGTGGCGCGAGCCGGCGACGCCGTCCCCACCATCTCTTGTTGCAAAGCGACCGACGCCAGCAACTGCGATGCGTGCCCCGCCGCCCTCGCGTTCCTTGTCGCGAAGCGCGTGCAGCATGCGACGACGACGACGGCTGTTGTTGCCGCCCAAAGTGGTGCCGCGGCAGGAACGGCTGCGTCCGCCGCAGGAACGGCGGCGTCAGCGGCACGTCATTTTGCTCAAATGGATGAGGCTGCGGCCACCGCCGCGACGAAGCCGTCCACCGACGCCGCCGCCCTCGTCGAAGCTCCCGTGTCCGACATTGCGTCGATCCCCGTCGGTAAGTACACGTTGACGGCTTCGATCGGCGACGTGTCGGCGGTCCTCAAGGTGGAAGTGGTCGCCGCACCCGTCATCGACATCAAGATCTCCGGACCAGCCCTCGTCGATGCGGCTTCGGCGTCAAATTTTTACGCAGCCGTGCCGGAGAAGACCACATGCGCATTCACGGTCACCGACCTGGACGGAAAAACGGTCGCGTCGGGCGACAAGTGTCTCTTGGCTATCCCCGCGAATACGTTGTCCGCGAGTCAGACCTATACGGTCGCGATCAAGGCCACCAATGGAGACCGCCAAGGCAGCGGCACGTACACGGTGAAGGCCGCGGCACGACCGAAGGGGTCTTGCGTGGTCCAACTGACGTCCGACAGCGATGCCGTCGCCATCGCCGCCTCCTCGTCACTGACTGTTGCGGGTGAGTTCAATGGAATTCCAGAGGATGCAACGCCCAAGTATCGCTTCGGCTACAACAACGGACGCTCCCGCGTTTACTTGTCGCACAGCGCGCAGGAGAAGTCCATCTTCCAGTGCGTGGCGCCTGTGATGGCGGGCAACCCTGAATCGGTCTCGGCCAAGTTCTTCGTGGAGGTGGCGTTCGGAAAGGTTGAAGTGGCCGCGGTGGCAGAATGCACCATCGACATCAAGCAAGCGCTGGCCAAGCGAGCGGACCTCGCGCGCGAGCAAACCGACATCGCTGCCGCATCGGCGAGCAAAGGTGAGACGTCGGCAACGGTGAACACGTTGGCCAACGCACTGGCGGCTTCGTCGACCGACGTCAAGGCCAAGGCGGTGGTCACGCGCGCGGCGCTGGACAGCTTGGACAAGACCACGGCGGCTGTCGCTTCGTCGTCATCGACCACGCCGGTGGAGGCAACTCTGACAAAGGCCAACCGAGATTCGGTTGTGGGCCTCATCAAGGACATGGACCTCGGCGCGATCCGGAAGCAAGACCCTCCGGCGGCCGGCGCTCCCGCAACCGTTGCCTCGGCGGACGACTGTGACGAGACGTGCCGCGTCGCAGCACGTAAGAAGATGCTTTCTCTCGTCACCAAGGTGGTCACGCTGAGGGACGAAGCGACCAACGAAAAGCCCGTTGTGGACGCCAATACCGCCACGGCCATGGTCACGGTGTTGACGGACATGCCGCCCTCTCCCGAGGTGAGCGAGGCGCTCAAGTCCGTCGCCACGGCGTTTGCCGGGTCCCTCCCTGCCGATTCCAGCGTCTCGTCGATCGACCTCGGCTCCTCCGTGGTAACCGCCGGCTCCTTCGACGCCGCGCAGCTCGCGGATCAGATTGCGCCCGTCGTCGTTGCCGCGAAGGACGGCACGAAGATTGAATTTGCCGCCAACGTTGACATTCCCGAGAGCAAAACTTCCGCCGCGGTCAGCGTTTCCGTTGCCCAAGAGAAGGTCATGACTCTTCCCGCCGCCGGCCTCCCAGCCAAGGTGACCAAAATGTCCCCACAAACCGAATTCAGCTTCATCGCCGACAAGACGGTGGTCTCCCTGACAAACCTCGTCAACCCAATCAAGCTCAAGTTGCGCATCGGCAGCAAGGCGGAATGCCCGGCCACCGAAGCCCTCGATGTCAAGTTCCACGATGGTTCCGCTTGGTCGTCTCAAGGTATTACCCAGGTTGCCCGCATCGAGCAAGGAGACGACGTCTTCGCGGAGTGCCTCGTCAACCACTTATCGACCTACATCGCGACGTCCAGCAGCTCAAGCAGCACGGAAGCGTCGGCGCAGCCACTGGCTGGCGACGCTGCAAAGTCGGCCGGTTCGAACCCTCCTCCGGCTAGCCCACCAGCAGGAGCCGCGAACCCGCCGGCGAGCCCGGCGGGCGCTACCCCAGCCGGCGCCACCCCTGCGGGAGCGACGCCCGCGGGCGCAACGCCTGCGGTTGCAGTCCCCGCCGCTGGCGGGGTGTCGACCACAGCCCCTGTGGTTGGGCCCCCAGCGACCACCGTGGCGGCAGCAGGCGCCGTGACGACTTCAGCCGTGGCCACCCTCCCCACCACCACCACCGACGCTCCAGCCAACGGTCAAGGTGCCGCGGCCGCGGCCGCTGGGGCGTCGGCGACGATGGGCACGGGCACGATCATCGCCATCGCGGTGGGCAGCGTTCTCTTCGTGGCCGCCATCGTGGGGGTCATCATCGCGGGCCGCAAGCGCCAGGCCGCGTCGCGCATTGCCCCGGACAACAGCTTCATCGAGGCCCAAAACCGCCTCTTGGTGCCGCAGTCGGATGATCAGCTCAAGGAACGCTTCGGACACCGCCCTCCGACCCAGCCGACCATGCTGCAAATGTTGTGAGATGTGTTGGCCTCCGCGATTTGGTGGATTTCTCCTCGTTCTTCCGCTCGTCGGTTGCGACGTGGCACCTCTCAGCGCATAGTCTTCTCCGGAAGCCCAGCTCTCTCTTCCTGTTAGAGGTCGCGAGATGTTTGCGGAAAGCGTGTGTGGGGCGGGTGCCCATTGCCTGCAAGCATGAGCGTTGAATCGGCCTCTCGCTGCTCGCCCTCGGGCAGGAGCGAGTGCCGTCCAATGTTGTCGTCGAACATGTTACAATTCTTGCATCCTCTCTCCCTTTTCGCATTTTTTTCAGCCCCAGGCCCGCTGCTGGCGAACAGCGATGAAGCTGTAGCGCTCGCCCTTGACTGCTGTTATTTTATTTTTTCGCCCCCTCCCACCTTCTTCCCTCCCCTTATCATCGTCCACTTCTTCTTTATCCCTCCATTCACAAATACCATCGTGGCACCGAGTTCCGAAACTGAGGGATTTCAACAACCCGCACATTGCGGGACGGGGGGTATCCGCTGCGATTCCCAACGCGTGTGGCAGCCGCTTCCAACCGTAACGTCCTTTTTGTTGTTTTTTGTTCTCGTCAACACGATTTGGCCTGCTTCGTGATCGGAGGACACGCCCTGTGTCGCGACTTGCTCTCTCCATGTGACCCGCTGCGAGGCAGAGAGGCAACCTCCCACGGCTGTTCGTGTTATTTTTTTGACTGTTGTTCCCTTCTTTCGCTTTGCGTCGATTCGGCACTTGATGCGATCCGGCGAATGCATGATGGTTTATCCAACATGCGTGGTGTGTCGCCAACAATTTTCCCTCGGAGCCTCAGCGTCGCTCTTACCCTGTATCGCTATGTCGCTGGTGGGTCCGGCTAGTCGCGTCGCGACGCCGCGGCATCAACTCCTCCGTCACGCTCTCGTGCGCCGCTGGGCCCGCATCTTGCCCATCCAACGCAACGTGTTTTACGCCGCGGACGGAACAGATTGCGCGATCCGTCTCGAACCCACCTTTGCGCCGCAGGCAGCGACCTCGTTTCTCCGCATGTTGCCTCTCAAGCTCACGGACAAGTCGATGAACCACATCGCGTGCGTCAAGATCATAACGTTGGCCGGGCAGGACGCCATCCCGTGGGCGTCACGGCACCTCATCTGTGAGTACATGCTCCCGACGACGAGGCGTATGCGGAGCAGCTTCAACGGCCCCAACGCGTGCGCCATGCTGACGGCGGTGACCAAGAATGGTATCGTGCATCCGGCCACGGCGGCCGTCGCATTGGGGGTCATCGAGGAAGTGCTGGCGGGCCTTGATGCCCAAGGCGTCGTCGTGCTGCTCACCAGCGTGCAGCGCATGATGCAGTCCTTCCGTGCCCCTCGACCGCAGGAAAAAAGGGTCGCTGGTGGTGGCGAAACTGCCGCGGCCGTCGTTCATTCGAACCCGACCTCGAGTACGAACGCGGCATCGGGTGCCGCACCCTCCGCGGCCGTCGTGACGGAGGCCAATCTTGCCGCCTGGTGGCACGGCGCGCGTCAAGCATTGATCCTCGAGCATCTCATGTCGGTTGCGATAACCCTGAACGCCCAGGGGGTGGCCATGGCGGCCTCCGCCCTGCAGAAGCTGTCGTGGTCGGTGCCGACCTTTCGTGCCAAGTCGTGCGTGCTGCAACGCGCTGCGTTCATATGTTCCCAAATGAATGATCAAGCGATGGCCAACGTGCTCAACGCGGCGGTGCAGTGGCGCCGGGAGGCCAACCGCGTTCTAGCGCAGAGCGATGCCTCGGCGGCCATGCCTTCGAAAGCCGCCCCCAATAGCGAGCGACGCCCCCTTGGGGATGACATCGACGAGGACGAAGCCGGGCCAGGTGAGGGTGGGCCGGAGAAGAATGTCCGCGCGATTGACCAGCGATTGGACAATGGTGAGGCGCGCCACACATATCAGGAGAGCGAAACGCATGCCTTCACATTGCTGCAGGACTGCGCCAAGGTGGCCGATGTCGTTGCCGATCGCATCGCTCACATCGCCGCGATGCCTTCGTCGACGGCCGCGGCCGACGGTGAGCTGTCACCACCGCACCGAACCATTATCTGGACAGGTCAAGGGTTGGCCAATTGCGCCACGTACCTGTCGTCCCTCGGTAAGCTCGATCACATGGCCATCGACGTCCTAGCCAGTCTCGTGGAGGAGTGCCCCGCGGCGTCGTTCTCGCCCCAGTCGGCGGTGAATTTACTACGAGTGGTGAGCTTGGCCGCCGCCACGTCCGCCCGGGTCGGCACCCATCGCGCGACCGAGTTAATGGTCGCCGTGGACATGTTAGTGACCGTCCTTCAGAGCCATGTGTTCGAACTCTCCCCTATCGCCATTGCCAACACGCTTGCGGCGTTGGCTCGCCTGAGGGACGGGTCCGATGGCTCGTTTCCCGCGGAAACCTCCTCGACGCTTTCGTCGGAAGGAAATGGCCCGCCGCCGTTTGCGGGGTTAATCGCGGCACTCGCGCTAAGAGTTGAAACGCTGCTCGAGTCGTCAGTACTGCCTAGTGGGACCACAGTGGGCCGCTCGGACGCTCAAGTCGCTCCTTCGTCGTTGTCCTCACCGGCGGCCTTCAACGGCCAAATGCTCGGCGAGCTCTTTGCCTCCTTCAACGTTTTGGGCCAAAAGAACCAAAAGCTGCAAATTCTTATCTTGAAGCACGTGCAGTCGCAGATTCGTGGAATGTCCGCGGTCGGTTTAACCACAGTCTTGCGGGGACTGGCGCAAGGCGCCGACGCGGTGGTCATAGACATGCGCCGTCCATTCGTTGAACGCTTTATTGTGCCCCAATTTCAGACGGCCGTGGCGACGATGGATGCGCGGTGTCTGACCTCGGCGCTGAATGGCATCCTCCGATTCTCTCTGAGTGGGAAATTGGAAGCCGCCTTCGTAACAGGAGCCGTCGAACGGATGCACACCGTGTTGCCAGATTGCTCGCCGCAGGCACTCGTGATTCTCTTGCGATTCGCGGTTTCCATCGGCGGAGTGCATCCCGCCGCAAGCGCCGCGATGATCGCGCTTGTTGTAGAGTGGTTGGACGTGAGCGCGGCCACCGTTGACGGGTTTGATGCCCGGAGCAGTTGGGAATTGTTCCGGACGTGTCATCCAGCCCGAATTTCGCTTCCTCGCCGGGTCGTCGTGTTGCTTATGAAACGCGTGCTTCTCGCGTCCGGATGTGGTGGCCCGAGCGCTAATTCAGCACACGAAGCCGCCAGCCGTTCTCAACTTGTCGTGACCAGAAGTGACATATCCGGTCATGCCGGAGGAGTCGACGACGCGTCGTTCGTCAAAGACACAGTGCTGTTGCTTCGCGTAGCGTCATTGTGTGGCACTCAATCGGCAGATGTGCTGGAGCCACTAGGCCGCCGTGTCGTGCTCGCGGCGCCCTCCATGTCCGAATCACAGCTAGCCACCGCCACCCTCGCGGTTCGACGACTCGGACTTTGCGACTCGGATGTGATTACCTCCTTGTGTCGCGCTCGAGCGAATGTGTACGGTGCGGACGTCGACGTTCTGGCGACTCCAGGCAGCTCACAGGAACCACCACCACCTGACCCGACGAATGGCCACAGCCGCCCGCCATCCACCCGAGACGCCATCGACAACGCTCTTCGCGATTTGAGGTCGATGATGCAGCGCGGTGTCACGCCGGCCGAGGAAATGGCCGCCGCTGCGGGAATAACTCTCAAGAAGGGTGACAATTCGCGTGTGGCTCTCCACGACGATGCGGACGGGTAGGCGAACTGCGGTGTTTGGGGGGACACTTATGAACCGACACAGACGGTTCCGGAACCATTTTTTTAAACCTTACTGTCGGCCGGCAGCAAAGCCGGTTGTTTCCTCCTTCGCTGTCAATGTGGTATACATCATGTGTGGTCTTGTGTCGCTCATTTTTTTTGCCACACACGGCGTTTGACTGTAGAAAGAGCCATTTCACGCCTTGTCCCGCCTCCGGCGACAAAAGTAGTCGCTTTCCGCCGCCATGCGTCAACGACACCCGCCTCCCGTCACAGACTTGCTCATCCAAGAGGAGCTCGCCCAGCTCGCAGGGCCACGGCCCATCCAGCGTCGCGCCGCTCCCGCCGCCAACATCCCGGCCACGGAGCCCAGGAGCGTCCTTGCATCCCCTCCTCCGGGTCAATCAAACGCACGGCAATTCTTCGAGGCGGTACAACGACAAGGGGAAGACACAGCACGTCTCGCGGCCGCACTTCAGCGGCAACGTGCCGACTTGAAGGCACACCTCTCACGGCTCGACGGCCAGCCACCGCCGCCACGAGGCGCAGCGAGAAGAACGCCGATGCGGGGGAGTGATGCTGCGCGGAAAGCCAAGTCCAACTGGAGGATGTCCGACGTTTACGAGGCCTGGAGTGAACTCTGTTCGGCTAAGGTGCTCCTCATTTCCGCCTTAGCTTGCGGTCTCGTCGCGTTTGGCATGTGGTTCCTGCTCGCGTGGACCACGACGGCAGCAGCCCTGCAGTGGCGCGACGCCAAGTGTCAATTGGAAACGCTTCTTTTCCGCCAACACGTCGATCCGTCGTCGTCGTCTTCTGGAGTGGACGACTCGACGTCCGATAGCCGCGTGTTCAGCGACGAGTACAACCGATCACTTTTCTGGGGTACCTATCAGCCCGATTTATACTTCGGCACGGCTTCGCAGGAGCCGCAACCTCTTTATTTCGGCCTCGCATGGTGGGATGGGATGGGATACGTTCCTATTCGCCACGAAGCGAACCGTCCGCGACTTCGTGCCGACCACCTTCGCTCGCCGCCCGCTCGGCGGACAACGCATCACAGCCTTGCGGAGCAACCTAGGAGATGGAAGGTGGAGGAGGAGGAAATATTTGTGGAAGCACGCTGGGACGTTCATGACGGACGGCAACTGGCACGGAAGTTTATTCGAGACCGAGAATTGGGCATTGAATTGGTCATCCGTTTCTTGAAATCCCCCGACGGGCAATGGTGGTCAGTCGAAGTAGACGGACAGCGTTCACGATACGACGTGAGCTCCGCAGCGACGCGGAGCCCCGAAAACGCACGACAACGCGGTGCTCGGCGCTCGAATCGACGCTGTCACATCGCGTTCTACTTTGTCGACATGGCATCCCAGGCTCACTTCACCACCGCCTCGCGCCGCGGTGGCCGTCGTTCACCTGGCTACGACGGCCCCACGACGTCGGAAAGTGACCAACCTTACGACATGAGCGTCGCTTCCTTTCCTCGCGCAAAAGCGACCGTAGCGCCGTTCGATCTCGATGAAGGCGCGTTTGCCACGGGGCCCACCATCATGGTCACCGGCACGCGTCCTCCGAAGGGTGCCATCGTTGGCGAGCCATCGCCCCAACGAGAGGCAACGCGCTGGCCGCGACGGCGGTTCGCGGCGTACCTCAGCGATGTGGCAGGCTCGTCGCAAGAGTCGCAATGGCGCGTCTTTGTGGGTCACGTGGAGAGTGTTCACGAGCGACTCGCAGCGAAGGACGATGGTGGCTCCGAAACGAATCGGGAAGAGGATACGTCAACCCCGTTTCGCCCCTCCGACATCACGCGGCTGATCGAGCAACGGGGATCTCACGTCAAGCGGGTGAGGGACCACTTACAGTACAGCCGATCTGCTCATACGGGCAGTATCGTCGTCGCCGAGAAGAGTTTCACCACGGATCACTTTCGGTTGCACGTTGCGTTTCGGGAATTGTCCGCCTCAGACGATGCCGCGTTTCCCGACCAGAACGTGTTTTCGGATGCATTGTCCCGGGCGATGAGCTACTGTGGGTTCCAAGCGCAGTTCGCGCGCGCCGAAGCGTCTTTCTGGCAGCGCTTCAGGGATCGGTTTCGCATCATCGGGGAGCCCACGGCCACCACCGTCGGTGGGATCTCGCTGCACAATGTCTCGCGACGGGAGAAGATGCTGGAGGCCACGTCGAGTGCGACCGGGGTCGCCCTTTCGCGGATCGAAGCACTTGCGGCGCAAAGTATGAGCACCGCGCTAGCCCAGCGCGTTGACGCAATCATGAGGACGAGCGTCCCGAGCGACGAAGACGCGACGACAGAGGACCGCGGTGGGACGGCGGCCGTCGAACGGCATGTATCGGACGACGTGGTGCCGGTCAACGAGGGATCGCTCGACGCGGTGCTCCTGTCGATGTGGGACTCCGCGATGGCGAGGCACAGCGTGCTGCGCGACATGCGCCGACCTGTGCCGACGCTGCAGCGAAGTGTTTCCGTTGTTGCTGGCCCACCGTGGTCGGCCCTGATTGAAATGCAAGAATGGGTTGGAGGGGGTATGCATGCTGTTGCCGTCGGTGACCTGCGTCGGTGGACGTGGCCGGCGGTCGCAGTCACCGGATTGCGGCTGTGGCGCGACTGGCTCGTGGCGACGCAGTGTGGCGGGTCGTGCAACG
>ERZ1292633.5922-Hain-H41-02um-R1-5922-length-10877-cov-6_pt1 | contig 10877 bp, 4 predicted proteins | sample MGYA00564406_ERZ1292633 | MGnify/ENA primary metagenome ERZ1292633 (study PRJEB36523, sample SAMEA6512639) | groundwater metagenome | collected 2019-01-08 | study: AquaDiva: Metagenomics assemblies of 32 groundwater samples
TGGCGAGTCCCCTGATTTGCTGACGCCCGTGTCGGAAGTCGACCAATTCAAAGGCAATCCGTCCGCTCCGAACACCATCGTGGAATACAGTGATTTTCAATGCCCGTTTTGCGCCAAATTTTATCCTTTGACCGCTCAATTGGTCAAAGAAATGCCCGACAAAGTCAAATTCGTTTACCGTCATTTTCCGTTGCGAAGCATTCACCCGAACGCCCAGCTGGCCGGACAGGCCGCCGAAGCCGCCGGCAAACAGGGTAAATTTTGGGAAATGCACGATGTTCTGTTCAACACCCAGGATAGCTGGAGCGCTCTTGAAGAACCGACCGAAAAATTCGCTGAATACGCCAATTCCCTCGGCTTGGATCTGAACAAATTCAGCGCTGATCTGAACAGCCGCGAAGTCATAGACAAAGTGAATGGTGATTATAAGGGCGCCACCAAAAATGGCGTTCGTGGCACTCCCACCATATTCTTGAACGGCAAAAAAGTTGAACTGCCCGCGAGCTACGAAGAATTGAAAGCACTTATAAAATAAAAAAACACTACTCGTAATTCGCCTGCTCGGCGAAGCGGAGCGAAGCCGAGTAATTTTTAATTAGTAATTATTAATTATTAATTCGTCATCCCGTGCCCACCTATCTTTTTCAACTCGGACATCAACCGCAGATATCCATCGCGGAAATTAAAGCCGTTCTTAACGCTCATGGCCTGATTTATGGCGAGGAAGAAAACCTGATCACTTATTATAAAATTTCGATGGAGGTGGAACTGCCGGTCGCGAAAATAATGTCGGTTTTGGGTGGCACGGTCAAAATCCTACGATTACTTAAAGAAAGCGAAAATCTTGAAGAAGACATTTTCCATTATTTGGATTCATTGCCGGACGATGGAAAACTTAATTTTTCCCTGGGCGGTCCGAATGCCGGCCGATTCGCGATTAATATCAAGAAAAGTTTGAAAGAATCCGGTAAATCGGTTCGCTACATTGAACCCAAAAATACCGCCACCATTTTGCATAATAATTTGGTGGAATCGGCCACGGACATCACACTTATCCAAAAGGAAATTTTCATTACCGAGGCGATTCAGCCGATTGAGGATTTTGTCGAGCGGGATTTCGGTCGTCCCGAAGCGGACGGCAAAAGCGGCATGCTGCCGCCGAAACTCGCCAAAATCATGATCAATCTGGCCGAACCGAAAGCCGACGATGTAATATTAGATCCATTTTGCGGCTCCGGCACCATCTTGACCGAAGCACTGGACATGGGTTTTGCTAATTTAATTGCCAGCGACCATTCGCCAAAAGCGATTGAGGACTCCAAAAAAAATACCGCCTGGTTTTTAGAAAAAGAAAAAGAAAAAAAGCAAAAAAACAATGTGGAAAACGTCATTGCGAGGAGCGAGCAAAGCGAGCGACGCGGCAATCCCTTAGTAAGAGGGACAAACAATGTCCGATTTTTACAGCTGGACGCACGGGAATTGGGAAAAAAAATCGCAGCGGAATCCGTGAATAGAATTATTTCCGAACCATTCCTCGGCAAACCATTGACCGGCCGCGAATCCCGGGATCGGCTGGAAGCGGAGGCGGAAGAGCTGCGTCAGTTATACATTGATTCCTTTCGCTCTTTTTACAAACTGTTGAAACCGGGTGGTGTGATTGTTTTTGTCATTCCTCGGTTCCGGATCGGCAATGATTGGGTGGTAATCAAATGCGTCAATCCGATTCAAAAAATCGGCTTCAAACTTCTACCGTTCAGTCCGGACAATGAACCGCTCATCTATTCCCGCCCCAAACAATTCGTGGCCCGCGAAATCTGGCGATTCGGGAAATAAGATTAAAAAATCCGCGACCAATCATCGCGGATTTTTTAATACTGTTATCATTTTTCGCCAAGGGATATTTCGACTTCATTCGCTGTCGCTCATTTCGCTCAATATGACATTATCGGCAACGGTCCACAATTCGTAATTCGCCTGCTCGGCGTAGCGAAGCGAAGCCGAGTAATTCGTAATTAATCACGAACATCCGAGCGAGTCCCCACAATTCAAACATTTGTAGCAGGCTCCGTTGCGCACGGTCACATGTCCGCAGGTCGGACAGGCCGGCGCATCGCCCATCATGCTGGAAAGAGCGGCATCCATGGAATCAACCGCTTCAATCGCTTCCATAATATCACCCCCGAGTGGCAGAGAATCCTGCGCCTCGGCCGCGGTCGCCTGAATCAACGCTTCCGGTTTCTCCGCGACCGGGTTCAAATCCAGCGCGTTTTGTTTGACCGATTCGGCGAGGCGAGACATTTGTTCAAACCGGTTTTTTTGAATTCCTTTCGGCGGCACTTGCACGAAATCGGTGCGACCGAGATATTCCATTCCCAACACTCTGAATACAAAGTCAATTACCGAAGTGCAAATTTTCACATTGGGGTGGTCGGTCATTCCTGATGGTTCAAATCTGGTGAAGGTGAAATTCTCCACGAATTTTTCCAAAGGCACGCCATACTGCAAACCCATGGAAACGGAAATCGCGAACATATTCAAGACGCTACGAAAACCGGCACCTTCTTTATACATATCAATAAAGATCTCCGCCAATTTCCCATCCGGATATTCGCCGGTGCGCAACCAAATCTGCTGATTGCCGATTTTGGCCGACACGGTGATGCCGCTTCTCTTGGCCGGGACCTTTCTTTTTTCTCCATGCAGATAAATCCGATGTTCCTTCACCGAACCATCACGGCTATAACTTTCCAAAGCGTGCGAATCGGGAAAGTGAGCTCCGAGCATTTCTCCGGCCTTCTCAATCGCTTTCGTCAAATCCGCTACTCCGATTGTTGTTATTTCCTCTTTGACCACTGCCATCGTTTCCACTTTTTCTTCATCTTCTTTTTTGTCCTTGTCGCCCTTATTTTTGGAACTGGTGGACAATGGCTGGCTCAATTTACTGCCGTCGCGATAAAGCGCCACCGCTTTCAATCCCGATTTCCAGGATTCCAGATAGGCTTTTTTCACATCCTCCAAGGTTGCTTCATTCGGCATATTGATAGTTTTGGAAATGGCGCCGGACAAGAACGCTTGCGCCGCGCCCATCATTCGCACATGTCCGAGCCAATGGATGAATCTCCGACCTTTCCGTCCGCATTTGTTGGCGCAATCAAAAACCGGATAATGCTCTTTTTTGAGATGAGGCGCGCCTTCCACAGTCATGGTGCCGCAGACGAATTCATTGGCCGTTTCAATTTGTTCATCGGCAAATCCGAGGGCGCGCAACATGTTGAAATTGGGGTCATTGTATTCCTGTTGGGAAAAACCCACTCGTTTCATGCAATCCTCTCCCAATGTCCAGGCGTTGAAGGCGAATTTAATTTCAAAAGCGCTGAGGAGGGCTTTGTTCGCGCTCATGACATCGGCATCATTGAATCCTTTGGTCTTGAGAGTAGCGGCATTGACGAAAGGCGCGTTCGTGATATCAGCGGTGCCTTTCATGTAGTCAAATATGTCTTTGATTTCACTCTCCGAATAATTCAAATTGCGCAAAGCCGCCGGCACCGCCTCGTTGACGATTTTGAAATAGCCTCCGCCCGCCAGTTTCTTGAATTTAACCAGAGCGAAATCCGGTTCTACGCCGGTCGTGGCGCAGTCCATCAAAAGTCCGATCGTGCCGGTCGGAGCGAGCAGGGTGGTTTGCGCGTTGCGATAACCATAACTTTCTCCCATAGCCAAGGCTTCGTTCCAACTTTCCCGCGCCGCGGCCAGCAAGTAGGCCGGAGCGTATTCCGGACTGATTCCTTTCGGTCGGATCGCCATTTTTTCGTATTCTTCTTCTTTGGCGTTGAAGGCGGCGCGGCGATGATTTCTTATCACCCGCAACATATCTTTTTTGTTCAATTCATAACGCAGGAACGGCCCGATAAATTTCGCCATCTCGGCGCTGGTCTTGTAGCTCTCTGCGGTCATAAGCGCGGTTACGGCCGCTGTGTAAGCGCAGGCCTCTTCGGATTCATAAGGAATTCCGGCCATCATCAACACCGAGCCGACATTGGCATAACCGAGGCCGAGAGTGCGGAATTCATAACTCATTTGCGCGATCTCCTTGCTCGGGAATTGCGCCATGAGCACGCTGATTTCCAACACTGTCGTCCAAGCGCGAGTAGCGTGTTTGAAGCCGGCAACATCAAAAGCCAAACTCGCCGGGTCAAAAAATTTCGCCAGATTCATGGACGCTAGATTGCAGGCGGTATTGTCGAGAAACATGTACTCGCTACAAGGGTTGGAACCATTGATTCGTCCGGACTCCGGACAAGTGTGCCATTCGTTGACATTATCATCAAACTGCACGCCCGGATCAGCGCAGGCCCAGGCGGCGTAAGCGATTTTGTCCCACAAATCCGTTGCTTTCAAAGTCTTGCAAACTGTGCCGTCCGTGCGCCAAGTCAAATTCCAGGTGCCGTTGTTCTCCAGCGCTTCCATGAATTTATTGGCCACCCGAACGGAATTGTTGGAATTTTGTCCAGACACCGTTTGGTAAGCCTCGCCTTCGTAATCCGAGGTGTAGCCGGCGGTAATCAAAGCCGCCACTTTTTTTTCTTCTTTTACTTTCCAATCAATAAATTCCTCAATATCCGGATGATCCAAATTCAATATCACCATTTTGGCGGCGCGTCTGGTGGTGCCTCCGGATTTAATGGCGCCGGCTGATCGGTCGCCGATTTTAAGCCAGCTCATCAGGCCACTAGATCGTCCGCCGCCGGATAAAGGTTCGCCACAACCGCGCAGACCGGAAAAATTTGTCCCGGTGCCGGAACCGTATTTGAACAGACGCGCTTCTCGCACCCACAAATCCATAATCCCGCCGTCGCCCACCAAATCGTCTTTTACCGATTGGATAAAACAATTATGCACCACCACGCCATTGGCGCAAAATTGTCCTGATTCCGTTTGAATGTCATAAACTTCTTCTTCGCCGATATAATCGATTGAAATTACCTTCTGCTCGGAAATTTCTTGTGCCCCATCATTGTTGGATGAAAGGATAACAAATTTAACTTTACAACCAAGAGTATTTTTTAATTCCACCCAATCATACTCATCGCTATTTTCTGGTGCCGACCAAATCAAATGATCATCGGTAAATTCAATATAATTTCCATTCTTTAATGTCGCTCTGAATAACTTCCGTACGCCATTATTCTTGACAGCTAAAATTTTGACGAATCCCGATCCGTCAAAAACCTTGGCATTCGTTAAATTTTCTTCCACCACTTCGCCCAAATCCAGTATTCCCCTATCAGTAAATAATTTTGTATCATAACGACCGCAAGCATGCGGCTGCGGATGCGAATAAGCGTCTTTGGCTTTGGTCATGACGCCGTTATCGGGATCAACATAATAATGGCCTTGGGCGGTACTGTTGATGCCATACGCCCAAAAAAGTCCGGTGTTAAACCATTGCGGCGAATTGGGCGCGGCCATTTGCCGGAGGAGCATTACCACGATTTCATCATAAAATATCTGAGCATCCTCGGCAGAGGCGAAATAACCGTATTTCTCTCCCCAATATCGCCAGGTGCCGGCCAACCGATGGACGGTCTCCTTCGCGCTCGTTTCGGATCCAAGCATGGGAGATCCGTCCGAGTTGCGTTTGATAAGTCCATCGGCACCGTATTGAGGCACACCAGTTTTGCGAAAATACTTTTGGGCGATAATGTCTGTCGCCACCTGCGACCAGTCTTTGGGAATTTCCAAATCCTTCATCTCAAAAACCACGGTTCCGTCCGGCTCGCGAATGATGGAAGAACGGCGTTCGTACTCCACCATATCAAAAGCGTTTTTTCCCTCCTCGCTGAAAACCCGCTGAAAACGCAGACCGTTTTCGTTGTAGACGAACTCCGTGCCTTTCTTCTCTCCAAGCTTCACGCTTTGAATGAATTTTGAATCGGTAGGACCCATATAAATTGGGTTATTTAATTATTGAGATTGACCCTTGGATAAAAAAACGCCAATTTCAGTCTGGCGGCCGTCGCGAGTGATTACAATATGTAGTATTACAAAGCAATTCTCACCACAATATATAGTATTCAATCGGAACAAAACTTATTATAGCACAGCCGGCGTTGACTGCCAATTATCCACCCGTCAAAAAAAATTACCTAATTACAGCCATAAATAAGCGTCGCAATTTAGGAAAAAAAGTTATCCACATTCTCTGAAAAAATCTTAGGCAAAACCATCATCGCTTTTTGTTTTGCCGCGCCAATCTTTCTTACCCTGATCTACCTCCGGTTCAATCTTCTCAACTGCCTTTCTCAATCGCTGTTCTATTGCATAACTGCGACAATGCCCTAGCATACCCAAATACGACTGTACCGTCTGGTCAAATTTTTCCTGATCCATCTGCCCAACTTGCAATTTGTGCTGTTTTAGCCTAAGATGTCGAAACATTCGACGCTTGGTTCGTGGGCGTAGGATAGTATGGTATGGAAAACTTACGTAGCCAAGGAAATCCATGCCCTGATGCCATTTTCTGAGTATTATTTTTTTGGGGTGCAATTCTAACTGTAGATGTTCTCCCAAAAAATTCCGGATAAGTGTAATCATACTTTCCAAGTAAAGTTTATTTCGGCTCACAATCACAAAATCATCAGCATAGCGAATATACCTTTTTTCTCCAAGCATATTCACCACATACTGATCTAGCCGATCAAGATACACATTGGAGAATAATTGACTGGTCAAATTGCCAAGCGGTATGCCTTTCCCTGGACTGGTGTGAAAACTATGAATAATTTTTTCTAATAATAACAGTAAGTCAGAATCGCCAATCCGCCGCCGTAATAAATGTAATAAAATTTTATGATCAACCGAATCAAAAAACTTACGGACATCACCGTGGACAATCCAAACTGTTCTCGTGTTGTTGCGAGACATTTGCCAGGCAATCTTGCGCAAGCGAGCAACGGCGCGGTGCGTACCTTTTTCTTTTCTGGATGAATATGAATTAAAAATAAAATGCGGTTCAAACAATGGCTCAATGGCACGCACAATGGCGTGATGCAAAACTCGATCTTTCACCGCTGGTTTATGAATACGACGCAGTTTCGGATCTCGCAATAAAAAAGACACATATGGAGCATGCTCATACCGTCCGCCTGCAATCGTCTCATACAGTTCAAATAAATTATCCTCGAGGCTTAACGCAAACATCTGTACGTCTTGTTTCTGCTGTTTACCGATTCTAAAATCATTCCAGGCAGAAAATAAATTTTCAATGGAAACTATGTCACCAAATAATGTATGTCCTACCCCCCCCGATTCCATTTTCGATATTTCCATTATTCATAAGTCGTATAAATTTTTTCTATTGTTGTACGGCGTGACCCAGCACTTCCCCAAAAAAGACCGTTACACGCTCGGGCAAAAGAGTGAACAATTGACACTGCAAATCTTAGAACTGCTGTTCGTGGCAAATTCAGCCCAGACAGCCGAGCGCCTCAATGTTCAAAAAGAAATTGATCTTAAATTAAAAATCTTAAAGACCATAATCCGTGCTAGTTTTGATGTGCATGCAATTGACCAAAAAAGGTATTTACAATTAGAGGCGGCGCTTTACGAAATTGGGCGGATGCTTGGCGGCTGGATAAAAACTACCAAAGAAACACACACTTATAAACAAGAAAACCCCGCCACATAGGACGGGGCAAAGACTTCGGGACAAGGAGACGCCGAGATTGTCATTCGAGTTGTCAGGCCTGTTCCTGTTGACGTTGGCACCATCAGCGTCGAAGTTGCCCACATTCACGAGGTTGCCATCAGACGCCCGGCGTTTCCAGTACACTTTTCTATCCAAGGCAAAGATAAAGCGGCCAAAGGCCTACTTGCTGTATAAATATGTAGCGAACAATCCCGCAAAGGGGGTTTCGCAAAAGAAAAATGTCAGCAGTCTTATATTGTATGGGCGACCCCAATCCATTAGACAGGGGTTCATAAGCCGGATAAAGTATACCAAAATTGAAACAAAGTGACAAATTTCAAATTTCAAAGTCTCAATGACTGCGGGACAAGGAGACGCCGAGATCGCCATACGAGCTGTCAGGCCTGCTCCTGCTGACGCGGGCACCATCAGCGCCGAAGTCGCCCACATCCACGAGGCCGCCATCAGACGCCCGGCGCCTGGTCCATGTCCAACGATTTTCTAGGAGTCGACCATTATTTTGTAAATAAATAAGCAAATCGTATAACACCTCGGATGGATCTTGGCGCGTGAGTTGGTTGATTTTTAAATCACTGAGTTCAGTTGCATATTTTTTCCAATCACTGCCACCCAATAATTGTTGTATTTCCTCCAGGGTTTTACTCTTAAAATTTTGATCATGGTACTGTTCAAATTCCGCAATCGCTTCAGCATATTCTTTTGGTACATTTTGATCAGCAAAAATCTGTTCCTTTACATACTTCACCAAAGTTTCGGTTTGTTGCACATAATTCTGGTTGGTCGAATTTGGTAAAACTTCTTTACTGGTCAACGCCCATCTCACAGCCGGAGCATCAGTAGTATAAAATTCTTCGTCTGGATACCAATCCACCTTAAACAAAACCTTACCTTTTCTTGCTTTTTGAAAATCTTTCTCTAAAAGTTCGTTCATTTTCTTCATTGTCAATGCTTTATTATCCGGGGCTTTATTTGTCCTGAGTACCAAAAATTGCCCGAGTTCTTTGGCGCGTTTTAATTCAGCTTCAGAGAACGGAATTGGTGGAATATCCTTGGCTTCAAGGCGCACCTTAAACGCTTTTTCCACGGCTTCGGGACCCAAAAAATCAGTGGTCATTATTTCTTTGGCCTTTTCTATAGTGACCGCACCCTCCTCTCTTTTGGGCTCTCCGGGCTCCACAGGCTTTTTTTTCTTATACAACCGCAAAATTGGTTCGCCAGTACTCTTTGAGACACCAAGGAACTCATACACTTTTTTATCTGGACCTTCCACAATTGTCTTGCCAGGCTCATAAGTTTTACCGCCTTCTTGGTATGGTTTAATAAAATATTCCACACGTTCACCGTCTTCATCTACAAAATAACTCCCAGCAACTTTTGTTTCTGTGGATACTACTTTTTCATATTTCACGCGCGGAGAAAGCAAACCAATGTCGAGCGCCGTTAAATTGGTAAACTCAGGCTTTGGAGCTTTTGGATCAACGACACGATCCACATCAATACCAAAATGCTGCAAAAAATCTCTAACTAATTTGCGATCTTCAACTGAATAAGCGGCTTGATTCAGAAATTGTTTTTTAAGTTTTTCTGTAATGAAATTTTCTAAACTCGCTGTACGTCCCAACGACCCATACTCTTTGAGCCAGCCGAGCACAGTACCCATATCAATAATCAAATCTTTCACATACTGAGCGTCGCCTTTGCTTTTTAAAACAGTCTCGCGATGAGAAATCGATTTATTTAATTCATTGAGCGCATTGGAAAAACGCCACAAAAATCCGCCAGCTGCACTAGTTCGGCCGTCCGGGGTGGTGGTTACAGACTGTAATTCCCTGATTAAAACTTTACCTTTCACTGTTTGGCCATTTTGAACAATATCTTTCTTTTCTTCTCTAAAGGTATACAGCGGAGACACCTCGCCTGTGGCCGCACGCAACCGCCCATTCTCATCAATGAGCGTGGCCAGCATCATCTCATACAATTCGGGTTCAATTTCACTTTGTGGCGGATAATCCAAATCAACTTTGGCAAATTTACGCAATACTTCTGGAGGAATTTTCTTGCGTTCATAGCGCTGAGAAGCCAGATTGACCATGGCGCAATACAGAAAATCTGTGCCAACAACAACTTCTTCATTCGAGACTGGCATCCGCACTTTCTTTCCCGGAGTCCAGGTGGCAATGCGAGCCAGGCGCTCGGTCTGCTCAGCTGGCGGTAATAAATTGAATTCATCATCAGCCACTACTCGACCACTGTGGGCAGGCTCTACTTCCAGGGTATTATTTTTACCTGTTACTGCCTCGCCGATTTCTTTATACCGATGGAATGGACGGCCATTCTCGTCAAGGTCGCGTTCAGCAATTAATTTTTCAAACCGCGTGTCCTTGCCCGGAGTTTCGCTACTAATGCGACCAGTCAAAGTTATGGCGGCTTGCTCGACTAAGCGAGTCTTACCGGTTCCTGATTCACCGGAAAGTAACAGCGGCTTGCCGAAAAGAGCGGCCAGTTCTATTTCTTCCAAAGACTTACGGCGTGATGGCGACCAAATAAAGTTTTCTTTCCGGAGTTGCCCTGAATATTCTCGCAATGTTTCATACTGCGCTAAACCGCCGAGTTCCGGATTATTTTTAAGTAAAGCTTCCAGCTCGCCACGATTATGGGCCAACTGTCGTTGATTAGTTTCAAAAAGTAAAATATCAGTTTCATCAACACCTTCAGAACGAGCACTAAACATTTGGCGTGCAGAACCATCACAGGCTTCCTCGGCCAGGTCTATATGCGTGGACAAGTCTTGATATTTTTCATAATTGCCGTTGATGGCGTCAAACTCTTCTGTCTGTTTTTTATTGGCTGCGACATAGGCAGCCCTCGTTTCCGGATCTTCGTATAACTTTTTCAAAATTCCCAAACTGGCATACATTTTTTTTATTTCCACGGCTTTACCTTTTGCTTTGCGACCACTGACTATGCCTTTGACATCTTGAAACACAGCCCACAATGACTCCGCGCGTTGTGTTGATGAAAGATACGAATAATCAACAACTGCGGCTTCCACTTTTGAAAGTCCGGGAATTTCATTAATCTGTTCCAAAAATAAACCAATCGGATCTGATTTTATCTTCTCAGATTCGCGTAAAGTTGTTTCTAGGCTAATAAAGTGAGTGCCTCGTTC
>ERZ1292633.902-Hain-H41-02um-R1-902-length-33099-cov-7_pt1 | contig 10873 bp, 7 predicted proteins | sample MGYA00564406_ERZ1292633 | MGnify/ENA primary metagenome ERZ1292633 (study PRJEB36523, sample SAMEA6512639) | groundwater metagenome | collected 2019-01-08 | study: AquaDiva: Metagenomics assemblies of 32 groundwater samples
CGACCCCTTGGTTCGTAGCCAAGTACTCTATCCAACTGAGCTACGGGCGCTAAGCTAAGTACAATCTAATTACTTCCATCCAGCTTGTTGTTTAATCAACCGGAAGATTATATCAGATTGAAGCGATTACGGGATTCGAACTTAGCTTTTGTAACTGTATTCGATGCTTTCAAACTGTAATCGACTTAGCCGATTTCTATCTACCAATAATCACAACCTCTTTTGCGGAGGCGATAATGGTGTATTTAATGAATCTTGTCAAGATTTAAGCAATATTAATTGCTGATTTATGCATCGATTCAATCTTCTTCCGGTTCCGGATCTTCCTTTAACAGTGAGTACGTATCCTTTAGCAATACAGGGATATCCGTATTCTCAAGATGTCCGGAAATTTTTGGTGTCTTGCAATCCACATCCGCATTTTGCGCACGATGCCGCAACGCATGATCGATCAGTACCAAAGCAAGCATTGCTTCGACAATGGGCGTTGCGCGGATACCGACACAGGGATCATGCCTCCCGTGCGTTTCCACCAATACCGGTTTGCCGTGCTTATCGATGGAATGTCGTCCCAGACGGATGCTGGAAGTCGGTTTGATTGCCACGTTAACCGTAATGGCCTGCCCTGTCGAAATACCGCCCAGGATACCCCCTGCATTGTTGGACAAAAAACCATCCGTCGTCATTTCATCGGAATGCTCCGTACCCTTCTGCGCCACACTGGCAAAGCCCGCACCGATTTCCACACCCTTGACAGCGTTAATATTCATCATGGCGTAAGCAATTTCCGCATCCAGCCGATCATAGACAGGCTCTCCCCAGCCGACCGGCACGCCCTCTGCAACCACGCTGATCCGTGCGCCGACCGAGTCACCCGATTTACGCAATTGATCCATAAAGGTTTCCAGTTGATCGACATAGCCGTTGTCCGCCACAAAAAATGGATTCTGATTCACATCGCGCCACTGCTTGAAAGGAATTTCGATCGGCCCCAATTGAGACATATAACCCTGTATGACTACACCAAATTTCTCATGCAGCCATTTTTTGGCAATAGCGCCCGCTGCAACCCGGACGGCTGTTTCCCTAGCCGATGCACGTCCACCGCCCCGGTAATCGCGAATGCCATATTTTTGCCAGTACGTGTAATCCGCATGACCCGGACGAAAAACATCCATGATCTTGCTGTAATCCTTACTGCGTTGATCTTCATTGCGAATCAGCAATGCAATCGGCGTGCCGGTCGTTTTACCTTCAAATACACCCGATAGAATTTCAACCGTATCAGATTCGCGCCGCTGGGTGACATGGCGGGATGTACCCGGTTTGCGTCGATCCAGCTCATGTTGAATATCTTCAACCGTTAATGCTAACCCGGGCGGGCAGCCATCCACTATGCAACCGATGGCCGGGCCATGCGATTCGCCAAAAGAAGTGACGCAAAACAATTTACCAAGTGTATTACCGGACATTCTATTTTTCTCTCAAAAACTGATGGTATGAGTCTATCACACGCGCAAACGGTTTTTTCATTCCTGCCCCGGTTGAGAAATATCAATGACGAAATTCTTTCATCGTGTTATACGTGCAGGTAAAATGCTGCATGTTGCCGAGGGGTACTCATTATAAAAGTATAAGTCTCAGATTCACGTTGAGAATCAAACCATACGAAAATAATAAGCACTGTATGATTTTTTGAAACATCAATAAGTACATACACCCTGCATTGAAAATAATTGAATCAAACCGGGAGCTTGTATGAATACACCACACGTTAAAGAATTTCTCACCAATCTGCAAAAAAATATCGTAAAGGGGATCGAAGCAGTCGATGGCAAAGCATTCAGATACGACCAATGGGATCGTCCTGAAGGCGGCGGCGGCATCAGCGCCGTGATTGAAGAAGGCAATGTTCTGGAGCGTGGCGGCGTAAATTTTTCTCATGTCTACGGTGCCGGTCTGCCGGCATCTGCGACGGCGGCGCGGCCTGAGTTATCGGGGCGCTCATTTGAAGCCATGGGTGTATCACTGGTCTTGCACCCACGCAACCCTTACGCGCCCACCGTGCATATGAATGTTCGTTTCTTCGAGGCACGCAAGGAAGGTGCCGAACCTGTCTGGTGGTTTGGCGGCGGCATGGATCTGACCCCCTATTATGGCTACGAAGATGACGCAATCCACTTTCATCAAACCTGCAAGGATGCCCTGCAGCCATTTGGCGCCCATTGCTATCCCCGCTTGAAAAAATGGTGTGATGAATATTTCTATCTCAAGCATCGCAAGGAACCACGCGGGATCGGCGGTATCTTCTTCGATGACTGGAATCAACCGGATTTTGACACCTGCTTCAACTTGACCAAAAATGTCGGCGAGCACTTTCTGCTGGCCTACCGGCCAATACTTGAGATCCGTAAAGATACGCCATACGGTGAGCGTGAACGCGATTTCCAAGCCTATCGGCGCGGGCGGTACGTTGAATTTAATCTGGTATGGGATCGCGGTACGCTGTTCGGACTACAGACGGGCGGACGCACGGAATCGATACTCATGTCCCTGCCACCCATCGTTAAGTGGCGTTATGACTGGAAGCCCAAGGCTGGCAGCGCTGAAGACAAGCTTTATACGGACTTCCTGATCGGCCGGGATTGGGTATAAGCGAACCGGATTGCATAATTACTTCAGGTGCGTCTACCTGGAAAAATGATGGAAGCGGATATCAACAGGCATACCATTAATTAATCGCGCTTTTACCGGATCGACGAACTGCATATGCGCCAATATGGCGGAGCGAGGGGATTCCAGCGGATTCATCCCCTCCGCCAGTGATTTTTGCGTAACCCCTGGAATTGAGATAATGCGTGCCTTGGCAGTTTCTCCATTCGGCAGGGTAACTGAAACAGTCTGATCCATTACTGCGTAATCCTGATATTTGGGTGGGATAAATGCACTGATATATGCTTTCTCAGGAAAAATAATTTCCAGCAGTGACTGCCCGCGACTCAGATACTCTCCGGATTGTGCAAACAACTCGGTCACCAGGCCTTCTGCAGGCGCTGTAACCAGCAATTGCTGCTTCTGAACTTCAATCTGACTGAGTTCTAAGGTTAATTGATTGATTCGCGCTATAGTCTGACGAATTTCTGCTGACAGGCTCTGATCCCGACGTTGCGCCCGTTCATGGGATGCCAGATTCTCAAGTGCATCGTTATATTGATTCCGTGCCGTTGCTATTTCAACCTGGGTTGCCGCGCCTTGTTTGAATAGCGTTTCATACTGCTGCAAACGCTTCTGATAGAAAGTTTTCTGTTCCCTGGCAAAATCCAGTAACTGCCCGGAATGCGATGTAATATTGCCGGATTGAAGCAATAATTTGTTTTTCTCCTCGTTCAGAAAATTAATTTCCGTCATCAAGAGCTGATAACGGCTCTCCAGTGGGGTATTTTCCAATACAGCCACTGTTTCACCAGCCATCACTGTTTGCAGCGGTTTGACAAATACCTGCTGAATATAGCCATCCACTGACGTTCGCACCGTGATTTGAGGTATGCTGATACGCCCATCTGCCTTGACCAGTATGGCTTCCATCAGTATCAGACCAATCAGGTACAGGAATGGCAGACTGGAAACAATCAGGATCAAGTACCAGCGCCAGGATTTCCCAGAACGCTTTGCTTCACCGTACTGAATGCGGATGCCCCGATCATCATTCGGTACTTTATGTTCAGGTTGATTAAAGCGGATTTTCATGGATATATCTTTCCCAGTCTTGCCATGATTGAATGATAAGCCCACCGAAATTGGCGGCCTGTAGTTGATTATGCAGTTGCAGCATTGCCCGCTTGAAAAAAGCCTGTGGCTTATGTGCGTAGCTGTTGTCTGACCCCAATTCACGCTCAAGGCTTTGCGCAAGACTGAACAGCATGCCTGAATATTGATGCATCGCCGACTTCATTGCTGTCACAACAGTCTGCACATTTGTTGCGTAATACATGACCGTGATTTCCTTTACACCCATCTCTTTAAACTGGCAGGGCACACAGACGTCAAATGATGTTTCCTTCTCCAGATAACGCGGATGAATGCTCACTGCAACCGGCCAGGGGGAAACAACCGTTACCTGTCGCACTGTTTCGACAAATTCTTCCAACCGATGCTTTCCAGTCAGCTTCCCGGCAAGTTGATCGGGTTCAATATCAAGATGCAGTCCATCAAAATCAATATGTTTCAGTCGCTTGATAATTTCCAGCAGCTTTGCGCGCTCTGTTGGAAGAATCCAGTCTGGATCACCCAGCAGCCAGTCAACTTTCACACCCTGGCGTCTGGCATCCTGCAGGAATTTATTTAATGGGGACGGATCGGAAACAACCGATGCAATCTGTCGTTCATCCAATGACAACAATACGCGGCGTATCCCCATTGACTGGCTTTTCTCCCAGAATTCCGGCCGCAGCACAATGTCGTCATAATTCCAGGCATAAACCGAAAAACCGGTCGTCTCTGAACCTGATCGATTCAGTGATGAGGAATCATTCAAGCTGGCTAATTTTATTGGCTTTGCTTCTTTCGCCAGCTGTTTCCCAAAAAACTGATCCGCTTTCTGCAGAGGCTCAAGCATGCCCGTCAGGTCTGAATCGGATCGCGCCGCTTCTCCCGCATTGCTCAGCGTGGAAACAAACTGGCGCAACCGGACGTGCAATTTCCATTGCTCGGTTTCCGCTTCCACGTATTCAACGGCTGCACGGTAATATGTATTGATCGCCTGGACATATTTCTCGATAACATCCCCATCCAGCGCCTGCAACCGCAGATACCGCTCCCGCACAGATTCTCTGGCTGCATCCAGTCGCGTCTGCTGAAATTTGATTTGCTGCATGAGCTGTTGATAACGCCCCAGCATTGTCTTGAATTCGAGATCAAGCTCCTGATCCCGGCGGGTATACTCCGCCTGGAAGCTTATGAGCTGGCTGTTTAAACGGGATTTCTCATTTTTCCGGTAGCTGACAATCTCTAGTGGCATTCTGAAATTAAAACCGACCGCCCCGCCATAGCCAAATTGAGGCGCCTCCGGTGATGGATGCGGAATGGCTGGTCCGCCAAAGGCTGTGACCGAGAAATCCGAGTCGATGCCTTGCCAGTTCTCCGTCTCCCGGACATTGCGCAGATTGCCGATCTGTTCCTGCAGGATCTCCAGATCCGGCTGATTGATATCGTAGGATAAGTTACCCGCCACCGCATTCAAACCGGGCTTGATTGCTTCAAAAGGCGCCACGACAGTATGTGTCAGATGTGAGAGCCGGGCTAATGCATGCTCCTTGTTGCTCATAAATTCCAGGCGGGCACGTTCCGCCTGTTCAAAAACCGACAAAAACTCAAAATAATCCGACATGAGCAGCAATCCGGCTTCATGCCGCTGGTGCAATGCTTTTTCGATACCGGCATGCCGCAGATGAACGTAGGCATCGTTCAGGGCCAGCATTTTCTGCGCGCTCCAATATGCTGCGTAATTTTCCTCCACGAAGAACGTCGCCAGCTTCTTGCTCCATTCATGACGGATGCCTTCTATCCTAACCTGGGTTTCTGCATCTCCAATGGCACGCTCCTGTCTTTCCGCACTGCCCAGCAAGGGATAACGCAATCCGATACGGGCTGCCGGATCAAAAAAACGTCCAAAAGGCTCCCTTGCGAAGGGACTCTTTTGATAACCACCCGACACGCCGCCAAAAACCTCCCAGCCCTTCTGTGCCTCGTTTGCCTGCAAATGAGATTGCTGTGCCTCAAGATCCGCCTTTGTCTTCAGCACAGAAGCTGCCTGATCCAGATGCATGGAAAACTCGGCCAGCGTTCTCACCTGAGCCATGACGTTTGCCGGCAGGAAAATCAGGCTCATCGACAGAAGAATCCAGTGAATCTTCACTGTTTGCCCTTTTTAAGCACCCACCAGGGTGCCATTGAGGAATCCAGATGCCCCTTATTGAACATCTGGTTTGAAATCGCAACAGCGCTCCACAGGCGCGCTGCAAACTGGAATACCGGATAAACCGGCAGCACCAGAAAAGCGCTGCAATCCTGCCATTTTCTATCCGAAACGACCGCAAGATACAGAAGAAACTGGATCAGAATCAGACTTAAATAAAAAAGATAAACCAGTACCATGCTCGCCAGATAGAACGGTAATGGCTGGATAATCGCCATATGGATCATATACAGCACGATGGTAAAGGGCATCACGATCTGAAACAAGATGCCATACCAGAGTATGAACAGAAAATTACCCCAGCCCATGACCGATGCGGAAATCCCCTGTTTATGCTTATTTGCATAGATATACCAGAGGTCTCCATCCCATCGTAATCTCTGCTTGAGAAAGTCACTGAGTCTCTCAGGAACATCGGTATGGGAAACAGCACCTACTTCAAATTCAACTCGAAGTTGCGGATAGCGCCCCTGATACTGTTTGATACGCAAGGTCATATCGAGATCTTCTGCGGTACCGGTATTCCAACCACCGATCTGTTGAAGAAATGATTTTCTGAAAATACCAAAAGCACCCGGTATGTTGTTAATCACACCGAAGTTTGTCAAACCCAGCTTGCCGACCTGGAGACTTAACATATACTCCAGGCTCTGGAATCGGGTCAATAATGATTTGTTTGCATTACGCACACGCATCGGCCCTGTCACCGCAATCACATTGGCATTTTGAAAGTGCAAAGCCGCCCGGTATACCATCTGATTATCAAACGAGGTGTCACCATCTAACGCCATGAATACTTCGCCGCTCGCGCGGCTGAGCCCTGCGTTCAGGGAAGATACCCGTCCGCCGCGCTGAATCTTGGGAATAATGACAAATGAACGGTTGGGACAGGATGAAATCCGGGGCACCAGTTCCCGCAACGCCTGGTAAGTATCCTGGTTTTTCTGTACTCCATCGACCATGGCAATGATCTCGATATGACCCGGATAAACCTGCTCCAGTAACGAAATAACCGTATTCTTGACGGCTTCCCCTTCCGCATAGCATGTAATGGCGCACGTAACACGCGGCATATAGGGTGCAATAAAAGGCACTTCATAGGCTTCTTTCGTGATATGACGAAAAACCCCCAGCCAACTGATAAAATATAGCGGCAACTCAAAAAACAGTACCAGCGGCACAAATACCAGCAGATACGGTATCACCCCCTGATCCTGTGATAAAAAAGCAAACAGGATCTGTCCGGTTTGTGTCAGCGTCTGCATCGCTTAAACTAACTCACCGTGTAAATGTGCCAGCAACAGCTCTGCATTTTCTTTATTTGATATCTGTGATGAAGCTGCACTGATAAAACGACAATCAAATTGCATATCACCCTCTTCCTGCAGTACTTGCATACTACTTTCAATACGTTTCTGAAAGTTTCTTAAGCCTTGCCCATCGGTATGCGGCAACAATAGCCACAACATATTCTCGGCCGTACGGGTTGACAAATCGGGTGTGCGCAGCATGCCCCTCAGTCGCTGGGCAAAGGATTCCAGCATTTGCAACAGTTGTGTATGCCCGGTGAGATCAATCAGTTCGGTTAAGTTTGCAAAATAGATACCAAATAGACTGAACGTAATATCCGGATAGCGCCGGGACGAAATCAGCAACCAATCCAGATCATGCAGAAACAACTCTTTGGAAATAAAATTTAATTGATCAAAACTGGATGCGATGTCGAATATTTCACCGCGTACGGCAATCACTCTCCCTCTATCGCTTAATCGCCAGCTACGGATTCGATTTGATGCAAGATCATTGGGCATCATTACTTTCTCACAAGCCATACAGCGTGCCAACACGTTTGATTCTACAAATGTTTGATGACAGACACGGCAACTATGATTTTCAATGGGGCGATCATAATCACTGCCGATGTGTCGCAACTGTGTATTGCACTTAGGGCAAATGAGCATCCCGCTATGGATAAATTTTTCCTGTATGTCGACACAGCCACAGGTAAAGCAATGCAGCGATGCCTGCAATTCAATATCAATGGCATGGCAGCCCGGACAAACATCAATGAAGCTCAAGTGAGATGAATGACAATACGCACACTCCCTTTGCCGATCGATCAGTGCCACCGGTTCCATTAATTTGGAATTGGCAAGGCTTTGCAACCATTCAAAGGAATCGGATTTATCCTGACCGAGCGCTTCCAGTAATGGATAGCGGTAGAATCGGGAATATTGCCATCCATGATGCGGATGAAGAATAAAATTCGGGCGCAACCACAGGTACTTAATTAAACGCCCTAAATGCGAGATATGCGTCTCACTGTTTTTGTAAGCATTGGAAAGATCCAGAAAATTGCTGATTACGCCCTGTAGCTGCACCGGCGGTAGCAATTGCCCATCTGAAAGACCGCTGTCAATGGATGACATCGATTCCGTGATAAAGCACAATGATGCGAATGTTTCAGAATCCCGGCGAAGCTTGCCAAGAATCGAGGTCGTATAGGGCGAATCACTACCTGCAATTATAAAAGCGGATGGAAGGGTTCCTGCTTTTTTCCACTCAGAGAAATCCTGAAAAAACTGAATTTTAAAAAGATCATGATAGTGATCCAGCGAGTGGCTTTTTTCCTGTGAGAAAAATATGAGCTTGCCGTTTTCTCCCGATGGGCTATTGATCATTTATCTCTTCAAAAATATTTTTCTAGAAAATTTGGACATAAAACTGCAATGTTTCCTTTCTAGGGGCTTAACACATTTATTGATGTCATAAATATTGAACATCACAGCGTAAGAATATTGCATGTCTCCATGTCAGATAATGACTATAGCAAAAAGTCATTAAACCCATGCGTAAAAGAAAGTGGCTAATTGGATCTAAATCGAGGTATAGGTCAGTGAACTACCATAATTAAGTTACTAATCACACTGTTGCCAAAAGAGTGATAATCTATATTTAGTGATCTTTTATACAACACATGACACACCTTTGAGCAGGCAAAATGAATTCTCTAAAATATATTGTATGGTTCGATCAATTGCGCATGATTGATGTTGCGCACGTTGGCGGCAAGAATGCTTCACTGGGCGAGATGATCAGTCAGTTATCGGCTGCGGGAGTCAGCGTTCCCGATGGATTCGCGACAACGGCCAGCGCTTATCGGGATTTTCTCGCACAGAATCAGCTCGATCAGCGCATTGAAACGGCACTTGCATCGGTGGATATTGGTGATGTCACAGCGCTTGCCCAGGCTGGCCATACCATCCGTGGCTGGATCAGGGCAGCTTCCTTGCCGGATTCACTGCAGGCTGAGATTACCCAGGCCTATGAAAAGATGCGATTGGCAGCAGGCAATCATGACGTATCCGTTGCCGTTCGATCATCCGCCACGGCTGAAGATCTTGCCGATGCGTCATTTGCCGGGCAGCAGGAAACCTTACTGAATATCCGCGGACTGGATAATTTACTGACCGCCATTAAATATGTTTTCGCGTCACTCTATGACGACCGCGCCATTGCCTACCGGGTACACAAGGGGTTTATCCATGCCGATGTCGCCTTATCCGCCGGCATACAGCACATGATCCGCAGCGATGTCGGTGCTGCGGGTGTGATGTTCACGCTGGATACGGAGTCAGGCTTTGATCAGGTTGTGTTGATTACAGCTTCCTACGGATTGGGTGAAGCGATCGTACAAGGCACCGTCAATCCTGATGAATTCTACGTTTATAAGCCCGCACTCATGCAGGGAAAATCTGCAATCATCAAACGCAGTCTGGGTTCCAAACTGAACCAGATCAAATATACCGAAAATCCGGATATCCATCATTCCGTGCAAACCTGCGATGTTCCCCCTGAAAAACAAGCCTGTTTTTCCATTACCGATGAAGAAGCCGAAGAACTCGCGCGTCAGGCGCTGATCATCGAACGGCATTATCAAAGACCCATGGACATTGAGTGGGGAAAAGACGGCACCAACGGCAAACTCTATATCCTGCAGGCACGGCCTGAAACCGTCCAATCCCAGGTCAATTCAAAAATAATAAAAAACTATCGTTTGAAGAACCAGTCCGGCATCCTGGTATCGGGGCGCGCGATTGGACAGAAAATCGGCAGCGGATCGGTGCGGCTGGTTCTCAATGCCCGGGAAATGTCCCGCGTTCAGGCAGGCGATATTCTGGTTACGGATATGACCGACCCGGATTGGGAACCCGTCATGAAACGCGCAGCAGCCATTGTCACGAACCGGGGCGGGCGCACTTGCCATGCCGCCATCATTGCCCGTGAACTGGGCATCCCTGCTGTTGTCGGCTGCGGCAATGCCACTGAAGTGCTGGCGGAAGGGCAGATCGTTACCGTATCGTGTGCGGATGGCGATGCGGGGCATGTATTTCAAGGTGCGCTGGAAGTCGAAGTCACTGAACTGGTACTGGAATCCATGCCATCCCTGCCGGTTAAAATTTCCATGAATATCGGCAATCCGGAACTGGCTTTTGACCTGCAACGATTGCCCAACCATGGCGTGGGACTGGCAAGACTGGAATTTATCATTGCTCGCATGATCGGCGTGCATCCCAAAGCCATTCTGGATTATCTCAATCTGCCTGATGACCTGAAAGAAACTATCGAAAAACGCTGTGCCGCCTATCGTGATCCGGTGCAGTATTACGTCGATAAACTTAGTGAAGGCATTGCCACCATCGCTGCCGCATTCGCACCCAAACCTGTCATCGTGCGCCTGTCCGACTTTAAATCCAACGAATACGCCAACCTGATCGGCGGCTCGCACTATGAGCCCAAAGAAGAAAACCCCATGCTCGGCTTTCGTGGCGCATCCCGGTATATCTCCAAAGATTTTCAGGACTGTTTCACGCTGGAATGCCAGGCACTCAAGAAAGT
>ERZ1292633.5925-Hain-H41-02um-R1-5925-length-10870-cov-4_pt1 | contig 10870 bp, 3 predicted proteins | sample MGYA00564406_ERZ1292633 | MGnify/ENA primary metagenome ERZ1292633 (study PRJEB36523, sample SAMEA6512639) | groundwater metagenome | collected 2019-01-08 | study: AquaDiva: Metagenomics assemblies of 32 groundwater samples
AGATTAAACTATGATATAAGTGGCCTGACTTTTGGCGGCGGCGTCAAGATGCCGTTTGGCGAAGAGCGAGAGATTCGCGTCGCCTACGCCTGGCAGGATTTCGGAATTCTCACTCAGGTGCACCGCTTCACGCTGGGCATCGCATTTTAAGGATGGAAACCACAGCAATGAAAAGACTTGTTACCAATATTTCGCCGGTTGTTCATCTCGCTATCATTTTGGCGGTGGTTGTCGTTACCGCTCTTGTGATAAGTATGGGATGCTCCGATCGCCTCAAGGGCGACGTGGACACGAATCAAAAGCCGTACGTCAATTTTGTTAATGTTCCTCCCGATCTCCAGCGCTTTTCGCGTAACCCTATCATTAACTGGTACGGCAGTGATGTCGATGGCATCATCGCCTATTTCCGCTACGTTGTCGTTCTCAGGTCAGACATCGGCGTTATCGATCCGGTTACATATGTTCTGGATACCAGCAAAGTAAGCTCCAGTGCGTGGACTCATTTGACAGTAAACCCCACTGCCGCCGATCCGAAGACCAGCCAGATAGTCAAGATGTCGGCCGACATGTCCGATCCGATTCGCCAATACATTGAGCAATACGTTTTCCTTCAGGCGGTGGACGCAGAAGGGGCGTCGTCGGATGTCGTCTATCGATTATTTTCGAGAAACGATCACCCCCCGCAAACCATGATATTCGGCTATTCCCCAAGTGATACGCCATTTGTGAATTCAGTCTTTCCGAGCGGTCAAATATCAGGAGTAAGAATCCGCTGGACCGGCTCGGACTTGATCGACTATCCGCAGGATCCCCCTCCGTTTGATTACCATTGGCGGTTGTATGGCCCTTACACGGACTCTCAATTCAACATTATCGCTACGAAGCATTTTAGAAAGGTGTTACTCACTCGCGAGGCTTTAGTGTACGACTCTGGAGTATTGCTTGAAAAATTTGACACGACATTTTACGGTCCGGATTCTTTTACGGTTAAGTATGACTCTGTTACCGTCAGACCGTCCAATGCCTCCCGCATAGCAACGATATTCGGAGCCGATTTCGGTGTGTTTGAACCTCATTTCGCTATCGAGGATACCGCGTTTACGAACCCGGTAAATGATTTGAATCGAATTGTCGACAGTTCGCTGGGTGCCATTGATGAGTGGGTTCGGAATACAGACGACACACTGTTCAATGTATTCAAGGATGCACAGGCAGATACGACCCAGCAGTTGCGGTTTATTCTTTGGGCAAGGTCCCGCGATGATGCGGGGGTGCCCGATCCGATTCCTGCCTATTTGCAGAACGGCATTGGGGTCGTCGATCCTAAATTCGAACGACATGTTTTGATAATTGACTATACCAATCAGACAGGCGCCGGTAAACTCAATGCTGTTGATGCGACTCAATCCAGCGCCTTTTGGCTGAAGTACATTCATAATTGGGAAACGGCAACGGGACTCGACACCCAGTTCACCGTTGCGACTGATGTTGTAAAACCCGCACAGCTCGGTCTAATCAAGCGACTACTTCAGCACCGCGTGGTTATTCTCTTCAATGATCATGCTATCAAGTCAAACATATGGGAACAGGCGGCTACCTATGGCCCGGTTCTCAAGGCCATCAGCGGTGGTGTAAATTGCTGGCTTCAGATGCGCTGTTCGGTTTTGGGACAGCTCAATGGTGTGCCTTCTTATGCGCCAGTCCCGCCGTTGTCATTTCTTTATTCCGCCTTTTTCGGCGTTGAATCGCCAAGCGGGCGGGAACACATTTATAATTCGGGATGGTCGTGGTATGCCAACGGCGGTGGAACGGGTGACACGGTTCGCAACGAGAGCTTTAAGGGGGCACGGTCTCTTCCGGAGATGGAGGAAATGTGGCCGCCGCTCTTCATTGACACGGCATTGTTACATGCAAACTACAACTGGTCATTCCTGCAATCTATAAATTCTACTACTGGAGATACAATCAAGGCGCCTTTCCGTTGGGTAAGCGAAATGGCTGCCCTCCCAGAGGTCAATCCGACGCCACGCCTGACGCCGGGAACCGATCCGATGTACTTTTTCTATTCGATGTACAACAATGGCGTGGCCTTAGGCGACTCGACCAATGGGAAGATTTATGGCGGATCCCATCCGAATGGGCCGGACTATAATCACTCCTTTTATCCAGTGGCTCACCAATTCAATAGCGGCTTCTACAAAACCGTCCACATGGACTTTACTCTTCCGGCAATCAAGCGCGACGCAAATCTTGACGTGGCTTTTAACCGTATCATGGACTACCTCTGGGACGGCGGCCTCGGTATGGCTACGGAGGGAAAGCGCTATCCGGATTCGAAGGCGAACTGGAGCCGTGAAGATTTCCAGAATGCATGGAAGCTTGTTCAGGATAGATGGAACGCCGATGCCGGCTGGACACCCGAGGATGCGTTGAAGTAGCCTCATTCGACTTCATATCTGACAATCACGAAGAGCCGACACCCAGTCGGCTCTTTTTTTGTGACTTGCAATTCCTGCGCTCGTTTGTCTTCAGTGTTCAGACCTGCCTTTTTGTTTGTAAGTCGGGTTCCGAATGAGGTGAGCCAAGCGAATCGAAAGAGAAACCCGACAACTGTGTGGGAGGAGGATGTCGGGTTTCTCTCCCGCCTGTGGCGGGGTCGGAACACCGACCTACGAAAAGTGCTGGCGTCAGAGCCTGTCGAGAAATTGGCTCTTGGGAAAGCGGCGAGATATTTCAACCACGAGTGAGTCCGCTACCCGTTCCTGACCGGTGGATCGATAGGCCGCCACCAGATTGACCCACGCCCGCTCGTTGAGGGAATCACTTTCGATGGCTTTTCTTGAGCAATTGATTGCTTCGCCGTACCGTTGGTCGACCCCGGCAATAAACCCCAGTTGAAACCACACCCCGGACTTGCTCTTGTCCCATGCGATCTCCGGTGAGCTGTCCATGGAGCCAAACAGTTTGTCGTTCGTTTCCACCGGCGGTGAATTCGAAGTCACGGCGAGCCGAAGATACTTCTCCGCAATGGAATATCTTCCAAGCCCGCCGAGAATCGCTCCGACTTCGGTTAACACCGACACATCATTGTGAGTGGCTTGAACGGCAGAGTCAGCAATAGCAATCAGTCCGGCGATATTACCAGAATCGCTTGCGTACTGCACCCGAAGTAAGGCCACCCACCCCTGTGGATCCCACGGGGCGAGGATGGTGGCACGCCGTGACGCGGATTCGGCATCGGCATAGCGCCGAGCGAGTAAGGTGAGCGAAGAAATATTGATAAACGCTTTGTGGCGTCCTGGATTGAGCCGTGCCTCTCTGATGAATGCGATCATCGCCGAATCGGGATGTCCGAGTCGAAGAAACGACACCCCCAGATTCAGATTAGCATCGGGATAGGCGCTGTCGCTCGATACCACCGAGCCGAATATGTCACAGGCAGTACGGTTGTCTTTCTGCGAAAGGGCGTACAGTCCGCGGGACATGCTGTCCTGCGAGAATGTCGCCGGTCTCAGCTGTACCAACGGCAGGTATGTTATTATCCCGCTTGCAACTAATACCGCCAACACGATTCCCCATCGCCGAATCCCTCCCTTGAGCGCCTGCCATACGACGAAAAGCCCGTGAGATGCAAGCACGATGATAATCGGAATGATCGGGAGACGGAAGCGGGAGGCGTAAAAGAAAACGCAGACTGACAAAAGAAAAAGAGCTGAGAATATGCCCAGGAAAAGTCCGCGACGATCGCCGTCGAATAAACAGGCGACCACTGCCAGAGAGAATATCAACCCAAACCCCAGCAGATTTAGACCCCAAAAGGGGACTCGTCTGAAAAATGAACTCATGTCGCGGTTGTTGGATATCTCTCTGTCGGAAACAGCGAATGCCACTTTCCGGGCAAAGAGGGTGAGGGCGTCGATGGGATGCGCGGCAATCCATTCCCATCCCTCGGATGACCAGTAGGATGAAACTTCTCCCGGTCTGAGAGAATGTCCGCTCTGCTCCTCTGCTATCTGCTTAACCTGCGACATTTGCCAGTTCCAGCCCAAAGGTTCCGGCATGACAGCTGAGACTCCGTCAGACTCGGCGTTATTGCCAATAAAGAAATTGACTCCCCCTTGCGAAGCGATAAGGACCGGGTCGCCCGCTACCACTATGTTGCGGATGGTAATCGGAAGAATTAGCGCGAGGGTTGTTACCGCAACTGTCAACCACTGTTTCACAGAACGTCTGCCCGAATGGTAATAGTGCCACAGCACAAAGAACGGCGCCACAATGAGAATCGTCGGACGGGTGATAGCGGCAAGACCGATAGACAGCCCAAGCCAGACGGCGTTGGTTCGACCGGGATGATCATCGAATATCAGGAAGCGTTCAATGCAGAAGAGAACAAGAAGGGTGAAGAGCGGATCAAGAAGAAGCTCACCGTTGAAATAAATCAAAGCGGGATAGAAACACGCCACCACAGCGGAGACAATGGCGCACCTGCGATCGAATACTCTGAGGCCAAGCCGAAAGGTCATTGCTACGATTCCCAGCCCAACAATCAATCCAAACAATCGCGCGATCCAGATGTCGGGCGACAGTAAGGCATATACAATGGCGAGACACCAGACATAGAATGGAGCGCGAAAATAGGTTGTATCACCAACAATATTGCCCCCCGCGATCGAACGCGCCCAATTGTGGTGGTAATGATTGTCGACGGTAAGCTGGTTCCATTCGGGGAGAGAGGAATAAAAGATGAGATAGCTCATTTGCACGATAGCGTAGATGAGCAGGATAATTAACAGGGATCGATCAACCCCCAAAAGTCTCTTCCGAATTTCGTTCATTTGTCCAATATAATCACGGCTCCCTTCAAACTCTTCTTCAATGTTAGGCTGAATCACCATGCTCGGCCGTGCATACCAGCCAGCAACCAACCACATGCCTTGCCTGCAGAGTATTGCGAACTTGATTCACAATCCGAGAAAATTATTCCTCTTTGATTGTCGCGTAAGTCATTGTAATCAAGATAGTTACGGCTCTTTTGGTAACTTTCGGTTGAGCTTCCAGTATGAATTATGCACATCCATTCATCCTTTCCGAAGGGGCACGGCGGTTGCAAGACAAGGGGTGACGCGAGAGGACTGATAACGGGATGATAAAACAATTGTCACTACATATTACTGTGTTTGCCGCGCTTCTTAGTCTTGCGGCGGCCGACTCATTTGCCTCACAGAAATTGACTCCACATCTTCAGGAATTGGCACAGAGTTCAGTTCCTGTAGGGAATGATTCGGTGATTGAAGTCATCGTGTTCATACAGCAGTCTCAACTTACCGACAACATAAGTCAATCCACCTCTCAACCAAACTTATCCCGCGGCGAGCGAATCGCGCGTGTCCACCGTCAATTGACGAGCTTTCAGTCGCAGGCGCTGAGCAGAGTCGAATCGGTCCTCAATCGCGTCTCAATCGTCCCCATTCGACGACTGTGGATTGTCCCATCCTTTGTGGCAACAGTGCCTGCGACAGAGCTTGCCTCTCTTGCCGCTCTTGACGACGTGGCGGAGATTGTTGAAAACGCAGCCATCGTTTTCGAGCAACCCGTTGACACCGGCATTGGCTCAGCGGCGCTATCGACCGCGGTCTCAACCCAGTTGTCACGTCTTAATGTCCCTGCTCTCTGGAGCCGCGGACTGAAAGGGAAGGGGCGACTCGTCTGTTCGTTCGATACCGGCGTGGAAAAAGTGCATCCCGGGCTCAGCGACAAGTGGCGCGGCAATCATGCTCCGTTGGCGTCGACGTGGTTCTCCAAAGTAGTTCCCGATTCATTGCCCCGCGATCTGGCCGGACACGGAACCCACACTATGGGTGTCATGGTCGGCGCCATGCCGGGGGACTCGTTTGGCGTTGCACCCGAAGCGGAATGGATGACCGCTGGCGTCATAGATCAGGGTCGGCCATTTCAAACGACACTCTCCGATATTCTCGAGGCGTTTCAGTGGGCGCTCAACCCTGATGGCAACCCAGCCACTACCGATGACGTCCCCGATGTTATCCTCAATAGCTGGGGCGTGCCGAAAGGGCTATTCGCTCCGTGTGATGCGACATTTTGGACCGCCATCGATAACGTCGAGGCCGCCGGTATCGTGACAATCTTTGCCGCCGGTAATGAGGGGCCCAATCCCAAAACGCTTCGCAGTCCCGCCGACCGGGCTTCGACTCCGCTCAATTCGTTTGCGGTTGGAGCAGTTGATGACGCCAACGTCGTCGCAAGTTTCTCAAGCCGAGGACCGTCGTCATGCGATACGACACAAATCAAACCTGAGGTCGTTGCCCCCGGCGTCTCGATACGCTCTTCATGGAGGGGTGGGGGATTCAATCTGATGACTGGCACATCCATGGCCGCCCCCTACATCGCCGGATTGGCCATTCTCGCAAGACAGTACAATCCCGATGCCACCGTGGCTGAAATCAAGCAAGCAATAATCCAGTCATGCACCGACTTGGGTGCATTTGGCAATGACAACGCCTATGGCAACGGTTTCCCCAATGCGCTGGAGATGATAAATGCCCTGACTCCGCCTCAGTCGCCCCTTTTTCAAATTGCGCAGGTGAGCATCGGCGGCGATGGCATTGCCCTCCCCGGTGAGCAGGTAGCAGTTCATATCATCTTAACAAATGCCATCGGAAATATGGAATCGGTGGCGGCGAGCATTCTCAGCAGTTCCGGCGATGTCTCGTTGGGAGCTTCGCAAACGGGCTTCTTCTTTGGAACCGGCGGAACCGTCGCGGTCAGTGCGCCGGATTTATCACTGACATTTGATCCCGCCAGCGTGCATGGTGACAGCCGTACATTTTCGCTGGTGCTATTTAACGGAAACACCATCTTCGATACCCTTGAGTTTCAACTCACCGTCGGCATACCTCCCGCTGGGGCAATCGCCGATCACTCAACAAGCCGCCTCCGGACGTCGGTGTCGGATTTCGGGCAATTTGGGTTTGGCCCAGGTTCAATCTACAACGCTGGCGGACATGGGGTGCGTCTCGATGAAGGCGGCAACATTCTTTACGAGGCCGGTATTGTTGTCGGACGCAATGCCCTGCAATTGTCGAGCGCCCTTCGAGACAGCCTCGGTAACGCGCGAAGCTCTGAATTCACTCCGAAAATTGCTCTCAGCGGATCGATACTCTCGGCCGGCGGAAGCTCGCGCCGCACTGCACAGTATCAGGACACCCAGTCGGATATCCCGATTCCAATAACCGTTTCGCAGGAAAGCGTAACGTGGGAGTCTCTCGGTGAAGAAAATGCTCTTCTGGTTCGCTTCCATCTCGTAAACGAGTCGAATGACATTCAAACCAATCTCTGGTTGGGATTTCTGGCGGATTTCGATCTGTCACTCTCCGACAAAGCCAACTATGACGCCGATCTACGGCTCGTCTGGCTGGAAGCGCCGAATGGAACTGCGGCGGGAGTTGTGCTTCTCAAGAATTTGACCAATGTTCAGGCGCTCACTAATGCAACAGGAAAGGTCGGCTTCACAACCTCTCAGCTCTATGGCATGCTCTCAACAACGGGGATCCATGTTGATCCTCAGACAAGCGCCGACCGGATGCTCTTCGCAAGCGGCGGATCGTTCAGTCTCTCAGCGAGAGACTCAGTCGAAATTGCGCTGGCAATGGTTGCAGGCTCCAGCGTCGCCGATCTCTTCTCCACGGCGCAAAAAGTACGACAGCGATTTGAAGGAGTGACAGGCGTTGATGACCCTCCATCAGTATTGCCGAGCGCTTTCCATCTCTATCAGAATTATCCTAATCCCTTCAATCCCTCGACGACGATTGCCTTCGATCTGCTCCGCTCCGCCGATGTACATCTGACTGTCTTCAACTGCCTCGGCCAGCATGTTGCGACGTTGGTACAAGGGCATCTTGGGGTAGGGCATCACGAAACATTATGGTCGGGCAAGAATGACAACGGCCAGACCGTTGCAAGCGGTCTCTACTATTACCGCCTTGTCGGAAACGATCAGGCCGTCACGCGAAAAATGCTGTTGGTGAAATAAGATGCGCACACTCCACTCCATAGGGACTGTTGAACAGGCGTTTCCATCACTTCGGAGGCACTCTCATGTGTCTCGTGCGAAAGTGCGTGTCGTTCTTTCACTTCGAAATGAGAAACTGGAGGCACTCCGGCACGACTGTGCCACGCGGATTAGTGTCAATCACGCCCCAGTAACAGTAAGATCCTTTGGCGAACCAGTTTTGATAATTGGCCGGTTTGTGAGAAATTCGGTCTTTTTGCGCGCTCTCACGGTCACACTGCTGTGGATTATTGTCCTTTGCGCTCTCGAAGCATTTGCAATCGCACCGTCCGATGAGGCAATAGCGCGCTGGACCGACGAAGGGACGCTTGAGAACAAGCTGGGGCATCTCAAATCATTCAAAGAACTTGGCGGTTGCACAGCCGAGCATGGTATTTTGAAGCGGACGACGGTTGATGGCCTTTCGCTCAGCGCGGGGAGTGCCACTATAGACACAATGCGCACCCTTGTGCTCTTAATCGACTTTTCCGACTGGCCTGCCTCGGGGCAAGGAACCTTTGGTACGGGCAAAGATTTTGACTCGATTCTTTTTTCAAATCGCGAGACCGACTCCATTGCCAATCGTACCGGCTCCATGACCGATTACTACCTCGAAAACTCCTACGGGCATCTTCTGATTCAGGGGGATATAGTCGGCTGGCTGAGAATGCCCCGCACCTACGCCTGGTATGAAGGGGGAGATGATGGATTGACACGAGGCCGCTATCTTGCCTATGATGCCGCAATGGCTGCTGAAGCGGCGGGAATTGATTTTTCGCAATACGACCATGACGGCGACAGTACATGTGATGGCCTCATACTCGTCCATTCTGGCGCCGGTGCAGAGGCCGGCGGTTACGGAATCTGGTCGCACAAATGGACAGTCTCGCCATCGGTCACACTTGATGGCGTTGTCGTCTCCGCCTATACGATGAACCCGGAAGAAGACGGTTCGACAGGCAGACTATCATCGATAGGCGTTTTCTGCCACGAGTTTGGTCACTTTTTAGGTTTACCCGACCTGTATGATATCGATGGCGTTCCTGCTGGGTCTCAAGGGCTTGGTCGATGGAGTCTCATGGCCGCCGGAAGTTACAACGGCAACTCCCGCACTCCGGCCCATTTGGATGCATGGTGCAAAGCCGAGCTTGGATTTGTCACACCCATTACCGTCACCCAAAACATCCATCAGGCATCAATACCCGAAGTTGAGCACAATCCGGTCGTCTATAAACTTCAGAATGCCGCTTGCGGCCCGTATGAGTACTTCCTCGTTGAGAATAGAAGCCTGACCGGTTTCGATGTTGGACTGCCATCGCCGGGACTTCTCATTTACCATATTGATCTTTCTGCCCCAACCGAGAATCGTGACAATCTCCGCTATTTCGTCGCGCTGGAACAGGCTGATGGCCGCAATGATCTCGCATTCGGAAGTGGTAACCGCGGAGATGGGGGCGACCCATGGCACACAGGTACAAGTACCGAGTTCTTTTCGTATAGCGCTCCATCGTCTTTCACAAACGATGGCATCAAGACAGGCATTGCAGTCGGGGAGATTAGCGATGTGGATTCGGTAATGTACGCGAATCTGGATATCTCAGCCTCCCATCCGTGGTTTGTAGTGGATAGTTCAATTCCTCCCATCTTCTCTGATAATGTTCCGGATGGCGATGGGGATGGTCTTTTTGAAGCAGGGGAGACAATCTCCCTTTCTACTGTCCTTCGCAATCTCATGCGACCGGGATTTAACTACCAGTTTGCGATTTCAGGCAATCCCTCGTTAGTAACCTCTGGCGCAACCCGTTTTGCGCAACCGGTCAATTCAGACACCGCCGCTATATTCCCCGAAGATCCAGTCACGTTCACAGTTCGAGATAATATCTCTCCCATAATTGACACTGTCTGGCTCGAAATTACTTGTGATTCGCTCCCTTCGGTTGCAGGAGGTTCTCGCTACAGCCAGCAGTTTCCCTTCGAGATAGCTCTTGGCGCTCCGGAAGTTCTGGTTGTCGACGATGATCGCGGGGCGACATTTGAGCTAGTGTATACGTCGTCTCTGAATCGCCTGCGCGTTCCTCACGCTGTTTGGAACATCGCCACGCAAGGCGTTCCGGCGATATCGAATCTTCGCGATTATCCCTCGATTATCTGGTTCACAGGAGACTCGACTGGCGGAGCAATCGACGCCAGGCGAATGTCATCGATGAAATCGGCGATGTCGAACGGTCTGTCACTGATGTTGGTAACTTCCTCCGCCGCCGCCGATATGGCGTCTCTCGATTCGATGTTCATGGCCAACTACTTTGGAGCGCGCTATGTTGATACGTCTCTTTTGCACCCGCTCATTGCCTCGGTGGATTCGGGACGAATATTTGATTCAACCGCCTATTTCTACCGCTCCGACTACCCGGTTCACAGGAGACAGATGGTAATCGAGGCCATCGGCGATGGCCAGGTTGCTCTGCGAATCAACCACACCTGGCCCTGCGCGACATTCATGGATGGGAGCATTCGCTCCCTTCTGCTTACTATCCCACTTGAAAATATAAATGATCTCCGCCTCGATCCTGTCGATACTTTGCTGGCGCGAGCGCTGGTATTCCTTGGAAGACCCAACCAACCTGCAAGTGGCGGGAGAGAGGAATCAACATTGGTTCCATCCACCTTTACGCTCATGCAGAACTACCCCAATCCATTCAATCCCACCACGACCATTGCTTTTGAAGTTCATGCGGACGACGCTATGTCCCCGGTTAACGCCCGCCTTGACATCTTCAACGTCCTCGTCGAAAGGGTTGCGAC
>ERZ1292633.5926-Hain-H41-02um-R1-5926-length-10868-cov-6_pt1 | contig 10868 bp, 6 predicted proteins | sample MGYA00564406_ERZ1292633 | MGnify/ENA primary metagenome ERZ1292633 (study PRJEB36523, sample SAMEA6512639) | groundwater metagenome | collected 2019-01-08 | study: AquaDiva: Metagenomics assemblies of 32 groundwater samples
CCCGACACCGCCCCGTCCCGGTAGAGATCCTTTGACGTGTTGACCGTTGTCACCGCGGCCAAACCGCCCCGCCCGCCCCGCACGCCCGTGGGCACGGCGACCTCCGTCGTGTCGTTGGCGGCGACGCTCGCGCCGGTTTGCTCTTTCGACGCGCAATTGCCGAGAACAGCGCTCGCCCGCGAGGCGGCGTGATTGAGGAAAGCCGCCGCCGCCCGCGCCTCCTGGCTCCTACCGATCTGATCTTTCGTCGTCCACTCCTTCAAATCATTGCGCAGACAACGCTCCCATTTCGCGCCGGGGACGAACGTCTTCGATAAGTCGGGATGATTCAACGCCCAGCCGGGAGACGCCGCGCCGGGACCGACCGCGAAATAAAGATCGGCCACCGGTCCCATGCCCGCTTCCTTGACCCAGGTCTTGACCATGGAGGCAAGCCCCTGCTCGTCGGTTTGCGCCGCGACGAATCGCTTGCCCTGGTCATCGGGCCCCAGGAGAAATTCCTCGATGCGCTTTTGCGCGTCGGCGCGCGCTCCGCCATTGCTCTTGAGGACCTCGCTCAAAACGTTGACCGTGTTTTTGGCGTCCGTTTCAACGGGCTTGGCGGCGGGGTCGGCGACCGTCCCGAAAGCGGGCGTCCGCAGGGACAGTGTCCCCACGGACGCCGCCAGCAGGGCGGCCATGATGGGATGCAGGGGTTTCATGGCGTTCTCCGGACCGACTTTACTGCACGTCTATAGTGTTTGTACCACGCCAGGAGTTGCGGCGCATGGGCCTAAAGTCCTAATTCTCATTTCCCCGAAACGCCCTTCGGTGGTTTCGACATCTCATCCAACTTCATTTGCAGATCACCCATGACGGCCCGCTGCGTTATCTGCATATCGCCCACCGCGGTAAACGCTTTTTCAAAAATGTCTTTAGAAGACTGCGGGAGTGGATCCGTCTTTTCCGTTTTAAGCTTCGCGGCCTCTTGTTGCGCCTGATCGACAGCGGCCATGGCTGTTCCCGCTTTCTCCAAAACCACCTTGGCCTCCTCGAGCACGGCCTCTTTATCTGCGGGCGTCGAAATTTTCGGATCCTGAGGGCTCGCGCTCGACTTGATGCCGAACGAATTGGACACTTCGTCAGCGGTCGGCTTGAATTTCGCCGTAACCCCAATCACCGCCTGCAAAGTCCCCTTGGGATCTGACGCCGCCTCCGCTCTAAGAAGCGCCGGATGCAGTTTTCCTAGATACTCGCTTTGGTCCTTAATAACCCCATCAAATCCATCGCGCGCGGTTTTTGCCTGATCGAATAAACGCGCGTACGTAGCCGAGAGGGGATTGCGCGCAAATGGAGCAGGATCATAAAGTTGGCCTTTATCCTGGGCGACCGTCTCAAGATGAGCCTTCGCCTTCGTAAGCAATTCCATGGCGTCGCGATGCGATTTCCGGGCGATCGTCACCTGGTCATTGGCGGATTTCACGTCGTTTTTGTCCTTGTCCGACATCTCCAGCATCGCGGGCACCGCTGGAGCCGCGAGCAGCGTGCCAACCGATTTTTCAAATAACTCTTTAACCGAAAATTCTTCCTTGATCCGGATGGCCCCGCATCTTTCCGATGAGCCGCTACGATACAAGGCATCGCGCACGGCAATCAATTTCCCGGTCTTAACCCGCATGTCATCAACCACACGGACCACGGGCGCCGCCAGCATGCTTCCACCCGAGGACCCTTTCTTATTTTCCGCAAGCGCACTTTCTAAAAGGCCGCACAGTTCCTCAAGCGAGTTGCCCGCCACAAAAACCGTGCTCTCTCCGGTCGTATTGGTCAAGCCGGCCGCCTGGCCATTCGGGGTCACCCCTCGTTCGGCCTTGGGATCAGGATTCGACGCGGTTTTTCCGGTCTTGACGCACGTCAACAGCACGCTGGCCGTTCCGCCGCTGTTCGAATAGAGAGTCATCGTGGTTCCATCGCTCTCTTCCGACCAGCACTGTCCTCCCCGCGTTTTGCCGTCGCCGGAGCACATGACGGTCATTTGAGCCCGCGACATCGTGGTCGCGCCGCATTTATACTCCGCATCGGGGGGCGTGGGAGATAGCAATTTACCGAGCCACACGCCCATCGGTTTGCCGATGCCCTCAGTCGCCAGGGACTTGACCAAATCGTTGCGGATGCCGTAGAGAAGCAGTTCGGGGTCCTTGAGCTTGCGCTTTTCAAAAGCCAGCTGAATCTCCTGCATCATGCGCTCGCGCGCCGCGATGAAGGACAGGGCCTCGCCCACGCTCTTGACTCCGGGGGGATAGCCGCCGCCGGGAAACTTGTCGTTGGGACCGAGGCCGCCGTGACCGTGGCCGCCGTAGCCCGAACCGCCGGTCGGAATCGTCTCCTTGGCCGCCTCGTTGAGCGCGCTGAGCGCGCTGCCCGTGCGCGAGAACTGGTCGCCCGCGTTCTGGCCCGCGCGCTTGGTGGCGTCAAGGCCGGTCGGATTGCTCGAGCCGCGGCCGCCGGCCGCGGTCCTGAAGTTGCGATCGGGGCGCACCAAGTTGAGGCCGCCGCCGCCCGTATCGGGGCGTCCGCCCTGAGCGGGCGCGATCGGCGCCAGGCTGCTTGAAGCGCTGCTGCTGCCGCCGGCCACGCCCAAGCCGCGCAGGCCCGAGCCGCCGAGGGGAACCTTGGGAATCGGCATCGGCGAGCGTCCCAACGCCGAGGACGCGCCGCGGGAGGCCGAGCCGGCCAAGGCGTCCTTGAGATCGGCCTCGCTGCGGCCGGAGGGCGGCGTCGGAGGAGCGATCGAACCCGCCGGAGGCTGCTGGGCCGCTCCCGGACCCATGACCAACGCGGAGGGGTCGCGCACGTTGAGGGGCGTGATAATGTCTCCCGAGCTGCCGACGGCGCCTCCGGAGGCGATGCCGTTGTTGCTCTCGTAGGGAGTGCCTCCGCCGCCGAAGAAATTGCCTCCCGGGGCCCTTCCCCAGCCCTGTTGGAGCTGGCCGTCGGCGCTTTCCGGGCTCATCATGAAATGCTCGGCCAGCGGCGCCATGAACAGCGTTCCCAGTCCCGCGAGGATGAAAGCTAAATCTTTCTTTTTGAACTGCTTGAGGCGGTCGATCAGCGTCAAACCGACGCCCAAACCTTTGATTTTGACCTGGGGTCTTTGGGTGTCTTTGAGAGTGGGGATTTTGGGCTGCTGGTCCATGAGATTATCTCCTCAACTGGGATAGTGTAAGAGGGGGATATCGGCGTGTCAAGCGCGAGCGAGGTCTTTAATCCAATTTTTACCATGCGGCAAAAAGAATTCCTTGGCCCTCGGGGAGGGAATCCCGAACCCGCCCGACGGGATCGATGACGGCCGAAAAGCCGTGAGCGATGCAGCGCACGAAGTGCGTCCGGCTTTCCACCGCCCGCAGGCGCGAGCGCAGCAGGTGAAGCCGGGGATGAATGGTGCCCTTGAAAAGACTGTCATTGGCCAAGGAGAAGACGACGTCGGCGCCCGCTCGGGACAATTGCCGCGTCGGCCGCGAGGTGACGTCGTCGAAACAGGGCAGTAGGGCGACCCGGCCCAAGCCCGGGATCTCGACGGGGCTGGCCTGGCGGCCCACGACGACCATGGGTCGGCCGACGGGGGACGGATGCTGGGCGATCTGCGAGCCCACGAGCTTCCCCTCGGGGGAGAACACCAGATTCATCACCCACGCCTGCCGCCCGTAGTCTCCGGCCTCAACGGGCGCGTTGGTGCCCAAAGCGATATACGCCTTGGCCCGGCGCGCGATGCCCGCCCAGCGTCCCGGCTCGCGATAGATGTCCTCCGGGATTTGGTACTGGGGAAACAGCACCATGTCCGCCCCGCGCCCGGCGGCCTCGAGGGCCATGCGTTCGTAGGTCTTGAATATGTCGTCGCGGTGCGCCGTCCGCCAGGACCACTCGAAAGGGAGATCATGCTGAGCGCAGGCGATGCGCAACGATTTCTTGGCCGGCGCCGCCGCATCGAAGCGGCGTATGGCCGTCGCCCCCCAGACCCATGCGGCGCTCAGCAGAACGCAGACGGCCGCGAGCTCGGCGGCCGCGCGGCGCGGCCGGGCTCGATCCTCGAAGGCCTGCGCGGCGAGAACGACCAGCGCCACGAGGAAAAAAACAAGGCCGGTCTCGCCGAAAGGACGCGCCAGCTGCAGCAAGGGCAGCGGAATCGGGACGTGAAGTCCCGTCAAGAATACGACGGAGCCGAAAAAAGGACGCACGGGGTTTCCGGCGATCAAGGCCGGCGCCGTCCAGATCAGCGCCGCCAAGGGGGCCCGGACCCAAAGCGGCAGGCGGCGCGCATGCCAAATGGCGACGGAAACATAGGCCCCGAACGCGGCCCCGGCCAGCCAAGCCCCGGCATGAATCAACGGGGGCAGGCGGATCATCCAGCTGAACAACAGCCCGTAGTAGACGGCCCCCAGGGCCGCGCCGCGGCGCACGGCGGCCGTCCAGGAGTCCGCCCCCCGGCCCGCGCCGCACAGAAAAGCCAGCCACGCCGCGGCGATAAGAAACGCGATCAGGCCCATCGCGCGATCAAGCCGAAAGCGCTCACGAACCCAGCCCGCACAGAATGTCCTCTAAAATTCCCCCGGAGCCGCAGCTGCCGGTCTGCATCTGGCCGCACATCTGCTTCATGGGCCCCGTGGCCGAGCCCGCCGGTGAGGACACCCCCAGGCCGGCGCAGTAGGAAGGAAGATCGCATGGCTTGTCGATCCGGTCGATCACGCTTTGCAGCTCGCCGCCGCACGCGGCTTTGATTTGGTTTTGGACATTAATGCAAGGGTCGCATTCGCAGGGGTCGCCGCAGGCGCCGGGCAGCTGCCCGTACAGATTGTTGATATGGGTCTGCATCTGCCCCAGGCGCTTATAATCCGGCTGCTTGCCCGCTTCGCACAGGTTGATCTTATCGGCGCATTCCTTCATTTTCTCGGCGTCCCCGATATAGCCGTCGACCGTCCCCGTGTCCGGCACGCGGGGCGTGCCGTCGCCATCGATGGCCGGAGCCGTGAGAATATCGGTGCCCTTGCCGGTGATGGAGTTGCCGTCGTACACCGCGCCGGTGTTCGTCGAGCCGAATTCTCCCGGGCAGCCGTTGCCCATAGAGCAGTCGGGCGCGACGGCGACCTTGGCCAGGCTGTGGCCGACGGCGAGCTGTGCGTACGCGCGATCGCGCGCCAGCGCGCGCGAAGTCCTGATGCCCTTGGTCGTGCGAGCTTCGATTGCGTTGGCCTGGGAATACGACAAGCGCCCTTTGGCCCCTTTCTGCACCAAGACGCCCTTAGGCGTGGCGGCTCCTCCCACTCCGGAAAGGCCGGCGTCCACCTGGTCCTTGAGGCTGCTTCCCACCGCGCCTGCCCCCGAGCCGCCGCCGGTTTTGCCCGAGCCGGCGGCCGAGCTCCCTCCGAAAAAACCCAAGGCCGCGTAAGGACCTCCGGATAAAACGGCCCCGTTGGCATCCTTGATTCCCCCCTCGGAGAGTCCGAACCCAAATATCCGGCTCAGCCAGCCCGCCCGCTCTCCTTTGAGGTCCTTGCCGGACAAGGCCACGGCGTCGCCGTCGCCGACTTTCGCCGCTTCATCGGCGCTGAGAATGCCCGCAATGGCCGGGTCGCCGCCCTGACCCGCCTTCCCGCCGCCGGCCTCCAAATCGCGGCGGTCCCCCTTGACGAAACCCAAAGAACCCGAGCCCAAATCGCCGGCCGACCCCCGTCCGTCGGTGCCGCGCATGAACGCGCCCCAGCCGGCCTTCCCGCCGCCCTCCTTGGCCGCGCGGAAGGCCGCCACTAAATCGCTAAAGCCGCGCCGGCCTTCGGGCAGGCCCCATTGATCGGTATCGAAGCCGAGCTCCGAGGCCAGCCACGCCACGCTCGCGGCCACGCGCGGGCCGCCGGGAAAGCGCAGGATCAAATTCGACGGGCTCACGAACAGAAACGAGGCGCACACGACGACCAGCAGCACGGCGCTGACGAGCCTTCTCTCCCGGAAAAATAGGAGAACAAGAGCCGCGAGGCTCTTTTTTTTGTTCTTCTCTAAAAAAGTCGCCATGATTGCCTCTGGCCGCCGTCTGCGGCCTTATGGAACCACCTGACTGTTGACCTTGACCATCTCCTTGTGCTGTCCGATATCCTTGCCGCTTTCCGCGTCGAAACTTTGCCCCCGAGTCACGCTGTCGGGCGGGTCGCAATTTTGGGTGGGCGTTCCCTGGTAGTACGCCCTGTCGATGCAGTAGCGATTGATGGCGTTTTGATTGATGTTGCCGGTGCGCGCGGCCAAGGTCTGGCTCATCGTGTCGGCCATGTTCTTCATCTTCGAACTCATCTGCATCATCGCAATGCCCATGCCCACCAGGATCAATCCGATCGGCGCCAAAAACATCGTCGCCGTCAAGGCCAGGCCGAGCAGAAGCAGCATCATGCCGTTCTTCTTGAGGCTGCCCGCCTGCTGGGCCAGGGCTGAAATCCCGTTGAGAGCCGGCATGTGGGGATCCAGGGGGACGCCCACAGGCGGAGTCACGCCCGGCGCCGTCACATCCGGCGCGCTGCCGCCGTCGGCGCTCGGAGACGTCACCACGCCCGAACCGGCCCTCTCGATGTTGCCGGTCCCCGTTTGGCCATCGAAGGCCGCGCCCGCCGTCGAACGCGCTCCCTCCTGGATGGCCGCTCCGGCCCCGCTCGTCGAAAGACCTTTGGCCACTTTCAATTGGCCGAACGCCTTGTTCGACCTCGGACGAGGGCCGGCGATTCCTTGCGAGATGCGGCCGGTCCTGCTGCTTGCGCGCATGGGACCTAATTTCCCGTTTTGACCCGCCGGGATGTTGACCTTGGACAAATTCGCGTTGAGCTTGGGCGCGACGCCGCCGGCGCCGGCGCCGGCGAAAATATTTTTTCCCCCGAACTCCCCGCCCAAACTCGACGACAACTTCGCCCCGCTCAAATCATGCGCCAAGCCCGCCTGCCTCCAATCGGGCTTCTCCCCATCGCCGGCCTCGCCCGGAGCGGCGGCGTCCGCCGCGGGGGAGGGCGGCTCTTCCTTTTTCGCCGCGGCCGCTTCCACGGGATCGAAGGTGATCTCTCCTTTAGACGCCAAATACCCGGTGCGATCGCCGCTCGCGGATCGAACCTTGACCGACGATGACAAGACGCCCAGATCGCCGCCGCCCATGGCGCCCGCGGCGCCACCGCCCCGGAGCAGGCTATAGCCCACCAGGCCCCCGCCCGCCAGGAAAGCCGCGACCGCCCCCGCCAACATCAGCCTGCCCAGCGTCGTGCCCAATAGACCGGATAAAAATGAAGAAAACCCAAAGGTGCCTGCCGCCGCGATTTGGCCGGACCCAATCGCCGCGCTGGCCGCCGCGCGCGCCGCCGTGCCGCCCGCGGCTCCCGAAAAAGAGGAGCCTCCAGGCTTGGCCCCGCTCCAGGCGAAGCCGGCCTTTTTGCGCTCCTTCTCTTTCTTCTTTAGGTCGGGAATCTCGGCTCCCGGAACCCCAAAGACTTCGTCGTTGTCCATTGCAGTCGCTCCCAAATCAGTCCATCGCCGCCGCCAACGGCTTGCGCGCCGCCGCCGCGCCCATCATGCCGGCGATATTGGCGATCAGTCCTCCCGCAGCCTGCACCACGAGACCGGGCGTTCCTAAAGATTCCGGAATAAACGCCATCGCCAAAGTCAGCGCGCCGACGGCCGCGACGATGCCTCCCGCCATTTTGTCTCCGGACATCGCGATGATCGCCATGCCCAGCGCGACGAGAACGCCGCCGATGACCATCATCGCTATTCTGATGATGCTCTTGATCATCTCACCCAAACCCATCAGCCACGTCGTCGTATTCGCGATGAGCGCGAGGGCGGCGAGAACCGCCATGGTCGCCATCAACGCCATCGCGATGCCGATCAAATTTTGGTACGGCGTCGCGTTCCGGCTCGCGGGCGTGGCGATCGCGGTGCAGCCCCCGGCGCCGTTGGGCACCCCGTTGCTGCCGCAATCGACCGGGGCGGGTCCGCCGGTCAGGGGCCCGCCGTTGTCGACCGCGTTGGGAGTCCCGGCGCCTCCGCTGGCCCCCTTGCCCACGCCCGTTCCCGAAATCGCCGTGCCCGCTCCCTGGTTGTTGTCGAAAGCGGACGCGGCCTCGTAGGCCGCCGTTTCGCTCCTGCCCGCCGCCGCTCCCTTCTGGGAGAGGGCGTTGGCGCTGGCCAGCTGCTGACGGGCGAAACCGTGCATCTTGCTCGCCCCGGCCCCGGCGCGCGCCGCGCGCGTGTACGTGGGTTTGCCCCCCGCGCTGCGCATACCGCCCAGGGTGCCCGCCTCGGGCTTAGCCGTCGAGGCCGACGCGAACGAACGTCCCACTCCGCCCGACAACCCCGCGCCTCCGGGCAAAGCCACCGACCCTCCCGAGCCGGTGTTCAACTGACCGAATCTTTTGCCGAACACGCCGTTGGATTTTCCATCGGCCTGCGCCGAGGCCAGCAAAGCGGCGGGATCGACGGGAGAACCCCCCGCCCCGTCCTTGGCCGCGGTCTGTTCGGCTTTCTTGGCCGCCGCCTCGTCGGCGATGCGCTGCGCCTCGGCGGCCGCGGCGGCCTCAGCCGCCGCCTTGGCGCGCTCCTCGGGCGTCATACCGTCGAGGCTGCCGGTGACATAGCCCATGGAGTTGGGAATCGAGTTGGACGTCGAGGGCAGGTCGGAGAGGTCGCCCTCGGGATTGATCGCGCGCCGGTCCTGGGCGAACAACTTGGGTTTTTCGCCGTTCGACGCGGAGCTGTTGGCCGCGCTGCGCTGGCCGGCGTAGATCGACGCAGATCCGATGGCGCATGTCGCCATGAGCGCGAGCAGCGTCTTGGACGCGCTCATGCCCAACGCGTTGACGCCCGCCGCGCCCGAGCCTCCGGCCCCCGCGCCCCACACGCCGCGCGCGCCCGGCGAGCTCGCCCGCAACCAGGCCAAGGCCCCGCCTCTGCGCCTGCGCTCCGAACCCACGCGAGCGACCCGGAACGCCGGGACATCGATGGCCCCTGACCCCTTGTTCATGTCCATACAATCTCCATAGTCCCGTCGAGGGAGTGTAACCCGCTCCCCATTGATTGTCAAGTAAATTTGGTTGATTTACCCAATATTTACCTTATACAAATCGCACTGTCCCCTCGAAAGAGCGCTTTAGATGTCTATACTGGGAGGCAGCGAACTCGGGGGCTTAGAGGCGGTCACGTTGCCCGCCGCCGCATCATTGGGACCGGGAGCCATCGACATGACATAAATGCCCGTGGCGATGGCCGCCAGGGCGGCCACGGCGACGGCGATGCCTTGGGATTTCTGTCCGGGCTCGCCCCCCACGCCGGCCAGAATTTGACCGGCCAAAACGCCCATATAGGAGCCAATCACCATGATGGCGACGCCGATGCTCTGAATCACCGTGCTCATCGTCCCGGCCGAGAGCCAATTCGTATTCTTCAAGACTTTGGCCATGATGAACAAACCCGCGACCAGCAGTCCCAACACGACGGCGCGCTTGACCAAAGTCTCCCACGCCGTGCCGACATGCTTCTCGTTGGGGGTCGGAGGCTCGATTTTCTTCTCGTTGGCGGCGGAATTCTTGGCGATGCTTTTGGGCTGAGCCTCCCCGGCGGCGCCCGCTGCGTCCATGCCGATCGCGCTGCCGGCCGGACCGATGGCCGAGCCGCCCTTGGCGGCGACCCCGTCGTACGTTTTGCCGCCGGCCATGCTCGACGTCGCCCCCATCTGATCGCGCATGACCGAGCCGAGCTGGCTGCGCGCGCTCACGCTGCGCCGGCTGGCGATGCCGCGTCCGGCGTTGCTCGAGGTCCGGGCTCCCCCGGTGTTTTTTCCCAACGCGCCGAGCGATCCGTTTTGACTGGCCGCCGCCAAACCCTCTCCCAGTTTAGTGGACGCGCTCGCCGAGGTCGTGTTGCCGGAGGGACCTCCTTTCGTCAATTCGCCCAGGGGCTTGGTCCCGGTCAAGCCCTTGCCCAAACCCATCGTGCCCACGGCTCCCGCGCCGCCCGAGCCGCCGTTGATCGCGCCCGCGCCGGCCCCGTTGGAGGACCCACCCGCTCCCGCGGCCTCTGCCGACGCGGCCGCGGAGGCCTGGTCGCCGGCGGAACCCGCGGCGGCCTCGGCCGCCCGATCCTTGGCGGCGGCTTGAGCCATGTACTCCAACGACGGAGAGGACCCGTCGGCCCTGATCGGGGCCACGGCGTTCGCGTCGATCGGCTCTGCGCGCGGCTTCGTCGCGAAAAGCGCCAGATTGCCCCCGGTCCGGTCGGCGTCTCCCGGTCCGAAAATTTTATAGCCGGCCATGCCCAGCCCGCCGGCCACGGCCGTTCCCATGACGACAAGCGCGATCAACCCCGCCTTGGTCGCCAGCATTCCGCCGGCTCCGGAGCCGCCGCCAAGCCCCCCCAAGCCCCCAGCGCCGCCCCCGCCGCCGAAAAGCAGCGCCAAGAGGCCCGACGATTTTTTCGCCCCCTCGTCGAGCTTGTTGACCTCCGTTTTAATCTCGGGCATCTTGCCGTTCGGATCCATACTTCCTCCCCCTATTGCGTCGATAAACCGAGCCTTGAGCGCGTCCGATCCATTCTCTGCTTGTCCTCGAGTTCCCGGACCTTGCGTTCCTGATCCATGTACCGTTGGGCGGCATTCTGCAAGACCTGGCTGACCATCATCCCGCCCACGCCCCCGATGGCCCCGCCGATGGCCGTGCCGACCACGGACAAAGCCACTTGCTTGGCGAATTCGCTGTCGTCCATCTCGCTGGGGCCGACTGCGGCCGCGGGCGGAGGCGTCAGTTTTTTATCTTCGAGCTTGGGATCGTTGAGATTGAGATTGATCTTCGCGGAGTCAAACCGACTTTCGCAATAGC
>ERZ1292633.5927-Hain-H41-02um-R1-5927-length-10868-cov-5_pt1 | contig 10868 bp, 11 predicted proteins | sample MGYA00564406_ERZ1292633 | MGnify/ENA primary metagenome ERZ1292633 (study PRJEB36523, sample SAMEA6512639) | groundwater metagenome | collected 2019-01-08 | study: AquaDiva: Metagenomics assemblies of 32 groundwater samples
ACGCGGTGGTGCTGACGGGTTTGATTACGCTGTTCCTCACGCTCGTCTTCACGCGCTCGGCGGTAGAAGCGATGTTCTTGCGCGCCCCCGGCTCGCTGTTCATGCAAACCGCCGACGGCAAGATCGAGAACATTTACACGTTAAAACTCGTGAACAAGACGATGCGCGATCTGCCCGTGGAATTGCGCCTGGAGGACGTCGCCGGTCAACTGGAAGTCATGGGCGAGAAAAGCCTCGTCGTACCCGCCGGCAAACTGAAGGAAACTTCGGTGTTGATCAAACTCGACCCCGCCACCCTCACGGACGCCACGACCAAATTGAAAGTCGGAGTCTATGCGAACGGAAAGCGGATGCAAACCGTGAAAACAGTTTTCGTCGGCCCGAGAAAGTAAAATTATGAGCAAGCCCACCCGCAATCTCTGGCCGACGGCCATCGTTGTCTTCTTCGTGCTGGCCATCACGTTCATCATAACGTTCATCGCGTGGTCACTGCGGCAACGGGACGACCTCGTCTCGGCGGATTACTACGAACGCGAGGTGCGTTACCAATCCCAGCTCGACACGTTGAATCGCTCGCAAGCGCTCGCCGTCACCACGGTGGTAACGTTTGAACCCGCCCAGCAATCCATCGTCATCGCCTTGCCGTCGAACCAAACGCAGGGCGCGACCGGCAGTATCCAACTCTATCGCCCGTCCGATGCGCGCTTGGATCGCGAACTTCCCCTGGCGTTGACAGCCGATGGCACTCAGCGCCTCGACGCGAAACAATTGCGCGATGGTCTCTGGAAAGTGCGCGTGATGTGGAACGTGAACGGGCAGGACTATTTCCTAGATCAACCGGTGATTGTGACCAGCGGCTAGGAACGCAGAGCTCCAGCTCTGCGCGAAGAGATTGTGCGCCGAGCGGAGCTGGAGCTCCGCGCTCCTGGCGCGAACGAGACAAAACAATATGCAACTCTGGACCGCATTCTTACTTGGCTTCGTGGGCAGCGCCCATTGCGCCGGGATGTGCGGGCCGTTGGCGTTGGCGTTGCCGCATTGGGGTCGCGGTCAGGGCTCATTTCTCGCGGGGCGATTGCTTTACAATTTCGGGCGCATCGTGACGTATGCGTTAATGGGTGCAGTATTTGGATTGCTTGGGCAAGGCGTCGCGCTGGCCGGACTGCAACGCTGGGTCTCTCTCGGGCTCGGCGCGGCCATTCTCATCGGACTTCTAGTGGCGCCACAGTTCGCCAATCGCGTTCCCATCACGCGCAGCGTGAACTGGCTCAAAGCCGCGCTCGGAGGCTTACTCCAACGCCGCGCCATGCCCGCGATGTTCGGCATCGGCTTGTTGAACGGACTCTTACCTTGCGGGCTGGTGTATGTCGCCTGTGCCGCCGCAACCGCAACCGGCGATGTTTTATCCGGCATGCGCTACATGATCGCCTTCGGTTTGGGCACACTGCCTATGCTGCTGGCGATTTCGTTGCTCGGAACAAAACTTCAATTCGCCCTGCGCTTCAAGGTGCAGCGCCTGATTCCTGTGAGTCTCCTGATTGTCGGCTTGCTCTTGCTGTTGCGCGGCATGGCGCTGGGCATTCCCTACGTCAGCCCCAAGCTTCCCGCCCAACCCAACGGGGCGGTTACCTGTCATTGACCCGGGCGAACTCTGGTTCTGCTGCTTCCCTTGGAATCGTGGTTGGCGCTTGGGCCTTCGATGTTATGCTACGACGTTGATCGCCATTCAGATTGCAAAACGGCGCAGCGGCTGAATACTTCGGCTCAGCCACACGGTCAAACAAGCCAGTTATGATCAAACAATTTCATCGGGGCTGTTTGTGGGGCGCCGTGCTGGCCCTGCTGCCACTGGCCGGCTGGGCCAATCCCAATGCGCCGCTACCGGCGGTGGATGAAGTCGTCAAGCGGGCCCTCGAACGCGGCAAGCTGGAGGAGGAAAACGAACTCAAGTTCAAGCAGCAGTATTATTTTGTCCGCAGCCGCAAGACCGAGATTCGCAACTCCGACGGCGACATCAAAAAGTCCAAGACCAAGATTTCGACCAACTCGCCCCTGGCAATTCTGGCGCTGATGGCCGCCCAACCCTCCGCCGTCCGCCAGCCCATGGTTTCTCCAAAACAGGCGGTTTCGGCCAAGGCGGAAAAGCCCGAAATCCCCCCAGAAGTCGCCGCCAAGTTCGACAAGAAAAAGTTCCAGTTCGATCAAGCGCTGGCCAATCGGTTTGATTTCAAGCTGGTCGGTCGCGAGCAGACCAATGGCAGCAGTCTATTGGTGGTGGATTTTGCGCCCAAGAAAACCAAGTTGCCCGATAAAGGTTTGCAAGATCGTGTCATCAACCGGATGGCGGGCCGGGTCTGGTTGGACGAACGGGAGTTCGCGGTCCAGAAGTGCGCCGTGCACCTGACCGAGAGCATCAGCATCGTGGGGGGCATCGTGGGTGAGGCGCAGAAGTTCTTTTACGCCTTCGAGCGCGAACGCACCGAGGACGGCCTGTGGTATGTGCGCGAATCGAAGTGGCATCTGGAAGGTCGTCAGGTGGTGGTACATCGCGAGGCGGATTATCACGAAACCCGCACAGATGTGCGCAAGGAAGTTCCGGCGAAGTAAACCTTCGGTCACCACCTGCGTTGACCCCACGCTGGAACTTGCTACGTTGACTGTGTTACGTGATTGCCAATATCGCCAAATCCACCGCCGCGACCGCGCCGAACTTCCGCGTGGGCGACGAGCGCCTGATCAAACTCACCGCCACCGCCGCGAAGAAAGTCAGCACCTTGCTGACGAAGCAAGGTCGCCCCGGCGGCGTATTGCGGGTGGCCGTGGTGGGCGGCGGCTGTTCTGGGCTGCAATACAAGATGGACTTGCAGGACAACCCGGCGAACCGCGATTTCCTCGTTGAGTCAGCGGGCGTCAAAGTGGTGGTTGATCCCAAGAGCGCGCTGTATGTCACCGGTAGCGAACTGGATTATCTGGACGTGCTGACCGATGGCGGGTTCAAGGTGAAGAATCCCAACGCCGCCACCAGTTGTTCGTGTGGCGAGAGCTTTAGCGCGTGATGACGGATCACTTCGTCCTGCTTGATGAACCGCGCCGGCCTTGGTTGGATGCGTATGCACTTAAGACCAAGTTCCACTCACTCTCAGCCGCAGTTCATCCCGACCGCGTTCATCAATCTTCGGAAAGCGACAAGCTCGCCGCCAACCAGCGCTATACAGAACTCAACGCCGCCTACAACTGCCTGCGCGAACCCCGCAGCCGAATCCGGCATCTGCTCGAACTGGAACTCGGAGCAAAACCCTCCGACCTGACGAATGTGCCCGATGATTTGATGGAGTTGTTTTTCAACGTCGGTAAAATTTTCCGGGAAGTGGATGTCCTACTTGGAGAAAAAGTCCGGGCGACCTCGCCGTTGCTCCAAGTTCAGTTGTTCGAGCGCAGCCAGGATCAGGTGGATCAACTCGGGACACTGCGAGCAAAGATCTCGGTCCGGCGCGATGTTTTGCTGGATGAACTTCAGGCCCTGGACCGCACCTGGGCAGCCGTCACCCCGAAACCGACGGACGCGCTGCTGAAAATCTGGCGGCTGCTGAGCTTTTACGACCGTTGGTTGGGGCAAATCCAGGAACGCGTGGTGCAACTCTCCTTTTGAGTATGAAGATGCGATTGATATTGGGATTGTGGCTACTAGCCCGCAGCGTTTGGGCAGCGGGCGAGTCGTGGACAGCCGCTTTGAATCAGATGCCGCTGCGCACCAACGTCAGCGTGCTGAACCACACCAACTGCGCGCAGGTTCTGCTCGGTAGCTTCCAATCCAACGCCACGGCCAAGGCATTCATCTTTATGCCGGGCGCGACGGACGAGTTGTATTTCTTCCACCGGGTGGAGGTGAAATTGACCAACACGGCGCCGACCATCCTCGATGCGATCGTGGCACTCACCAATCAATCGCCACTGCGCGTCACATTTCGCGCGCCGTTTGTCCTGCTCCATTCCAGCGAAGACGTGCTCGATCTGGAGGTCAAAGTTCAACACGAGGGCACGGTGAAGAAATTGAAGGCCGCAAAACCCCTGCCCCACCTGCTCCCGATTGACCGCGATTGGACCCAACTCCTTCGTCTGATAAAGAAACAGATTCCCGCAACGCTGCTGCCCTATGAACGCACCCAGGGTTCGTGGCATTTTTACCGGCACACGTTTGCGGGCTGGAATCTGACGCCATGGGAAGCCTTGGAAGCTTCCGCGCTCGCCGGAAAAACCAAGTTCACAGTGGTCCGCAACGGCGCGATCTTCGAGCTGGACCCGCGCGTTGGAGAAGCCCCGAAGCTGGAGCGATTCCCCGGGAGGTGACCGGGGAATTCCCCGGGCAAAAATTTATTTTGCAAGGACAGCGGAGACAGCGCTGTCTGCCAACGGGACAAAATAAAATCATTCTCGGCGAATTTCCCCGCGAAGTGCTGCTGGTATGTCGCCTGCTTTTCCACCGACATGAAAATGAATCGTTCCACTCCAAAAGAGGTGACGGTTCATTTCTCTCCGGTCCCGCCTCAGCGCGGGAACGCAAGTCCCGTCATAACTCCGCTGGTATGTATCGGGTGAAAACCTGATGCTCTTCTCTACTGGGTTTGGTTTCTGGGGGTTGGCTCGCACCAACCCCCAGTTTTTTGCCCGCATCCGGTCAAAAATCGTGGGTCAAAATTGCTTCCGCCCGGCGACACAACTCCCGTCCGTAATCCGTCCAGATGCCCTGCCCCCAATAGCGGTAGCAACTCGTCTGTGAGCAGAGCAGGTAGTAAAGAGCTTTGCGGTAGCGCGGGTCGTTCGTGGCGATCTTCTTCTTGAGGATCTTCTCGTTGAACAGCGAACTGACTTTTTCCATCGGGCCGAGGACATTTTCGTAACCGCGCACCCAGGAGATGTCATTGGTCCAACTGCCGCCTTCCATGTGAAAGCGATGATCTTCCTTCTTCAATTGCTCGATGACTTCGGCGAGCTTCTTTTCCCCGTCGGCGGGTTTGAAACGCTCCCAGATCCGTTTCTGATGAATCGGTTGCAACACGGGCAAATCCTTTTCCCTGATCCCGAGCGCGTAGAGGTGATCGAGGTATTCCGAAACATTCATCATCGGTGAACGCGAGCCAGTGCTTTCGCGCGAGACTTCGAGGAACTTCGGCGGAAACTCGTTCATCATCACGCCACCGTTTTCACCGTCCGCGATCTGCGTGACGAGCGGCGGCACGGATTTGCCCGCGAGTTCCCAGCGCGAAAGACTCTTCGCTTCGTAGTAAGGCTGCATCTGCGCGACGAGTTTGGTGTCGCTACCTTGCGTCTTGAGAATAGCAATGATGCTGACCTCTTCGCCTTTGGAGTTCCGACAGACGAGACGATGCGGCAAATGCTTCTTCTCCGGGCCGTGACCGTTTTCAGGTCGCTCGACGGTGTGTTCCTGGATCAACACCCATTCGTAACCGCAGTCCTTGAGCGTCTTGATGTATTCGTAAGCGGTATCGGGATGATTCGGCAATGCCATCTCGGACGGCGAAAAGCCGCGCACGCGGCTCAACGCTTCCAAGCCAAAGATGCCCGCGAAGTGATGTTGAAACGCTTTGACGTGCAGCCGGAAATCCTGCGACGGCGTCGAAGGTGCGACCGCGTGCCCCCACGGCATCCCGAGCCATTCAACCGCGTAGCGATAGCGCGGTTCACAAGTGACGCGCTTGAGAGTGTCGAACACATCGTGCAAGCCCATGTGGCGCATACCGTGAAAAAGCGTGCCGGAGTATTCCAACATCACGCGCGGTTGTTTACCTTCATCAATCAACTGCGGGACGAACTCCCCGATACGCTTGTAGCACCAGTGGAACACGGAGGCGTTGTGATTATCGCCGATGCCCGGGTTATCCATCATGTGTTTGAGATTGCTGATGACCTCCGCGGTCTGGAGATCATGACCGCCTGCGGGAATCAACGGCTGATGCATGTGTAGCGCGATGGCGCAAGCGCTGTTGATGCTGCCGAAATCAACGCCGCCTTCGGGCGGAGACTGTTTGCGGGCGCGCAGAGTTTTTTCGATGACCGCTTCCGCGCCGCTGAAGTTGGGCAGATTCTCGATGTATTCCGGAAAAGAGTTGTCGCTCATAAATCGCCCGAGATGCTCTGGCAGACAATGCCTGGAGTCAATGGATTCTCCGCTTGCTGCTGTAAGTAAAACTGCTCGTCGTTTCAAAAAACACCCAGTCGCCCTCATGCCGCTAAAAAGATTCCGCTTGAACGGATCCCAGTTTGGGATTGCGCCGGACTTTGCCCTCGTCATGCTTGCCCGCATGATCGCCAATGCCGCTTCATGACGTGGCCGCTCATTGAACGTGAACTCCGGGCCGCCACCCGCAAACGCCAGCTCGGACCGATCCGCCTGTGGGGCACGCTGGCTTGTGCCGCCGTCGCCGCGCTGTTCCTCCTGCTGGGCGGTCGTTCCGGCGCGACAACTTGGGGGCAACACTTCAACCAACTGCTCTTCTGGGGTGGCTTGATCATCATCCTGCAAGTGCCCACTTACACCGTCGGCATCTTTGCCGAGGAACGCCGCAATCAAACTCTCGGCTTGTTATTTCTCTGCGGCATCGGTTCCGCGCAGTTGTTCCTCAGCAAAACTTTGGGCGCAGCACTGGTTTCCTTTAGTCGCCTGCTGATCTTGTATCCTTTCCTCGCCATCGCGTTTCTGGGGGGCGGCTTGTCCCTGGACATGTTTTTGGCGACGACATGCAGTCTGCCGGTGACGTTGCTGTTTGTCTTTGCGGTGTGTGTGCTGGCCTCCGTGCTGTGTCGGGAGGAAAGCACGGCCATGCTCGTGGCCGGATTGCTCGCGTTCGGGTTGTGCCTGCCGTTGCCGATCTGGCAACGGTTGACGGCAGACCCGGCAAATTCACTCGCGCACCAACTGCTCATCCTTAGTCCGGCCCGCGCGCCCTTTCTGGCCGCGAACAATTTAAGTTCGGGCACGATGACCGAGTTCTGGACCGCCACGCTGATTTCGCTGCTGTGGTCCATGGTGCTTTTGACGACTGCCGCGCTGGTCCTCGGACGGGTGTGGCAGGATCAACCCGATCGGTTGGCGGCGGATGGCTGGCGCGCCCGATGGTCGCGCCGAGTGCGCGGCGATACCGCGTGGCGGCAGAAACTGGCGCGACGCTGGCATGAAACGAATCCCTTCGTCTGGCTGGCGCAACGAGATCGTTGGTCGGTGACGCTGGCTTGGGCTGCGGTGGGCGGCGTGTTCTTGCTCTGGCTCGCGGGCTGCGCCGTCTGGTGGGAAGTCTGGTTGCAGCCGGCAGGCTTGTTCCTCGTGGCGATACTGATGAATTTAATTTTGAACGGGTTGGTGCAATTCACCGCCGCCAAAACCATCGGCGAAGCCCGCCGGTCGGGCGCGTTGGAATTACTGCTCACCACGCCGTTGTCGCACCTCGACATCATTCGCGGCCAACTCGTGGCGTTGCGCGAACAGTTTCGTCCCGTGGCCCGGGTGGTTTTGGGGATGAATGTCTTGCTGATGATTTTGGGGCTGGGTTTCCGGGAGTGGCACGGCGGCGATCTCGTCATCTACTTTGCAATCTGGGCCGTGCTGCTGGGGTGGACGGGCACATTCGTGTTCGGCACTTACCGCCGCGCGTTGGTTTTGTTCTGGGACAGTCTGGTGTGCGGTCGTCCGGCTTATGTGACACTGCGGAATATGAATTTTCTCTCCTCGCCCGCTTGGTGGATTTATCTGGTCTTCCTCGGCAACCGGATCATCAACAGCCTTTTTGGTCGAGGGTTTCAAAAATATCCCACCGGCTCGCTCGGGGAGTTTATGCTGTTGCTCTTGATCGGGTTGGTGGGCCTTTTTGTTTTCCTCGCGCACCGGACCACCCACCGACAGCTTGAAAATCGCCTCGCCAGCGACTTTCGCGTCATCGCCGCCGTGCCCGTGCCCGAACCTTCCGATCCACGCTACAAACACTGGAAGAGCGGCGAGATGTTTCCGGACATGTTGACCGATTATCTGGTCGGCCGGGTGTTGCAACAGGTGCAGAACGAGCGGACGCGAACAGGCACGCATCGGTGACATCCGAGATCAACCTAAACCGCCATCTATGGCCACGAAAAAGCACAAAAGGCACAAAACAATGGAGGCAAATACACCTTCCTGAACAACGGAATGATTCACTCCGCCAGTGAGCCATGAGTTTTATCCTCCTGCTTGTTTCGGATTTTGTGCCTTGTGTGCCTTTTTGTGGCAATTCATCGGCCCCGTTTTGAAGTCCATCACTTCGGCAGCTTCCGCAGCAGACTCTTCGCGCGCGAAACCCACACCCGATCCCGGCGGCGTTGGTAGATGGGCGCGTGCGGATCATCCGCAATCACGTCTTTGAGTTGGGCGCGGGCAAGGTCGGGTTGGTTCCTGGCGAGATACAGTTCGGCCAGTTGCACCTTGGCGCGCGGATAGGAATTGTTCGCCACCACGTATTCCAATGATTTCAGCGCGTTGTCGGTTTCGCCCAACGCAGCGAGCGTTTCGGCGTACGCCATCGCCGTGTGGTTGTAATCGTGCTTGGGATTCTCGCGCAACACCCCTTCCAACAAGGGCCGCGCTTCTGCCGCGCGTTTTTGCCGGAGCAGACATTGACCAAAATGCGCGCGCGTGTCGGGATCGTTGCCGTCACGCTCCATCGCCGCCCGGTAACATATCTCCGCCGTTTGATACTTGCCCTGCTGAAAATAGACATCGCCGAGCTGCGAATGATGATGCGCCTTGTCGAGATGATGGATCTGCGCCTGGAGTTCCTTGATGCGCCGCCGGTCACTCGCACCGGGCAATTCAAACCCCCGCAACGTCGGCCCGCGAAAGATGTAGAAGAAATACCAGACCGCCGCCAACCCCGGCATGACCATCATGAAAAACACCCATTGCCATTCGCCTTTGCGGATCGCGTCAATGATCATCCACAGCGTGAACACCAGGAATACCACGCCCACGCCGTAGCCGAACCATTGCTGCAATTGATACAGAAAGGAAGCCCGGGGGTCCTCGTAGCCGTACTCGTCCATCGGCGCAAAATAGAGACGCCACCCCGCTCAGGCAAACAAACTCTGGCCCATGCTATCGCCTTCTCCGCATCAGATGGGGAGAAGGGAATCGCGGCGGAGAGGGAGAAGTTTGTGCGTCTTGTGCCTTTTTGTGGCTGAGAGTCTGGGTTATCTGCGGTTCATCCCCTCACTTCTTCACGGCGCGATGGTAGATGCGCCACTCGAAGCCGTTCAGGCGGAACATCGGAACTCCCGCCGCTCGCGCTTCCGGCATCCCGGGAATCTTGAGCAGCTTGAAATCATGATCGTTCAGCACTTCCACCCAGCCGACCTGCGGGCGATTGGAGACATTGATCAGGATCACGAACTCATCCTTCTCGTCGAGGCGCATGATGGAAACGAGATCGGCTTCGTTGGAGTTGCGCAACCACACCACGCGATCATTGCGGAACGGCGCGTATTGTTTCCGCAACTTGATCAACTCCCGATACGTCGCGCGGAGCGGCGGACGTTCCTTGGGTTTCCAGAACACCGGCATTTTCTCGAACAACGCCGGATCGCCGGACTCGGTCGCATCGCCGACTTCCATGCCGTTGTAGAGCAGCGGCACACCGTCGAGCGCGAAGGTGAACGCCGCCGCTGCCAACGCCCCGCGAATCCCATAACGCGCCACGGCGCGGGCTTCGTCGTGATTGTCTGAGATGCGCAGGTGCAACGAGCCTTTCGGGAACGCGCGCAAACTTTCCTCATACGAACGGCGCAGGTCGGAAGCGGGAGCACCTTCGAGAAACACCTTGTTCAACGTCGCGTGCAGCGGCCACGAGTAATCCAGATCGAACGCCTTCACGAGCAGCTCGGGTTTGCTGGCTTCGGCGAGCATCATGAGGTCCGGCTTCACCTTGTCGAGTTCCACGCGGGCCTGTTCCCAGAAATCCGTCGGCACCATGTAGGCCACATCGCAGCGGAAACCATCCACGTCAAACTCCTGCACCCAATACTTCAGCATCGCGATCATGTATTCGCGCAGCTTGGGATTCGCATAATTCAATCCGGCCACGTCCGTCCACTCGGCCACGGGCGGAATGATTTTGCCGCTGGCATCCTGTTTGTAAAATTCCGGCTGCTTCATCATCACGCTGTCCCACGCAGTATGATTGGCCACGACATCAAGGATCACTTTCATCCCGCGCTTGTGCGTTTCGGTCATCAGCTTTTTGAAATCATTTGTGCTGCCGAACTCGGAATTGATGGCGAAGTAATCGCGGATCGCATACGGACTGCCGAGCGTGCCCTTCTTCAACTTCTCGCCGATGGGATGGATGGGCATGAGCCAAAGCACATTCACGCCGAGGTCTTTCAATTCGTCAAGTTTGGCCGTGATGCCATTGAAGTCGCCGCCCGCCGAAAACGCGCGCGGATAAATCTCGTAGATCACCCCGTCACGCAACCACGCCGGGGCGGAACGCGCGCGTTCGCCGGAAACCTCCCGTTCGGCCCGCGCCGAGAACGTCACGACGCACAGCACCGCCAGCAGGGCGAAGCACAGGCCAACGGACAACTTTGAGGGTTTGTTCATGATCGGGTGTGGGATGGAGGCGGTGGATTCGCGCTGAATTACGACAGCATCTTGCCGCACACCGAAAGGACGCGCAATCGCGTTTCCGCCTGTAAACGCAGCATGTTTGTGCGGTTGCCCGGCGGGCGACCGGTGCTATCTTGCTCCTCACAACACCAAGAAGATTTTGATGCGTTTCAACGACTTTCCCGCCGTGCCATCCCGGCTGTTTTGCTCCGCGCCAGCGGTT
>ERZ1292633.5928-Hain-H41-02um-R1-5928-length-10868-cov-3_pt1 | contig 10868 bp, 4 predicted proteins | sample MGYA00564406_ERZ1292633 | MGnify/ENA primary metagenome ERZ1292633 (study PRJEB36523, sample SAMEA6512639) | groundwater metagenome | collected 2019-01-08 | study: AquaDiva: Metagenomics assemblies of 32 groundwater samples
ACCAGCAGCGCGCCGAACAGGCCCATGCGCACCTGGGTGGCGGGGTTGGTGCCGCTCTCGTAGAGGAACAGGCCCGGGGTCGAGGCCACGAAGCTGTAGCTGACGCTGCCCCCGGGCGGCGCCGCGTTGGTGAGCGAGGTGAGCGCCGCGCCCACGCCCTGCGGCTGGGCCGGCGCGCCGTCGGCGAGCACGTTCACCTGGCCGGGGAACATGATGGAGACGGGCTGGGTGAAGGTGTTCCGCAGCACCACGGTGACCACGTCACCCTCGGTCACGCAGAGCACCGGGCCCGGGTGCTGGAACGGCTGCCCCGCCGCCGAGTAGCCCCACATGTACATGGTGTTGCCGTCGGGCAGCAGCACGTAGCCTTCCGCGGTGCTGAGCTGGAAGGTGGGCGTGGACGCCGCGCCGGTGGTGCACACCACCCCCGTCGCGGGCCCCGTCTGGGCGGCCGCCAGCCCGGCGAAGAGGAGCAGCTGCAATTGCATCCATCGAAGTGAGCGCATGGTCAGTCCCTCAGGTGTTGGGAAGGGTCTGCGGGGGCAGCGTGCCGGCGGGGTACACCCGCAGCTCGGTGCGCTGGCCGCCGTAGCCGGAGCCGTCGAGGTTGTTCGCCCGGGTGAAGGCGCGGTTGTAGAGGACGAAGGTGGTCGGGGCGGTCACGGCGGGCGCGGTGACGATGGCGTCGACGCTCTCGCCCGCGCCGAACGAGAGGCTGTCGGTCTCGAAGCTGGTGTCTGCGCCGCCGCGCCCGCGCATGGGCGTGGCGTCCTTGCCCACCACCCGCATCTTGAGCCCGGCCAGGGTCATCGCCGCTTCCCGGAAGCCCAGGTTGGCGAAGCGCAGCAACACCCGGTCACCCGCGTTGCACCGCACCAGCGACGAGAAGGGTTGGTATTGCAGGTGCGGGAAGCCGGGCGGGGCGATCAGATCGCCGCTGGCGTCGCGCACCGGGTGGAACGGGTCGATCGACCCGTTGGGCGCCAGGGTGTCCGGGTAGACGCGGCCGTTGAGCAGCGCGAAGTCGGCCCGGTAGTCAGACCACTCCGGCAGCTGAATGTGCGAGTCCGCCCAGTGCGACTCGGCCCACACCTCCGAGAGGAACATGGCGAACTCGCGGTCGAACCCGGTGGAGCCGTCGCCGTCGTTGTAGGCGTACCTGCCGCTGCGGTAGAGCGCGGTGTTCCCGTCCTGCAGCGGGCGCACGAACACCAGGCCCGTCATGCCCATGTGCACGTGCTCCACGTCTTCGACGTGGCAGTGATACATGTACGTGCCCGGGTCGCGGGGCCGGTAGATGTAGCGGAAGGCGCGGCCCACCGGCACCGACACCGAGCTGCTCGGCTCGCCATCGAAGAACGGAATGACGTTGCGGAAGCCGTGGTAGTGCACGGTGTGCGCGTCGGTCAGGTCCGGGCGGATGGCGAGGCCCAGGTTGGTCAGGTCGAGCTTGAACTCGTTGCTGCCGTCGTATTGGTTGAGCCAGAACAGCGGCGCTGAGTGCTGGGCCTTCAGCTTCTGCCCCGCCGCCTGCGCGGCGGTCAGCCCGGTGATGTTCCGGAACCCGAAGATGTAGGTGCTGAACGGCGCGGGGGCGAGGTTGTCGGGGTGGAACACGCCCAGCGCCGGGCTCTGGGGCAGGCTGATCCACCCGTCGGTGCCGCCGAGGAACAGGTCGGCGGTGCCGTCACCCGAGGCGGCGTGCGCCACGCTGGGCCAGAGCGTGCGCCCCAGGCCCGCGGCGAGCAGCGCGCCCCCGCCCACCAGCAGGCGCCTGCGGCCGAACTCCATGCGAACGGCAGATGGCTTGCGCATGACGTGTCTCCTTTGTGCTTTCCCGAAAAGTCAGAACGCTTCGTCGGCGCCGATGTCGAAGGGCAGCGAGCGCGAGAGCTCGTCGAAGTCGTAGAACGGCGCGATGACGAAGGTGCCCGACACCACCTTGAAGAGCGCGCCCCGGTTCACGGCAGGGGAGCTCGCGGTGATGCGGTAGTTGCCCAGCAGGCTGGTGGGCACGTCGGCCCCCACCAGAATGGCGCCCGCCATGCGCGCGTTGCCGCGCCACGCCTGGAACGAGACCGACGACTCGTACGGGGCGATCACCTGCGGGTCGACCGCCACGTTGCTCATCGAGGGAATGGTGCCCAGCGCCGTCTGCAGCACCGAGTTGGTGGGGCTCAGGAAGCCGCTGCCGTCGAAGGCCCCCATGTCCCAGTGGAAGATGGGCGAGGCGTCACCCGGCATGCCGACGCCGATGACGTTGCCCCCCACGCGGCTGCCCGCCCGGTTGTCCCAGAAGATGTTGTTGAACTGGATGGGGTTGCTGAAGAGCGGTGAGCCCGCGGGCAGCGTGGCCTGCAGCAGGTCGCTGTTCTGCCCGGTGGACAGGCCCGCGGGCGCCGGCAGCCCGTTGCTGGTGATGGCGGTCGCGGTGGTGAGGTTCTTCATCACCGTGTTGTTGACCAGGCGCAGCGACGGGCTGTCGTCGAGGGCGATGCCCCCGCCCTCGTGCGTCGAGACGTTGTTGACGATGATGTTGTTGAAGACGTTGATCGCCGAGTTGATGGCCATCAGCAGGCGCAGCCCGCCACCGTCGTCGTTGGCCAGGTTCGCCTGGATGAGGTTGTTGTTGATGGTGATCGGCCCCGTGCCCGGCGAGAGCGTGGCGGGGTTGGCCGGCAGCTGGCCTGCGATCATGATGCCGCCGCCCTCGTCGTACGACTGGTTGAACCAGATGCGGTTGCGCAGGATGCGGCCCTCGGGGCTGCGCCCGTAGACGCTGATGCCGCCGCCGTACTCCGCCGAGAAGTTGCCGCAGATGTCGTTGCTCTCGATCACGAACCGATCGGCGCCCGCGAAGATGCCCACGCCGCCGGCGAGGTTGGTGCCCGCGTTGTGCACGATGCGGTTCCGGTAGAGCCGCACGTCTTCGTTGTGGCTGCTGGTGTTGGGCGCGGGCAGGTTGGGCGTGCCGATGCGCACCGCGCCGTAGGCGCCGCCGTTGTTCTGAATGACGTTGTTGCTGATCTGCAGCTTGCGCGCGTACGCGTTGACGAGAATGGCCCCGCCCTGGGTGATGGCGTTGGGCGGCTGGCCGGGCAGCGGCCCCTCGAGCTCGTTGGGGTTGGTGGCCAGGCCCTGCTGATCTCCGCCGCGCAGGTCGAAGCCGTCGATCGACGCGTAGTGCACCGTGTTGCTCGCCTGCCGGCCCCCCGAGAGGAACGAGGTGGTGTCTTCAGAGAGCACGTAGATGACCTGACCCTCGAACACCGTCTGGTTGCCCACCCAGGTCAGCCCCGCCAGCTTCGTACGCCAGGCCCTGGCCAGCGCGGTGTCGCCGCCGAAGGCGAGGCCGTCGATGATCGACCCGCGCACGAAGGTGCCGTCGGGGTAGACGCCGCCGGGACCCACGCCCTGCAGCTTCATCGGGTGCGTGATGATCAGGTTCTCGTAGTACGCGCCGCGCGGGTTCATGCGCGGGTTGGTGAGGTCGGGCACGCCCGGGTACACCACCACCAGCGCCCTGAACGAGGCCGGCCGCGTCTCCACCGCGTCGATCGCGCTCTGAATCGTCTTGTACGGCGAGGTGGGCCCGACCTCGAGCACCGTGGGCGTGTAGCTGCCGCCCAGCACGTGCAGGGTCACGGCGTTCACCGAGTCGTACCCAAAGGCAGACATGATCTTCAATTGGTGCGGACCGACCGTGAAGCCGTTCGGCACCCGCACGTCGATGCGCCGGTCGGACCAGCCGGTGATGGTGATGGGCACGGTGGACAACGAGACGTTGCCGCTGCCGCGCGTGGCGCCGAAGCCCTGGCCGAAGATGCTGAAGGTGCGGGTGCTGCCCGTCACGTACGGCCTCGACACCGCGAACACCTCGGGCACGGCCGGCGCGGCGGGGTTGTTGAAGTCGTTGAGCGCGCAGCTCACCCGGTGCGCCTGGCCGCCGATGGGCTGAATCGAGACCCCGACCTGGGTAGGCGCGAGATCGGTGGGCACCAGCAGGCCGGGCAGCGCCTCGAACTCCGCCGCGATGGTGCGGAACTCCTGCCGGTAGTTGGGGTTGAGCCGCCCGGGGATGCCCGGGTCGTTGCCCACCATGCGGTAGACGTTGGCGCACACGCCCGACGGGGTGGGGCAGCTGATGCGGTTGGTCGAGGGCAGCAGCGCTTCCCACAGGCCGTTGAAGTCGGACTCGACCGTGGTGACCAGCGTGTTGGTGAAGTCGTAGATGCCCACCGGCGCGAAGGGCACGCCCGCCTTCTCTCCGTAGAGCAGCGTCTTCGGGTTGTACGAGAAGTTGAGATCGTCGACGAGCAGGCCCCAGAAGCGCACCGGCAGGGGCACCTCGGTGAAGAAGTTGAAGGTGGGGGCGATCGACCGACCGTTGCTCACCCGCACCAGCTTCACGTCACACAGCGGCTTCGCCGCGCCCTCGTAGACCGAGCCCCCCGCCTCGGCGAACGGGCCGTTCTCCACCGGGCTCGAGGCCGCCACCGTCACGCCGGTGGGCAGCACCTGCGCCGGGTAGTTGTCCGTGCCCACGCCCGCCACGTCGACCCGGTGCAGCGCGCCCGCGCACTCCGGCGGCGGGATCTGCGGCACCCACTGGTCGCCGTTGAAGATGTTGATGTCCTCCTCGCGGGTCACCTGGTACCGCGGGCGGCCGAGGGCGTCGTTCGGCACGGAGATCTCCACCAGGTAGTCGGCGGCGACGAGCGGGGTGGGGTCGGCGCCGTTCACGCACCCGCCGGTGGCGGTGTCGAAGCCGCCCGGCCCGAAGCAGCCGTCACCGAAGCCGTAGTTGCCGTCGAGCGTGCTGAAGCCCGTCTCGAACTGCACCGCCATCAGGGGCGCCTCGAGGCAGTCGGCGCCTGGCGCCAGCGGCAGCACCTGCTCGTCGACGCCGTGGGCCAGCGGCTCGCCGTCCACGTCGCGCGCCACGCAGCCGGTGGGGCGCTTCCACGTCTCTGTGGGCGCGGAGTTGATCAACGCCCCCTTCGCGAACGCCCCGTTCGGGGCCAGCTCGTAGCGGCGGCTCGCGTCGCAGGCAGTGCCGGGGTTCGTCCCGCACGGCACCGTGCGGTACAGGTTGACGGTGAGGTCGGCGATGCCGGGCTGCCAGTCCTCGACGGCGGCGAAGCGCGGGTCGAGCTCGTTGCGGGTGGTGTCGTAGCTGACCGTGCCCACGATGCCGCCGTTGCGGGGATCGACGCCGTTGGTGCCGGTCGCGTCGTAGGCGTGCACGCCCCAGTCGAGCCGGCCCGAGAGGCCGATGACGGGGAAGATTCCCACGTCGACGCCCGCGCCGAGCACGGTGGTGGGGGTGGGCTGGTTGTCGGCCTGCCAGGTGACGCCCGTGGTGTAGACGAGGTCGCTGTACGCCTCGACCACCAGCCACTGGGTCATCGGGTAGACGTTGAGCATCTCGTAGCGGCCGAACGCGTCGGTGGTCACCACCTTCGCGCCGCGGTCCAGCACCGAGTTCTCGCGCTTCTTCATCACCACCGGGAAGCCGGCCATGCCCATCTCGCCGCGGTCGCGCACGCCGTTGCGGTTCACGTCGTTGAAGACGGTGCCCTGCAGCTTCGTCCACCAGCCCACCATGGGGAGCACGCCCATGTTCACCGTCTCGCCCTCACCGACGGTGAGGCTCACCATGTCGATGATGTGGTTGATGTTGGTGTCGAACCAGGTGAGCACGTAGTTGCCGGCGCGCACGTTGGGGATGGTGAAGACCCCGTTGGCGTTGCCCTGCCCCACCCAGATGGCCACGTCGCCGTTGGTGAGGTCGTTGAGCGAGACCCAGGGGTTTGGAATCGGCCCGGCCAGCTCGAGGCCCGCCATGCCCAGCGTCTGATCGCCCAGCAGCCCACCCAGGCCGCCACGCTGGGGGAAGTACATGTGCACCGCGTCGACGACGCCGGTGATGGTCGAGCTGCCGGTGAGCGCGGGGAAGTTGCCCGCACCGGTGGGCACGTAGCCGAAGAACGTGGCGGGGAAGGGCTCGCCGGCCACCACGAACTCGGTGTCGAGGCCGGTCGCGCCTTCCATCACCCACGCGTCCCACTCGAGGTTGCCCTCGAGCGTGGTGGTCTGCTGCCAGGACGTGCCGTCGGGCGCGGTGATCGACAGCCCGTAGCGGTTGGGCCCCACGTTGGGGATCTTCAGCTTCCCTTCCACCACCGCCCCCGTGGGGATGCGCCTTCCCTCGAGCGTGAAGAAGAACCCGGTGGTGTCGATGGGGCAGACGCCGCCGGCGCCCGGGGCGAGCGTGCCCACGTCGACGCCGTCGGCCACCACGTAGCACTTGCTCAGGCACTTCCCGCCCGTGCCGGGGATCGGCGTGGGCGCGTAGTCCGGAGGCGTGAGCAGCACCGTGTTCCCGCTCGGGTCGGAGGGATCGGTCTCGTACTCGGTGCACAGCGGCTGGCCGAAGACGTCGGTGGTGACCTCGCCGGCATACTCGGCGATGTGACCCTGGAAGCCCGCCAGCCCGCGCTCGGCGGGCACGTCGGGAGCGCTGTTGGTGGGCGCGGTGTCGCGGAAGACCGCTGACTGGATGGTCGCCGTCGGCAGCGGGGTGGGCTGCAGCTGCACCACCACCACGCCCGCCGGCCCGGTGAAGGGCACGGTGAAGGGCGCGCCTCCCAACTTGTAGCCGTCGGCCAGCACCGAGATCAGGTAGCGCCCGTTGGGGAGATCGAACCCCGCGGGGAAGTCCGATTGATCGCCCTGGGTGAAGATGGGGCTGTTCGAGGGCGCGCCGGCGATCGACGTCCACAGGCAGCTGGCCGGGTAGCCCGCGCTCGACGGGCTGCACGCCGCGGGTGGGTCGTTCACGAACGGCGGCGTGGGCCGCTGCGTCGTCACGCCGGTGTTGTCGACGTTGATGAGGTACTTGAACTGGGTGATGGGCGCGCCGCGCAGCACCCCCGCGCCACCGAACGCGCGCGGCTCGCTGCGAGCGCTGCTGACGTTCACCTGGGCCAGGTGTCCCTGGGCCCAGCTGAGTGAGGCCCAGGTGCACGCGAGCGCACAGCACACCCCGAGTGAGGCAGGCGTTTTCGTCTTCATGGGAATTCCCCCCGGCGAAGCAGTGAGCGCGCGGTCCGCGCTCATGGAGCGAGCACCTGAGCAACTGGCGTGCCTTCCTGACGACACGGCCAAACAGCGGTCTGCACACATGCGAAAGCGCGAAAGGAATGCAGCGCTGCACGTAAATGTGTCGCGCGAAGCGCTCGGCGGCGTGCGCTTGCTCAGGCCGCGAGGTGGCGACGGCCTTGCAACCGCTTCAGGCGGCGCGCGTCTCGAGCGAGATGCGGCCCGCGTGCACGCGGTACCACTTCGTGTCTGCGCCGGCCGCGCGCGTCACCAGCGCGGCGTCGGTGGTGGTGAGCAGCGTCTGGGCGCCGCTGTCGGCGAGGTAGCCCATCAGGAACGCGTTGCGCTCGGGGTCGAGCTCGCTGCTCACGTCGTCCAGCAGCAGCAGCGGCAGGAAGCCGTTCTGCTGCTGCAGGTTCTCGATCTCCGCCACCTTCCACGCCAGCACCAGCGCCCGGCTCTGGCCCTGGCTGGCGTAGGCGCGCGCGGGCTTGTCACCCAGGGTGATGTCGACGTCGTCGGCGTGCGGGCCCACCGAGGTGAAGCCGCGCTCGACGTCGCGGGTGAGCCGCGCGTCGAGGCGCCCCAGCATCTGCGCGGCGAGCTCGGCCTCCGAGGCGGTGGCGAAGACGAGGCCCTCCCCCAGGTGCGCGGGCTCGTAGCGCCACTGCGCCTCGAGCGGCGAGCGGCCGATGCGCTGGAACGCCGCGCGGGCGCGCTCGACCAGGCTGACCATCAGGCCCCGGCGCCGCACCCACAGCCGCGCGCCCAGCTTCGCCAGCGTCGCGTCCCACGCCTGGAGGTGGCTCATGGGCGCGCGGTCCTTGAGCAGCTTGTTGCGGCTCTTGAGCGCGCGGCCGTACTCGCGGCTCTCGTCGAGGTACGCGGGCACCACGTTGAAGACGCTGCGATCGAGGAAGGCGCGCCGGCCGTCGGGCCCGCCCTTCACCACCGCGAGATCGTCCGGCGTGAAGGCCACCACCGACACCCCGCCGAAGTAGGCGTCGAGCGAGTGGGCGCGCTTGCCGTCGACGAAGGCGGTGCGCCCCCCGGGGATGACCTCGACCGAGATCTCCCGCTCGGCGCCGGCGATGAGGAAGCGACCCGTCACCTTCGCGCTCGGCTCCCCGAAGCGGATGAGCTCGCTGAGCTTGTTCGCGCGCAGCGGCTTGAGCGTGGCCAGCAGGTACAGCCCCTCGAGCAGGTTGGTCTTGCCCTGGCCGTTCTCCCCCACGGCGATGGTGGCGTGCGGCGAGGGCTCGAGCGAGAGGGGCTCGAGGTTGCGAAACCGCTCGTAGGACAGCGAGAGCAGCTTCACCGCAGGGAACGCACGTGCCGCGCCACCTGCAGCACCTGCTCATCGAGGTAGAGGAGCAGCTTGTAGGTCTGTTCCCTGCCGCCGTCGGCCGCGACGGGCTCATCGACCGAGACGAAGAGCCGGCCCGGCTTCGCCTCCGTCGGACGCAACAGGCCGCCGTCGCGCATCCACGGCTTCGGGTTGTTGCCCTCGAGCGTCACCTCGCGCCAGGTCATCGGACGGTTGATGCCTCCATCAGGGAAGCGGTTCTGCAGCTTGCCGTTCACCACGTCCCACCCGGCGATGAAGATGCCGGTGGTGGCGTAGGCGACGGGCCACCCGCCGAGGTTCTCGTAGTCGAGCACCTGCGGGGGCACCTCTTCGTTGGCAGGGAGCGGCTCGGCGAGCTCGTACCCGCCGGGCAGCGTGGAGATCTGCCCGTCGCTGAAGCCCACCCGGCCCAGCGCGCTGCGCGTCGAGTCGAACCACACCTCGAGGGGCTCACCGCTGCTCAGCTCGAGCGGGGTGGACGACCAGCGCAGCGGGTTTCCCCCGAGCTCCCACGCGAAGACGTTGCGTGAGGTGACCAGGTAGCCGCGCGCGTAGTCTTCGCCGGTGCCCAGCGGCGTGCGCTCGAGCGCGAGGCTGCGAATGGGCACCGAGGGCTCGGGCGTGAGGTCGGGCGTCACCACCTCGTCCGAAGGCCGCAGCGAGAGCAGCTCGTCGGGGTTGCTCACCTGGTACAGGCTGTCGTCCGCCACGAGAAAGAAGATCAACCCGCCGTCCGTGAGGGTGAAGGCCTCGCCGCCGATGGTCGAGCCGATCGGCTCGCCTGACGCGCGCACCAGCGTCGGCCCAAAGCGCGGGAGGAGGGGGCCGGGCTCGGTCCTCAGCGCGACGAGGTCGCCCGTGGTGCTCACGCCCCAGTTGGCCACTCCATGGACGAAGCCCCCGAGCCTCGCATCAGGCCCGAACCGGAGTTCCTCGGGAGAGACGCGCCTGAAGCCGTTGTTGAGACCGGCCTGGCCCACGCCCTGTTGCACGGCCACGTAGTCGTCTGTGAGCGCAGCGGTGACCGGCACGCCCCCCACTTCGGCGGGTGCCACGTCGAGCGGCACCCGGTCCAGGTAGGCGGGCCTGAGCGAAGAGATCGACTCTCCTGACCAGACCTGCCCGTGCTGACCGCCCAGTACGATGCCCGCCTGGGAATCCCACGAGGTGGTCCCGAAGCGCCGCGCCTGCGGAAGCAGGTCGATCTCCTCGGTGGTGCACCGGTCGGTCTGACTGCGCGCGATGCTGCCGGTCACCACCACGCCGTCGAGGGCACCACAGACGAGCTCTACGCGAACCGTTCCGGTGGAGCTCGTCGGGCTGATCTGCGTCGTCGTGTCCGTCACGTCGCACGGCCTGCAGTCGGGCCACGCGCGGGTCAGCGTCAGCCCCGCCGTGGTGGAGTTCACCTGGAAGGTCGAGAGCACGTTGCCCCGCTCCACCACCACCAGCCGCCCCGCGACGTCGGTTCGAATCGTCCCGCGCGCGACGCTCAGCGGAACCGGGTCCAACGAGATGACAGTGGCCAGGCCTCCATCGAGCGTGTGCAGCTCGAGCGCGTCGTCCTTCAGCATCACCAACCACAGCGCGTTGACGGTGGGAATGCCGGCGACGTCGTCGTAGCGGCCGGTCGCGCTCGCGATGGGGTCGAGGCTCCACGCGTTCGCGGCCTGCTGCCGCACCACGGCCACCCTTGTCAGATCCCACACCACGGGCGTGGCGATCGCCCGCACCAGCACGCCCGCGTCGAACGAGAGCTCGGGCACGATGACGTTGCGGTACTCGCCCGGCGCCACCAGCGCCACGGTGCCGGCTTCCAGGTCGCCGACGGCGAGCCGGCCCGGGAGATCGATCAGCACCTTCCGCGCGCCCGCCTCGTCGGTGAAGGGCGCCATCGAAGGGGCTGGCCCCATCGTCGGGAGCATCGGGGGCAGCACGAGCTGCGTGAGCGTCCCCAGGAAGTCGAGCTCGAACACCTGCGGCGCGCCGTTGGCGTCCCTCATCGAGAGGAACGTGCTGCCGTAGGGCAACACCTCGTGGGTGACGAACTCGACGTTCCGGTTCAACACCAGCGGGTGCAGCACCTTCCCCTCGCCGCTGCCGGGCCCGTACGCCGGCACCGTCAGCCCGATGCCGGCCTCGAAGCGCGGGCCCTCGTAGATGTACTTGCGGCACACGTTGTTGATGCCGCACACGTCACCGGGCTGGCAGACCGCGTCGCGAACGCCGGGCCCTTCCGAGAAGTCGCACGGGTACGCGTTGCCCTGCTCGAGGTAGAGGCCGGTGCACGCGACGGCGGCCACCACGGGGGAAAGCCACCACAGACGGCGCCACATCAGAAGCCTCCCGCGAGCACGAAGCCGTTGAGGGTGGGCAGCATGCGCGCGGTGATGCGGGTGCGCGCGTCGTCGGGCGG
>ERZ1292633.5929-Hain-H41-02um-R1-5929-length-10866-cov-7_pt1 | contig 10866 bp, 10 predicted proteins | sample MGYA00564406_ERZ1292633 | MGnify/ENA primary metagenome ERZ1292633 (study PRJEB36523, sample SAMEA6512639) | groundwater metagenome | collected 2019-01-08 | study: AquaDiva: Metagenomics assemblies of 32 groundwater samples
ATCCGGTGCGTATCCATGTGATCGGGGCTAATAATGAGCAGAACGGCATGTTCATCGTCGAGAAGCATGAGTGGCCGATCGAGCCTTTCATGCGGGGCGCGGATGTGATCAGCGTGGTCGAGTTCTCCGGCTCGGAGACCCTCGACGCCTTCCTGCCTTCGGCCGGCGGTCCGTACCGTTTGCCGGGCGACTATGTGTACAGCAACCAGCGGTTACCGTACTCCCAGTCCGGGCAGTGGGGCTATGTGCGGGTGTTGCCGTCCGGCGATACTCGGCTGTTGCCGTTGCACGGAGCGGGTGTTGGAATGAAGAGTGCGTCGGTTGAGCAACCGATGCAGGTCATTCCCGTCGTAGCGAAGTAAGATCGAGCGTCCTGCAGATCGCAGGATGTGACGAATCAGGAGAAGGGGGAGGCCGACGGCCTCCCCCTTTTTCTTTGGGACAATCTTTTGGTACGATGCCGACCATTATGTCTTTGACGAGAATCCTTCGAGTGACAAGCTTGACGCTCATGCTCGTCGCGAGTATCTCGATGTCTGTGCAGGCATCGGCGTACGATGTGATCGATGTGCAGCATGGAGGGACGATTCAAGGAACGATCAGGCTCGATGGTGCGTTGCCGGAGCCGAAAGGCTTCAATCTGATCACGTTTCCTGATCCAGCCTATTGTGGCCGCATCTCCAATGGCAGAGGCTGGCGCCTGCTCCACGATTTTGTCGTGGGCCCTCAAGGGGGCTTGCAAGATGCCATCGTCTTGCTCGAAGGGGTTGAAGCCGGCAAACCGTTTGAAACCTCCGTGCCCTTGATCGAAGCGCGGGATTGCAAGTTCCAGCCTTTCATGACGATCGTGCGAAACGGGCATGCTGTCGAGGTGATCAACATGGATCCAGTCATGCACGATATCCAGGGCTATGAAACGTCGCTCGAGGCCGGGGCACGGACGCTCTTCAATACGCCGCTTGTGATGAATCAGCAGCACCACCGGGGCGACATCCATGCCACCCACAATCATGCTCCGGGCAAATCATTGGTTGGTCCGGTGTATCTGAACAAGGGCCGTCGGACGTTCTATATGCAGTGCGGGTTCCACGCCTATATGGAAAGTTGGGCCATGGCGGTCAACAATCCCTATTATGCGCTGACCGATTCGACCGGGAAGTTCTCGATTGAGAACATTCCTCCTGGCACCTATCAGTTGGTGGTATGGCATCCCCAGACCGGTCCTGGGATTATGAAGATGGTCACGATCCTGCCGGATGGCACATTGCTCGAACGTCTTTCCCTTCTCGCTCCGAAGGGGAACCGCTCCGCATTCAAAGTGATGGACAATCCCCGCTTCGGCCCAGACACGCTGGGGCACACAGTCGATATCCAACCGCTCATTGAGCATCAGCACTGAACGCCTATGCCCATGACCCTGGGTGAGAAGGCCTGGAAATGGGGGCTCTGCCTCGGGCTTGTCCTATGGGTGGGGCAGGAGGGGATGCCGTATTATGCGTTGGCTGATGACGCAGCCATCCCCACGGTAGAGTTCTCCGGTTCGCTGGTCAAGACCGTCAAGGGGAAGCAATACCAGGCGCAAGTGTTTGCGAAGGGAGACCGTTTGCGGCTGGAGTATAAGTACGCGATTCGAACTGAGCGTGGGTATGCGGCAATCGAAATCATTCGGCTGGATAAATCAGAGACCTGGTATCTGTTGGTGCAACAAAAGGAACTCCTGGTGGCAGGGCTGGACCCTGATGATCTACTTCCGATTCGCCCAACATTACCGGGGGAACAAGAACGAATCCTGGTTGGCGACACGACGGCTGCTGGTCGGGCGACGCAGCTTTTCGAAGTTCAGACAGACCATCATGGTCGAGTCGAGCGGTTCTACGAATGGGTGGATCTGGAGACAGGCGTGGTCTTGAAGCTCGTCAGTCGGGATCGGGAGTGGTCGTTTGAGTATGAACGGTTTAGACTGTCGCCTCAGCCGGCTTATTATTTTGAAGAGCCACAGGGATACAAGAAACGCATGACGGCAACTGCGCCGCAAGGACGGGGGTAGGGAGACGATGGGTGCATTGAATACGAGCAGGTGTTCGTGTCGTTGGAGTCTGCTTACCGCAGTTGCGGTTGCCTGGTTGACTGTGTGGAGTGGGGTCTTTCTGCCATTGTCGGCAGCCGGGACCCCATCTGTGCCCAAGGATGTGCAAGAGGCCTATGACAAGAAGCAGTACGGACAGGTGATTGAGCAGTTGTCTAAGCTGGAGAAGGAGCAGGGTGCCGCTCCTGACGCTCGGAGGCTCAAGATCCGCTCCTTCCTTAAGCTGGGGAATCCCAAGGACGCACTCAGCGAGTACGACAAGCTGGAGCTCTCGCTCAAGCAGGATGAGGTGCCTCTCCTTCGAGAGGTGGCCCTGGGGTTCATCCTCGTCATGGTGAAGGACATGCGCGAACAAATGCGTGGAGCTGCTTATACCGCGCTCAAAGAGGTGGACTCGGACGATCTTGTCCCCTATTTCGAGGATGGTTTGAGCGATGGATCAGGGCCGGTCCGCGTTCTCGCCGTCGAGGGGCTTGGTCGATTAGAAGCTGGGCGAAAATCGGCGAAATTGCGCATGGCGATCGAGGATCAGGCAGGATCGGTGAAGGCGCGCGTAGTGAAAGCGCTCGGTCGAACGGGAGATCCAGGAGTCCTGTCGTTAGTTGAATCGGCGACCAAGGACGAGCTCAGCACGGTTCGTATTGCCGCCCACGGCGCCTTGATCAGGCTCGGCAAGAAGGAGGCGTGGTCTCAATTGCAGCAGGCAGCAGAGTCGCTGAATCCTGAGGATCGAGCTGATGCGATTCGCACGATTGCCGAATTGAAAGACCAGCGTGGCGTTCCCATTATGATGGAGTCGCTGACCTACAAGCAGCCCTCCGTTCGCGGCGCTGCAGCTCGGGGGCTGGGGCACCTCGGACGAAAAGAGGCGAGGGGACAGATTGAGCAGTTACTGAAAGATCCTATTCCGGCCGTGCGCGAATCGGCGGTGGGGAGCCTTGCGGATCTGGGAGGGACGGAATCGGTGCCGGCACTCACGCAGGCGCTCAGTGACGGCAACTTTACCGTTCGTGCCTCAGCGATTGCCGCGTTGCTCCAGCTTGGCCAGTCCTATTCGGTGGTAGCCGCCACTGTTCAATCATTGGCTCAACAGAACGACACGGCCATGCGTGCTTCTGCGGCCTATGCCCTTGGGAAGGCAACCAAGGCCAACGCCCCTGGTGCGATCTCTCTGTTATCCAGTTTGACGGGTGATCCGCTTCCCGGTCCGAAGATTGTGGCGCTTCGATCTCTTGGACATGTTGGGGATCGTGAGCTTGTTCCCCTGATGAAGGACGCCCTCCACGACACGAACGATGCCGTTCGGGCTACTGCGGCAGGGGCGCTGTTGCACCTTCTTCAACAGAAGAAATAGGCCGCCGCCTCTGTAGTGACACCCCCTTGTTTCAGATTGACAGGGTGGGGTAGACTTTTGTATACAGACTCGTTCTGACACTAGCCTCGCCAACGCGGATCTCAATTGCGATCGAGTCACCAGGGCGGAATACGTTCCCGTTTCCCCTCATGGCTGGTGGTAGGAGATAAGGGAACGAGGGAATAAACTCAGCAGTTTTTTTGTTCATCACAAGGAGGCAGTCACATGAAGAGTGCGTTATCAGTTGTCTTGGGCGTGGCAGCCGTCGCGTTTGTCGCGGCGCCTTTCACCTCGTTTGCAGGCGGGACCATTGCCGGCAAGGTGACCTATGCGGGAAAGTCCGAGCAGAAGGAATTTTCCTTCGCGAAGTTTCCCAACCCGAAGTTTTGCGTGAAGAATCCCAACAAGGCTTTGGTGGATGGCGACAAGCGCTTCTTCAAGACCATCGAAGTCGGCAAGGATGGCGGCCTCAAGGGGGCCGTCGTGGCCGTTGTTGATATTGAAGACAAGGCCTTCGTCGATGCCTATCAGGGCACTGATGTGGTTGCGGAATTCTGCGAGTTCCTGCCGTTCTCTGGTGTGGTCGTGAATAATAAGTCCTTCAAGGTTGAGAATCATGACGCCGATGCCGATGACCCAAAGTCGGTCCAGGGTGTGCTGCACAATCCGCATAGCTTCGTGGTGAAGGGCTCAAGCTCAGCAACCGGTTTCAACATCGGTTTGGCCAAGAAGGGTGACAAGCTCGATAAGCCAGTGGTGTTCCGTGGTGGTGCAGAGAAGGACGGCTTCTATCGTTTACAGTGTGACCAGCATGAGTTCATGCAGGGCTTCTTCCTGCCGGTGTCGAATGCACATTTTGCCGTGGTGAAGGAAGATGGATCGTTCGAGCTCAAGGATGTGCCGGCCGGCAAGCACAAGGTTGTGGCCTGGCATCCGTTTGCAGCCAAGGGCAAGAAGGTTGAGTTTGACGTGGATGTGACCGAGGGTGGGACGGCCACGCTCAAGGCTGAAATCAAGTAAGCTAACGTTTCATGTCGGCGGGGTGACCTGCAATCGAAGGGCAGCGGAGCAATCCGCTGCCCTTCGTGTTTGTGCGGCGTGCCGCGCCGCGTCAGCTGCCTTGCCTTTCAGTTTCCGATCTAGGTAAGATGCCGACTTTCAACGCTATTTTCTTGAGGGAGTGGTGTGTCACGAGAACTCTCGCTCGCAGAAATCTTCCAGCTTGGGTACTACTGGGAGACCAAAATTCTGCTCACAGCCGTCAGGCTGGATGTATTTTCCGCCTTGGATGGGAAGCGGAAAACCCTCCACGAAGTGACCGGTCGTCTCGGCGTCCATGAGCAGACGCTGGGACTGCTGTTGAAGGCCCTTGTCGCGATGCGACTGCTGGAGAAGGACGGGGATTCCTACGGAAATTCGACGGCCGCCGCCACTCACCTGGTCCGCAACTCTACCCAATATATCGGGCATCTTCTCCTGCTTCACGACGCGGAATGGGACAACTGGGGCAAACTGGAGCAGACGATTCGTACGGGACAGCGGTCTGTCGACCGGCATGTCTTTGAGACCGACCCTGATTTAGGCAGCAACGTGCTGGCGGTACTCCATCGGATCGGACAGCAAAGCGGGCCGGATTTTGCTAAGCGGCTGCAGCTGAGTGGGCCGGTTCGACTGCTGGATTTGGGCGGCGGGGCTGGGACGAACGCGATTGCCTTCTGCCGGGCCTATCCAGAGCTGACTGCCACGGTGTTCGATTTGCCTGCGACGCTCCGACTCACGGAACGAACGGTGAAAGAGGCCGGTTTAGAATCGAGGATTACCTTGCGTCCAGGCGATTTCAATAAGGATGGACTCGGCGGACCCTACGATGTGGCCCTGATGTCCGACATCCTGCACTATCAAGATTTTTCGACAAACGCGGCATTGGTGAAGAGGGTTTGGACTCATTTGGCGCCAGGAGGTCGGTTGGTCATCAAGGATCGATTCTTAAATGAGGCAGGAACCGGTCCGGCCTGGACCACCGCCTTTGCGGTCCACATTCTGGTGAATACGGAACGAGGCGGCTGCTACAAGACGACAGATGCGATCCAGTGGATGAGGGACGCAGGCTTTCCAGCCGTGACAGAGCTGGAACCGACAGCGGTCGTGCAGGGTACGAAGTCCGGTCAGGCCTGAGCGGTGGACGGTGCGACAAGGAGTCTCATGCTTGAATGGCTGAAACAGCCTGGTTTCTTTGGAACTCATGCCACGGTCGGGGCGGACATGAGCCAGCTCATGGCGACATTCTTTACGGGGCTCTTCGTGATCGGCTGGATCCAGGCGCGGAGGCGTCGGGCAGATGCCCACCATTGGATGATGCTGGGTGGAATGATCGCCATGGTGGCGTTCTTCATCAGCTACTATTTATTTCGTCAATTAGGTGTGTTGGCTTTTGAGGGGAAGGAAGGCTTTGGTGGATCGCAAGCCCTCTACGATTATGTCTTCATTCCTGTCCTGACGGTGCACATCATTCTAGTCATTGTCGGATTGGTCATGGCGATCTACATGATCGTGCTGGGCTTTCGCGCGCAGCAAGTGATTGATGGGGCCAGATCGCTCAAGGAGACGCTGTTGCTGACGACCTGGAGGAAGGTCGGGCTGATCTTTGGCGCCCTGACTGCGCTGGTCATGCTGTTGTTCTTCTCGCGAGTGGCCACTGCCGGTTTCTCCATGCGGAAATTCGAAGTATATCTCAGCTTGTTGTTGCTGATCGCCATTGTGTTTTCGGTCGAAATGACGATCCAACGGATCTGGCCGAACGGCGCGCGGCGTCATCGGGCACTTGGGCTGTTTACGATGATCGTGTACTGTATCCTCTTTGTGACCGGAACCACCACCTACACAATGCTGTATCTCTTGTATCCGGGGAAAATCGGATAAGTGATGGGTGATCTGTGATGAGTGATGAGTGCACCATACGGGGATTCCGGACGGATACAGGCTCCGAGGCTCATCACCCATCGCGTAGCACTGATCACGAGGTTCAGCCATGCTGACGTGTGGCTGTGGTCGCTGGATGCATACTGAGGGAATTGAAGAACGTTCCTACGATGATGGGACACCCCAGTGGTTCATTCGGACGGAATGTCGCGGCTGTGGTTTGAGGGTCGGAGTCGATGTTCCCGCCGGTCATACAGGTGGGTTCGTCGATCGGACGATGTGGACCGATGATGCGCTGCATCGGCTGGATCGCATGCCTCCGTACCTGGCCCCGCTTGTTCGCGGTGAGGTAGAGCAGGACGTGCGGGTGAGGGGAGAGCGGGTCGTCACTTACGACACGTTGCTTCGGCCTCGGACCGGCGAGCGCATCGAGTGGGAGCCAGAGGCAGAACGACGCTTGGATAGGGTGCCGGCGCCAGTACGTGCCATGGCCCGCATTGAATTGGAACGGACCGTGGCCGATCGCGGCGAGACGCGCATTACCGTCGCACTGATGGAAGAAGTGAAGGCGCGCTATTTCGGGATGGGCGCACAGAAGACGTGAAAGGTGAGACGTGAGACGTAAAACGAGAAGAGTTTCCTTCATTTCACGTTTCACGTCTTACGTTTAACGAGTAAATCATGCTGCATCGAATGGCATTGCGAGTGTTGCCCAGCCTCAGTCTCGTCGTCACAGAAGACGCTGTGCGCAAGCAAAAGCGGATCGTCATGTTTGTGCCTGGGTTGGTGGCGTTCGCTGTCTATCGGTTGGCCAAGCTGTTGTTGCCGCTTTCTGAACCGATCGTGTTGTTGGTGGTCAGCGGTCTTGTCTCGTTGGTGACGGCGTTGTTAGCCTATCGCGTCGGTCGCGCCACTGCCTGGGACCGTATCATTCGAGAGGATGGGAGCCGGCTGCTGCTCTGGCTTGGAGGCTGGATCGGGTTTGTCTATGGGGTCCAATTGTCTCTCCTGGTCTTGGCGCTGCTCTGGCTCGTCGGGTATGACTATCTCCAACATCCGGATGGGCCTGCCATGATGGCCATCATCATTTCCTGTACGGCTGTTGCGCGCGACGCCTTCGAGATTGGTCATGTGAGGAAAGTCGCCCGCCTGGGCCGGCCCTTTCCGACGTTTCCAGATGGGGCGGCCCTCCGCACGATGGTGGGAAGTCATGCGATGGAACTTGGTCCCTGGGTCGCAGTTGGTCTCGTCGTCGGTGCCATAGGCGCGTCGCTGGGGCACCTCGTTGAGGCGAGTCAGGGAGCGGTTCTAATTCAGTTGTCCTCTGTGGCGGTGCTGGGGGGCGCGGTCGCTCTCTGTGCCTACTTTGGCGGGCTTCGTCCAGAGGCGTCATGGACTCAAGGGCTGTTTCAGACGAAGGCGAGCGAACTGCTGAAATATTGGTGGTGGCCGGGACTCGCCTTTGCCGCGACCTACTATCTGGTGGCTGCGGGATTTGTGCTGTTCCTCTTGAGGCAGCCTGGCATTTCCACTGCCTATGCCATGACCAGTGGCGGGTTCGTGACAGGCATGATGGCGTTGTATTGTTACTATCTTGGGTTTCGCCGGCAGGTAGAAGAACAGCAGGGGCAAACGATGTCGAGTGCTTTGCTTCGATGCCCCTTTGTGATGGGAATTCTTGGCAAGTCATCTGGTGCGGGCGTCTCAATGACGGCTGGCTCGAAGGTTTAAGCCTATGGCCATGAAGAAGAACGCGTGCGGAGCGGTTTGGTATTCTGTTTTGCTGTTGGTTGTGCTGGCTGTCTCCTGGATCGGCTGGGGCCTTCATAGCCCATCCTTTGCCGAGGATGCTACCGATCTGTATTTCAAGACACCAGGAACTTCCCAGGGGCCGCCGGCTCCTTCTCCACAAGAGACGGTCTATTCGCGCATCGGGTCGTTCGACAGCCGATTGCTCGTGTGGTTCGTCACGCAACAACATACCTACTTCGGAGGGTTCGTTCTCGCGCTGCCGATTTTTTGTGTCTTGCTTGAATTCCTGGGGCTCAGCAGCAAAAAGCCCGCGCTTGCACTTCGCTATGACGGTCTCGCACGGGACTTGGCCAAGGTCTCCCTCCTCGCCCTGTCCGTGACAGCCGTGGTCGGGAGCCTCATGCTGGGGATGTTTATCTTTTTCTATCCCAGCTTTATGAAGTATATGGGCGGGACGTTTAAGGCCTTCATGCCGGCCTACGCGATCGTATTCGTCGGGGAATCGCTGCTGCTCATTCTCTATTACTACAGTTGGAACCGGATGGCTGCGCCGGCGTTGAAGTGGGTTCACGCATCGATCGGCGTCTTGACCAACCTGTTCGGGGCGGCACTGCTATTCTTGGCGAACTCCTGGTCGGCTTTCATGATGGCGCCGGCCGGTGTCGATGCGCAAGGGCGGTTTCTGGGGAACGGATGGCATTTGCTCCATTCGGCCTTGTGGAATCCATTGAACGTCCACCGTTTCTTGGCGGACATTATGTCCGGTGGCGCGGTGGTGTTGGCCTATGCCTGCTATCGCTTTTTTACCAGCAAGACTGACGAAGAGCGCGCCTATTTCGACTGGGTGGGGTACGTCTTTCTGTTTGTTACGGTTTGCGCGTTGTTACCGATGCCCTTTGCCGGCTATTGGTTGATGCGATCGGTCTATGCGTTTAGTCAGAGCATGGGCGTGACGATGATGGGCGGCTTACTCACCTGGCTCTTCGTGGTGCAGGCGCTCTTGATCGGCGCCCTTTTCCTTGGTGTGAACTATTACCTGTGGCAGAGCATGGCGCGCCTTCGTGGAGGGGAACGGTATCAGCCGTACTACCAATCGCTGCTGGCGGTGTTGATCTTGGCCCTGTTTATTTGGCTGACGCCGCACACCGTCATGATGTCGGGCAGTGAAGTGAAAGCGATGGGCGGCTCGTCACACCCCGTGGTCGGCAACTACGGCGTGATGTCGGCGAAGAACGGCGCGGTCAATATCTTGATTCTTGTGACGACCTTGAGCTTCATCTATTACCGTCGTGCCAATCGAACGATGGTCGTGTCCTGGGTCAAGAAAGGAAACATCATCATCGGCGCGCTGTTCCTCCTGGGGGGCCTCAATATTATCTGGCTTTCCGTGTATGGGTTCTACCTGCCGGCGAAACTTCGCGTCGGGCTTTCCTCCCCGCAGGCCGTGACCACGTTGACGGTCCTTATCGTCGCTGTGGTGATTAACCGTATGATGCTCAAGGGCGCGCTCGTCCAGGGGCCGGTCCAATGGGGGAAGATTTCCGTCAGAGGCATGGTGGGCCTGTTCGGATTGGCGGCTGCCTTCTCATGGGTCATGGGTCTCATGGGCTATATCCGTTCTTCCGGGCGGTTGGCCTGGCATGTGAGTGAGGTGATGGCCGATGTCTCCCCTTGGGCCTTTACCCCTGACTTGGCGTTTGCGGCGAAGATGGTGACGCTCAATATGGTGGTCTTTTGGGGCGCGGTGTTCGCTCTATTCTGGATGTGTCAGCGCGATCAGTTGCCAGTGATGGGGGAAGAGATGGCCGAGGGAAACGCGACGGTACTGGCGCCGTCGTCCTCGCAAGAGGCATGAACATCGAAAGGGTTGAGAGTATGAGGCGAGGGGTGCTGATCCGAAGATATCTCGCAGTCGGGCTGGTGGTGTGCGGAAGCTTCGTGATGGATGGCGCGGTCTCGGCCCAAAGCCAATCGTTGGTCTTAGAGGATTTTCAGGCGAAAGAGGCGGACGGGTTCCCCTCGAATTGGGATCATGAAAATCAACGAAGCCAATCCAAGGGGCGGGATGCGTATAAGGTCCAGACAGAGAACGGCGTGAATTTTCTGGCGGCGAAGGATGCGGGACAGCGGATCAAGAAAAAGAAGATCGATTGGGACCCGAAGGCCTTTCCCGTCCTCACCTGGCGTTGGCGCCTGCACAAAGCCACCACGGCTGGAACTGAGCCGATTGCGGCGATCTATGCCTCCCTGGATACGGATCTCATGTTCATCCCTGTATTCACGAAGTATATCTGGAGTGCTTCTAAGCCTGAGGGGACGGTGACCGAAGGGGGCATGTTCAGCGGCTCGGAGATTGTGGTGCAAAGCGGCACCAAGGATGTCGGTCAGTGGTTTGAGGAACGCGTGAACGTCTATGAAGATTTCAAGCGGATTCACCAGCATGAACCAGCCGCCAAAGCCTGGGGCATTTCGATCATCGCCGGGCCCGGTGTGGAAATTGATTTTGGTTCGATGGTCGCGAGCGTAGGACGCTAGGGAAATGGACCGTTGTTAGCATGATCGAGTCTGGCACGGAACAATCTTTGTCTATGAAGGTGCCCGATATCCTATTCGGCGTGGTCGTGATGGGAACCGTCGGGACGCTCATCGGGGTCATTGTAGGCGGCGGCATCCTGCCGGTTGCGAGTGGGGCGGGGCTCCTGCTCGGTGCGGTCATCGGCTTTATGGGTGGACGACGTTTCCTGGTGAGTATTTT
>ERZ1292633.2249-Hain-H41-02um-R1-2249-length-19909-cov-14_pt2 | contig 10864 bp, 13 predicted proteins | sample MGYA00564406_ERZ1292633 | MGnify/ENA primary metagenome ERZ1292633 (study PRJEB36523, sample SAMEA6512639) | groundwater metagenome | collected 2019-01-08 | study: AquaDiva: Metagenomics assemblies of 32 groundwater samples
CGGGCCGAGGTTGCGCCAAGACGGCGGGCGGCGAAGAGGACGACCGTGGCCGGCAGCACCCCGCACATCGAGATCCGCTCGGTCCGGACGGTCCGGTAGAGCCCCTCGGGGTCGAGGGCGAGCATCCGGTCGATCGCCAACCGGTCCTTCGTTCGCGCGACGGCGTCCGGCACATAGTGGGACATGTCGGAGCTGGCGACCAGCAGGGGACGCTCGGCGTCTCCCGCGATCGCTTCCGCCACGTTCTCCCCGAGCTCCCGGCACTCCTCGAGGGAGAGGCGCCCGAGGGCGACGGGGACGATGCGCACGTCCGGCCGGAACCGGTGAAGGAAAGGAAGCTGGACTTCGATCGCATGCTCCCGGAGATGGGCCGACGCGTCTTCCCGCAGGAGGGGGCACGCGTTCTCGAGGCGCGCGGCGAGCTCCTCGTCGATGGGGACGTCCCCCCACGGCATCCGCCACGCCCCGTGGGACATGACGGAGACCTCCGCTCCGAGGCCGGTGTGGTTCGGGCAGAAGATCACGGCCCTGCCCGGTATCTGGACGGAGGAGAAGACTTCCCCTGCCACCGCCCCGGAGTAGACGTATCCCGCGTGGGGGGCCACGACTCCGATCGCCGGCTCCGGCGCCTTCACCTCCCGGGTGAGCGTAAGGAGCGCCCGGGAAAGGCCGGAGGCGGTCCCGGGGTAGAACTGTCCGGAGACGGCGGGCATCCGCATCATGCTCCCATGATACAACGCCCGGCGGGGATTTGGCGATTGACAGCGGGGGGGTGGATGCCTATAGTATCTTTTTTACTTTACGAGGGAATTCGCGCTTGTACATCCGGGTATCCGAGATTCCCGGGGGCGGACTGGACGTTTTCGCCTCCAGGGGAAAGGCGTCGATCCCCCGCGTTCTCGAAGGGATGGATCCCGCGCCGTTGCGGGGGCTCCGGCTGGTCGACGCGGATCTGCTCCTGACGGTCGAGGGCGGCGACGTCTGGGTAGAGGGGTCGTTCGAGGCGCGGGGGGAAGGCTTTTGCGACCGTTGTTCCGACCCGGTGACGCTCCGGCTCGGGAAGGCGTTCCAGACGATCCTGACCCCGAAGAGCCGGGATCGGGCCGCCGCCGCGAGGGTGGAACTTCACGAGGAAGACCTCGATGTCGGGTATTATGACGGCACGGGGGTCGAAACGAACGACATCCTGTGGGAGCAGGTGGCCCTCGAACTCCCGATGAAGGTCCTTTGCTCCGAGGCGTGCCGCGGTGTATGCCCCGTGTGCGGGAAGAACCGGAACCTGGAGGCGTGTTCCTGCGTCGCCGGGGAGGCGAAGGGCCCGTTCGACATTCTCATGAGCCTGAAAGGGAAAAAGGAGTAAGCCATGCCGAATCCGAAACGACGCGGATCGAAGTGCCGCCGGGACAAGCGGCGCACGCACAAGAAGCTGTCCCAGCCGGCGGTGAGCATCTGCCCGCAGTGCAAGGCGACCAAGCGCCCTCATGCCGTTTGCCCGACGTGCGGGACCTACAAGGGTCGGGAAGTCATCGCAAAATCCGAAGACTGACACCCTCTTCCATCCGATGAAAATCGCCGTGGATGCCATGGGGGGGGACCACGCCCCGCGCGAGATCGTGCGCGGCGCGGTCGAGTCGGCCCGTTCCAACGGCCTCTCCCTGATCCTGGTCGGCCAGGAGGAGCGGATCCGGGCGGAGTTGCGCGAGATCGACGTTTCCGGCGCCGACATCCAGGTGCTGCACGCCTCCGAAGTCGTGGAGATGTGCGAGGTCCCCGGCATCGCCCTCCGGAAGAAACGGGACTCGTCGATCCGCGTCGGGCTTCGTCTTGTCGCCGACGGGAAGGCGTCCTCCTTCGTCAGCGCGGGAAACTCCGGCGCGGTGATGGCGGGGGGGTTCCTGATCCTCAAGAAGATCCACGGCGTGGACCGCCCCGCGATCGCGGCGACCATCCCCACGCCCCACGGTCCGGTGGTCCTCGTCGACGCCGGCGCGAACGTCGAATCCAAGCCTGCCCATCTTCTGCAGTTCGGGTACATGGGCGAGGCGTACTCCCGGATGATCCTGGGGATCCCCCGGCCGCGCGTCGGCGTCCTCAGCATCGGCGCGGAGGATTCGAAGGGGACGGACCTCACGCGGGATACGTGCGAGCTGTTCCGCCGCACGGGACTGAATTTCGTCGGGAACGTCGAGGGGCGGGACTTCTTCGCCGGGAAAGCCGATGTCTTCGTCTGCGACGGGTTCGTCGGGAACGTCGCGATCAAGACGATGGAGGGGATGGCCACGGCCCTTGGCCAGTTCCTGAAAGAGGAGATCTGCAAGTCCCTCATGGCGAAGGTGGGCGCCCTGCTCGCGGTGCGCGCGCTCCGGGGGGTGAAGGACCGGCTGGACTACGAGGAGTACGGTGGCGCTCCGCTCCTGGGGGTGCGGGGCGGGATCTTCATCTGTCACGGATCGTCCAGCGAGCGGGCGATCAAGAACGGGATCCGGGCCGCCGGCTCCCTGGCGCGCTGCGCGGTGGACGTCGAGATCGCCCGGTCCATCGCGGCGCGGGGACACGCCGCCGCGAACGCGCCGGCGATACCGTAAGGCAATCACAGGGGGAGGGGAAGCGTTGGCATCGAAAATCATCGGGCTGGGGATGTACGCCCCGCCGAAAGTGTTGACCAATCTCGACCTCGAAAAGATGGTCGACACGAACGACGCGTGGATCACGGAGCGCACAGGGATCCGGGCCCGCCACATCGCGGAGCCGGGGACGCCGAATTCCGACCTTTGCGTCGAGGCGGCCCGGAAAGCGCTCGATGACGCGGGCGTCGACCCGGGGGAACTCGACATCGTGCTCGTCGGGACGCTGACGCCCGACATGCCGTTCCCGGCGACGGCGTGCTTCCTCCAGGCGAAGATCGGGGCGACGCGCGCCTACGGCATGGATCTCTCCGCCGCCTGTTCGGGGTTCGTCTACTCCCTGTCGGTGGCCGACGCGCTGATCCGGGCGGGCCGGGGGAAGAAGGCTCTCGTGGTCGGCTCGGAGATCCTTTCCACCGTGGTCGATTACACCGACCGGTCCACCTGCATCCTTTTCGGCGACGGCGCGGGGGCGGTCGTTCTCTCCGAATGCCCGGAAGGGGAGGGGGTCCTCAGCTGCCACCTGCACTCCGACGGCAACCTCTGGAAGTTGATCCAATGCCCGGGGGGCGGCACGGTGCATCCGTACTCCCCCGAGATGGTGGAACAGCGACTTGGCTTCATCCGGATGGCGGGGAACGAGACGTTCAAGCACGCCGTCCTTCGGATGGTCGAGGTTTCCCGCGAGGCGCTGGACCGGAACGGGGTCACCATCGACGATGTGAAACTTTTCATCCCGCACCAGGCGAACCTGCGCATCATCCAGGTCGTCGGGAAGAGGCTCGGGATCCCCGAAGAGCGCGTCTTCGTCGACCTCGAGCAGTACGGGAACACCTCCGCCGCCTCCATTCCGATCGCGCTCGCGGAAGCCAAGGCGCAGGGACGGTTCGCCGCCGGGGACCTCGTGCTCGTCGTCGCCTTCGGGGGGGGGCTCACCTGGGCCTCCGCCCTGATGCGGATGTAAGGGAGTAGCATGGGGATCGGGCTCCTCTTTCCGGGGCAGGCGTCGCAGTTCTCCGGGATGGGAAAGGATCTTCACGACGCGTATCCCGTCGCCCGGCGGACCTTCGAGGAGGCGTCCGAAGCGCTGTCGCGGGACATGGCGGCCCTCTGTTTTCTTGGAACCGGGGAAGAGCTCCGGATGACGGAGAATACGCAGCCGGCGATCTTCACCGTGAGCGTGGCCGCCTTCCGGGTCCTCGCGGCCGAAACCGGGGTCCGGCCCGCCTGCGCGGCGGGCCACTCCCTCGGGGAATATTCCGCGCTGGTCGCGGCCGGGGCGCTCCCCTTGGGGGAGGCGGTCCGGGTCTTGCGGTCGCGCGGGAAATACATGCAGGAAGCCGTCCCGGCGGGGGAGGGCGCGATGGCGGCGATCCTCGGGCTTTCCCCGGAACAGGTCGGGGAGGCGTGCCGGGTGGGCGCGGCGCTGGGCGTCGTCTCGCCGGCGAACTTCAACGGCGGCGGCCAGGTCGTTATCTCGGGGGCGGCGAAGGCGGTGGCGGCGGCGTGCGACGCGGCGAAGGCGGCCGGGGCGAAGCGGGCCCTTCCTCTCGCCGTGAGCGCCCCGTTCCACTGCGCCTTGATGCGTCCCGCGGCGGACCGGCTCGCCCCCGAGCTGCGGGCGATCCCGCAGGGGCCGTTCGCGTTCCCGGTGGTGGCCAACGTGACGGCGGCTCCGTACGGGGCGGGCGACGTCGTCGCCGACATGCTGATCCGCCAGATCACCGCTCCGGTCCGCTGGGAGGAATCGGTCATCGCGATGCGGGCCGCGGGGGCCGACGCGTTCCTCGAGGTGGGGCCGGGGAAGGTCCTCTCGGGGCTCCTCCGGCGGATCGAAAAGGACGCGGCGACGGCGGTCTTTTGCGGTCCGGCCGACCTCGACGGGGCGCGGGGGTTGACCGCCTGACGTTTTTCGCTGGAACCGCGGGACCGGGAAAAGGTAAGAATACGGGGTAAGATGGGAGGATGGGTATGCGGCTTTCCGGGAAGGTGGCGCTGGTCACGGGGTCCGCGCGCGGGATCGGCCGGTCGATCGCCGAGGCGTTCGGCGCGGAAGGGGCGATCGTCGTGGTGAACGACGTCGGAAACGACGCGGGGGCCCGCGAGACCCTGGCCGCCGTCACGGGCTCGGGAGGGAACGGGACGGTGGAGATGTTCGACGTGAGCGACGCCGCCCAGGTCGACGCCGGAGTGAAGAACATCCTGGCCGTGCACGGCCGGATCGACGTCCTCGTGAACAACGCAGGGATCACCCGGGACAACCTCCTCCTGCGGATGTCGGAGGAGGAGTTCGACGCGGTCCTCCGCGTCAACCTCAAGGGGACCTACCTCCTGACGAAGACGGTCACCCGGCACATGATGAAGCAGCGCAGCGGAAAGGTCGTCAACATCAGTTCGGTGGTCGGCATGATGGGGAACGCCGGCCAGTCGAATTACGCCGCGGCGAAGGCGGGGATCATCGGCTTCACGAAGGCCGCCGCCCGCGAGCTTGCCCCGCGGAACATCACGGTCAACGCGATCGCCCCCGGGTTCATCCGGACGGCGATGACGGCGGGGCTGCCGGAAGCGGTCCAGAAGACGTTTCTCGCCCAGATCCCGCTCGGCCGTTTCGCGGAACCGCAGGAAGTTGCCGAACTGGCCCTGTTTCTGGCCTCCGATGCCTCCTCCTACATCACGGGGCAGGTGATCGGGATCAACGGCGGGATGTACATGTAGTGCATATCATAGGGAAAAGGGAGGGAATGGAATGCCGGTAGAACAGCGGGTTCGCGAGATCGTGGCGGAGCAACTGGAACGTGACGTGAACGAGGTCACCAACGCGGCGTCGTTGATCGACGACCTGGGGGCCGACTCCCTCGACGTCGTCGAGTTGGTGATGAAGATGGAGGAAGAGTTCGGGATCGAGATCCCCGACGAGGAAGCCGAGAAGATCAAGACCGTCAACGACGTGATCCAGTACATCACGACGCACAAGAAATAGCCCCGACAGGCCCCGATCGCAGGGGGCGCGGGCGGAAGGAACGACATGCGCAGAGTGGTCGTCACGGGACTGGGGGCGGTGACCCCCCTTGGCGTGGGTGTCCGGAGCACGTGGGACGCGATTCTCGCCGGCACGTCGGGCGTGGGACCGATCACGCGGTTCGACGCGAAGGATTTTTCCACGACCATCGCGGCCGAGGTGAAGGGGTTCGACCCCGAGCGGTTCATCGACAGGAAAGAGATCAAGCGGATGGACCCGTTCATCCACTACGCCATGGCGGCCGCGCACATGGCGATGGAGGACGCGGGGCTGGCGATCGACGCCGCGCTGGCGCCGAAGGCGGGCGTCTACATGGGAAGCGGGCTGGGCGGGCTCTCCACCCTCGAGCGGTACCACATGGCGTACATGGAGGGCGGGCCGAGGAAGATCAGCCCCTTCTTCATCACGATGCTCATCTCCAACCTCGCCCCCGGGCACATCGCGATGCGGTACGGCGCCAAGGGGCCGAACATCGCCACGACGACGGCGTGCGCGGCGTCCAGCCACGCGATCGGCGAGGGGATGCACGCGATCCGCAGCGGGGTGTGCGACGTGGTGATCGCGGGCGGCGCCGAGGCGACGATCACTCCGCTCGGACTGGGCGGGTTCTGCTCGATGAAAGCCCTTTCCACCCGGAACGACGATCCCGGGACCGCTTCGCGCCCCTTCGACAAGGACCGGGACGGCTTCATCATGGGGGAAGGGGCGGCGATCCTGATCCTGGAGGAACTGGAGCACGCCCGGAACCGGGGAGCGAAGATCTGCGCGGAGATTCTCGGGTACGGCGCGTCGGCCGACGCCCACCATGTCACGGCTCCGGCTCCCGGCGGCGAGGGGGCGGTCCGCGCGATGACGGCGGCCCTGGCCGACGCCGGGGTTCCCGCGTCCGCGGTCGACTACATCAACGCGCACGGCACCTCGACGCCCTATAACGATCTGTACGAAACGATGGCGATCAAGACCGTCTTCGGCGAGCGGGCGAAGTCGATCGCCGTCAGTTCGACCAAGTCGATGACGGGGCACCTTCTCGGCGCCGCGGGGGCGATCGAAGGGATGTTCTGCTCCCTCGCGTTGCAGGAGGGGGTGATCCCGCCCACGATGAACTACACGACGCCGGACCCCGAGTGCGACCTCGACTACGTTCCCAACGCCCCGCGCCGCCAGGCGATCCGGTACGCCATGTCCAACTCGTTCGGCTTCGGCGGAACGAACTCGGTCCTGCTGTTCGGACGTTTCGAGGCGTAGCCCCGGGATGGCGCTCCCGCGACGCGTCGTCATCGCCTCCGATCACGCGGGCGTGGAAATGAAGCGGCGCCTGCGGGAAGCGATGGCGGCCCTCGGGATTTCCGCGGAGGACCTCGGGACCGGCTACGGAGAATCGGTGGACTACCCGGATTACGCGGCGGCGGTCGCCCGGCGCGTCTCCGCGGGGGCGGCGGACGCCGGCGTGCTGGTCTGCGGGACCGGCATCGGGATGGCGATCGCGGCCAACAGGTTCCCCGGGGTTCGCGCCGCGCTCCTCTACGACGACGCGGCGGCGCGGCTCTCGCGCCTGCACAACGATGCCAACGTCGCCGTCTTCGGCGCACGCACGATGTCCGCGGACGACGCGGCGAGGCGGCTGCGGCTCTTCCTGTCGGAGCCGTTCGAGGCGGGCAGGCACAACCGGCGGCTCGAAAAAATCCGCGGCATCGAGAAGACCATCCCGGCCGGCCCCGCGCCGGCGGCACAACGAGAGGCGCCCATGTCCTTCCTGAAAGAGACCGACCCCGAGATCCACGACATCATCCGCAGGGAGACCGAGCGGCAGGCGTGCACGCTCGAGCTGATCGCTTCCGAGAACTTCGTGAGCGAGGCGGTCCTCGAGGCCACCGGGTCCGTGCTGACGAACAAGTACGCCGAGGGGTACCCGGGGAAACGGTACTACGGCGGGTGCGAGTTCGTGGACCAGGCGGAGTCGCTGGCGATCGGGCGGGCGAAGGAGATCTTCGGCGCCGAGCACGCCAACGTGCAGCCCCACGCCGGCTCCCAGGCGAACCTGGCCGTCTACTTCACCGTGATGAGCCCGGGCGACACGATGCTGGGGATGAACCTCTCCCACGGCGGCCACCTGACGCACGGAAGCCCGGTGAACTTCTCGGGGAAGCTCTACAACGTGGTTCCCTACGGCGTGCGGGAAGACACCGAGACGATCGACTACGACCAGGTCCGCGACCTCGCCCTGAAGCACCGGCCGAAGCTGATCGTCGTGGGCGCCTCCGCCTACCCCCGGACGATCGACTTCCCGGCGTTCCGAAAAATCGCCGACGAGGCCGGCTGCATGGTGATGGCCGACATCGCGCACATCGCGGGGATGGTCGCCGTCGGGCTGCACCCCAGCCCGGTTCCGTACTGCGAATTCGTCACGACCACGACGCACAAGACGCTGCGCGGCCCCCGCTCCGGGCTGATCCTCTGCCGGGCGGAGTTCGCGAAGAAGCTCGATTCCGCCATCTTCCCGGGGAGCCAGGGCGGCCCCCTGATGCACGTGATCGCGGCGAAGGCCGTGGCGCTGAAGGAGGCGATGACCCCCGCCTTCAAGGAGTACCAGGGGCAGATCGTCCGCAACGCGGCGGCGATGGCGAAGACCCTCCTCGCCCGCGGATACCGGCTCGTCTCCGGCGGCACGGACAACCACCTGATGCTGGTGAACCTGAAAGACACCCCGCTGACGGGGAAGGAAGGGGAGGCGGCGCTGGAGCACGTGGGGATCACGGTCAACAAGAACACGGTCCCCTTCGAGACGCGAAGCCCGTTCATCACCAGCGGGATCCGCATCGGCACGCCCGCGATCACCACCCGCGGGATGAAGGAAAAAGAGATGGAACGGATCGGGAACCTGATCGCCGACGTGCTCGCCGCGCCCTCGGACGCCTCCGTGCAGAGGCGGGTGGAGGCGGAGGTCCGCGCCCTGTGCGACGCCTTCCCTCTCTACGCCTCGCGTCTGGCGGCGTACACGAGGGGGTGAGGCCGTTGCCGACGGCGGCGCGGACCCGTCCCGACTGGGACACCTACTTCATGGACATGGCGAAGCTCGCCGCCAGGCGCTCGTCGTGCCTGCGGCGGGCGGTCGGCGCGGTCCTGGTGAAGGACCGGCGTCTCCTCTCCACGGGATACAACGGCGTTCCCTCCGGGGTCACGCACTGCGAGGTCGTGGGGTGCCTCCGCGAACGGCTCAAGGTCCCCTCGGGGGAACGCCACGAACTGTGCCGGGGCCTGCACGCCGAGCAGAACGCGATCATCCAGGCCGCGTACCACGGCGTCTCGATCCGGGGCGCCGACCTGTACTGCACGAACCTTCCCTGCATCATCTGCGCGAAGATGCTGATCAACGCCGGCGTCCACCGGATCATCTACCTCGAGGGGTACAGCGACACCCTGACGCGGGAGATGCTCGACGAGGTCGGGATGCAGCTCCTGAAGCTCGCGGATCCCTCTCCGTGAAGTGCCCCCGGTGCGGCCACGTGGACAACAAGGTGGTCGATTCCCGGGCGGGCAAGGACGGCGACGTCATACGGCGCAGGAGGGAGTGCCTCTCCTGCGGGCGGCGGTTCACCACCTACGAGCGGATCGAGGAGGAGCTCCCCCTCGTCGTGAAGCGGGACGGGCGGCGCGAGCCGTACGACCGCCAGAAGATCCTCTCCGGCATCCGCAAGGCGTGCGAAAAGCGGCCCGTAAGCGTAGACACCATCGAACACCTCGTGGAAGCCCTCGAGCAGGAATTCCAGTCCGGCGCCGACAAGGAGATCTCCTCGATCCGGATCGGCGAGCGGGTGATGTCGAAGCTGCTCCAGGTGGACGACGTGGCGTACGTCCGGTTCGCCTCGGTGTACCGGCAGTTCAAGGACGTGAGCCAGTTCGTCGAGGAGATCAAGTCCCTCATTTCCGAGCCCCCCGGCCGAACGACGAAGTCATGACGACCGGTCCGGAGTTCCCCGGCACCGGGTTCATGCGGCGGGCGCTGCGGCTCGCCCGGAAAGGGGCGGGCCGCACCGCGCCCAACCCGGCGGTCGGTGCGGTGGTCGTGCGGGGAGGACGCGTCGTAGGGGAAGGGTATCACCACGCCGCGGGGCTTCCCCACGCCGAGATCGAGGCGCTGCGGCGGGCGGGGAGCGCCGCGCGGGGAGCGGACCTGTACGTGACGCTGGAGCCGTGCGACCACCGCGGCCGCACGGGGCCGTGCACCGGGGCGATCCTCGCGGCGGGGATCGCGCGGGTGGCGTACGCGATGGAGGACCCCAACCCGGCCGTTTCCGGCCGCGGCGCGAGGCGGCTGCGCGGCGCCGGCGTCGTCGTGCACCGCGGGTTGATGGAGGCGGAGGCCCGGGAACTCAACCGCGGGTTCTGCCGGTGGGTCGTCTCGGGGAAGCCGTTCGTCACGCTGAAGCTGGCCGTCTCCCTCGACGGGCAGATCGCGGCCGCCGGCGGCGATTCCCGGTGGATCGCGGGCGAAGCGGCGCGCCGGCGCGTGCACCGGATGCGTTCGGGGGCCGACGCCGTGCTCGTGGGGGGCGAAACGGCCCGCCGGGACGATCCGCTCCTGACCGCCCGCGTCCCCGGGGGACACGACCCCCGGAGGGTGATCCTCACGACGCGCCCCGCGGAGATCGCGCGCGGGAAGATCTTTCGCGAGCCGGGGGGCGAGGTGATCGTCGCCTGCCCGAAAGGCGTGCCGGAGTGCGACGTGCGCGCGGTGCGGGACGCGGGGGCCCTGGTGCTCCGGCTCCCGGCGCGCGGCGGGGCCGTGCGTGCGCGCGATTTCCTGGCCGCGTTAGGGGCGCAAGGCGTGACCTCCCTCCTGGTCGAGGGGGGCGGCCGGATCGCCGGCTGGCTCGCGGCGGAGGGCGCGATCGACCGGTACGTCGTCTTCGTCGCGCCCCTGCTCCTGGGCGAAGGGATCCGCGCCGTGTCGGGCTGGGCGAGCCGATCGCCGACCGAAGGGAAGCGCCTCGCCTTCACCTCGGTCCGCCGCGTCGGCCCGGACATCGAAATCACGGCGGAGGAGCGGTAATGTTCACCGGTATCGTAGAGGATGTGGGGACGGTCGCCTCCCTGTCGCCGTTGCGCGCGGGGGCGGCGATCACGGTGGCGACGAACCTGCCGATGGACACGATCGCGGAGGGGGATTCCGTCGCCGTCTCGGGGGTCTGCCTGACCGTGACGCGGAAAGGGGCGGGGACGT
>ERZ1292633.5932-Hain-H41-02um-R1-5932-length-10864-cov-4_pt1 | contig 10864 bp, 9 predicted proteins | sample MGYA00564406_ERZ1292633 | MGnify/ENA primary metagenome ERZ1292633 (study PRJEB36523, sample SAMEA6512639) | groundwater metagenome | collected 2019-01-08 | study: AquaDiva: Metagenomics assemblies of 32 groundwater samples
GACTCCCTGGCCGGCATGCCGCTGACCATGCGGATTGTCAACACCACCGGCGTCGAGCAGAAGATGCTGGTGGTGGCGGGGCTTGCGCGCACTCACAATGTGCTCCAGAATCCCGGGCGCGGTGCGGACAACCCCTACTGGGACTGCGATGTGCGAGTGGGCACCATTGAAGAGGGGATGGAGGGGTCGCTGATCGGCCTCTGGCCGCGGCCCGCGGGGGACTGCGTGGAGATCGAGATGGGGCCCTCGGGTCCCTACCGCGCTCGCGACTGCCCGTCGCCCTGTCCTTGATCACAACTTTGCCCCGTCCAACGGGGCTGTCGTGCACGAACCTCGGGAGCTCTTCCCGAGGTGAATTTTTTGTTTGAGTGTATCCGAGTATTCAAGTATTCGAGGACGTAGGGACGTAGCCTGCTACGTCCACTTCGGATTTGGAGCCGTGTGCCAGCAGACCTGCTATACTGGAAGCTCGAAAATCAAGCAGTGGACGGAGCATGCTCCGTCCCTACACCAACGCCGATACCCTCATCTATGCGCACCGCGTTTCTTAAACAGATCGAGTTTGGCATCAGACATCTGCCGCCTACCATCCCGCCCGACCGGCTGCAGGAGATAGATCGCCTGTTTGCCGAGCTCACGGCGCAGGGGTCGCAGCTCACGGATGAGGATGCGCGCAAGGCCTTGATTGCGATTGGCAAAATCGAATGGCCTTACCGCCACGCTTACTACGCCATGGTCATGGCTTGTTGCTCTCACACCCAACATGACTTATTTTTAAAAGAGTTGAGCCCGGCTACCCGCAAAAAGTTTGAGTCCATCGGCGGCAAGGACGCCACGGTGCAAGAGGTGGTGCACTCGCGGATGTTTGAGGAGAAGCTCTCGCCCGAGGAGCGCTACGAGATTCAAGAGGCGGCCTTGAAGGCACGGTTGGACATGCACACCTTCATGGAGGATCAAATCCGGCAACGGCAAAAGGATTACGAGAAGGTATTGGCGCATGCCATGGAGGAGCAGCGGATGTTGCAGGAGGCGATTGATCGCTTGGCCGCGATGGCGGGGCAGGACGAACACTGGGGGCCGGAGATTTTGCAAAAGGTGCAGCAATTTGAATTGGGGTGGTCCATCACCGAGCCCGATGTGACGTTGGAAGATGTCGAGCGTGAGATTGAAAGTTGGAAGGAAATGTTGGCCGGAACGGGGGATGTCCCGGCGGAGGAAGAATCATAACTTGCCTTTGTAACTGGGTACTGGGAACTGGCTACTCTTCCTTTGAAAGTTATCGTTCCCATGCTAAGATAGCCCCGCGATATGATCATCCAAGCATACGGACTCTCTTGTGTTTCCATCACGGCAAAGCCGCTTTCGGGAGAGGTGATGGCGGTGCTGGATCCCTTTGATGCGTCTGTCGGCATCAAGCTGCCGTCGTCCTTGGCGGCGGATCTTGTTTTCGCGAGTGGTGAGGGGGAGGAGCACGGTGCCGTCCACGCGGTTGGCGGTGCGCCGCTTGTTGTATCCATGCCCGGGGAGTATGAGGCAAAGGGCATCACCATTGATGCGCGCGTGGCGCCAACGAAAGGAAATGTAAAACACATGATTGCGCGCGTGGCGGCGGAAGACATCATGGTGGGATTCCTGGGAGCGATCGATCGCGAGTTGAATGATGCGGAGCTTGAGTTGCTGGAAGGTGTGGACGTGCTGGTTGTCCCTGTTGGTGGCGGTGGGGCGCTCTCGCCCAAACAGGCCGTGGAAGCCATCTCCCACATTGAACCGCGCATGGTCATCCCCGTGCACACGAATATGCCGGGACTCAAGAAGAATCTGGAAACCGTACAGGCATTTTTGAAAGCGCTCGGCGTGAAGGCCACCGAGGAGACGACGAAACTCAAAATCACCAAGTCGGGGTTGCCTCAAGACGACATGAGTGTGGTTGTTCTGTCACGCGCCTAGTATGTCGCACCCATGGGCCACGCTTTCGCGCGAAGAGTTCTTGCATCGGCGGCGCATGCTAGGGCGTACGGTGGCCGGGATGGGCGTGCTCTTGTTCGTGCTTTTGGCGGTGCAGTTCCGCGTCACGTTTGCCAACACCCCCGAGGCGCTCGGGAGCGTCTTCAATGTGGCGAATGATTTTTTTGAGGAAGCCGGTTCGGTGTTGAGTCGTCCGGCGACGGACACTCAAGATGTGTTGCGAGCCGTGGGGGAGAGAATAAAAGATGTGCAAGAGGTGGAGAAGGCCAAGCAGGCCGTGATCCAACAGATGGCGTCCTCGATCCAAAACGACTGGACCTACCTTGAACCTGAAGTTGAGCAACCCGTAACCGAGTAGTATGGCAAAAACGAACAAGATACAGCCCGTGGATTTTGTGGGGGGAGGACAGGTGGAGGATCGCTCCATCGTTAAGGAGATGAAGACGTCGTACTTGGACTACGCCATGAGCGTGATTGTTTCGCGCGCACTGCCGGATGTCCGCGACGGCCTGAAGCCCGTGCATCGGCGTGTGTTCTACGCCATGTGGAAACTGGGTCTGCGCTCGGGCGGTCGCTTCCGTAAATCGGCGGCAGTGGTGGGAGAGGTGATGGCCAAGTACCATCCGCATGGTGATGCGTCCATCTACGACGCGCTGGCTCGCATGGCGCAGGACTTTTCCATGCGTGCGCCGCTCATCCATGGACAGGGCAACTTTGGATCGCTGGATGGGGACGCGCCGGCGGCGATGCGCTACACCGAGGCCAAGCTCAAGCCGCTGGCCGAGGAACTGCTTTACGATATAGAAAAGGAGACGGTCTCATTTATTCCAAACTACGACGGCGAACACCTGGAGCCCACGGTGCTGCCCGCCAAGCTCCCCAACCTGCTCCTCAACGGTGTGCTGGGTATTGCCGTAGGCATGGCCACCAACATCCCGCCTCACAACCTCCGCGAACTGTGTGCGGCCACGGTGGCCTTGATTGATAATCCGGATGGGACGATTGATGACCTCATGGGGCACGTCAAAGGCCCCGATATGCCCAACGGCGCCATTGCCTACGACATCGAGGCCATCAAGCAGGCCTATGCCACCGGCCGTGGCGGCATTGTGTTTCGTGCGCACACGGAGATTGAGGAGACCAAGAACGGCCATCAAATTATCGTCTCGGACATCCCGTTCCAAGTAAACAAGGCGGCGCTGTTGGAGAAGATTGCCATGTTGGTGCACGAAAAAAAGATTGAGGGCATCCGCGACTTGCGCGACGAGTCCAACAAGGACGGCATCCGCATGGTGGTGGAGCTCAAAAAGGACGCCTACCCAAAGAAGGTCTTGAATCGCCTCTTCCAACTCACCCAGCTGCAGTCCACCTTTCACGTGAATATGGTGGCGTTGGTGGATGGCGTCCAGCCGCGGTTGCTCAACCTCAAGTCCATGCTGGAGGAGTACCTCAAACATCGCAAGGACGTGGTGCGGCGCCGGACGGAGTTTGATTTGGCGCGCGCCCGGGAGCGTGAGCACATTTTGGAGGGGCTGGTGATTGCCTTGGGACAGATTGATAAGATCATCGCGACCATAAAAAAGTCCAAGGACAAGGACGATGCGCGCGGAAACTTGATGAAGCAGTTCCGACTTTCCGAGCGGCAGGCGGTGGCCATCTTGGAGATGCGTCTCCAACAGCTCGCCAACCTGGAGCGTCTGAAGATTGAACAAGAACTTGAGGAGAAGCGCAAACTCATCAAGGAGCTGGAGTCCATCCTGAAGTCGGCCGCCAAAATGCTGGCCGTCATCCGCAAGGAAGTGGAGGAGCTGGGCGAAAAGTACGGCGACGATCGCCGCACGGAGATTGTGCCTCATGGCGTGAAGGCGTTCCGGATTGAGGATGTCATTCCCGACGAGAAGACGGTGGTGATGATGACTCGCGACGGGTACCTGAAGCGCATGCCGCCCGACACGTTCAAAACGCAGAAGCGCGGCGGCAAGGGGGTGATGGGGCTGACCACCAAGGAAGAGGATGTGGTGGACAAGATTTTTATGACCAGCACGCACACGCGGCTCTTGTTCTTCACCACGTCCGGGCGCGTGTTTCAACTGAAGGCCTACGAGGTGCCGGAGGCGTCGCGAACGGCCAAGGGGCAGGCGGTGGTGAACTTCTTGTCGCTTTCGCCCGGTGAAGAGGTGTCCTCCATCCTGTCGCTGGACCGCGACGATGGCGCCAAGTACCTCATGATGGTTACGCGCCACGGCACCATTAAAAAAACCAACCTGAAGGATTTTGAGAACGTGCGTTCCAACGGATTGATTGCCATCAAGCTCAAACAGGGCGACCGCCTGGAGTGGGTCAAACCCTCCTCGGGCGGCGACCATGTGGCGTTGGTGACGCGACAGGGAATGGCCATCCGGTTTGCGGAGACGGACGTTCGGCCTATGGGGCGCGTGGCGGCCGGCGTGCGCGGCATCAAACTCAAAGGTTCGGACATCATCGTTGGCATGTCGGCGATGGATGGGAAACTCATTACCAAGAAATGGCTAGAACTCTTGATTGTGATGAAAAACGGTTACGGCAAGCGCACAAACTTGCTTGAGTACAAGTTGCAGAAGCGTGGAGGGCAGGGGATTAAGACCGCCAACATTACGCCAAAGACCGGACAGATTGTGGGCGTGCGCGTTATCAACAACCAAGATTTGAGTGACCTTCTTATCATGTCCGAACAGGGACAGGTGATCCGCACCGAGGCCAAGACGGTCTCCGTGCTCGGCCGCGCCACCCAGGGCGTACGCATCATGCGTTTCAAGAAGGAGGGCGACCAAGTGGCGTCCATGGCGCTGGTGGGTGAGGCCGAGGGGGATGAATGATTTACGAAATGCACGGTAGCCGCGGACTTTAGTCCGCGCTTCCGTTGACATGGCTACCTCCCAGTGTTACATTCACGTCAATTCAACGGCAGTGGACGTAGCAGGCTACGTCCCTACCCACATCATTTTCTTTACTATGTCTGTACCAGCCCATCGAAAATCCTCTTCGCGTGTGCGACGCGGTCGCTCGCATGACGCGCTCAAGGCCACCAATCTCAATGTCTGCGTGAGTTGCAACGCGCCCGTAAAACCGCACTACGCTTGCAAGAAATGTGGTGCCTACGCCGGCCGTAAGGTAAAATAGCCGCAAGATTCAATCGCTCTTTCGCACCTTATGTCCAACCGCCACCTGGCTCGCACGCTTGCCATGCAGGCGCTCTATCAATGGGATTTTCACAGCGGTCATCCCGATCGCAACGTGAACGAGATTGTTCGCTACATCCGCGAGGAGTTTGCGCCCGAGTTCAACGATCATGACTACGTGGAAGCTACGGTGCGCGGAGTGGTGGAGCATGTGGAGGAGATCGACCGGACGCTGGAGCAGTTTGCCAAGGACTGGCTGGTGTCAGCCATGACACTCGTGGATCGCAACGTGCTGCGTATTGGCGTCTACGAATTGTTGATGAACCCAAACATTCCCGCCAAGGTGGCTATTAACGAGGCGATTGAAATCGCTAAGGCCTTTGGGGGCGATACCTCCGGCAAGTTTGTCAACGGGGTGCTGGGTGCTGTGTACAAAGACCAGCTTAAGCGCGGGGCGATTAAGGACGTGGATAAACCTAAGGAGCCGTCAACCGAGATGACGCTGTCATCGCCTGTGCCGATGATCATGAACCATAAACCATGAGCCCGACGCCAACTATGCAAAAAGACCTCTCCGACCTGATGAAAGCGCTTGGCGTAACGTTTCAAAACGTTGATACGCTACGCCAGGCGCTCGTTCACCGATCGTACTTGAACGAGCACACAACCTTCCCTATCGACCACAATGAGCGGCTCGAGTTTTTGGGCGATGCCGTGCTGGAGTTGGTGGTCACCGAGCACTTGTACATGAACTATCCCAACCCCGAGGGCGAGATGACCAACTGGCGCGCGGCGCTCGTCAACGGCGACTGTTTGGCGAATATCGCCGAGGGGCTTGGCATGGAGGAATTCCTCTACTTGAGCCGCGGCGAGCGTAAGGACGCGGGAAGCAAGGCGCGGCGCTACATTTTGGCTAACGCCATGGAGGCGATCATTGGCGCAGTGTACTTGGATCAGGGGTGGGATGCGGCCAAGGCGTTTGTGGAGGAGCACGTGCTGGTTTTGTTGCCAAATATCCTCGCCAAGAAGCTCTACATTGACCCCAAGTCGCGGTTCCAAGAGGCGTCGCAGGAGCAAACGGGTGTGACGCCCACGTATCGCGTGTTGAGCGAGGAGGGGCCGGATCATGAGAAGACATTCACGGTCGGCGTGTACATCGGAAAGGAAAAGATTGCCGAGGGGATGGGAACAAGCAAGCAAGAAGCGCAGATTGTTGCCGCCGAGGCGGCGATTAAGGTCAAGGGGTGGTGACGCGAAGCGTCATCCCGAGCGCAACGAACAAAGTGAGTGGAGTCGAGGGATCTTGCCGTTGACACGACACCTTTCGACTGCTATATTTTCCCCGCCGCATGCAGGGTTAGCTCAGCTGGATAGAGCGCGTGGCTTCGAACCACGAGGTCGGAGGTTCGAGTCCTCCACCTTGCACCATTCGACTCGTCGCTTCGCTCCTCGCTCATGGTCTTCGACCATCGAGTGACGAGGCGAATGCCCTGAGCCTGTCGAAGGGCTTTTAAGCTCATGGTCTTGATCATGTGATCGCGGTGTGTATGTGCGCGCGCATAGCTCAGTTGGTAGAGCAGGTGGCTCTTAACCACAAGGTCGAGGGTTCGAATCCCCCTGCGCGCACCAACAAAAAACCTCCAGGCAACTGGAGGTTTTTTGTTTGGTCAACGCTTGCGCGCCGCGTTGATGAACGCTTTGAAGAGCGGATGCGGTGACAAGGGGCGGGACTGAAACTCGGGATGGAACTGCACACCCACAAAGAATGGATGCCGGGTGATTTCGACGATTTCAACGAGCGAACCGTCGGGAGACTCGCCCGACACCGTCAGCCCTGCTGCCTCCAGCTCGCTACGATACGCGTTGTTGAATTCATAACGATGGCGATGGCGCTCGGTAATGTTGGCGGCTCCATAGGCCTTGCGCGTCACGGTTCCCGCCTTGAGCTTGCATGGGTAGCTCCCGAGCCGTAGCGTGCCGCCCATTTTTTTCTTGGCGACATTTTCGCCCTGCCCATTCATTAAATGAATCACGGGGTGGGGTGACTTGGGGTTGATCTCGGTCGTGTGCGCTCCCTGTAACCCAAGCACGTTTCGCGCAAACTCAATCACCGCGCATTGCATGCCATAGCACAGGCCAAGGTAGGGAATTTTTTTTTCACGAGCAAAGCGGATCGCGGCGATCTTGCCTTCAATCCCGCGCGACCCAAAGCCACCCGGGATCAAGATGCCGTCAAAGTCGGCGAGCTCGTGCACCGCCTTTGGATCCCTCTCGTATGTCTCCGAATTCAACCACTCGATCACCGGCTTGCGATCCGCCGCCCACGCGGCATGTTTGATGGCCTCAAGCACCGAGAGGTACGCGTCCGAGAGAATAAAGTCTCCCGTGGAGAAGTATTTTCCAATCACCCCGATGCGCACTTCTTTTTTGACGGTCTGCAATTTTTTGGCGAGGGCGTTCCAAGGCGCGAGCTTGGAGGGTCTCGGGCGCATGCCAAACGATTTCAAAATCGTGTTGCCAAGCCCTTGCTCTTCAAACAGCGATGGCACTTGGTAGACGGACGAGGCGTTTTGCGCGGTGATAATGTGGTCGGCGGACACGCCGCAGAAACGGGAGAGCTTCTCGCGCCGTGGAGCGTCCAGGGCGTACTGTGAACGGCAGATTAAGAAGTCGGGGGCGATTCCCACGCGATTCACCTCGCGCACGGCGTGCTGGGTGGGCTTGGTCTTCATCTCGCCGATGGATGGCGGCACCGGCAGGTAACTGACCAAGATTGTCCGCACGGCGCCGGGGTCGCGCAGCCGCATCATGCGCACCGCCTCAAGGAACAAAATGTTTTCGTACTCGCCCACGGTGCCGCCGATTTCGATAATCACAAAATCCGCCTTCGATGTCTTGGCCACAACATCAATCCGGCGGATCACTTCCTCCGGCACGCGCGGCACTACCTCTACGCACTTGCCGTCGTACTCCAGGTTACGCTCCTTTTGGATCACGGAGAGGTACACGCGCCCCGTGGTCATGTAGTTTTGCTTGGTGATGTCTTGGTTAAGAAAGCGCTCGTAGTTGCCCATGTCTTGGTCGGTCTCGTCCCCGTCCACCGTTACAAACACCTCGCCGTGCTCCACGGGGTTCATGGTTCCCGCATCCACGTTCACATACGGGTCGATTTTCATGGCTTCCACATGGAAGCCCCTGGACTGGAGAATGGCGCCGATGGAGGCGACAGATGTGCCCTTGCCCACTCCGGACATCACGCCGCCGATCACGAAGAGAAACTTGGTTTTTGTTGGCATAAAGATGGCGCTAGTATAGCACGGGGAAGGTGAGGTACAATCCACTCATAACATCACCAAAGACTATGCATGTTCGCACATATCAATTGATGGAGGGACTGATCGCAATTGGGTTCATCATCGCCGGAGCGTTTGCCTTTGCCGGATCGGCTCATGCGGCCACGGGCGCGGCGACCTTGTACTTTGTGGGAACGGGGAACACCTACACCACGGCCGCCAGTTGGCACTCCTCGGCCAAGGCGTGTGATGACGCGGGAAATGCAGATGCGGCGCCGGATGACGACGACATCATTATTTTTGCGGACAACTGCGACACGTCTGTAGCCATGCCGGCCACCGAGGTGCTCGCCGGAGTTCAATTGGCCAACAGCTACTCGGGTACGGTCACGGGCAGTGGCACTACGCTCGACATCAACGGCAACTTTTCGGTGGGCTCCACGGGAACGTTTACTTTAAACGGCGGCACCATGACGCTCTCGGGCGACTTTACCAAGGGCGCGGGAACCTTCACGCATGCCAATGGCACGGTGGATTTTGACGGATCATCGCAGACGATTACGGGCAGCTCCACGCTCTATAGACTCATCAAAACAGAGACGAGCGCCACCACGCTCAAAATCAACTCCGGGGACACGGTTACCGTGACCGATGCACTGACCATCACGGGCTCCACTGGCGCCTTGGTTACCTTCGAAGCCACTACGGGCGGCACGGCGGCAACGGTGGCAATCTCGGGCGCGACCATCACCGTCAACCACGTAACCGTAAAAGACATTACCGCCTCCGGGGGCACGATTCTCTGCAATACGGCCTGTACCAATCGTGGGAATAACACGGGTTGGACCATGCCCGAGGACGATGAGGAATCAACTCCCGGTAGCAACTTTGCCTTGGACTCTGTGATTGTGAACGCTCCCAATGGCGGTGAGACGCTTGCGGGCGGAAGCGTGACGACGATTTCCTGGGATGCGGCGGGGGATGCTCTCAATGTTGAGCTGTACTATTCGCGGGATGCCGGTGTGCAGTATGAGTTGATCGCGGACAACCTCGACCTTCAAGGGGAGTATGAATGGACGGTGCCAAATGTGGCGACCATGAAGGGGAAAGTGAAAGCCATGATGGTGAATGCCGGCGGCGGCGAGGTGTTGAGCGATGCGTCGGACAGGGTGTTTACGGTGACATTTACCCAAGCGACCGAGGAGCCATCGGATGATCAAGCAGAAGATCATGTCATCGAATTTGTGGATATGACACGGCCCGGCGGGTTAACAACAAGTATGACGGAAGGAACGCTGTTCCGTGGGGTAACGCTCTCGAGCGTGTACATTGTCAACGGTGATGGGACGCGCTCGGTGTTTCCCAATGAAGCCGCATTCAATTCCTATGGCTACAGCTTTGCCAATGTGGTGACCGTCAACGACGATCAGCTACAAAAGATGGCGCTCGGCGGGCGTGTGCGGATGAAGCAGGGTTCGCTCATCAAACTTCAGTACGACCCAAAGGTGTATGAGGTGGACGCGGACGGGGTGTTGCGCCATGTGCCGGATGAGTTTACGGCGGATGTGCGCTACGGAGCCGGATGGGCGAGCAATATTGTGGATGTGAGCGATGTGTTCTGGGGGGACTACACCGTGGGTGCGCCACTGATCTCCGCCTACGCCTATATCGAATAGCATGTTCACGCTCCCCGAATTGCCATTTGATCCCGGCGCCTTCGGTACCTTTATCTCTGCCGAGACGTTTGAGTACCACCACGGCAAGCATCATGCGGGCTACGTGAAGAAGTTGAATGCGGCTATCGAGGGGACGTTGTATGCGCAGATGACGATCGAGGAGCTCGTTGCCGCATCTCGACGAGATGACAACGTTGCCGTTTTTAACAACGCGGCACAGCACTTCAACCACTCGTTCTTTTGGCAATGCCTCTCGCCAGAGGGTGGAGAGCCGTCGGGCGCGCTCAAAACTGCCATGGATCAAGCGTGGGGATCGACGGAGGCCTTTAAGACCAAGTTCTCCGACGCCGCCGCGACATTGTTTGGATCCGGGTGGGTATGGCTCGTGAGACAATCCGACGGCACGCTTGCCATCCGCCAAGAAAAAAACGCCGAGACGCCGGCGGGCACGGGCGATGTGCCGCTCCTGACGCTCGATGTGTGGGAGCACGCCCATTATATTGATCACCGCAACGACCGCGCGCGATTCATTGAACAGTTCTGGGAGCACGTCAACTGGGAGTTTGTGAAATCACAACTGAAATAAACACCTCCCCTCATCCGAGGGGAGGTGTCCCGTCTTACGGGACGGAGGGGTGCGAAGCACCGGCAATACTCGAAGAGCAAGATTTTCACACCACCTCTTTCATTCCCCTCCTCCGAGAGGAGGGGAGAAAGATCAGACCCGCACAATCACCGGAAGCACCATGGGCCGGCGCTGGGTTTTTTGAGC
>ERZ1292633.5933-Hain-H41-02um-R1-5933-length-10863-cov-6_pt1 | contig 10863 bp, 9 predicted proteins | sample MGYA00564406_ERZ1292633 | MGnify/ENA primary metagenome ERZ1292633 (study PRJEB36523, sample SAMEA6512639) | groundwater metagenome | collected 2019-01-08 | study: AquaDiva: Metagenomics assemblies of 32 groundwater samples
GACGTCCTCGATGCGCCGCTCGAACAGTCGCGCGAGGGCGAAGGCGAGCGGCAGGGAAGGATCGTACTTGCCGGTTTCGATGGCGTTCACCGTCTGTCGCGACACGTCGAGTTGTCTGGCGAGCTCGGCTTGCGACCAGTCGCGCTCTGTGCGCAGCACCCTGAGCTGGTTCCTCACAGATACCGCCGCCGGGCAATGGCGAGACCCGCGAGGTAGAAGAGCGGCAGGTAGATCCAGGTGTGCATGTACGACCAGTCCTGGAACGACAGGCCGACGGCGCGCTCCATGAGGGCCAGCGTCATCAACATTACGAGGGCGAGGGGATAGGCAATGGCCAGCGCCTCGCCTTGAATGCGCCGCTCGAGCTCGTCCGCCGAGCGCACTCCGCGGATGAAGAGGATCAGGAACGCCGCGAAAAACGGCAGCGGGAGCAGCGCGGCACCTATCCGCACCGGCGGCGCGAGTGTCGTCGATTCAAGCGCGACTCGAGCCAGGAAGAACGTCACCAGCCAGATCACCCCGGCCGTGAGCAGGGTGCGTGAAGGGCGCTGAACCGGCATGAAAGCCTCCTTCTAAGTGACAAGGAAGCTTTACATGTCCAGCCCATTTTGTCAAGGGTGCTTGACAACAAACACCGGTGGGCCGCCACGCGCGGTGGAGCGCGCGGCGGCCGTTGGGCCTGCTATCTCCGCCTTCTCCTTGTCGGCGTCGCCGCGGTGTCGTTCACCACCATCGCCAGTCCCTCAAAACCGATCTTCACGCCACCGCTCTGCTCGAGCGCAGCAATGGCTGCTTTTGACGACTCGAGGGTGGCGGTCATCGTGATGGGCCGATGGGCGATGCTCGAGTCCTTGGCAACGATGTCCACTCCATACCAGCGCTTCATCGCCATCAGGACGTCACTCAGGGGCCGATTCTGCATGACGAAATTTCCTTCCATCCAACTGAATGCCTCGCCCGCCCGCTCGGCGGGGAGATCGGAGATCACTCCTTCCCCGTCCACCTGCAGCGTGGCGCCGGCATCCAGCGTGCGTTCCTCCTTGCCAGCCCGCACTCGCACCGTGCCACGGTTCACCTTGATCATCGCCGTGCTGTCGTCGGCGAAGTGGCGCACCGCGAAGTCGGCGTCTTGCGCGAAAACCCACGCACTGCCGACGTGGATCAGCAGCGGTTCGTCGCCGGTCGGCGCGCTGAAGGAGGCGGTTCCGGTGACCTGCGCGGCGCGGAAATCCTGCGGGAAGTGGGCGGTGAGCTTCACCACGCTGGCCGACCCGAGGCTCACCACCGAGCTGTCTTCGAGCTTCACGGTGCCCCGCTGTCCGGCGGCGGCCTTCATCGGGCGCGTATCCTCACGGGCCAGCGCCTGCTCGGCCTTGGTGGTCTCGGCACCCCTGTTCAGGTACCACAGCGGCACGGCGACGATGCCGGCGAGTGCGATACCCCCGAGGATGGTGACGAACTTCGGTCTCGACGGCCTGGCAATCTGCGCCAGGTGGGCGGCCGAGGCATGCCGGTGGTGTTCGTTCACTTGCCGCGCGTGCACCCTGGGGTCCGTCTTTTCGTGGTGCAGTTCACCGACGATGTGCGCCCACACCTGGTCGGTCGACTCGGGCTCGTGATGATGCTTCGCCGAGGTGTGCTGCTTGTGGTCGCCGTCGGTGTCGGCCATGCGATGCAGCGTGGCCCGGCGTCGCTGCTCGTGCGTTACCGCGGAACCCAGGACCTGGCGCAACAACGTCTCGAGGTCGCTGGCGGACTGCACCTGACCACGACGATCCCAGATCTCGAGAAAGGTGCTGCCCACTACTTTCTGCGCGGTGGCCGGGTCCTGGAGCGTCTCGGCGGCTTCCGTCGTAAGGGCGTCGAAGTTCGAGCGGAAGAACTGCTCGAGGGCGGATTCCTTGCCAGCCCGAAAATCCGCAAGGAGTTCGGGGGTGATGGGGGCAAGGGAAGCGGGCATTACATCCTCCTGGCTGGGTTGATTGAGGCACGCGCAACCGGCATTGTCGTCGAGGGAGGGGCAGGCTTGGGAGCGCACCCGCCGGGCATCGCGGCGAGCGCGAGCGTGACGGGGGACGCCGCACGGAGTACCTTCAGCGCGACTGATCCCGAGGTGTGCGATGTTCCGAAAAGCGCCAACATTCCTCCTGGCGGCCGTTCTGCTCCCACAAGGAAAGTGGCAGGAAATCGGCAAGACGTCCACCGGCAGCGCGGTGTTTCTTGACACGCGCTCCGTCAGGCAGGGCAGCGACGGGATCATCACCGCCTCCATCCGGGCGACTTATGCGCCGCCGTACGACACGCCGAAGGGCAAGGTAGCCAGTTCGCGCGTCGTGGCGATGTTCGACTGCGCCGCCATGCGGGTCGCCACCAAGCAGAGCGTGCTGTACCATGACGAGGCGAAGGGCGTGGAGTACAGCCGGCGCGTCATCGCGAAACCGGGCTTTGGTCCGGCGCTCTCCAGCACGTTCGCCGACGTCGCGCTGAAGCACCTGTGCAAGAAATCGTGAGCGTTCGACCTCCCGAGCCACCTCCCGCCCGAGCGCGCCCTTCGTGAGTACGCCACCGATCCTCCTCAGCGACAGCCACTGGCCCGCCGTCGACGCAACCCGCTACGACATCGCGATCCTCCCGTGGGGGGCCACCGAGCCGCACAACAGGCACCTGCCGTACGGCACCGACAACCACGAGTGCGACGGCATTGCCGCGGAATGCGCGCGTCGCGCGTGGATTCGTGGTGCGCGCGTGGTGGTGCTTCCCACCGTGCCGTTCGGAGTGCAGACCGGCCAGCTGGACCTCAAGCTGGCCATCAACCTGAACCCGAGCACGCAGGCGCGGGTGCTGGCCGACGTCATCGCCTCGGTGGAACGCGCGGGGATTCGCAAGTTCCTGCTGTTCAACGGGCATGGCGGCAACGACTTCAGGCAGATGCTGCGCGAGCTGCAGCCCACGACACCGGTGTTCCTGTGCACGCTCAACTGGTGGCAGGTGGTCGATGCCACGCCGTTCTTCGACGCGCCGGGCGATCATGCCGGCGAGCTGGAGACGAGCGTGATGCAGCACCTGCGCCCCGACACCGTGCGCGCGCTGACCGAGGCGGGCGACGGCGCGGAGAAGAAGCCGACGATCGCCGGATTTCGGGAGCGATGGGTGTGGGCCCAGCGGCCATGGACGACGATCAGCGCCGACACGGGCATTGGCGACCCGCGTGCCGCCAGCGCGAAGAAGGGCGCGTGCTATGTGGATGCCATCGCCGAGCGCGTGGCGCAGTTCCTGGTGGAACTGGCGCAGGCCGATCCCGCGTCGATGTACGAATGAGGCACGTCACGGCCGTGGCGCATGGTGGCGCACTTGCGATGGCCGATGCCGATCGCGCCTTCGCACGGTTCAGTGCCGACTCGGGCGGCCCAGCCGATGCGTTTTCCCGGTGGGTGGCGAGTGACGGCATGCTGCTTGGTGGGCGCGCGGTGCCGGCGCGAGGGCGACGGCCATCATCGGTTCATCTTCGACATCGGTTCGGACCGTCCGGCGCCGCCGTGACCGGATGCCGGGGCGGCACGCCCCCGGTGCGAGCACTGGCCCCCGGCGACCACATCGCATAATCTTAGTGCTGAGATGAAAACCACGATGACGGCCCCCCGCAGCACCAAGGCGACCGACGCGGCCACCGCGACGGCGCTCAAGCTCTACGTAGTGCTGGCGCGAGCGCAGCGTGCCGTCGGCGAGCGCACGCAGGCCGACCTCGAGCCGCATGGCGTCTCGAGCACCGAGTTTGCCATCATGGAGGCGCTGTACACCAAGGGGCCGCTGCTGCTGGGCGAGGTGCAGCGCAAGATCCTCGTGTCGAGTGGCGGCATCACCTTCCTGGTGGACAAGCTGACGGACCGCGGCCTGGTGGAGCGGCAGATGTGCCCGAACGACCGGCGGGCGCGCTACGCGGCGCTCACGCGCAAGGGTGTGGCGCTCATGAGGGAGATCTTCCCGCGGCACGCGGCGGCGATCCGCGACGCGATGTCGGGGCTGTCGCAGGCCGAGCAGAAGGAGGCCGCCGCACTGCTGAAGCGGCTGGGCCTGGCGGCAGCGGCGGCGACGGGCGAGGCGTAGGCGTAGGCGTAGGCGGCGGGCGGCGGACGGCGGGCGGCGGGCGGCGGGCGGCGGGCGGCGGGCGGTGAGCCGGCGGGGGCTTGACGCCTCCTCCCTTTTGCCTTATTATCTCAGTAATGAGAGATTCGATACTAAGATAGTGCGCGGTTCACCGGGCACGACCTTCAATGACACAGGAGAGAGCACCATGCAGTGGAAACTCGATGCGACCCATACGCAGGTTGGTTTTTCGGTGAAGCACATGGCGATTTCGACCGTGCGCGGCCGTTTCTCGAAGTTCGACGGCGCCGGAGAGACCGATGACAGCGGCAAGCTCACCGCGGCGACCTTCACCATCGACGCCGCCAGCATCGACACCAACCAGGAGCAGCGCGACAACCACCTGCGCTCCGCCGACTTCTTCGACGCCGAGCACAACCCCACGCTGACGTTCAGGTCGACGAACATCACGCAGAACGGCACGGACATCACGATCGTCGGCAACTTCACGATGCGCGGCATCACGAAGCCGGTGACGCTCAAGGGGGAGTCGTCGCCGACGGTGAAGGATCCGTGGGGGATGCAGCGCACGGCGCTGACGCTGGAGGGGAAGCTGAATCGCAAGGACTGGGGACTGAGCTGGAACCAGGCCCTCGAATTCGGCGGCCTGATGGTCAGCGAGGACGTCAGGCTGTCGATCGAGCTCGAGGCCATCGCAGCGTAACTGCAAACCGCAAAGGCGAGGGGCCTATCGCTTTGCAGGGCCTCTGGGTACGGTAATTCGGCCCTCACCACGAGATATTCGTCATGCATCGCCTGTTCCGCGCGTTCGCGCTCGCCCTGCTGCTTCCCCCCGCCCTCGCCGCCCAGTCGCGCGGCGTCACACACGGGCAGAAGTCTCCGCGCCTCGTCATCCGCAATGCCACCATGGTGGACGGCAACGGCGCGCCGGCGCGCGGGCCGGTGGACATTGTGGTGGAGAACGGCGTCATCACCGACATCGTGACGCTCGACCCGGTGGCGATGCGGCGTGGCGACGCGCGGCGCCCGGCGGGCGACGTGCAGATCGACGCCACGGGAAAGTTCGTCCTGCCCGGGCTCATCAACGCGCACACGCACATGCAGAGCAACCGCTCAGGGCAGTCGATGGGGGGCTTCGAGTACTACATGCTGCTCCAGCTCGCCAACGGCATCACCACCGTGCGCGAGGTCGGGGCGGAGAACGACACGGGGAGCATCCGGCTGCGCGACCGGCAGGCGAAGGGCGAGTTCGCCGGGCCGCGCATCATCGTGTACCCGCAGTTCACGACCACCCGGCGCATCCGCACGGTGGCCGATGCGCGCGCGCGCGTCCAGGAGCTGAAGAAGTGGGGCGCCGACGGCATCAAGATCGGCGGGCTCGACCGTGACATCATGGCGGCCATGCAGGACGAGGCGCACAAGCTGGGCCTGCCGGTGGCGCACCACGTGGGCGTGGAAGAGACCAATGCGTGGGACGACGTGGCCATGGGGACGCGCAGCATCGAACACTGGTACGGCGTGCCCGACGCGGCGATCCCGAACCTGCGCCAGAACTTCCCGAGCGACTACAACTACCTCGACGAGACGGACCGCTTCCGCTGGGCGGGGCGCCTCTGGCGCGAGGCCGACCCGAAGATCCTGGACTCGCTGCTCACCGCGATGGTCAAGGCCAACGTGACGTGGGTGCCGACGATGGACATCTACGAGGCGAGCCGCGACCTGCAGCGGGCGCAGACGCAGCCATGGTTCCGCGACTACCTGCATCCGTCGCTGGCCAACTACTTCAAGCCCGACCCGGCCAACCACGGCTCGTACTTCATCGGCTGGAGCTCCACCGACGAGGTGTACTGGAAGGAGAACTACCGCATCTGGATGGCGGCGCTGCGCGACTTCGAGCGCAAGGGCGGCGTGGTGGGGTGTGGCGATGACGCGGGGTTCATCTACCAGATGTACGGCTACGGCCTCATCCGCGAGATGGAACTGCACGCCGAAGCGGGCTTCCACCCGCTGAAGGTCATCCAGCACTGCACGGGGAACAACGCGAAGATCCTCGGGCGGGAAACCGATCTCGGGCGCGTACGCGTGGGATTCGCCGCCGATCTGATCGTCGTCGACGGCAACCCATTGGAAGACCTCAAGACGCTGTATCCGACCAACCAGGTGCAGCTGAAGGACGGCAAGGAAGCGCGCGCCGGGCTCGAGTGGACGATCGCCGCCGGCGTGCCGTACCACGTGCCGACGCTGTCGTCGCGCATCAAGCAGATCGTGGACGAGGCGAAGGCGAAATAACGGCGGCAGTTCTGACGAGGCAGCCCTACCGCTTCAGGAACGGATGCCCCGCCAGCTTGGCCGCGATCCAGTCCTGCACGCGCTCCACCTGCTGGTTGGACGTCGTGTAGTTGTTGTGCTGGAACGAGAAGAGCAGCAGGCGTCCGTCGGCGGTCGTCACGTAACCCGACAGCGAGTGCGACTTGTCCACGGTGCCGGTCTTGGCGTGCACGTTCCCCTGTGCCGGCGTGTTGCGCATCCGGTTCGCGATGGTTCCGTCCACGCCGCCGACCGGCAGCGCGTCGTAGAACACCTTGAAGTCGTCGCGCTTGCGCATCGCGTCGAGGAGCTTCACGATGGCCTCGGGCGTGACGTAGTCGTGCCGGGAGAGGCCACTGCCGTCGCGCACCACCACGCCGTCGGAGTCGGCGCCGAAGGCGATCATCTGGCGCTCGACCACGCGGCGGCCGCTGTCCGCCGTTCCGGCGCCTGCGCGCTCGAGACCGAGCGTGCGGAGGAGAATCTCGCCGATCTGGTTCTGCGACGGTTTGAGGAACTTCGGCAGGATCTCGCCGAGCGTCGGTGACGAGAGGGTGAACAGCACCGGCTGCCCCGCGAGCGTGGCGTCGGGTGAACGCACGATGCCGCCCCGCACCATGATCCCGCGGCTGGCGAGCGCCTCGGCGAATGCCTGCAGCCACGCGCTCGCCGGCTCGCGCAGCGTCACCCGTGTCACGACGCTGTCGCGCGGAGCCACCCAACCCGCAAGGTGCACGACGGGCAGCGTCCCGCGCAGGTCGGTGACCGCGCGCACGGCCCCGCTCCGCGCGCCGCCGCCCCGGGTACCGCCGGCGCCGCCCGGGCGCGCGGGACCCGCCGGGACGGTGGCCGGATCGGTGGTGACGAAGTCGACGGCGATGTTCGGTACGGTGCGGGCGGGCGCGGTGCGCACGCGCACCGCATCGCCCGGGAGATCGCCGCCGTACACGGTCACGCGGGCGAACCCTTCATTGAACATCAGCTCGTCCACGGCCGCGCCCGACGGCGTGTCGAGGTTCTGCCAGTCCCACGCGCCGATCGTGGTGTCGGGGAACGCGTTCCCGCCCTTCACGACGAACCCGGCTATCTCGCGGACGCCGCGCGAATACAGCGACTCGGCGGCCGCGCGCAGCGGCAGCATGGCATCTCCCATCATTGCGTCGCTCACCGACGGATCCCCGCGTCCGGCGACCACCAGGTCGCCGCGGAGCACGCCGTCGGTGACCGGCGACGACGACAGAAAGGCCGTCGTGAACCGGTAGCCGGCGCCGAGCTGCACCAGCGCAGTGGAGCCGGTGAGGAGCTTCTGGTTCGACGCGGGCATGAACAGCTTGCCCGCGTTGTGCGAGTAGATCGTGTCGCCCGTCACCGGCTCGACGACGAGGAGGCCAAGATGCGAGTTGCGGAACATCGGGTCGGCGACCAGCGAGTCGATGCTGGCCCGCAGGACGGCGCGCGTCAGGGCGGGCGAGGGCCGGCCCGCGGCGCGGGACGGCTGGTGGCACGCTGCGGCGGCCGCGAGCGCACAGAGGGAGACGAGGCGTCTGATCATGCCGCGAAGCTCCCGCGCCCGGTCGCGCCTGTCAAGCGGAGCCGGCGCCATGTCGGGGGTCGTGCGATGGATGCGCCCTTGCGCTGCGCCCGCGGGTTCAACATTTCAGTCAGGTGGTCCGTACAGTCGCTCAGTCAGACCGTGTGCACTGCTTGTCCGTACAGTGCCCCCCAACCACCGGCGCAAGGAAGGAGGGTTCGCATGACTTGGAAGCTAGTACTACAGTTGCAGCTCATCGCCGACGGGCGCGGTAGTGTCCACGGCGGGCGCGCTCTTGGTGGGCGCGTCGCCACCGGGAGGTAGCGACGATGTGCGCGGGATCGGGGGGAGTTTGATGAAAGACGAGGTGCGTGAAGAGGTGGCGAATCTCCGGCACGCTCAACGCGACGACGTGGGTCCCTGGCGGGGCCCCCTTTTTCGCGGCCTCTGCCGCGCGCGCATCGCCGCGAGAAAGGCATGGGCGTAGAGCGTCAGGGTCATGAACCGGTACCACGCGTCATAGGTCCGCACCTCGTACTCGTCGAGGCCGACCTCTTGTTTGCTCTCCTCGAAGCTCTGTTCGATGGCCCAGCGCCGTCCGGCGATCGGCACGACCGCGTCCCGCCGAATGGGGCGGAGCGAATAGACGAGATAGTAGGCCCGCTCGCCCGACGTGGGATGCCGCCGGATGAGCAGGGCGTGGTGCCCCGGGGTCTGCTCCTCCCGGGCGACGGGGAGCAGGGCCCAGTCATACCACCGCGGGCCTTTGCTGCCCGCGCCGGCGCTGTGCCGCTGCCACGCGGCGCGCGGCAGCGCGTCGGCCAGCGTCGCCACGCGGTGGCGCCCCGATGTGTCGGGGTCGGCCAATCGCACGGCGGTCGTGCACCGCACGGCCAGCACGTAGGGTTGTCGCTCTTGTTCGAGCCACTGCCGGAGCGCCCGATGATTTCCGTAGACCTCATCGCCCAGCACCCACCGGGGGCGCAGGCCCCCGGCGAGGGCGCGGGTCAGCATCGTCTGCGCCAACTGCGGCTTCGTCCGGAAGCGCACCGTCTGCGGGATCTTCGCTTCTCGGCACCGCGCGCGATCGGCCATCCACGACGCGGGCACGTACAACTCGCGGTCCACGAAGGCATGGCCCCGCGCGGTGGCGTACGCCAGGAAGACCCCGAGTTGACAGTTCTCGATGCGGCCGGCCGTGCCACTGTATTGGCGTTGCACCCCGGCCGACTTGGTCCCCTTCTTGAGGAAGCCCGTCTCGTCGACGATCAGCACGCCGGCGCGGTCCCCCAACGTCTCCCGCACGTACGCGCGCAGATCGTCCCGCACGCCCTCGACATCCCACGCCGCGCTCGCGACGAGGCGCTGCATCCCGTACGGCGTGGCTTCGTGCGCGGCTTCGGCCAACTGCCACCCATTGCGCCGGCCCGTGCCCGCCAACGAACCGTCGAGAAACCGCCCGACGCGCGCCCGCGGCGCGGGATGCGTGACGAACGTCCCGATCCGCGCTGCCACCGTCGCCAGCTCCCGCGCCCACCCCGCCGCCAGTTGCTGCTCGCGCATCGCCACGCTCCGGTCGTCGTTACCAGAGCGACGCGTGAACCGTCACGGGTGCAACTGTAGTACTAGGTGCAGTCTTACTGCTGCTTCTGCTCGCGGCGCCCCAGGGGGCCGGTGCGCAGGACGGTGTCATCGCGGGCACCGTGGTCGTGGAGGGCTCGCAACGCGCGCTCCCCAGCGCCCAGGTGGCCGTCGCCGGAGTAGCAGGCAAGGGCGCCGTGGCCGACGCCTCGGGCAAGTTCCGCATCACCGGGCTGTCGGGGACGACCGTCACCATCAACGTCCGCGCCATGGGGTACCGGCAGGTGACGCAGGCGGTCACCGTGGGCACCACGAACCTGCGCATCGTGATGCAGGAGCGCGCGTTGGAGCTGAACGCGATGGTGGTGACCGGCACGGCGGGCGGCGCGCAGAAGCGCGAACTCGGCACGTCGGTGACACCGGTGAAGGTGACGGACGCCTTGCAGCAGACGGCGATCCCGAGCGTCGAGGCGCTGCTCCGCGGCCGCGCCCCGGGCGTCACCGTCATTCAGACGTCGGGGCAGGTCGGTGCCGGCGCGCAGGTGCGCATCCGCGGCATCGGCACCTTCTCGCTGTCGAGCACCCCGCTGGTGTACGTGGACGGCATCCGCGTGGACAACGCGCTGACGAATGGCGTGGCGCGCCTCAACGATTTCGATCCCGAGCAGATCGAGAGCATCGAGGTGCTCAAGGGCCCGGCGGCGGCCACGCTGTACGGCACCGAGGCGGCGCGCGGCGTGATCAACATCCTCACCAAGCGCGGCGCGGCGGGCACCACCAAGTACACGTTCACGATCAAGCAGGGCAACAGCTGGTTCGCGGATTCGGACAAGCGCATCCCGGTCAACTACTGGCTGAATCCGGCCGACTCGACCATCTGGTCGATTCACCTGCCGACCACCGAAGCCGCTCGCGGCACGCCGCTCTTCAAGAACGGCCCCAGCTCCTCCTACTCGGCGAGCGTCAGCGGCGGCACGGGGACGTACCGGTACTACGCCTCGGGCGATGCAAGCGCAGCCGAAGGCATCACGACGCAGAATTCGCGTACGTCGAAGAGCGTGCGCACCAACCTGAGCGTGGTGCCCAACAACCAGTTCTCGCTCGAGTCGAGCGTCGGCTACATCACGAGCCACACAAACCTGGCGTGCGAAGGTTCCTGCGGTGGCGTCCTGTGGGCCTCCACGTATTCGCGCCCGACCCGCACGCTGGCGTGGTGCACCGCCACCAACACCACGACCCGCGGTTGCGGCTGGTCGCGCGGCGCGTACACGAGCCCGCCCGAGGTGTACAACGCCCTGCTGTCGTGGCAGGACCTGCGCCGATTCACCGGCAGCCTGAAC
>ERZ1292633.5935-Hain-H41-02um-R1-5935-length-10861-cov-30_pt1 | contig 10861 bp, 7 predicted proteins | sample MGYA00564406_ERZ1292633 | MGnify/ENA primary metagenome ERZ1292633 (study PRJEB36523, sample SAMEA6512639) | groundwater metagenome | collected 2019-01-08 | study: AquaDiva: Metagenomics assemblies of 32 groundwater samples
TCTGGGAGCAGAGGGCTGCAGCTTAAACTTTACCAACAAATTTGTCGCACACCCACTTGACAGGCAAAAAAAGCTTGACAACTGCAATAATCGTTGTTACGCTTGCGTCAATTCTACTGGTACCCAGCTTATCAAGATAGTTAACTCTATAAAGAAAGGTGGTGATATACAGGCAGCAAAGTTGATTTTGTTATGTAGGAACGTGATACGTGCGCTTATCGAACATTCAGTCTCTATCAGGGATTTATGCCAGGATGGATAGAGGGAAAGGGTGGTGTTAAGCCACCGGATCAAAACAAAAAAACGGAGGGAAAAGAATGAAAAAGATTTCAGCTTTAGCAGTAGCAGGCGTATTTGTAGCATCCCTTGCTGGAACAGTATTTGCCGAAGGGGTAGATGTGAAGGTCAGCGGAGAGATCAGGGTCAGGGACGAGTGGAAGGACAACTACACCGATTTCGACAGCGATGCTGGTGATGTGATAAATTACATCGTCCAGAGGACCAGGGTAAATGTAGATGCAAAGATCGATGAGAAGACCCAGGCATTTGTCTCACTCGAGCACAACGGGAACTTTGGTACCAGCAGTCCGGCATTCTCAAATACTGCTGCGAATTCCGTAGGAATCTATCAGGCGTATGTGGTTCTCGACAAGCTCTTTGATCAGCCTCTGATGTTTAAGGCAGGACGCACAAAAGTAGCCCTTGGAAACCAGAGACTGGTTGGAGCCAACGATTGGCTAGCTGGTCAGTCATTCGATTCCTTGATCCTTGGTTACAATATCGATGCAGTATCTGTAACCGGCTTTTCTGTAACAGGGGTAGATAGAAACAGCTCACCCTCCGATGTAAATGGCCATTTAAACGGTATCTATGTAACAGTAAAGGCCGTTCCTGTGACAGGCATTGATGTTTATGCCATTCAGAAGAGCGAGTTGGCCGGTGCAGCAATTACAGGTCAGAACTTCTTTACCTACGGCGCTCGCCTTAACGGAGCTGTAATGAATATCGACTGGGATGTAGAGGGAGCACTTCAGAGCGGAGATTCTTCTACAACACAGGATAAGGATGCCAGCGCAATCTGGGCTATTGTAGGTTACTCCCTTCCCGAGGTAGCAAAGCTCAGGATCGGCGCTGAATATGACCTGCTCAGCGGACAGGACTCAAGCACTGATGACACTGCATTTGATCACCTTTTCCCGACCAAGCATTCAACCTCACAGCAGCACTCAGTTTACGGTATAACTGATATTGTAGAAGCAAATCTGGGTTTTGGTCTTCAGGCATGGTCTATAAATGCAAGTGCTGAGCCTGTAGATGGATTGAAGCTCCTTGCAGAGTACTGGAACTTCTCCTCAGAAGAAGACATGGCAAATGGAAAGACAGAGATTGGCAACGAGATGAACCTTCAGGTATGGTATGGAATCAGCAAGAGCACAACCCTCCATGCTTACTATGCAGCATTTACACCAAGCAGCGACTTTGCAGCTAAGCAGGATGCAGCAACAGATTTAGTTCTCCAGCTTCAGGTTGCATTCTAATATCAACCACCCCTCACCTCAATCCTCTCCCCATGAGGGGCGAGGAAGCGTAGGGAAGAAACCCCCGGAGGAGCGATCCTTCGGGGGTTTTTGTTTTACGGTTGACTGGAGGAATTGGTTTGAGTATAGTTGTCCTTATCCGAATGGTTTGAGGAGGTCTTGATGAGTGATGAAATCAAAAAGTATATGAAGGAACTTAAGGAAGAGTTCTCACAGGAAAACCTTAAGCTTAAGGAGGAATTTTCACAGGAAAATCTGAAATTCAAGGAAGACCTTTCCAAAGAAAACCTGAGGTTCAGGGAAGAGAACACAAAGGAGAACCTGAAATTCAGAGAAGAGAACACAAAGGAGAACCTGAAATTCAAGGAAGAGTTCTCACTGGAAAACCAAAGGTACTGGGAAAAAAACGAAAAGCAAAACCTGAAGCTTAAAGAAGAGTTCTCACTGGAAAACCTGAAGTTCAAGGAAGATCTTTCCAAAGAAAACCTGAAATTCATGGAAGAGTTTTCGAATAAAACCGAAAGATATATAGGGGTTCTTTCAGAAGACTTTCAACACAAACTTGACGTAGTTGTTGAAGGCCATCAGGTCCTAAATAAAAAGATAGATGACCTTAGAGACGAAGTCCGTTCCGATATTAAAGAAGTTAAAGATATGCTCAACCTTACATACAGAGAACTTGATAAAAAAGACCATGCAATAGAAGTGGAAGTATCAAAACTTAAAACAAGGGTTGAGAGACTGGAAGCAACCCAACATTAAAATAAATCGCAAGACTCAAACGGCAGGCTCCAGTGCTTAATCGAGTCTCTTAATTCTGAACGAATATCAAGCTTTTCAAATTCTGCTCTGTCGTCAAAATAGAAAACCTTTTCCGCAGGCGGCAGCGCCTCTCTCCCGAACGATATTTCAAGACCATATCCAACAGCACATATAAGGACTGAACCTTCCGGCTGTACTCCTGTGCATCCAGAAAACCTTACTGGAAACTCAAGGAGCTTCAGGAGAGAATCTTTTCCCGGCTTCAAATATCCGGCATCCAGTGTCTTATTGAAGGCAGCAATATCAAATATGGAGCGGTCCAGAAACCTGAATATGCGACATCTCCACCCTTTTTCTTTAGATAGCTTTCGGACAAATGTAAAAAGCTTCATCTGTCCCAGAAAGGTCTGGTTTGACGCCGTCTCAATATATTCTGCTGATCTGCTGTTAAGATCATCTCTTTGCGGCTCTGCCATATCGCCCCAGAGGTCGGCCCTGGCGGGTAGTGTGAAGACAAACAGGGCGCCACTCCTTGCAACCCTTGCCGCCTGCAATAGAAGTGACTCAACCATGTCAGGGAATAGGACATTCAGGATATTAACCCCTGTCAGGAACTCTATCTCCCTGTCATTGAGAAAGCTCAGGTCTGCGCAGTCACCTGGAAAGAAATGGACATCCCGCAACTCGAACGACTTTCTATCATCTGCGATCAGTTCCCTGGACATATCCATGGCCATCGCAGCAACCCCTCTCCCCTTCAAGAGTTTAAGGTATTTGCCTGTTCCGCACCCGATATCCAATATAGTTGAGCCTTGCGGGATGCGAAGGTACAGCGATTCTCCAACACCGTTAAAATACGAAGGATCATCGGCCCTCTCTATCCCCTGGGGGCTTTCCTTTCCATATATCCTGAACCTTTCCAGAAAAAAAGCCTGCCCGTCTGCGGTTTTAACGCAGATAAAAATGAGCCTGACGCCAAAGAGCTTCCTGTATTCAGTAAACTCGTAGAGTCCCCTGTCTTTGAAATCGTTTGCTCTTTCCAGAGGGAGGTTGTCGATGGTTGTTCCCGGAATCTCTGTGACAGAAGAGATGAGTTGCTCGTAACGCGTCTCTGCATCTTTCACAATTGCGAGTATCCTGTCTTCATTCATTTTGAAAATAACCTCTTCCCCCATCCCCACCCCAACCCTCCCCTTGAAGGGGAGGGAGAAAATAATCTCCTCTCCATCAGGGAGAGGACTAAGGTGAGGGTGGGGTGACTTTCATGCTCCTTTTTCTAACCCTTTCTTCACACCAGCCTTTCCAGGGTCCCTCTGACCTCTTTATAGACCCCTTCCAGGGTCTCGTCCTTCAGGAAGATGATAAGCTGGTTGTTGGGGGTGAACTTGATCCTGTCCTTCTTCTCTTTTACAAGCTCTATAACCTTTTCAGGATTTACAGGAGTACGCGGATCGAAGGTTATGGAAACGCGTCCCTTGGCGGCATCTATTGATGTGACCATCGCCTTTCTGATGACCCTCTTTATATCCATCATAGTGAGAAGGTTTTCAACAAGCTTAGGTAGCGGCCCGTAGCGGTCCCTAAGTTCATCAGCTATCTCCGCCACCTCTCCATCTTCCTTGACAGAGGCAAGCCTCTTGTATATGACAAGCCTTTCATTTACGTCATCTATATAGTCATCAGGAACGTATGCAGCAACCCCAAGGTTAATATTCGGTTCCACATCCGGGATGTTCTCCTCGCCCTTGAGCTCCGCCACAGCCTCTTCAAGGAGTTGGGTATACAGGTCAAACCCTACCGCCTCAATCTGACCGGACTGCTCTCCCCCAAGGAGATTTCCAGCTCCCCTTATCTCAAGGTCATGTGCTGCTATCTTGAAACCTGAGCCGAGCTCAGTAAGCTCCTGAATAACCTCAAGCCTCTTCCTGGCATCCCCTGTTATTGTCTCTTCGGCAGGGACAAGGAGATATGCATACGCCCTGTGCTTTGACCTTCCGACACGTCCTCTAAGCTGATAGAGCTGGGAGAGGCCGAAGGTGTCGGCCCTGTTTATGATTATGGTGTTGGCAGCAGGTATGTCCAGGCCCGACTCTATTATGGTGGTGCAGAGGAGGATGTTTTTTTCTCCATTCATAAATGAGAGCATGACCTTTTCCAGTTCATGCTCATCCATTTGGCCGTGACCTACGGCTATCTTCGCATCAGGAATCAAGGCATGCAGGTGATCTGCCATGGTACCTATGCTCTCGACCCTGTTATGAACGAAGAAAACCTGCCCTCCCCGCCGATGCTCCCTCTCTACCGCCTCTTTAATGACATCATCGCTGAACTTGTTCACAAATGTCTTTATTGCGAGCCTGTCCTCAGGAGGGGTGTTTATCACTGAGAGGTCGCGGATCCCCATCAGCGACATATGAAGGGTGCGGGGGATTGGCGTTGCCGTTAGGGTTAAGACATCCACCTGCTTCCTCAGCTTCTTCAGCTTCTCCTTGTGGGTGACCCCGAACCTCTGCTCCTCGTCCACAACAATCAGCCCCAGATCCTTAAATACTATATCCTTCTGTAAAAGCTTGTGGGTGCCTATAACAATATCTATCCCGCCTTCCCGAAGCTTTTTTACGATCTCCTTCTGCTCCTTGGGAGACTTGAACCTGGATAGCATCTCGATCTTAACTGGGAACGAGGACATCCTCCCCTGGAAGGTCTGGAGGTGCTGGGATGCAAGGACAGTTGTCGGGACGAGGACGGCAACCTGTTTTCCGTCCAGCACCGCCTTGAATGCGGCCCTGATGGCCACCTCGGTCTTCCCGTACCCCACGTCTCCGCATACAAGCCTGTCCATGGGCTTAGGTTCTGTCATGTCGCCTATGACGTCTTTGATCGCCTCCATCTGGTCTGGGGTCTCCTCGTACTCAAAGGCCGCCTCGAACTCCTCAAAGTAATGGTCAGGAGGGGAGTAGGCGAAACCCTCCATCACCTTCCTTGCAGCATATATATCCAGGAGCTCAGCTGCCATCTCCTTTATTTTCTCCTTGACCCTCTTCTTTACCTTATCCCAGGAGGTCCCCCCCAGCTTGTCAAGTGTCGGCCCTTCTCCACCAGTGTACTTCTGGACCTGGTCCATCCGGTATATCGGGAGGTACAACTTATCCTTCCCTGCAAATTCTATGAGGAGGAAGTCTCCGTCAACCCCACCAATATTGAGTTTCTGAAGACCCCTGTGAATCCCTATCCCATGGTCTATGTGTACTATAGGGTCGTTTACCTTGAGGTCCGAGAGGGATGTTATAAAGGCGGAGGTCTTGGCCTTTACCTGCCTGAGCCTCACCCTCTGGCCAAATATCTCCTCTTCTGTGACGATAACAAGTCGTTCTGATGGAAACCTGAAGCCATGGTTAAGCAGCCCTGTCGCGGCAAAAAGCCCCGGAGTATCTGGAAGGGAGAAGATGTCATAGCTCCAGACCCTCCTGGCACCCATGTCCTTTTTCTTCAGTAACTCTTCAATCCTGTCGGCCTGCCCAGGTGTGTGGGATGCTATTACCACCCTCATCCCCTCCCTGAGCCAACCCCGGCTTAGTTCCACAAATCTGTCGAATGCCCCGTCCTTCTTTGTGAGGCCGAGCCTTATGTCCTCATTCCCCTTGACATCGAAATGCAGGGGGCTCCCGCCGATCTCCCCTACTGCAAGCCTCGACATCTCTACATTTGAATATCCATTAAGGATGGACAGCAGCTCATCCGTGTGTAGGGGCGATTCTTGTGATCGCCCGTCTTCTTCCAGGTCTGCCCTTCTCTCCTCTGTCTCCTTTTCGATCCTCTTCAGTTCATCCTCAATGCCGGCAGGCTCCAGAAGGAAGACAGGGGCCGATTTAGGAAGGTAACTAAAGAGGGTGACTTCGCTGTGCATAAGCCCTTCGACAAGCTCAGGGCGAACGTTTTTTCCCCGTTCATGCTGAGCCGGTCGAAGCACGGGCGAACTCCCGACTGGAAGGATGATGACGGAGTTCAAGCTCCTTATAGACCTCTGTGATGCAGGTTCAAACTCCCTTATAGACTCAACAGAATCCCCCACGAACTCCACCCTGACAGGGTTTTCTGTGGAGGGAGGGAATATATCTATTATCCCGCCCCTTCTGCTCCACTCTCCCATTTCCTGCACCATGCTGACCCTCGAATACCCTCCATTTGAAAGCCTCTCTACGAGAGATTCCAGGTCTGTCTCTTCACCTGCCTCCAGGTAGTCCATGGAGTTGTTGAGAAAATCCCTGGGAGGTACCATCTGCATAAGGGCGGAAACAGGGGCTACTATTATCGGAGATCCTGTCATGAGGGCGTATATGGCGGAAACCCTATCTCCCATGGTTTCCAGTGACGGGGAAACCCTGTCAAAGGGGAGGGTCTCCCATGAAGGAAAGAGATGGACAGAACCAGGCAAAAAGAAGGAGATGTCTTCTGCAACCCTTTCCGCCTCTTCAGGCAGAGGCGTTACAATGAGAAATGGGCCGTCCGTATCTCTTTTAAGGTTTGCTATAAGGGCTGACGGGAACGAGCCGGCAGTGCCTGTCACCGCCGTTTTTTTTGAGCCCTGTTTTATTAATTCAAGAAGAGACTGATAGAATGGGGTTTTGTTAGATGTGATATCCGCCATATGCTCCTAATATTACTCCGGCAACTATATATAACCTCCCCTCCCCTTGCGGGAGGGGATTGAGGGGAGGGGGAAGCCCGTTGTAAACTCACGAACTTTCACCCCCACCTTAATCCTCCACCGTCAAGGGGGAGGAGATATAAATTAGATATTTAATTGCCGTTTTAATAACTCTCGTACCTGTTGGTTATCGGCATCCTCCAGTCCTTTCCAAGGGCCCTTGGAGTTATCTTTATCCCAGGAGCAGCCTGTCTCCTCTTGTATTCAGAGGAGTCTACCATGCGTATCACCTTTCTGACCATCTCAACCTGGAAACCAAGGGAGGCTAACTCTTCTATCCCTTTGTTCTCCTCTATATATCCCTTTAGTATGGAATCCAATACGTCATAAGGTGGGAGGGTGTCCTGGTCGGTCTGGTTCGGTTTCAGTTCAGCGGTAGGCGCCTTTGTCAGGACCGTTTCAGGGATTATCTCCCTCTCCTTGATAGAGTTTATGTACCGGCAAAGCTCGTAGACCATGGTTTTTGGAACATCCTTTATGACCGCAAACCCTCCTGCCATGTCCCCATACAGGGTCGCATAACCTACGCTCATCTCGCTCTTGTTCCCTGTGGTCAGTACGAGCCAGCCGAACTTGTTGGAAAGGGCCATGATGATGTTTCCCCTTGTCCTCGCCTGAAGGTTTTCCTCAGTGGTGTCCGGGTTGACCCCGCTGAACACCTCTTTCAGGTCATTAAGATAGGATTCAAAGGTGTCCTGGATATGGATGGTCAGTAGTTTAATCCCAAGGTTCCCAGCAACCCTTTCCGCATCCTCCCTGCTTTCCCTTGAGGTGTAATATGAGGGAAGGAATGCAGTGGTGACGTTTTCCTTTCCAATGGCTTCAACCGCAATGGCGGCTACCAGCGCCGAATCAATTCCGCCACTCAAGGCAATAATCGCCTTTTTAAACCCGTTCTTCGCCATATAGTCCCTTGTCCCGAGTACAAGGGCCTTGTAAACCTCTTCTATCAGAGACGGAGGTGAGACTTCCACGTGCGCAGAGAGAGTCGGATATGCAGCTTTATTATCAATTTCAGGCAAAACAATCCTTCTGACGGTAGTTATTGTTTTATCTCCTGGCCCCTGACCCCTGACCCCTGACCCCTTGCCTATATCTACTGTTATCAACTCCTCCTCAAAAGACCTCCCCCTTGCTATGATATTTCCCTGTCTATCGAAGAGCATGCTGTGTCCGTCGAATACCAGCTCATCCTGACCTCCGACTGCGTTGACATAGGCTATTGCCGCTGAATTATCAGCGGCCCTCGATGCCACCATCTCTTCCCTTAACTTCCACTTTCTGTGATAGAAGGGAGATGCGTTTATGTTTATTATTACCTCCGCCCCGGCCATCGCCTCTATCATAACAGGCCCTTCAGCGTACCATATATCCTCACAGATACTTATCCCGATATCTATACCATTTAACGATATGATAAGTGGTTCTCTCCCTCTCTTGAAGTACCTCTCTTCATCAAATACGGAGTAGTTCGGCAGGTACATCTTCCTGTAAACAGCGGAGAGCTCTCCGTCGTGAAGGACAGCGGCAGCATTGTATATCTCTTTTTCACCATCCACAAACCCGACAACGGCGGTTATTCCCCTGGTTTCTTTTTGAATGGCCCTGAGCGCCTCCAGGTTATCCTTGATAAAACCGGGCTTTAAAAGGAGGTCTTCCGGCGGATACCCTGTCACTGCCATCTCAGGGAAGGCAACAATATCAGCCCCTTGTTCCCTTGCCTTTTGTATATATTCGATGATCTTTTTTGTATTCCCCGCCAGGTCGCCGACAGTGGGGTTTATCTGGGCAAGGGATACTCTTAGCTTCTCCATGCCTTATAATTAGCAAAAAAGGCGGGTCATGTAAAGGGTAAATACCGTTGACAAGGAGATGCCGCCTTGTTAATCTCGATACGCATAAATATATACTCTAAAAACTGTAAACCACAGAGTACACAGAGAAATTCTCAATCTCCTCAAAAAGCTTTGCAATAGCCTGAAGAGAAAAGATTAAGCAGTGAATTGTTAAAGAGAAGAGAAAACAAAACGAATAATAATCTGAGTACACAGAGGGGAAAATATTTTGTTGTTCATTGATATTAAAGTATTTCTCTGTGTTCTCTGTGGTTAATTTTTGATAAAACGAGGAGGTTCGATGAAACGCATTGGGGTTATAACAAGCGGGGGAGACTCCTCAGGGATGAATGCGGCAGTCAGGTCGGTGGTGAAAACCGCCCTGAACAGCGGCTGCGAGGTTTATGGTTTTCTGCGGGGATATACGGGGGTTTTAACCGGGAAATACAGTATCATGGACTCCAGGTCTGTGAGCGGCGTGATACAGCGGGGAGGAACCATCCTGCAAAGTGCGAGGTGCGAGGAGTTTAAGACTGAAGCAGGACAGCTTAAGGCTGTAAGCAACTTACTAGGGCTTGGCGTAGAAGGGATGGTAATAATCGGCGGCGATGGATCTCTTCGGGGCGCAAACGTCCTTGCCGGAATGGGAATGCCGGTTATAGGGATACCGGCCAGCATAGACAATGACATATTCGGTACCGACATCTCTATAGGCGCAGATACTGCATTGAACGTAATAGTTGGAGCAGTTGACATGATAAAGGACACGGCATCATCCCATGACAGGGCCTTCATAATTGAGGTTATGGGAAGGAACTGCGGGTATCTCGCCGCCATGTCCGCCATAGCATGCGGGGCTGAGGTCGCCATTATCCCTGAGATCAGGTTTGACCTTGGGAAAATAGCAGAGAGGCTTTACGCGCGTTTCAAAGAGGGAAGGACGAACAGCATTATAATGGTGGCTGAAGGGGCCATGTCTGCTTATGAGGTTGAAAACCAGTTAAAGGACAGGATCGGGTACGATATCAGGATAACGGTGTTGGGTCACCTCCAGAGGGGCGGCTCTCCGACAGTCTTTGACAGGATACTGGCAAGCAGGCTTGGAAGAAACGCTGTGGAGGCCCTTCTTAGAGGGGAAAGCGGAAAGATGGTAGGGCAGGTCAAAAACAGGATAGTCCTGACCGACTTTTATGAAGTCCTGGGGACATGCAAGATGGTGGATCTGGAGATGATAGAGCTGACGGATATTTTGGGTCGGTAAAAAGCCATATCATGCCGTGAAAGATTAACTATGAGCGACAAGCAGCTCACTGCCTTTGACAGGGTTTTTGAACTTTGGTAAAAACTTGATCTAAACAATTATCTTTGCATAAAAACAGATCGTACTGTGAGGAAGGACAACACCATTTCTCGCGATGGCAAACTGTATCAAATAGAGGAAAGAGTCGTAACCAAGCAAGTTACCGTGGAAGAGCGTCCTGATGTGTCAATGAAGATCAGGAGTAATAGACTATTGCTGAGATACAAGGAGATTGAAGAAAGACCAAAGAATGAAAAGACGGGAAAAACCCTAAAAAACAAGAAGCGATACATACCACCATAATCACCCGTGGAGAAAGTATCAAAACCAGACATTTCTATTTTGGCTTGACAAAGAGGAAAAAGTTCTTGACAAAAAAAAAACTATACTATATAGTTTCTCTTTTCAAAATCAGGAGGCTTTTTTATGTACGCTATAGTGAAGACGGGCGGAAAGCAGTACAGGGTTGCCGCTGGGGATACCCTCAGGGTCGAAAGGATAGCAGGGGATAAGGGCTCCATGGTGGACCTGACGGAAGTCCTTATGGTTACAACCGATACGGACGTCAAGGTCGGAAAGCCTACTGTTGCCGGGGCTAAGGTCGTAGGCGAGATCGTTGAGCAGGACAGAGGCAAGAAGATACTGGTCTTCAAGTCCAAGAGAAGAAAGAGCTCTAAGAAGATGATAGGTCACAGGCAGGATTACACTGCCCTTAAGA
>ERZ1292633.5936-Hain-H41-02um-R1-5936-length-10860-cov-5_pt1 | contig 10860 bp, 12 predicted proteins | sample MGYA00564406_ERZ1292633 | MGnify/ENA primary metagenome ERZ1292633 (study PRJEB36523, sample SAMEA6512639) | groundwater metagenome | collected 2019-01-08 | study: AquaDiva: Metagenomics assemblies of 32 groundwater samples
TGTCATGTCTATAATTATAACAATTGGTATAATAACTGTAATGATTACTTATAAACTTCACTTCATTCCCTTAGGCGGCATCGTCGGAGTCACCAAAAACATGTATGTCTATGAATCATACAACGATGATAAGCTCAAAGACATAATCATAGTTGACTGTGGCATAGGCTTTCCTAAAGAAAAAGAATTAGGAGTTGATTTTGTTATTCCAGATATCACCTATCTGATGGATAAAAAGCAATATATTAGGGCAATTCTGATCACTCATGGCCACGAGGATCATACTTCGGCTCTGCCACTTCTCTACGATGATTTAGGTCGACCACCTGTCTATGCAAGCTTACTAACTTCAATGTTCATTGAAAATAAATTCAAAGATAAACATAAAAAAATTTTGGTTAATCGGGTTGACTTTAATAAAGAATATATATTTGGTGATTTCATAATTTCTTATTTAACGATGACTCATTCAATCCCAGATACGACTCACATCATAATAAAAACGCCGGTTGGAACAATATATCACGGCTCAGATTTTAAATTAGATTTGACTCCTCCTTATGGGCCGGGGCCCGATTTTTATAAAATTGCCAAAGCAGGCCATGAAGGTATTTTATGTTTGTTATCCGACTGTCTAGGGAGCGAGCGGGAAGGATTGACACTATCCGAAAATATAGTCGGTCAAACTTTTGAGGATGAAATGAGAAAAACCAAAGGTAAATTTATCATGACGACATTTTCTTCAAATATATCTCGTATTCGTCAATGTGTGGACGCGGCTATAAAATTTAATCGCAAAATTTGTTTCTTAGGGCGATCGATGAGAGATAATACAAAGATTGCGTCTGCTATTGGATATTTGCCAATTCCTCAAAGTCTTTTTATCAAAGAAGAAGAGGTTAACAGGTTCCCAGCCGCAAAAATTTGCTTAATTGTTGCCGGTTCACAAGGTCAATATGGATCAGCTTTATCAAAATTGGCGGATCGTCAAAATAAAAATATTCAGATTAAAACAGGTGATAAAATTATTTTTTCTTCCGACCCAATTCCAGGCAATGAGAATGGGGTTTACGAAACGATTGAACAACTATCTGAAGAAGGGGCGGATGTCGTTTATTCAGACATTGCCGATCAACTTCATTCTTCTGGTCACGGTAATCAAGAAGATCTTAAATTCTTAGTACGATTTACAAATCCAAAATATTTTATTCCGATTGGCGGAACAATTCGTCATCAAAAACAATACGAGAATTTGGTTGAGGAACTGGGTTATGCTAAAAAAGATGTTTATTCTCTTAACGAAGGAGAAACAGTCTGGTTTGTAAAAAACAAAGCTTACAAGGGTGATAAAGTTGAGACAAAAAATATTTATGTTGATGCTTATGGGATTGGAGATGTTGGAAGCGTCATACTCCGAGATAGAAAAACACTGGCGACCGATGGTATCGTCTTTGCCATTACAGTAGTTGATAACAAAGGTATGTTAATTGGAAAACCAAAAATTTTCTCTCGGGGATTTGTCTTTGAAAAACAAGAAGATAGATTGTATTCACAAGCGGAAGAAATGATAGCGGATTTTTTCGTCAAGGAAGATAAGGTATTCGATGCTGGAAAGATGCAGTACGATGTGATAAAAAATCTTGAAGAATTTTTTAGAAAAGCCACTGGAAGAAAACCGTTGATTGTGGCGGAAGTTATCCAATTATAAAAATGTCCTCTTTACCTAATAGTCTAAAAAACATTTCTTTATTCCTCGAGCGTCTCCCTGGTATTGGTGAAAAAACTGCGAATAGATTAACTTTTTTTTTGCTTAATCTACCCGAAGAAGACCTAAAAGAATTCGCTGAAAATGTCAGCACACTTAAATCAAAAACAAAGCTTTGTAAAGATTGTTTTAATTTTACAGAAAAAGAAATCTGTGAAATTTGTGAAAGTACTGAGCGGGATCATTCTATAATTTGCGTCGTTGAAACAGTTTTGGATTTACTTTCATTTGAACAGGGAAGAATTTACAACGGGGTCTATCACGTTCTTCATGGAAAGATTGATCCGTTAAATCGTATGGGACCGGACGACTTAAAAATTAGGAATTTAGAATCTAGAATTCAGAATTCAGAATTAGAGATTAAGGAGATTATACTTGCCACTAATCCTGATATGGAAGGTGAAGCGACCGCTGTTTATATAAGTAATAAAATTAAAATTCAAAATCCGAAACTAAAAATCTCTAGACTTGCGTACGGACTTCCAATGGGAGCGAACCTTGAATATGCTGACTACATGACCCTGAAGAAAGCGATTGAGGGGAGAAATAGGTTTTAATTTTGCTTTTTTCTTAATGCATCATAGATCTGATCAAGTCTTGCAAAAAGTTGCATCTTTAAAAAACCGTTTCTATTAGATCGACCAATTGATAAAAATAAATTTCTAATTATACTACCCCACCTTTTTTTGATTTCATCATTTTCACTATGAACGGGGTAAACATAATTATTCTTTCCTTTTTCCATGTACATATTTTATTTCTTCTTCTTCTTCTTATTGTCAAGGCCTTTCGCAAAAAATACATTGTTGTGATGATATAAAGACATAGTTTTGTAGGTTATAAGCGGTAGACAAAATAAGTTTATAAAGTTATAAAGTCTATAAAGTATTAAAAACAAATATGAAACGGAAACAAATACGATTGAAAAAATATGATTATTCGGATGCAGGATGGTATTTTGTGACAATATGTTCAAAAGATATGGAATGTTTGTTTGGGAATATTATCAATAATCATATGAAATTAAATGAATTTGGAAATATTATTCAACAATATTGGTTAAATATACCAAAACATTTTGACAATATTGAATTGGATGAATTTGTTATCATGCCAAACCATATTCATGGAATTATCGTAATTCGAAACCAAAAACCATTCGTAGGGGCGGGGTTTCCCCGCCCTTCGTTGGGTCAAATCATTGGATATTTCAAATATCAAACAACAAAACAAATTAATATTTTAAATGGGTCGGGAAACCCGACCCCTACGAAGCAACATATTATTAAACAAATATTTCAACGTTTATATTACGACCATGTAATTCGTAATGAAACAGATTTATTTCGGATTCGTCAATATATAAAAAATAACCCAATGAATTGGGAAGAGGATAGAAATAGGTTTTAAATCAACTTTCTAAGTTCTTGTTCGATCAGGGGGGCGATGGAGACTTCTTTGAGTTGGGGAAATTTCTGGTCTTTTCTCAGGAGAATGGTATTGCTCATAAATATTTTTTCAATAGGACCGCTTGATAAAATTTTTTCTGCGTTTGGAGAAAAATCGTGATGGACGACACAGGCCAAAACACGTTTGGCTCCCCTCTTTAAACAAAATTCGGCTGCATGAACTAAGGTGCCACCAGATGTAATAATATCGTCAACAATAATACAGGTTTTATCTTTAACTTCCCCATATAAATTAAGAGCCTTTGATTGATGAATTTTATCTAGATTTCTTCTTTTTTCAATGACGGCAATATCAACATTATTGGAGTGGAAAAAATTCTCTGCAAAAATTTGGGCTCTCTCTACTCCACCTTGATCTGGAGAGACGATGGCAACCTCTTCAGTATTCCTATTATTTTTCAAATAATGAGCTACTTCACGACCCAAAATTGAAAAAGTCGAAAGATTTTTGAAGGGAATAGAAAAAATTCCCTCAGTCCCATCATCATGGAGATCAAAGGTAAAAACTTGACTAAATCCGATCGTTTCAAAAAAGCGGATAACAACATTGACGGAAACAGATTCACCAACCCGGTGCTCACGATTTTGACGGGCGTAACCAAAATAAGGAATAAAAGCAATGATTTTTTTTGCCTCCATTCGTCTTAAGGCATCAGCAAAAAAGAACAGTTCCATCAGATGAGTATCGGTTGGATTAGCAGTTGGTTGAATAATCACGCAAACATTATCTTTTACTTTTTCTTGAATTGTGACTCTTATTTCTGAATTATCAAAGCGAGTCACTTCCGATTTAGCAATAGGGACATGAAGTAGCTTAGAAACCTCATCCGATAATTTTGGATTCGCCGAGCCAGAAAATAATTTAAACATATTAATTATTGACCCTGTTGCTGTTGACTAGATATTTCTATTAATTTTTTTGCTGCTAACTCCTGAGTTTTTTTAACGGCTTCGTTAACTACTTCTGCGATTCTATTTTCTACTATACCATCAACTTCGATCGATTCAATTATTTGATCGCCTCGTATAATAACCTTAACGCCGTTTTTTTCGATTACAACCTCTTCCTGTTGTAATGCCGCTTGCATTTTTTGTGCTTGCTGTTGTAATTTCTGAAGATCACCTAACGCACCAAATGGATTTAACATATTTTGAAAGAAATATAATTTCTAATGACTAATTTTTTTGTCCTACTTCATTGTAGAACTCTATAAGGGCAATTTCAACTGGTAAAGAGTCGATAGGCGTATTTCGTAAATTTTGATAGGCTTCAATCAGTAATTTCATCAATACAGAAATTTCGTTTAGCGTCAAATTAATTTCTTTGTCTTCATTTTCTAGAATTTTATTCTTAATAAGTAATTGAGAATGTAATTGATCAAGGATATCTTCAATAAGATTTTTAAAATCTCCACCATTTTTGGAAAATTCATTTACCCAGACCAGTGTTTTTTTCAATTCTTTTTTTTCGATAATCTCTAACAGATCATTTCGGCCTCTTATTCCTAAAAACTTTTCCACATCCTCAATTGTTTTAATTTTTTGAAGGGTTATTTCTTCTAAAATTTTTGCAGCATCGCGAAATGAATTCTCACTGTGATTAGCGATGAGCTTTAACAAATCATCTTTTAAATCAATATTTTCATTTTTACTGATCCTCTTTAACATGGATAGTATATCTGTCCTGTTAGCTTTTCCAAAATTAATTTTTAGACAACGGGATATAATAGTTTTTGGAAGTTTTTCTAGATTTGTGGTTGCCAAAATAAAAATAGCCGATTTTGGCGGCTCCTCTAATGTTTTTAAAAGAGCATTAAAACCTTCATTTGTTATCATGTGGGCTTCATCAATAATAAAAACTCTGTAGCCACCAGACATTGGAAGAAATGAAGTTTCGCGAATCAAACTTTTTATTTCTTCAATTCCGCGGTTGGAGGCGGCGTCCATTTCTATAACATCTGTAAAAGAAGAAAGGCCAATGCTTTTACAGTTGGCACATTTATTACACGGTTCATAAGATTTAGATTTACTTGGTGAATTAGAAGAAAATTTATTATCTAAGCAGTTAACCGCCTTAGCGAGAATTCTGGCCGTTGATGTTTTTCCAGTTCCCTTTTGTCCTACAAAAAGAAAAGCATGAGGTAAGGTAGACGACGAAAGAATTTTACCGATAGTATCTTTAGCTTGAAGGTTATCAATCTCAGAAATTGTTTTAGGACGATATTTGAGGTAAAACATATTATTTCAACAGGTTCTCAATTCCGTGTTTGACTAATTCATTTATCATTTCATCTACTCTTTTATTACGTTCTGCGGCCAATAAAATAACCAGAGGGAAGCAGATAACCACTTCACCAAGCAAGACCTCATTCTCGCCAACATCTTCGTTATATTTAAAGGATAAAACCGGTAAAGTTTCTTTTTCATTTTTATATTTTTCGGTAAAAACTTTCATTTTATTTTTTCCCACAAAAACAACATTCAATGAAAGATCCGAATTAATCTGTCCTTTTTCAAAAACGCTTTGTACTAAAATCTTTATCTTTTGACGATTAATTTTATAACGAGATGAAGAAACAATATTAATCATATTCTTTTAAATACTTTCTTAAAGACAACTTTTCTACGCTTTAATGATCTGTTTTTCATTCTTTCTTTTTCTTCCTCTTTTCTTTTTAAAGAAGGTTTTTTATAAAACATTTTTTTTCTTAGGGTATCAACAATTTCTTCATCAATAAAAGAACGAGTAAATTTTCGAAACATGCTGTCTTTTGATTCGCCCTTTCTTTTTATTACTAAAACCATAAATTAATACGCCTCCTCCCAAATACAAAATATCATTTAACATTCTATCTTATACTCTTCACTATTTCAATGATCTTATTCAAGGATAGTGGAGTTGGAACAAGTCTTGGATTTCCAGACGAACCGTTAAGCAGCATATGTCCAGAAATATGGAAAAACCAACTACCCTTTTTATCAAATTTCAAAATTCCCTCATAGACTGGTTTTAAACTTAATTTTTTATCCGGCAGAGTTTTTATTCTAGTGAATCCCACTTCAGGATGGCGTCTAATCACAAGGGCGAATCCTTGTTTAAGGGCGAGTTTTACTGCTTCTTCATTTTTTGATTCGAGAGCGAGAGATCGACCTAAATAGGATTTAAAAACAAAGCCATTTTTTATTTCTTCTTCCGCATTAACTTTATTTTTAAAGACAATCAAAGCGGCCTCTAGTAGTAAAAAAATAATTTCAATTAGTTTCGTTTCATCACGATTGATTACCTTTAATCCGTCAACTAATTGGCGGATCATAAAATCGTAACGGTCAGCCGCTGGGTCGGCATAAAAAACTTCGGCAAAATGATCTGTAGAGTTTACATATTCAACAATTTTTTCTAATGCTTTGATTTCTCTTTCTTCAATTAGATCTCTTCCAGCTAAATATTTATATACAAGTTTTGTGGCAGAAGTATAGTCGTTAGTTTGGTGATGATCAAATTTACCAAGTCCGGTATCGACATGAATGACGTTATCAATGCTATCAGGTAGTTGGTCATCTAGGGTTGTGCCAGCAGGTACTAATTTTATCTCGGCACTATCCCAATCGGTTAAATATTTTTTTATCAACCAAACAGAAGCGATGGCGTCTAAATCCGGCGATAAATGTGTGACAATCGTTTTCATAAAATTACATGTTGTCATCCCCGTGAAGACGGGGATCCAGTCTATAATCACATCTTAAAACAAAAAGGAATATTTAGCTTGGATTCCCGCCTCCGCGGGAATGACATCAAAAACATAATTAACTCTTTACTTGTTTAATAACTTCTTCAATACTTAATATTCTTGCTTCTTTTTCATCTCTTTTTTTGTATTCTATCTTCTCCCCTGTTCTTTTTGAAACGACTAAGCGAGTAGGAATTCCAATAAGGTCGGCGTCTGAAAATTTTTCCCCAGCATTGGTTCCTTCCCTATCATCGAACAAAACTTCTAGCTTGTGGGTTACGGTTAGTAGGTTGTAGAGATCGAATGCCTTCTTTTTTATTCCTTCATCTTTCAAATCTAACCCAATCAAATGAACTTGAAAAGGGGCTACCGATTCTGGCCAGATAATCCCCTTTTCATCATGAAGTTTTTCCACAATTACCCCCATGATCCGTGAAGGTCCAATACCATAACACCCCATATAGATTGGCTTTTGTTTTCCATCTTGGTCAATAAACTTGTAGTCGAAAGCGTCGGTAAATTTGGTGTAAAGAGGGAAAATATTACCTACTTCAGCGGCTTTTTTTACCTCATATTTTTCCATAGTTTCAGGATGGAGGTCTCCTTCTTTAGCAGTTTTAATATCATAGAATTTTTTAGGAGTTGGAATATCTCGGCCAAAATTAACATTGATCGAATGATAACTGGTTTTATTGGCACCACATTCAAAGTTTAGGCGATTATTTACTGATTCATCAATATATATCTCGACTTCTTTTGGTAAATTTAAAATACCCGCATAACCAACTTCAGCACCGGTGACTTTTTTAACAATTTCTTTTGATGCCAGTTTTAAAGCTCTACACTTAACGATCTTTCTTAATTTATCTTCATTAACGTCGTAGCCTCCACGAACAGCGGCAGCAATGACTCTACTATCATCGGTCTCAAAAATTAAAGTTTTGGTAGTTTTTTCAACTGGGATTTTTAGATAGTCGGCCAACTCTTGAACACCAATGATTCCTTTTCCCAAAACATCTTTTTTTGGTAGCATTTCCTTATCTGTCTCTTCAATTTTTGGGGCGGTGCTTAGGGCGACCTCGCGATTATAATAAACATCTTTACTTTTGGTAAAAAATATCAGATCTTCACCGGTTTCACAGAATGTTTGAAATTCATGAGAATAATCATCGGTAAAGGAGCCACCAGAAGCTAAAACAATCACAGTGTCATCTTTTAATCCTAATCTTTCAAAAACCCTAAAATAAACTTCCTTAGATTTTTCGTAGTATTTTTTAAAGTCTTCAACAGTTGTGTGAAAGCTATATAAATCTTTCATACGGAATTCTCGGCCACGAAGCAATCCTGACTTGACCCTTGGTTCATTGCGAAATTTAGTTTGAATTTGATATAAAGCGAAAGGAAAATCTTTATAACTTAGATTAAATTTTTGGCCTAATGGAACGACTACTTCTTCATGAGTTGGATTTAGGACATACTCGGCAGCATTTTTTGCCTCGGCAAATTTATTAGCTGGTGTAGTTTTCATTAGAACATCAACTGTTTCTAACCTTCCAGTTTTTTCCCAAGTTGATTGAGGAGCAAGAGATGGCATAAAGACTTCATTCCCAATCTTATCCATTTCTTCTCGTATAATATTTTCAATTTTATTTAGAACTTTTATCCCTAATGGTAAATAGGTGTAAACTCCAGCCATTACTTGGTCAATAAAGCCACCCTTTTGCAAATAGGTAGCATTGGCCGAGTCATATTTTTTCGAATCTTTTTTTGTTTTCCCGAATATCTTTGAATAAAGCATATTAAGATTATAGCTTATTCTTTTATTTTTTGGAGAACCTTTTTGAGAACCTCTTGGGAAGAAATATTAGAAGTATTAATGATAAGATCATAATTTTTTGGTTCCATAAAGTCGTTTCGTTTATAAATTTTTTCCAACTTATTTAACCAATTTGATTGGCGTTCGTCGACCCTCTTTTTTGCCTCGTCAAAATTAATTTTTTCTCGATTGGCAAATCGAAGGTAACGAATGTTATCGTCACAGATCAATAAAACTTTCAAGACATCAGGTAAATTGGCGGCCATTATGCCTGACATCCAGCCATCAACGATTAAATTTCCGGGGCTATTAATCATATCTCGGACTTGATAGTCAATCTTTTTTGTCAAGTCCTCGTTTTGTTCTTCAACTTGTTCAAGATCAAATTTATTTTTGGCAACATAATCCCTAAATAACTTTCCGGTCATGAAAATCGGCCAGTCCAATTCTTTCCGAAGATCTTTTAAAAGTGTAGTTTTTCCTGTGCAGATTTTGCCGGAGATGGTGATTTTATTTATCATAACCAATTTTATCTAATACTTTTCCCAATGTTTCCATTGATCCCGCCTTATAGGTATCAATAACCAAATCAAAATATTTGTGGTCCCAGAAATCATTTTTCCCGTAAAGTTTTTGCCATTTAGTAATGTTTTCCTTTTCCCTATTTTTGATCCAATTTTTAGCTTCTTCAACTGTGATATTATCACGATTAGCTACTCTATCAACTCGGATATCGTCATGTGAACAGACAAGGAGCACTTTCAAAACATCTTTATAAGAATGGGCAAAAAAACCAATCAGCCAACCTTCATAAATAATTTCTTTTTCAGTTTTTAGCATTTCTTTTGTCATGGAATCTATTTTTTTTTCATGGTCATCAGTTCTAGATAAGGCCCCAGTTTTATTTTCATGAAGTAGATGTTTTTGATCATATTTTCGTTGAATCGATCCGATATTAATATGTTTCCATTTTAAAGAATTAACAAGATTTTTTGTGAGGGTGGTTGTACCGACGGCGATTTTACCAGAAATGGTGATGAGACGATACTTGGGATTAAACATTTATTTCTTAAACAACTTAACTATATCATTAACAGTTATTAGTGCCGCTAAAGATAGTAAGACCACAAACCCAATTAAATTCGTGTATTTTTCAAAATCTTTATTTGGTTTTTTCTTAGTAAAGCCTTCATACAAAACAAAAACTAGGCGGCCGCCGTCAAGGGCCGGAAACGGAAGAATATTCATTATGGCTAAATTCAAGGATAGAAGAGCTAAAAATTGCAGGAAGGCATTCTTACCAAATTTCACTGCTTGACTGGCTAAATTAGCAATGCCAACCGGTCCGGCCACATCAACATTTTGTTTTTGAAAAGTGACTAAACCAAAAAGCATTTTTCCCAACTCTGAGGCAATTTTTGCAGTAATATTAAAAGCTTCTACCAAACCATAGAAAGGAGCACTATACCAAGGGTATTTTTTTTCTATAAATGAAGTTATAGAAATCCCCAGAGGCCCTTCACCTTTAGGTGGATTGACTCTGGGCACAAGGTTAACTGTCAATTGCTTCCCATTTCTTTGCACTGATAGTTCGATGTTTTTACCAGCTGATTTTTTAGTTTCTTTAATAAGAATATCGGCTGAAGTTAAATTAATTGAACTATTTTCAAATATCAATTTTGTTATAACATCTTTTTCTTGAAGACCAGCAATCGAGGCTGGAGAATTTTTAGTTACTTTTTCAACAATAACTTTATTAGTTGGTACAGGAATTCCCTGGGTAACTAAATATGAAAAAATTACCCATCCCAGTAAAAAATTACCAATAACACCTCCCAAAACAATTAAAGTTTTCTGCCAAGGCTTTTTATTGACAAAGGCACGATTTTTGTCAAGGGCAAGTCTCGCCTTGCCCCTACTGTTTAATTCGTCGTATTCCTCACCAAATAATTTAACAAAACCACCAATAGGTAAAAGGTTAATGCTATATAAAGTTTCACCCTTTTTTATTCCAAACAGCCTTGGTGGCAGACCAAGCCCGAACTCTTCGACTTTAACACCCATTTTTTTAGCCATTAAAAA
>ERZ1292633.5939-Hain-H41-02um-R1-5939-length-10854-cov-6_pt1 | contig 10854 bp, 11 predicted proteins | sample MGYA00564406_ERZ1292633 | MGnify/ENA primary metagenome ERZ1292633 (study PRJEB36523, sample SAMEA6512639) | groundwater metagenome | collected 2019-01-08 | study: AquaDiva: Metagenomics assemblies of 32 groundwater samples
TGGCGTGAAACGCACCAATCCGGGCGGTTCTTAATCATCGCCTCCAGGCGGGCCTTGCCCCATGACGGGTAAAATGCAGTGGTGTCAACAGCCCGCATGGCCAGTTCACGCAGGGTTTGTTTCTGCGCGGCTACATCAATTTTGCCGTGCAGATTCAGGCCAATAAACCATTGTGGCGTGGCGCGGAAAATGATGGGTGTTTTATGACGCCAGCAGTGCGGATAGCTGTGATTGATCTTTTCCAGACAGAATAGATGCCCACTGGTTTGCAGTGTTTCGATGATTACATCATTGGCTTTCCAGACTAAAAGTCCGCCCACTAAGGGAGTGTCGGTAGCAAACTTACCATGGCCATCCACTGGACTGTCGCTGGGTAATTCACATGATAGACCCACAAAATAGTCATCCAGACCATGTGCCGGCGCCGTATGTACAAGCCCCGTGCCTGCTTCCAGCGTAACGTGCTCGCCGCAAATGATTTTGACCGTGCGCGGCTCAAAAGGATGCTGTAGTTTTAAATCCTCAAGATCCTCTCCCACACAGACTACCCCTTTGTGCTCTTTATCTTCACTGGCGGTCAAGCCGTAGCGCTCCAAACAAGCCTGCTTCAGTTCAGTTGCGAGAATCAGCCAGCCGCGTGTTGTTTTTACCAGTTCATATTCAAAATGCGGATGTACGCTGACTGCCTGATTGGCTGGCAGTGTCCAGGGCGTGGTAGTCCAGATGATGGCATAAACGGTGTCATTTTCCGGGATCGGGATGCCAAAGGCATTGCAGAGCGATTGGTATTCGGACGATTGTACGGCGAAGCCGACATCAATCGCCGGTGAAATTTTTTCCTCGTATTCCACTTCCGCCTCAGCAAGCGCGGAAACGCAATCAATGCACCAGTTGACGGGTTTCTGTCCCTGATAGAGATAGCCGTTCTGGTAGATTTTCCCCAGTGCATGGATAATGCCGGCTTCGGTCTGGTAGTTCATGGTCAGATAGGCATTGTCCCAGTCACCCAGAACACCCAGCCGGATAAAATCTGTTTTCTGGCGCTCCACCTGTTCCCTGGCAAAAGCGCGGCAGAGTTCCCGTACTTTATCTGCGGGCAAATGTTTACCATATTTTTTCTCGATCTGATGCTCAATGGGTAGCCCATGGCAATCCCAGCCCGGAATATACGGTGCATCGAAGCCGGCCAGTGTTTTGCTTTTGATGATGATATCTTTGAGAATTTTATTGACCGCATGACCGATGTGAATGTCGCCGTTGGCATAAGGGGGACCGTCGTGCAGAATGAATTTGGGGCGCCCTTTGCTGACGGAGCGGATTTTTTGATACAGATTCTTTTCTTGCCAGGCCTTTAGCATGCCCGGTTCACGGCTGGCCAGATTGCCGCGCATAGGGAAGGGTGTATCGAGCAAATTGAGGGTTTTCTTATAGTCAGTCATGAAATGTAGAATTAGTGGGTTAAAGGACGTTACCGGCTTCTTTAAAGGTTTTGAACTGTGAGAAGAAATTCTTTTGCTTGCACGACATCTTTATTAATTTGAACAATGAGTGTGTCGATATCCGCATATTTTTCTTCGTCACGCAGCTTGTGCAGAAAATCAACTTGTAAATGTTGTCCATAAATGTCCTGATTAAAGTCAAACAAATGTACTTCTAATACAGGTTTGCCATTTTCATGGATTGTCGGTCTTACGCCCAGACTGGCAACACCGGGAAGTACGGTTTCAGGAGATGCTTTCATGGCACCGTGTACGGCAACAACAAAAATGCCTGAGAGTGGCGGGTGATTATATTTCAACTGAATATTCGCTGTCGGGAATCCGATTTGTTTGCCTAATTTATCACCATCAATCACACGCCCACTGATGCTGTAAGGCCTTCCCAGTAGTTTCTTGGTCTTAATGAGATTGCCAGCGGCCAGCGCCTGCCGCGTAGCAGTGCTTGAAATGCGCTGATCGTCTATGGTGACACTGGGCATGGCTTCTACGGTAAAACCATTTGCTGATGAATAGGCTTGCAGCATGGCAAAATCACCCGCACGTCGTGCACCAAAACGAAAATCATCTCCCACAAGCAACCAGCGGACAGATAGCTCTCGGTTCAGAATGCGCGTAATAAATTGTTCTGGATTAATTCTGGCGAAATCATAATTGAAGCGGCAGACATGGATACAATCGACTTCTGCTTGGATTAAGTATTTCAGTTTCTCGCGCAGGCTGGTCAAGCGAGCAGGTGCTTGATCTGGAGCAAAAAACTCACGTGGATGGGGTTCAAAGGTCATCACGCAGGCGGGTAGTCCAAGCCGCTTGGCCGCATCCTTTAGACGGATAAGCATTGCTTGATGGCCTAAATGGACACCATCAAAATTGCCTATGGTCAGTGCAACCGGCGTTTTGCCGCGTATCAAAGACCTTCGCCAAGTATGCATGAGCATGAAACCCTAAAATTGCTAATTCTAGCTTGTTTAAGGCGAGCAGGTCTAGTTTGTATCTGGTTATTATGACTATGAGTATAGTATTTGCCAAATAGGCCAACTGTGAGTAATCTAAAGGAGGCAGAATAGTTCCTGCATTGATCTGTCAATTTGTTATATTTCATTTATTACTTTTGTTTCTTCGCGATTACCCAATTGAAGCCTTCCAATCAGTCAGTAAAATCCAATGAAAGAGAAGATCAGATCCTGCAAGCTTTAGCCAGGATGCTGGAGTATCCGCAGAGAAAAAAGATTACCGCCGCAGTGTTAGCTGCCCAGCTGGAAATTTCAAAATCTTCGCTGTATCGCTGTTTTTCCAATAAGTCACAGATGTTTGAGGCTTTGATTGAATTTATTGAGCGGACATTGTTTGTGCTAATTAACAAAATTCTGCAAGATGAAAATTGTGGCATAAAGCAGATCGAAAAATTATTGTTACTGTTATTGGGTTTTTCGCAAAAGAATCCGGGCATGACGCGTATCCTGATCGGTGATGTACTGGTAAATGAGAATGAACATTTGCAGTTACGCATTAATCAATTGCATGATCGGTTGGAAGCCACTTTAAAGCAGGCGCTAAGGTTTGCTGTCAGCGAGCATCAAATAACCACTAACCTTGATGTTGCAGCGCAGGCTAATTTATTCATGTGTTTTGTTGTTGGCCGCTGGTATCAGTTTGTGAAAAGTGAGTTCAGACGTGATCCACTCGCAAATTGGGAAGTGCAGCGACTCAATTTACTTCCTGCAGAACTTCTCTAAACCGTAAAAACGACAATTCACTGGGCATCAGTGTCAGTCAGGTATTGATGAATGACATATTGGGCAGGCTGGATCTTTGTGCAGTTTTATTGTGCGCCAGTTCATAGTGAGGCTATCCAATAGCTGCAAGCGGCCATTCAGACTTTCGCCAATATTTAATAAGATTTTTAGTGTCTCTGCAGCTTGCATGCAGCCGATAATGCCAACTAACGGCGAGAATACGCCCATGATTGCACAAGGCATGTCTTCCTGTTCACCGGTAGTAATAGGATATAAACATTGATAACAAGCGCTGTTTGCATGGCGTAAATCAAAAACGCTGACTTGGCCTTCAAAACGCACTGCAGCGCCGGAAATCAAAGGTTTTTTTTGAGTAACACAAGCTTGATTAACATAATAGCGTGTGCTGAAGTTATCGCTGGCATCGACCACGGCATCTACTCCCATAGCAAGTTGGAACAGTTTTGTCGCGTCGACCTGTTCCTGGACTGTGATGACGTTGATTCCCGGATTAATTCTGCCGAGTGTTTGCTTTGCTGAGAGAACTTTTGCTAGGCCGATCGAACTGCTGTCATGGATAATTTGTCTCTGCAGATTGGTAAGATCAACCAGATCACCATCACAAATGATCAGGTTGCCCACTCCGCTGGCAGCAAGGTACAGTGCTATCGGAGAACCTAAACCGCCAGCGCCGACAATTAATACGTGTGATTGATTGAGCTTCTCCTGCCCCGCTATATCAATTTGCGGGAGCAGGATATGACGGCTATAGCGCAGTAGCTGGTTATCATTCACGATCCTTGTGAATCAGCTATCGCTTTCATCGCTCTTTTTTTCAGGTGGAGCTGCAGTAATGCCCTTGAAGTAATTCATGGCTTGAGTTAGCAAAAGATCTTCCGCAGAGCCAAATTCGATAGGGGTTTTATTTTTCTCGTCTTTATTCTTGTTAGTTTTCTTCTTGTTGATAGGTTTTGATGTTGCTTTGACTGTATCATCAGAGTCGACTTTCTTTGTTTCCGTTTTTTTGCCGCTCGTTAAATGACGATTCAGATCCGCTTCACGCAAACGTTGGTCATCACCACTATCGGCTTCATCTAGAATGTCAGGAGTAATTCCTTTTGCCTGGATAGATTGGCCATTGGGGGTGTAGTAGCGCGCAGTAGTCAATTTGATTGCTGTGTTATTGCCTAATGGTAATATCGTTTGAACAGATCCTTTGCCGAATGTTTGTGATCCCATTACTACAGAACGTTTATGATCTTGCAATGCGCCTGCTACAATTTCTGATGCTGAAGCAGAACCGCCATTGACCAATGTGATCATCGGTACGGTTTTGACTTCAGAAGGTAGTCCTTTTAAATAATCTTCATCAGGGCCGCGCAGATAATACTCAGGGTTGGCGTGCAATTTCATTTTTGCATCGGGACTCCGTCCTTCTGTGTATACAACCAATGCATTTTCTGGCAGAAAAGCGGCGGATACAGCGACAGCTCCATTCAGTAATCCACCGGGGTCATTACGCAAATCCAATATTAAACCTTTCATGGATCCAGTATTCTCAGTAAAAAGTGTCCTGATTGCTTGTGCGAGATTCTCGCCGGTTTGTTCTTGAAACTGCGTAATACGGATATACGCATAACCAGGTTCGATCATTTTTGATTTAACACTTTGGATTTTTATGATGTCACGCACTAAATTAAAGACCAGTGGTTCTGTCTCACCTTCCCGCACGATAGTAATCTTTATGGGAGTATTGGGTTTGCCACGCATGAGCTTAATTGCATCATTCAAAGTCATACCTTTTACAATGGTATCATCCAATTTTACAATCAGATCACCGGTTTTGATACCTGCACGAAATGCGGGAGTATCTTCAATCGGTGAAATTACTTTTACGACACCGTCTTCCATGGTGACCTGGATGCCCAACCCGCCAAACTCCCCTTGCGTTCCGATCTGTAGTTCTTTGTAATCGTCTTTGTCCAGGTAGGATGAATGAGGATCTAACCCGACCAGCATGCCATTGATAGCTTCAGTAATCAGTTTTTTGTCTTCAACGGATTCGACATAATCACTTTTGATGCGGCCGAACACCTGAGCGAATGTACGTAATTCTTCGATCGGCAGTGGATGAATCGCCTCAATATTATCTTTCTTGGCAATAGCAGAGAAATTCAAACTGAGCATTATTCCAGCGATTGCACCAATTAGAATTAAACCTGTTTTCTTAATTACGTTACTCATTATGCTATCTCCGCACTGATCAAATTTATGTAAATGGCTACTACGTTCATTCTATTTTTATCCACGTTAAAGGGTCAAACGGTTTACCTCCATGACGAAGTTCAAAGTATAAACCTGAATCTGCATTACCACCGCTATTTCCAACTGTTGCAATCGTATCTCCGCCGCGAATAGTATCACCCACTTGTTTGTGGAGTGTTGCGTTGTTGCCATAAAGACTCATATAGCTGTTTCCATGATCCAAAATTATCAGGTTACCAAAACCTCTTAACCAGTCTGCAAACACTACTCTGCCACCTGAAATAGCTTTAACATCACTGCCAACAGCCGATTGAATAAACAGTCCTTTCCAAGAAATATGCTTACCTGAGCGTTGACCACCAAAAGTGTTCACAAGTTTCCCTCGCACGGGTAAATTTAATTTGCCTTTGAGCGCTGAGAATGGGGAACCTGCTGTAAAGGCATCTGGGAGCTTATTGTTAATCAATGTGTCCGTAGATTTTTCTTGAACAAGTAATTTATTTATCTCATTAACTAAATTGGTTATGCGCTTTTCATCCTTCTCGAGTTTATTAATTTCTTGTTGTTGCTGAGTAATTTGGCCAGATACCTGTGAGAGTATAGTCTGGTGCTTGGCTTTTTCTTGCTCAAGTTTTTTGCGTTGACTGAAATATTCAGCTTGAATAGCAGTGATTTCTTCTTTCTTTTGACGGCTAGTGTGCGTTAGTACTTCAATTTCATCTTGATTATTCTGAAGATTCTTGATAATGCCCGAACGGGTGAGTGAAAGTTGTTGGTAATAATAGACATCCCGCGCAATTTGATTAGGATTTTGCTGGTTCAACACTAGCCGTAAATAATCCTGCTGGCCCCCTACATATTGTTGGTAGAGCAATCGCTCTAGTTGATTTTGTTCGGTTTCTATTTTATTTCTGATTTGGCTGTGTTGTATTTGGAGTTGTTTGTATTCATCACTGGCTTGCCGGTCATTTGCAATGAGTTTGCTTAAACTGAGCGTGAAATTATCGATTGCGTGCTCAGTTTTTTGTAACGCATCTGTTGCGTCCTGTTTTAATGCTTCCTTGCTTGCTAAGTCTTTTTGCAGAGATTGGATACGCTCACGCAACAGCTTGAGATTCTCCTGGTTGTTGGAAAACGCTGAGAGCGGGCAGAAAAAGATTAAAGCGCATATCATCAGCATCAACTGAATATATCGAATAGAAATAAAATTAAACGTATCAAATTCCAGATTGGTATGATTTATTCGAAATAGTGTCAGGTTTACACTCATATCTGAATAAGTGAATTGGTGGTGTTTAAACTGCTGATTTACCCTGATTAGCTACAGTTTGCATGGCTTCCTGAATTTCGCTCTGATTTCCTAGATAATAATTCCGAATTGGTTTCAGATTGTGATCCAATTCATAAACTAATGGGATGCCGGTTGGAATGTTGCAATTAAGGATTTCTTCATCAGAAATATTATCCAGATACTTAATCAGTGCTCGTAAAGAATTTCCATGTGCAACAATGATAACGCTTTTTCCAGCTTGAACTTGAGGGGCTATGGCCGTATTCCAATAAGGTAAAAATCTTGAGACCGTATCTTTTAGGCACTCTGTCAAAGGTATGTCCCCATGCGTTAAATCTTTATATCGCGGATCAGTGCCGGCATAGCGATTATCATCAGTGGTCAATGCCGGTGGTCTGACATCATAGCTGCGTCGCCAAATTAAAACTTGCGCATCGCCATATTTGGCCGCTGTTTCAGCTTTATTCAATCCTTGTAGCGCCCCGTAGTGTCGTTCATTTAGCCGCCAAGTGTGTTGTATGGGAATCCACATCTGATTCATTTCATCAAGTACAATCCATAAGGTACGGATGGCACGTTTGAGAACCGACGTATACGCGATATCAAATGTAAATCCATGCTCTCGTAAGAGCTGCCCGGCATTTTGAGCTTCTTGTAAGCCTTGTGGTGTTAAATCAACATCTGTCCAGCCAGTAAATCGATTTTCTTTATTCCAGGTACTTTCTCCATGGCGCAGGAGAACAATTTTTTTCATATTGACCTTATTACGAAAAAGGGAGGTGGATTTGCTGCAATTACTGTTAAAAAATACTGATATTTTATTATACTTTTAGTTACAAACACAGCATCCGACTGATTCTTTTGTGCGAATAAACGGTAAGTGAGGTGCTTTTTTGTGAAAAATGATGATTGATTTTTATTTTCTTTCGCAATATCTCAAAAAACAGATTGGGTATAATTAATTCCAGGATTAATTATTATTAATTGATATGCATAATGTTACTATGCGTGGGCTTTAACGGCAGGATCAAGGAAATCCCGTAATTTTCCAGTTTCTGATAAAATTAACATTTAAAAAACAGAATAAAGCTTATATGGAATTATCATTATTTCAAGATCATTTTCTTTTTAGATTAGAGAATTTCCTCTTTCTTATTACAGCAATAATAAGTGGTTTATTATTGCTGTGGCCATTGGTAATGCGTCGTGGCATCAAAGAAATTGACACGCTTGCAGCCGTACAATTGATAAATTACCAGGATGCATTGGTGCTCGATGTCCGCGATGATAGTGAGTATGCGAAAGGCCATTTGCCGAACTCAAAACACATTCCATCTGAAAAGATTGAGGAACGTTGGGTAGAGCTGCAAAAATTTAAGGACAAGCCCATTTTGGTGATATACCCTGGTGGTATTCGATCCAATCATGCCAGCCTGGTTCTTAGGAAGAATGGTTTTCCTCAAGTGATTAATCTGATGGGTGGAATTGACGCCTGGAAGCGTGCGGGTTTGCCTATGGTTAAGCGATAGAGAATTGAATGCCCAAGGTAATTATGTACACAACGGGTATTTGTCCTTACTGCAAAATGGCAGAGAGTTTGTTGCGCTCAAGAGGGGTTCAGGAAATTGAGAAAATACGCATTGATCTTGAGCCGGCTCAGCGTGTTGAGATGATGGGTAGAACAGGTCGTCGTACTGTGCCGCAGATTTACATTGGAGAAAGACATGTCGGGGGATATGACGATTTAACGCAACTGGATCGAAAAGGCGAATTGGCAGTATTGCTGGCAACTTGATTCGCAAGATTGGGTTGATACGATAACAATTGATGGTATAAATAAATTTTTAATTCACTACTGGAAAAAGTAAATATGAGTGAGCAACAACAACCAGTTTTTGCCATAGAAAAAATCTATGTGAAGGACTTGTCCCTGGAAATCCCCAATGCGCCTAATATCTTTCTGGAAAGAGATACGCCTGAAATCAACTTGCAGCTTGGAACAAAGAGCCAAAGTATTGATGAGGGATTGTACGAGGTGCTGTTAACGGTAACGGTGACGGCTAAGATTAAAGACAAAATAATGTTTCTTGTTGAGGTCCAGCAGGCGGGTATTTTTCGTATTCGTCATGTACCTGATGGCGAAATTGATCCGGTATTGGGTATAGGTTGTCCTAATATTCTTTTCCCTTATTTGCGTGAATCGGTATCGGATATTGTGACACGAGCTGGCTTTCCGCCCGTTATTCTCAATCCAGTAAATTTTGAAGCCATTTATCAGCAAAAAAGAGCAGAAACAAATACGAATTTAAATTAAAAAGACCCGAAACCTGGAGGTGAATATATCAATGAGAAAAAGCCTGCCGATTAAGTCGTTCTGGTTAAAAAGCAGCATGCGTGTTTTGCTGGCCAGTATCTTGTTGTATCTTCCCGGTTCCGTAGCCGCTGAAATGGAATTTTTTTCGCTAGCTGAGAATGCTGTTGTTATGTATGACGCACCATCGCTTAGAGCCGATAAGTTGTATGTGGCAGGCCGATATCTTCCAGTCGAAGTCGTAGTGGATGTAGATGGGTGGGCAAAAGTACGTGATAGTAGCGGGAGTCTTGCCTGGGTTGAAAAGAAAGTTCTAAGTCAACAACGTTATGTTGTTGTGACGGTACCACTAGCTAATATTCACCAATCGGCTGATATGAATTCGGAGTTGATATTCCAAGCCGAGGAAAATATCGTTATGGAATGGATGGATTCTGAGGTTAAAGGCTGGGTAAAAGTTCGACATCTCGATGGGCAGACTGGCTATGTCAAAGTCAATCAGGTCTGGGGTTCATGAGAATTGCTGTACTGGGTGCAGGCGCATGGGGTTCGGCATTAGCAATTAGCTTATCTGCGCGTCATCAGATTAGTTTGTGGTCAAAAGATCCAGATCATGCGATTGAGATGGATAGTCAGCGTATTAATCAAAGCTTTTTGCCGGGTTATCCTTTGCCCGAAGCTTTGGGGATTACATCTTCACTTAATGACGCACTGGATGCTGCGGATCTTGCTTTAATTGTTGTGCCTGTTGCGGGTTTGCGTGAAACGTTGTGTGCTATGGCCGCAAGCAAAATTAAAATACCGATCATTTGGGGTTGTAAAGGGTTTGAATCAGAAACCACATATTTGCCGCATCAGGTTGTCGAGGAAGAGTATTCTGCGATATTGCCATACTGCGGCGTATTGTCCGGTCCCAGTTTCGCAGAGGAGGTGGCGCGAGGGCTGCCAACCGCTTTAACACTGGCATCCAAAGATGTTGATTTTTCCAGCAGAATAGCAGCCGAATTGCATAGCCCAAGACTACGGATTTATACCAGTCAAGACGTAATTGGTGTGGAAACAGGTGGTGCGGTAAAGAATGTAATCACCATAGCGGCAGGTATTTCTGATGGTATTGGATTTGGACATAATGCACGTGCAGCGCTGATTACGCGTGGATTGATGGAAATTACCCGGTTAGGACTTGGTTTGGGTGGAAGTATGAAGACCTTTATGGGACTGGCTGGGGTTGGTGATTTAATCCTGACGAGTACTGGTGATTTGTCCCGAAATAGGAAAGTAGGACTTATGCTGGCTGAAGAAAAATCATTGAATGTTATTTTGAATGAACTTGGACATGTTGCTGAGGGTGTGCATACAGCGCAATCAGTACTTAAGCTCGGTGATCGATTGAATATAGAGATGCCGATTACACAAGCGGTTTGCAGTATTTTGCATGAAGGTGTGTCAGCCAGAACAGCTGTCGAAGTGTTGCTAAATCGCGAACAGAAAACAGAAATTTATTAATATAAAATCGGTATAGAGAACTTCAAGTAATTTCGATTTTGTGTGACTAGTTATTTGTTTTTATGAAATTTTTAACTTATTTAAATAGTTTTCCTCTTTTAACCCAGTTGATTTGTCAGATAAACGATGGAGCTGGACGGCCTTAATTTGCTTGACCGGGCGTTGACAGCTTGATATAAGAGCGACTGCAGTACTTGCTTGTGATTTAATTACCATTAACTTAGAAGGGGAATTATATGAACAAATCCG
>ERZ1292633.5940-Hain-H41-02um-R1-5940-length-10853-cov-7_pt1 | contig 10853 bp, 5 predicted proteins | sample MGYA00564406_ERZ1292633 | MGnify/ENA primary metagenome ERZ1292633 (study PRJEB36523, sample SAMEA6512639) | groundwater metagenome | collected 2019-01-08 | study: AquaDiva: Metagenomics assemblies of 32 groundwater samples
TGTCGCGCGGCCGCGTCTTCGCTCCGCCCAACATTCAGCCGCTCACCTTTCTTCCAGGGGAGGACCCCGCTGATTATCAGCAGCAGCCGGCGGCACGACGAGGCGGCTTGACGCGCAACACGGAAATCATTGACGCTACGAATATGTTTGCGCCGCCTCATGCAACGAGTGCCCCCGCTGCAGGGGCGGGGAACGATGCTTCCGCGATTCGGCCAGTCGCGGGATACGAATCCGAAGACCGTCGGGCACAGCACGTAGGTTTAGACTTTGCTCCATCACCCAGAGCTCAGAGCCCTCCGAGACCGACGACTCGCGCTGATGGCTACCCCGCACCGCCTCCGCCATCGACCGCTCAGCCGCCGAGTGCTGCCGCGGGACGCCAACTCGACTTCCATAGCTCGCCCATGGCGTATGGTGGTGGTGGCAACCGAGGGGCATCCTACGCAACGGCGACGGAATCGGTGAGTTCGGCCGCTCCTTCCGTGGGCGCCGGTGCGGGCGCGCCGGGTTTGTTTTTCGACCGGTACTCGAGCGCGAACGCGGAGGCCTCGCCACGCCCCGTTCCTGTGGCGACGAGCCGTCCATTGGCTTCCTCGACAAGCTACCCCACCCAGCATCGGCAAGCCGAGCCTAGCTCGGCTCATCCCGCCTCTCCCACGCAGGCCATGGGAAGCGATCTTGCCCGAGCGGCCGGAGACTTCAATTCCATGATGTTTGCAGGGGGTTCGCAACATCAGTCGGCGAACAGTGCTCCCGCGCGACGCGGTGACATCAACCTACTGTGAGAGCGGTTCTCGCCCTCGCACGGTCTCATGTTCACACGGGCTGGGGGGGAACGAACCTTCCTCTCTTTGTTTTTTGTATTGTACTCGGGAGCTGATTGGCGCGCACGTTTTTTTTGGAGGGGTATCGAAATGCAAACACCAAAGCTTCTCGCCAGCAGGACAGCATTGTTCAACATGCAGTGTTCTTGGCCATGCGTGTCCTCATTCGATACAAGAAATTTTATTTTTCACTTCTGTACACTTTGCGGCAATTGAAACGATTCGTTCTGGAAGCAACGGATTCACGCAAATGATCACGCGGCTGTCTGCGATGACCTTGGTGCTGCTGCCGCTTCTGCTTGGCTACGCATGTCTCGGCGTTTCCGCCAAACCCGCACCAGACGACCAGCAGGCCGTCAATTCCTTAGCTGTGCTCCGTCGACTCATTGAGCCCAAGCGGCCTGGGCTCGCCGAACTCATTGAAATCCGTGTCAACTCGTCGATGGCCATGCCCAGTGCGCGAGGTGGACCTGGCAAGCAGTCACGTATCGACCGCTACACCTATGCTGCTCATGGGGGCCGACTGTACGTCAATGCGTCGAGCGGCGCGACCGCCACCGCCGCGGTCTACAATTACTTGAAGAACGTCACGGGTTGTCTCGTGACGTGGGGGTTGAACGGAACCGGTGACCAACTGGACTCCCTGCCGTCCGCCGCGGCTGGCTGGCCGCCGGTCGATCGCGTGGTCGACGTGGCGGCACCCGTCCCATGGCGATACGCCTGGAACATGTGCACCTTCGGCTACTCCGCGACTTGGTGGGATTCCATCCGGTGGCAACGCGAGATTGACTGGATGGCGCTGCATGGCGTCAACCTACCCCTCGCGCTCATTGGTCAGGAGTACGTGTGGCTCAAAGTGTTTGAAAAATGGGACGTCACCATCGACGATTTGCAAGAATGGTTCACGGGGCCCGCGTTTTTGCCGTGGCAGCGCGCCGGGAACGTGCGGCGGTGGGCAGGACCGCTGTCCATCGGCTACCTGACTCAGCAAGCGACCATGCAGCTTGGCATCCTTCAACAAATGCGCGGGCTCGGAATGGTCCCTGTGCTTCCTTGCTTCGGCGGTCACGTGCCCAAGGTGCTCAAGACGATCTTCCCGAACGCGTCCGTGAGCAACAGTCAAGGCTGGAACAGCTTCCCGGCGAACATGACGGACGTTTGGTTCTTGGATCCCGTTGACCCCGTGTACCGGCTGCTCGGCCGCCGATACACGGAAGTGCAAACGGCCCTGTTCGGAACAGATCATGTCTACAGTTGCGACACATTCAACGAGGTGGATCCAACCAACTCGAGCCACGCGTACCTCCACGACGCCTCCTCCGCCGTCCTCGGCGCGGTGCGTAGTGTCGACCCCGACGCCGTTTGGGTCCTGCAGGCGTGGCTGTTTCACTTCAGCTTCTGGTCCGCCGACCGAGTTCAGGCGTACCTGTCGGGTGTCCCGAACGACGGGCTCCTTATTCTCGACCTCAACTCTGAAATTGGTCCGCTTGCCCCGAAATTTGACGACTATTACGGAAAGTTTTGGGTATGGAATTTATTGCACAACTTCGGTGGCCGCCGCGGTGTGTATGGGAACCTCGACGTCGTGGCCTCGGCACCCATGCATTTCCGCACAAAGCGCGGATCGACCATGGTGGGCATCGGATTCACCCCCGAAGCAATCGAGCAGAATCCGGTCATCTACGAGCTCTTGACCACCACATTTTGGCACCATGACCCGATTCCGGTCATTCCCTGGCTTCATAGCTACGTGCGACAGCGCTACGGAACGTCACTCGGCGACCAAAGTTGGCCTGCCTGGGAGGCTCTGTACGCCGCCATGTACAGTCAGGAAGGCGACCCGGTGTCCAACATCGAATTGAAGCCGAATTGGGAAAATCCAAACTTCGGTCACAAACACGGCAACGCCACGGGAGTGCTCGTGGCCTGGCAACGGCTACTGGCGGTTGCCAGTGCTGGCGGACACCCGACACTCAATGGCCCATGGCTCTACGACTTTGTCGACATCGGCCGCCAGTCCATGGTGATGTTCTACAGCGACGCCACGAGAATGCTCGTGAACGAGATGTTCGAATCGTTCAGCCAGCGTCGCCATCATCGAGTCCGACAGGCCTTTGTGTCGTTGGACACATCAACGTCATTTGCATCGGAGGCTCGTGGCGCCACCTTCATGGCCGCCGCCGCCGACGCATCGACGAGCCGACGGGCGGCGTCGTCGTTTGTGGGACTGGCGACCGCATCATCGTCCGCCGTGAATCGGAAGGAACAGCCGCAGAAGGCGAAGAAAAAGCAGAGTCACGGTGCGCCGGAGAAGAAGACGCCGAGTCGGCCGAAGCCTTTTGATGTAGTCACGATGACTCCTCCCCGCGACACATCAGCGCTGACGTCACTCATGCTAGCCATCGTCGAGGACTTGGACACGTATCTCGGAAGCAACGTGAACTATTTACTGGGAGCGTGGCTGTACAACGCGAGCAACTTAGCCCCGTCAACGTCCGAGGTGCCGACCTATCTCATGAACGCAAAAAACCAGATTACCATGTGGGGTCCAACCGCCCAAATCAACGATTATGCGTGCAAGCCGTGGAGCGGCCTCTATAAGCAGTATTACCTCCCACGGTGGCGGCTGATGTTCGACCTGCTCGCGCAATCGGGACCCATGAACTGGAATCAAGCGCTCTACGATCAGCAGCTACTCGCGTTGGAATCCAAGTGGAACTTCGATCCCTCGGGCAATGCCGCCTACAACGCCACGACGTACCCTCACGATGGCAACGGCGTCGATCCTGTCCAGCTGGCGGCCACCATGATGACGCTATCCTTCAGCGAGGTCGACACCAACTACGTGGCCGTGCCCCACTCCTTCATCATCGGCCAAGACTACAGCTACACGCCGCTGTGGACGACAGACGTTAGGCAGCTGGCGAGGCTCTGCGACGTCACGGCGTCGTGCGCATCGTTTCAAAGTGACGGTTACTTGAAGACTGCAGCAGGGCCGATCACAAACGGGACCGGCGTCATTGTCACTCTCTACGTCAAGCGCTAACGAGGTGTCTCATGGACGATTGTCGTTGGCAACGGTCCGTGCGTCGCTGGCGTGCGAGAACCGAAACTGAGGATCGAATTGCGAGTGTCCTTTGCTCCCCTCCTTCCAATCGTCGCGCGTAAACCACAATAACCTTTTGTGCGGCCCTCCTTCATTATCAACACACTCCAGACGGAGGTGCTCTTTTGTTTTGTTTGTTCCGACTAGCCTGACCCAGTCACATCGTTCTCGCACCCTTCGAATCCGCGACTAAAACGCACAGCACAACCCCAATTAATCCACACACCGACCCCTGTGACCTTTGTGATGGCTGCCCCACCACCAACCATCGACGTTCACGACCTCCGCCGCTCCGGCAGCGAAAACCACCTTGTGGGAACGGCACCGCGAAAGACGGGCAATGGCGATCACTTGGACATGTCCGGCAACAACGGAGGGGGAGGAGAAGGAGGCGGGCCGATGTCTCCGAATAGCCGATCGCGACGCGGCCGCGGAGGATCGGTTACGTTTTCAGAACCGTCAACTCCGAGCATGGGCGCGTCGACCCCGGTCAAGCGCATCATCCACAGTAAAAGTCAGCGCGCGTTGGGGTTCGATCGGTGCCACTTTCTCTCGTCGTTGAAACCGCAGTCGCTCGGCTTCACCAGCATGGCCTTCGCATGCCCGCACGTCGTGGCGCTGACGGCCGCACTCGGCATGCTGGAACGGGCGCCTCGTTGGGCGAACGCCATGACGCCATCCGTGACGCCCAGTCAGCCGTTGGGTAGCAGTTCGGACGGCTCGTCTTCGAACAACGCGGTCGACGCGCCGACGTTGGACGCCACCGTCGTGGTGCAGGCCGATGATGTGTTTCTTGGTGCGAAGCTGCCACTCTTCGTGGCCGATCAGGTGCTGTTCACGGCATTCGACCTGTTTGACATTTCGCTCGCCGTGTCAGCTTCCGCTCGAAAAGTGCACGCCTCGCTAGGCGACCTGGCTAGCACATTGGTGCCGTTCGACGTTGGGTTTCTAGACGACCCTCGGAATCCGGACGAAGTGCGCACGGCCCGACGCATGCCCTCATTTGATGCGCCGACGTTGCAACGGCTGCTCATCGGCCGCGGCTTCGACATGCAGGCGGTGTTTCTAGCCATCATCGACGCGGAGGTCATTTACGAAGACATCGAACGCTCGGCGGAAGTCAAAGCCAGCGGCGAAGCGAACGGCACGGGCTCCGAACTAACCTCCTTGGATGATGCCAAGAGCCCTTCAGCTGGTATGGCCATGTCGTTTTCTGGGAATCCGGCCGCCATGCTGCGAGCCATGCGGACGGGGGTGGCCAACACGGTCGGCACGTCCACCGTCGCGATCGTCGTCGACTGCAGCGATGATGGTCACCGGGTCACGCTGGCGCTTGCGGGAACCGCCGCCCATGCGGCCTCCACGCTGTTCAGCATCGTGGATGTTGACATCGCGGCGTTCCACCGCTCCTTGATGGCGGCCTCGCCGGTATCAGGACAGGCGCAGGGACTGATCGAGTTGCGCATCGGCCCACAGCCCATCGCGGGACTCAACACACCGACGGGGGCTAACTTGCCGACTGTCGATGCTCCGACGTTCGTGCTGCCTCCTCCCGCGGTCCGCCAAAAGGACGCACCTTCCGATCAAATCGCGCTTCCCGTCAGCGCGTCTCCAGTCGTTAACGTCATCCCCGCACAGTACGTCAACTGGCTCGATTTCGCCCAGAGGCACCATGTCACGGGCCAGGGGGGAGCTACGACCCCGGGATCGCAGAATCGCGCACCGCTGTCACTCGAACTGCAGTCGGAGCTCAATGCGTGCTCCGCCGTTCCCCACATCGCGGCGTTATCGCTCGCCCTCAAACTCGTCACCGCCGATGTCAGCATCGCCGACATTTCCGCCGTCACGTCGTTAGACTTCAACAAGTGGATACTCGCTCACGCGGCTCGCGGAACGGAACTCTTCGATGGGTCGCTGCCCCCTCCGAGCGTGCAGCAGGTGTTCGGCTTCATCAAGGCCGTCGTGGCCGGCGATCAGTCGCTCGCGCCCAAACTTCGGACGGTCAGTCTTGAGGTTGACCGCAAGTCACGCCGCCCGGACGCTCCTCACACGCTGACCATGGACCACCTGCATGACATTCTCCGCACCGTGCATGCCTTCAACACCGGCGGTGCAGCCGGTGGATCGTTCCGCGTGGCGCTGCTGATGTGCATCAACATGGAAATGGCGTGGATGGCTGCTCTCGACGCGTCCGGAGGAGGTCGCACTCGTAAAGCTTTCCAGCCTCCACCCGTCGACGGTCATTGGGTCATGCTCCGGGACTACGACGTCAAGACGGGCTCAGTCTGCGTGGTGGACGTCGCCCCACGATTTCACGGTTCCCAATGGCACATTGTCGATGCCTCGTTGCACCGGGCGCTTCTCAACCACGGCCTGATCGCCATCTACCAGCAGGAAGGGAATGTGGAGGCGACGATGGAGGGCTTATTTTCCAAGGCGAACACCGACGACGTGGACGCGGTCGTAACGTTGGCCGGCGGAGGCTACGTTCCGGGCATCAACAGTGCGGCGGTGTCAGCTGCGTTTCTCGGCGCCCACCATGTCTCGACGCCGGTGATGGGCGATTCCCCCTTGTCACTTGCCGCGTGCGCGCTCGCCTGCATGGGCGTGGTCGCACCTCGTTCGGCCACGGCCCCACCAAGCGCAAACACGCGCCTCGTCGAAACTGCCGACATTGTTCAATGTTTGCCCATTAGCGCGGTGCACACGTTGCTGGACGGATCGTTACTTGGCATGCCAGACGTCGCACGCTGTGTGAGACAAGCACTGAAAGTGTGGGGTGTCGTCGATCTCGCTTGCACGGCCGTTCACTTTAGCGTGGTCAACAAGGAACGCATGATCCGCAAGGTCGAATTTCCTGATTTCTTGGAGGCGCTCGTCGACGCTAGCAAAAAGCCAAAGGGCACGCAGATCATCCTCAACTACAATCCGCAAAAAATTAAATGTCTCGTCAGTGAGAAGCGCTGTCATGGTGCACGATTGACCGACTTCGCCCTTTTCCTTGGATTCGTGCCGAGCGACACGGACAAATCCAACCCGTTCGTAGCATGTTGCGATGCCAACCCCAACCCCTCGCAGCGCGTCTGGGCCGTACGTGCGTTGGAGCTGTACGCTGCCTGCGCGGCCGTGTGTCCCGTGACGGGGCGAACGATGGGGATCATATCCATCGACCGAGAGGATGCCCAGGATGTCAAGCAGCGGCTGGCGGAAACGGAAAATGTCCCGCGCTTTCTAAGCCAGGTGAATTCGTTTGTGTATCGCCAGGTCGGGGCTCTGTCGACCGTGCGCAGTCCTGGCTTCGCTGCCATCGCACACGCGTTTTCTGCGTTCGCGCAGCCAGCGAGGTTGTATTCCGTGGACGACGTCATGTACGCCTATTTGTCCGAATGCTACGCGCGACCGCCAGCCATCGATCCCGTGTCCCGCGCAGCCCTTCCTCGACGCCTGCTCGACTACTCGGTGGCGGATCAACAGCATGCGGACACATCACCATCAGCGCAAGAGCTGTCGGCCGCGATGGTGGTCAGCCTTGGCAACTTACGCATCAAGTCCATGACGATGAAGGAAATTCGCGCCGTCGTGCACACGATTGCCGGAAAGCTCGGCTTAGAGCGCGCCCAAAGTGAACTCTTCACGGGCACCGACGCCAACGAAACGACCTTGATGGCGATGGCGAAGGAATCGCAGGCCGCGGCCAAGGCGGGCAAACGCCACGTCGTGCTCATCTCGTACGGCACCCTGCTCGTGCACGAAGCCCGCACGGACTCGAGCAGCTTCGCGATCATCGTCGGAGACGGTGCGGCGCTGCCTGGGTCGTCGTCTTCCCGCTTGTGCTGCATCGAAGTGGAGTCGAGTGCATGGGTGGACGAATGGGTTCGTCCCGCGTCGCTCATCGCGGAGAGCTTCACCGCCGCGGACGCCACGCGAAGCGCGAAGCGGGGTATTCTAGTGATCAAGGAGCGGAGTTGAGAGATCCACCACTCCCCCCTCCCCTCCCCCTCCTCTCTTTGCGAGCCGCCATTTTTACCTCCTCCCTTTTTTTTTCCACAAACCGTTACGCCCATCGATGGAAACGGTTTCTCCTCTTTATATAGTGCCGCCTTCGTCCTTTTGGGTGGGTGGGTTGGGGCTTTCGAGTCATCGCTACAGGACGGGAACGGGGCCTTGACATCGTTCCCGTCCCGTGCGTCGAACGTTCTCCGGATGTACTCATTTGTTCTACGTTGAGTTAAATGCGGTGTCTTGTGGATTCTTTTTCGTTGTTTGACTCGCGGCACGTGTTTCTGTTTTGAGGGGTGATCAGTCACTGACTCTCTCAACGTCTTTGTCTTTTTGTTTTTCAGCGAATCAATCGTTCGCTCGGAGCAAAACAAAAACAACAACGCCGCGCGGCTGTCCTCTTCATATCTCCGCCGTCCCTTTGTCAGCGCGCCCCCCTTTCTTCCCCTTGTCCCCGGTCGATCCCCCCTTCATGTTCTCGCCGCAAGTGTCTCCTTTCCAGAATCTTCACCAGTTGGTTTTTCTGAGTTTTTCCCCGCTTCCCCGGATCCATTCTTTATTGATCCCTTCCGAATTTTTGACGGTGCTCTTCGTCGTCAACACTTTTGATGTCTGATGTTCTATTCGGTCGCGCGTTCTCCGCTTCTGTCAGGATGTAATCGAATCTCATCGACATGAAACGCTGTTTTGCGTTCTCAATTGACGAGGCAACTTCAATTTTCGTGAACGTGCACACATGCGATTTGGCAACGGTGATCGCACTTTTGGTTCGATAGGGGACACACCCCCCCGTGTTGCCTATGACCGAATTGGTCCGACCGCCGTCTCGACTACAAGCGCTGAGCCGCGAGATGGAACTGTTGGAACGCGAGCGTCGCCAGCTGATGCGCGACGTCGGGCCGCACATGAGGGGTGGAACCGCGACCCTGACGGCACTCAATCTTCTCAGTCCTCAGTCAGCCTGCTATCCGACCGAACGTGCGACGACTCCTTCGCGGCCCTCCACGACGCCCTTGCTGCTCTGTTCACGGACCCGCGCCGCAAGTCCCAGCACTACCGAACACGATATTGCTCAATCGCGAGAATGGACGTTGGGGGGGTCACGACTGGCGCCGCCCCCACGTGGTAGCCGAACCGGAGGTTCTCCGCCACCCTCAGCCATCGGGACAGCGCGGCAGCTGCTGCTGGCCACGGTGACCACGAGTCCCTTAAACTCTCGACCACCGACGGCGATCACCTACGAGACCATTTGCTGCCCTCGTGCAGCGACGCCGTTGCCCATGACCATGGTCTCCCATACTGCCGCTGAATGTGGTGTGTCGCGTCCACGGTCGCGACTGCGATCGCGGCCTCCGGAGGCGATGAGCGTTGGCGTCGGCACGTGCGGCTTGGGCGCCGACAAGGCGACGGCGGTGGAGGCGTCGGTGGTGCAGCGCGAGCTGAACCGCTGGGAGTGCAACGTTTTGTCGCGCACCGTAGCAGCAGCACAGGTGACTGTTGCGAAGCGCGATCGTTCACGCGAGCTGGAGGGCGTAGCTGGCGACTGGTTCTCGAAGCGCGTGCACGCCGATGAGCAACGCCAAAGGGCGGCGGCGGACAAGGCCGCTCGAAAGCAGCTTCAACGGGAGGACTTGCAGTTTAAGCATGGTCAAGTGCGTACCGGACTCCACGGGCAGGCCTGTGCTCGTTCCAAAATACGTGAGTGGCGGGCGCAGTATTGTGACAAAGCCATGCGTCGCGTGGAACTCGACAAACACGTCATCTTTTCAATGTTCGATCCTGACCCCCTGGAGGCACTGACCCACTCGGCTGCGGCGGTGACACCAAAGGCAGCGCTCTGCGAACGCTCCGGTCGTGGTGCACCCGAGTTGCAACTTGACGAGCTCGACATGGAGGCGTCGCTGGAGTTGCCGCCGGCGGTGCTTCGGGCAAGTGCCGCGGCAGCGACGGAGAAGATCTCACCCAAAAGCGGGAAATCGACGGAAACCGAGCATCACCAAAGGCGGTTGCACGTGGTGGCGAAGCGTGAGTTAGTCCGGGCGATGCGGCATCGACAGGATAATGACGAGGCCGTCCAACAGCGGCAGGACGAACAGATGCACGCCGCGCTCGCGGACGCGGTTCTGCAAACCAAACGGGCTCTCAAGGAAGCAACGGAAACCGTTCAACAGGTCCGCTGGGATTACGCCACGGATGCCCGGGAACGCGCCTCGGTTGAGCGAGAGCGGTGGTCCGCCCTACGACGGTTCCGATATGGTGAGTCGAACCGGACGTCACCGTCGAAAAAATCTGAGATGAACCCGGCCGCATCATCTCCGTCGGTCACTACGCAGATTTCCCGTTGAGGTGACTCCTTTTTTTGTTCAGTATTTTTTCCTCGCCTTGTTTCTTGCCACCCGCTGTTTCACGATTATTATTTTTTTGAGTGTTCCGCGAGTTTTTTTTTCCCACTTCTTTCCCAATATTTTCAGTCAAGTTTACAACTTTAGCTCAATGATGAACGAAACCAACCGCGAAGGGCATCACCAACGTTTTTTGTTTCCAAAAAGCGAGGTTCCAAGTCGCCGGCATTGTGTGGGTCTGTGTGTTGATTGTATTGATCCTTCGTCATGAGGTTGGTTCCATACTCGCGCACATCGACTGCAGTGTGTCCCTCTTCTTCTTCGCCGCCGTCGCCTTCTCCTCGCCCTCCCTTTTCTTCGTTCGTCATGTCACACGGCACACGCAGCAACGTGGCCGGCAAGATCGGAGCTCGCCTTGCTGCCGACGCGCCGGCCGTCGCGAGCGTCGGCACTGCTGAAGTACACTACCGTGACTTGGCTGTCATCGAGGCGGCCACTGATGAGGGAGCTGTCGTGCCCGCCGTTGCCAAAACACCATCAAAACTGCGCTCTGCAACACAGTCGCAGCAGCAGACTGGCGCT